>Ga0210402_10000083_pt1 | contig 101513 bp, 93 predicted proteins | sample IncBWC7MmetaG_FD_161055 | JGI IMG/M metagenome (GOLD analysis project Ga0210402, IMG submission 161055) | Forest soil microbial communities from Barre Woods Harvard Forest LTER site, Petersham, Massachusetts, United States - Inc-BW-C-7-M | ecosystem: Environmental > Terrestrial > Soil >...
CGTCTAAATCTCAGGACCACAAGGAAGTTGGAGAATACATGCTGCCCTGGTACAGGTACGGCCGCACTCTTGTGCTTACAGCACTCTCGGTTTGGTCGATCACGATTCTCAGCTTTGCGCAGAACTCTCCCGCCGGGGCCAGTCCCCCGGTTCCGCCAAAGCACTTCGACCACGTGCTCATCGTCGTTCTCGAAAATCAGAGCTATGAGTCCGCCATTAAAAACGATCTCTTGAAAAGCCTCGGCCAGAAGGGTGCAATCTTCAGCAATTACGGAAACCTCTACCACTACTCATATCCAAACTATCTGGCGATGATAGCGGGCAGCGATTTTGGTACACACAAACCAAAACTCCGGAGTGACAACCAGAGGACATTCAATGACGACAGCGAACATAGGACGATTGCTGATCTGCTCAGATGGAAGAACTATGCTGAGGATTATCCCGCTGGCCCGACGGCTGACAAACCCTTCCTCGACGGCCGCAAAGGAAGGTATGTGCGCAAGCATGTACCGTTTCTGAGTTTTCGGAGCGTTCAGAATAAGAGTTTTCACAATGTGGTCGCGGTGGATACTCACTCCAAGGACAATGCCTTTGTTACCGATGTCGGTAGCTTTATCGCGGATCCACAAGCGCATCCATTACCGGAATACATGTTTTACAGTCCAAATCTGGACGATGATGGCCATGACCCGACGTCCAATCCGCAGGAAGGACTCAAGAAGGCTGGGGACTGGCTACGCGTATTTCTAACGACGTGGCTGCACTTCGACGACAAAACTTGGGTTCCGAAAGATGAAGCATTGAAGCGCACGCTGGTGATCGTCACTTTTGACGAGTCGGAGGGAGATAACAGACCGGAACGAATCTACACGGTCTTTCTGGGTGGCATGATCAAGCCACAAGAGATCACGGCTGCTTACGATCATTACAGCGTTTTACGAACGATCGAGGACAATTTTGGGCTGGACCCAATTCACAAAGAATCAGGTGACGGCACCGCGTCGGTGATCACCGGCATCTGGAAGTAGATTATGCAGTGTCGAAACCCGTGATTGCGCACATTGACCTTGGGACCTGAACCACAGGGAGGCCCGAGAGGGCATTCCGCTTGTTTCGCGGGAAGAGGATGGTGCGCCCGGAGAGACTCGAACTCCCAATCAACAGCTTCGAAGGCTGCTGCGTTATCCATTACGCTACGGGCGCATTGGTGAATGATAGCGCGGTTCGGCATGGTGCGCCATGTGGCTCGGCGCTGAAAGTTGGTCCTCACCTCAGGGGCTAAAGCCCTCGTCAAAACACTAGCTCATCGCAGCGGTGAACCGCTGCGCCACCCAAAATCAGCGTGGGTCAGACGCTCTAGTCGTCCGCGCTAGTCATCGCCCCGCACGCTGGTCTCTGGCTCCCTCGCGGGCGAGGGCGCCCGGGGCACATTTACTTCCTGGTCTTTGTACTGGAGCTGATAGAGCTTGTAATAGATGCCGCGCTGGGCCAGCAACTGCTGGTGCGATCCCATTTCGCGGACTTTGCCTTTGTGCATGACGATGATTTTGTCGGCACGCTGGATGGTGGAGAGGCGGTGCGCGATGATCAGCGAGGTGCGGCCTTCGACCATGCGGCTCAGGGCGTCTCGTACGCGGAATTCGGTTTCCGTATCGACACTCGACGTGGCTTCATCGAGGATCAGAATTTTCGGGTCGTGCGCGAGGGCACGCGCGAACGAGATGAGTTGCTTTTGGCCGGTCGAGAGAGTGGAACCGCGTTCGCGGACTTCTTCTTTGAATCCGCCGGGCAGCGTGCGGATGAAGTCGGCGAGATTCACATCTTCGGCGGCTTGTTCCACCTCTTGATCCAGGATCCGCTTGGTGCCAAGACGAATGTTGCTTTCCACCGTGCCCGTGAACAGGAACGGATCCTGCAACACGACGCCGAAGCGGGCGCGCAGGTCTTTCAGGTCCATGTCTTTGATGTCGACGCCGTCGATGCGAATCGCGCCTTGCTGGACGTCGTAGAAGCGCATGAGGAGCGAGATCAGGGTGGTCTTTCCCGCGCCGGTGTGGCCGACTACCGCTACGGTTTCTCCGGGTTCTAGGACGAAGCTGACGTCGCGCAGGACCCAGTCGAATGTGGATTGGACCGTCTTCTCCGATTGCACTGCCGACCCTTCAGGTCGTCCTGGACGGGCAGGGGCGCCCGTCCCCACATGGGGGTCGTGAGGTGGAACGGCGCGGTAGGCGAACCAGACGTGGTCGAACTCTACTCGTCCCGGTCCCTGTGGCTTTTTCGGTTGGGCGGGGGACGTTATGTCCACTGGCGTGTCGAGCAGCTTGAACACGCGTTCTCCCGCGGCCATGGCCGATTGCAGGATGTTGAATTTTTCGCTCAGGTCCTGAATCGGACGGAAGAAGCGCTGGGCATATTGCATGAACGCTACCAGCACCCCGATGCTCAACGTCTTTTCCACCAAGTGAATCGAGAGCAGGTTCTTCCACGAGAAACTCGCAGCGAGACTCAACGCTTCCAGATGTTGCAGTACTCCCTTTCCGCCGAACCAGATAATGGCGGCAATCGCAGTGGCCGACAGGATTTCCACCACTGGGTAGTACACGGCGTAGGCCATGATGGCGTCTTTGAACGCCTCCATGTGGCTAGCATTGATGTCGGAGAACTGTTTGTAGGCTCGCTTCTCGCGATTAAACAGTTGCAGGACGAGCATGCCCGATACCGCTTCCTGAAGATAAGAGTTGATCCGGGCAATGGCGGTGCGGATGCGGCGGTAGGAGTCGCGGACGCTGTCTCGGAAAATCCCGGTGGCTTGTACGATGACCGGCAGCACGGCAAAAGTGATCAGCGCTAGCTTCCAGTTCATGTTGAGCATGATCGCCAGGATGAAGAAGAGGACGAAGATATCCTCGAAAATCGAGACCACGCCCGCGGTAAACATTTCGTTGAGCGCGTCGACATCGGTGGTAACGCGCGTGACCAGGCGGCCGACGGGATTCTTGTCGAAGAAGCCGACGTGCATGTGCTGCAAATGGCGAAAAATCTGGCTGCGCAGATCGAACATCACTTTCTGGCCGGTCCACTGCATGGTGTAGGTCTGAATGTACTCAAGGGTGAACGTGACAATCAGAAGGCCGACGTAGAGCATGCCGATCTGGGCGATGCCCGTGAGGGGCGCGCTGCTAAGGCGGTCGCCAATCCAGGAAGGCGTGTGGGCTGACTTGGCCAAATACTTGTCGATCGCGATCATGGTGAGCAGGGGCGAGAGGACGTCTGCGACCGACTTGAGCACGATCGAAATCAGGGCGATGACCACGTGCCATTTGTAGGGACGAAGATAGGTCAGCAACCGCCGCATCAGCCGGCTGTCGTACGCTTTGCCTAGTACTTCTTCTTCCTGATTGGAGGCCATCGGGCAGAAACGAAGCTGTCTAAAAGATTACCCTATTTAGATGGAGGGAAGGACCAGGCGGATGGAAAAGGTTGGGCAGCGGGGTCAGTCGATTCGGCGGGAAGGCAACGCGGGTTGGCAGGCACCGGGGTCGCGGCGGCGACCTTGTCGTTGATGTTGTTCTTCAGCCAGTCCCGAATGGGAGCCAGAGTTTTCGCGCCATGATCTTCCACTTCGGTGGACATCACCTGATTGACGAGTCGATACGACTTCCAGGCGGCGAGTTTTTGAGTGGCTGGGCCCCGGGGAATGAACAATCGCGTTTCGTAGCCGTCGCTGGTCATCAGAATTTCGCCATCGCGGTTCTCATCGGGCTGGTTGGCGACATCAGGCGAGTCGAGAATCGCCTGCAGCGTGGCGAGTTGCGACGGCTGGAGTTTTCCGTCGAGCACAGCATTCTGCAAGCCCTTCTTATAGGTTTTCGATTGCGTCACCAGATGAAAGCTGCCGGAGGGGGACACCAGCAGGCAAGATACATGCGGTTCGTAAGCGAACATCCGCTTTTCGAACATGAGCAGCGTGTACGGCTCCCGCGGTGAATCGAGGCTGTCGATTTCCACGTGGGCGACGTTCGCATTGTGCGCTCGCTGAACGTTCTGCGGGCGAGTCGCCGTACGGCTGGCGAACTTCGTTGTGCTGGGCGGCAGGCAGTTGTTGCGGCCCTGTTCCTCGGAGAGTTCGCTGTTCTTTCTCTTGTTGATGAGGTCAACCCAATTCAGAAGAGGATCCAGAGCATCGCGAAACGGCACACGGGAGGCGGAATCGCGGAAATGGAGTTTCTGCGATGCGCCGGAACGGTAGATCTCCAGTGACAACCGGTCGTCATCGGCTGTCAACATCATGTCGGGAACTTGCTTTTGCTCGAGACTGAGCAGAGGATCGCCCGAGACGATGCTGACAATTTCGCGGAGATCGCCCCCTTCCGCGGCGCCTTCATAGATACGAACCTTGCTGGGCGAGTGGCGCTCGAGGTGATACTGCCCGTCGGATTTCAGAAGGACGCACACCGAATCCAGGTAATGGGCCCGCTCCAGACGGAGCAGATAGGTTGAGCCCGAGGCGGTTCCGGAAGTGAAGTCCTGCGCGTTCGCCGGGACACTAAGGGAGGACGCGAAAGCGAGCAGGAAAAATATGCTGCGCCACATCGGCAGGTATTAGAACAGAAAAATCGATTCTCCTCCATAGGAAGAAATGGGTATGGGGGATGCCAATCAGGCAATGCGGCGGAGTACTAAAGTGGAGTTCTTGGACCCAAACCCTACGCAGTTGCAAACGGCGAGTTCGATATTGGCTCTTCTTCCCGCATCGGGAACATAGTCCAGGTCGCAGTCGGGGTCGGGCTGGTCCAGGTTGATGGTGGGCGGAATGAGTCCGTGCTTCATGGCCACCAGGGTGGCGGCGACCCCGGCGGCGCCGGAAGCGCCCTGCGGGTGGCCGATTTGCGACTTAAGAGCTGAGGTGGGAATCTTCGTGGAGCGGCTGCCCAGCGCCAGCTTCACGGCGCGAGTCTCGACACGGTCGTTGAGTTCTGTCGAGGTGCCGTGCAGGTTTACGTAGTCCACCTGCTCGGGAACGGCGCCTGCATCCTCAAGGGCCAACGTGATGGCGCGGGCCGGTTCTTCGCCATCTTCCCCAAGGCGCACTCGATGGAGCGCCTCGCAGGTGGATCCGTATCCGGCGAGTTCGGCGTAGATGTGCGCACCTCGCTCCTGGGCGTGTTCGTAATCTTCGAGCAAAAACATCCACGAGCCCTCCGCCAGCACGAATCCGCTGCGGTCGGCGGAGAAGGGGCGCGAGGCGCGCTCGGGAGCTTCGTTCCATAGCGGCGTGAGTGCGCGCAGCAGGGTATAGGCCTTCACGGTTGCGGGACTAAGTGGGGCATCGACGCCGCCGGCGAGAATCATGGGCAGCGTGCCGATGCGAATCTGGTCGAGTGCGTAGCCGAGGGCGTCAGTGGACGAAGTGCAGTTGGTGGTGACAACGTGGCTCAATCCGCGGAATCCGAAGCGCATCGAGATCTCGCTCGACAGCGTGCCCATGGTGCCCGAAGGAATCGCAAAAACACTCGCTTGCTTCTCGTGGCCGGAGTGCCACAGCCTGTACTGTTGCTCGGTAAATTCCTGCGCGCCGCCACCCGTGCCGAGAATGACGCCGATGTCGCGTTTGGCATCTTGCGACATATTCTGCGGATCGAGACCGGCGTCGGCGATCGCTTCGGCAGAGGCGGCGACGGCCAGAGGTACGGTGCGCGAAACGTGTTTGCGCTCGCGGGCATCGACCCAGGCCAGTTCGTCGAAATCCTGAATTTCGCCGGCCACATGCACCGGCAGAAACGACGGATCGAAGCGCGTGATCCTCTTGACTCCCGACGTACCGGCCAGAATGGCGCGACAGAACGCCTGTTTGCCCAGGCCGTTCGGGCTGATGACGCCCATTCCGGTGATGACTACGCGTTTCATGTGTCTCAGGGTACCCGATTCTGGCAGAGGGATTGTCAAGACGGAGACAAAGTCTCGCGTCCCATAGAATACATAAGAGCGTGACTTTAGGCCTCTACATCTCGGTGCCGTTCTGCCGGACCAAGTGCAGTTACTGCAACTTCGCCTCCGACGTATTCTCCAAAGGTGCCTATGAAGGCTACGTCGCGCGCCTGCTCGAAGATATCGCCGCTGCGCCTCGCGCTGCCTCTGAACTTGGATGCCAATTGCCGGAAGAAGTGAATTCGATCTATCTGGGCGGCGGAACCCCTTCGATTCTGAATCCCGAGCAGTTGAAGAGAATATTTGTGGCGGTGCGGACGCAATTTGCAGTCGCGCCGGATGCCGAGTTGACCGTCGAGTGCGCGCCGGGCACGCTGACTCCTTCGCAGATCGAAACTCTGCTGGCCTGCGGAGTGAATCGCGTAAGCCTGGGCGTGCAGTCGTTCGTGGATCAGGAATCACATTCGGTGGGGCGCTTACATTCCCGCGCCACCGTGCTGGACGAAATTGCGCGTCTGCGATTGGCGGGGGTTGCCAACATCAATGTCGATCTGATTGCAGGAGTGCCCCATCAGACATCCGAAAGTTGGACGTACTCTCTGCGCGAAGTGATTGCGAGCGGCGTTCCGCACGCCAGCGTATATATGCTGGAAGTGGACGAAGACTCGCGGCTGGGCAGGGAACTTATCGCCGGCGGTACGCGCTACCATGCGCACTTCGTACCGGACGAGGATGCGATTGCGGATTTCTATGTTGAAGCTTGCGCGACTTTAAACGCGGCCGGGATCGCGCAGTACGAAATTTCAAACTTCGCGCGCGCGGGATACGAGGCGAGCCATAATCTGAAGTATTGGACTCGCCAGCCTTATTTGGGATTTGGAGTGGACGCCCACTCCATGCTGGTCGCCGACCGCGTGGCGAAGGATGTGACAGCGATTCGCTTCTCGCAACCCGACTCGCTTGATGGGTATATGAATCACGGGGCGCGGACCGTGACCCCTGTTTCGCAAAATGCCGCACTGGAAGAAAGTTTCTTTCTCGGACTGCGGATGAATCAGGGCGTGAATCTCGACCGGATGAATTCCGAATTCGGCCGCGAGAGAGTCGCGGCTTATAGTCCGGTCATGGAGGAGTGCTTCCGTGAGGGGCTTCTGGAACGCATGGATGCAAGGGTGCGCCTGACGAGTCGTGGGCGGATGTTATCGAATGAGGTGTTTAAGGGGTTTCTGGTGGAGGAGCGGGTGGTGGGCCCAACCGTACCCCCCAGCGGCTAAAGCCGCAATCATGTTAAAGCGCTAAAGGCGCGGCTGAAGCCGCGCCCCTTCAAAACAGAAGTCAAATTCGAAGTTTTCCGGGCGCCTCTGAAGTCGTGCCCCTTCAAAGCAAGGCAACAACCAGGCTACCCCGTCCCTGCCATGGCGAAGGTCTTCGGAACTTCCGCAAAAATTGGCTGCTGAGTGGGTAGTGCCAGCACTCCGGTTTCTCCGGGACGCGTCCAGATGACGCGGAATTGTGCGTTGCGGGCTTCGTGCTGTACCTCGACTAGATCGCCGGCATGCAGTTTTGACGTGATGTCGAGCAGCACTGCGCCGGTGGGGCTGACGCTGGTGGCTCGGACGACCTCGGCGAAGGGCCGCGAGTTGCAGTCCACTCCCCAGATTCGGACAGAATATTCGAGATCGTGACGTGGTTCCTTGCGGCGGTCCATACAGGACGGATCATAGGGCGCTTCCACGTCCTGCGAAACGTCACACCGGTTACCAGCGCCGGATTACCGCCGGAAAGCCAGGCTGGGCAAGGGTTTGGGCAATCCCAAGGTTTGCTATGCAACTTCGCGACTGCCTAATTGTCGGTATTGAAGATGTCGGCGATCGCCTTCCATTTCAGGTTCTTCTGTTTCTTCCAGACCACGACATACTTACCGGCCTGGGTGACGACGTTGCCCTGTGCGTCGTTGGTCTTCAATTCGAACGTGCCTACGTCGTAGGCCAGATCCCCGGATTTTGCGACCTCAATTTTGCTGGGAGTGAAGCTGAGGGAGAATCCCGGCAGCGATACCAGGTGTTCCCACAACTGCCGGATTTGTTCTTTGCCGGTCGCGATGGGGGCGTTAAAAGGATAGGCAGAGGCATCGTCGGCGTAGTACGAAATTGTTTTGTCCACATCTTTGCTGCCTGCGGCGGCTGACCACTCGACGTCGAGCTTGTGAATCGCCTGCTGATCCGGATTTGGATTCGATTGTTGCGCGAACGACCATGACGTCCCAGCGACGAGTAGCAATGCAACGGCTGCGAATTTCATCTTCAAGTGAGATTCCTTTCAGCGATAAGCGATAGAACGATGAGCAGAGTCTAGCTGTCGAACGAACACGAACCCGGCCCGCGAGGATCGCCGCAGGAACCGCAGGGTCCTGCTGATCTCGACGGCGAGGCTGCACTTTTTGCCGACGACGCCGATACCGCAAACACCGAAAGCTGCGGCTCGAGTTTCTTGCTCTGACACTTTGGACAGGCGGCCTGGTCCTTGCCCATCACGAGCGCTTCGAACTCGTGATCACATTCCCGGCAAATATACTCGAAGATCGGCATGAGACAACTCCCAACGGAAAGTTCGATCTCTATTTAAAATCACAGAGTGGGGTCTAAGCAATCGTCCGGGAAACCAGAGCCGTTCGTGCCGCGGCGTGGGCTGCGCGGTGGGCATGTCCAGACTGTCGCTAGTTTCCTGATCCAGCGGCGCTTCAACCTGCCCGCGCCGGAGGAGCGTTTCATCGAAGTTGCGCCTGGGGTTCAGGTCCTGTGCCACTGTCACTGGCAGGCCGACCGTACGAGGCCGATGACGATCATCATCGTGCATGGCCTCGAAGGGTCCAGCGAATCACAATACTCTCTCGGCGTTGCGGAAAAGGCGCTGGCGGCGGGCATGAACGTAATTCGCTACAACCAGCGCAATTGCGGCGGCACGGATGCCATGGCGCCGGTGCTCTACCACTCCGGCCTGTCAGAGGACATTGCGGCTGTGTCGCGAGAATTGATTGCACACAATCGCATCTCGCAACTGGCGCTCGTTGGCTTCTCCATGGGAGGCAATCTGGTTCTGAAACTTGCGGGCGAATGGGGAGCACAGGGGCCGCCGCAGTTTCGCGCGGTGGCGGCGTGTTGTCCTGCGATGGACCTGGCGGCGTCGGCGGACGCACTCCATGAACCGGCCAACCGTCTCTACGAACAGTTTTTTCTGTTCAGCCTGCGGCGCCGGATGATCCGCAAGGCCAGTTTGTTTCCCGGACATTTCGATGTTGCCCGCATGCGCGGCATGCGAACGTTGCGCGACTTTGACCACCAGGTTACGGCCTATTACTGCGGGTTTAGCAGCGCAGACGATTACTATGCCCGAGCCGCGGCCTCCAATGTGGTCGACAAGATCAGCGTGCCCGCCTTGATTGTGCACGCAGCTAACGACCCCTTCATTCGGATATTGCCCGAGACTCGGGAGAAGATCGCAGCGAATCCCAACATCAATTTTGTCGAGGTCGAAGACGGCGGCCACTGCGCTTTCGTCGGAACGCGCAACGGACACGACGACGGCTTTTGGGCTGAGACGCAAATTGTGAATTTCTTGCGCGAATTCTGATGGACGCCGATTTCTCTATCGAGCTTGGGCACGACGATCCGGTACTGGATTTCCCGTGGACCGATCCGGAAGGAAGATTCGCGTATCACGATGTCAAAAGGCACCCTGAGTTGCTGGCACGCGTGCCGGAGGCGAATCAATTTTCTGAGCTCGGCGATTTTCTGAGGGTCGTCAACTCTCCGCGCAGCATGGTAGAGAGCGTGAAATGCGACGCCTGGACCACGGACGATTTGAGTCCAGAAGAAGAGATCTACGGCGCATCCCTGAAATTCGCCAGCTACATGGACCTGGTGTTCACGCGCTCGGATCATCGCGTTTCCTTTGCTGCTCACGAACGTTTTGCAAAGAAGCTCGTGCAGTTGTTGCGGCAGGCTCCCGAAACTGCTTCTTCGGCGGAAGTATGCGTGCGGCGCGCTTACCTGGCGGGCGAACTTGAGACGACTGAGGGCTGCTACTTTACCGTTTATGTGAACGGCTACGGGAATGGCTCGGAGAGCGCGCGCTTGCAGTGGGAAATCGGGCTCAAGCTGGTGGCGAACGCGGTACTGCAGTTGTCGGTGGAGGAACTGCTATAGCCTGGTTCAATTCGGAGAAGATTTGTTAAACATCCCTCTCCAATCCACTCGTGTCCGCAGCATCGACAATGCCAGCATCATGAGGAAAATTGCGAGCAATCCGATACTCGCCGTGCGGATGTTGTTTGCGCGTCGCGACAGGATCGAAAATCGTCCGTATACAAATTCGATGTGTACCCAGTAGACGAGCAGGGAAGTCTGCCCGAGTTGTATGAGCGGGCTGAATCCGCGTGTGCCAAATCCCCAACGGCACCAGGCATAACTCAGGAATGCGATCACCAGCAGAAACCCCACGCGCAGGAGGAAGAAGTTCGGGCTGGTGTGCCAGTAATCGTAGACGGAGTAAGTCTGCATGGGCGTGTGGTCGAGCCAGCGTGACACCGCGAACATTCCAACGCCGGCAACTGCGAAGAGCGCCAAGGTCCTGGACGAGTGGTCGCGCGCCCAGTCGCTGAACAGGATGAATCCGGCGGCCAGTCCGACGAAGGCGAACGCGGTCCAGGGGAATATCGGAAAGAGCCAGGGTTGCGGGGTGCCGAGGTTGTGGACGCCGTTGATGTAGGACTCGATCGGCCAAGGAAGCCGCGAGGGGCGCCAGTTCGTCCAGAGGGGCGGAGTCAGGAGAGCGATCAGGGCCGCTACAAGTACACCTGTCGCAATCAGCGCCGACCTACGGCGTTGCGGGTTTGCAAGATGCAACGTTATTCCGCAGACGAGCGCCATGAGTATCATGGAAATCCCGATCGTGTTCAGAATGTCGACACGGAACAGATCCGTCCACGGCGCCCAGCCCCAGGAAATGAGGTATTCCTGCAATCGGAACAGCAGGCCGAAGGCAAAAATCTCGCTGCCACGGCGTAGCATCTTTCGGGTGATCTCGCCTGCGCTCACTTCCTTGCGGACTAGTTTGTCGGTCACGAGCGCGAACGAGATTCCGGCTAGGAATAGAAACAGCGGAGCCGGAAATGTGCCGAGCAATTGGGAGTACATCAGGAAGGTGGTTTTACGCGCATCGCCTCCGAGCCATGCGTCATAGCAATGCGTCTGGAACATCAGCAGGCAGGCGAGGCCGCGCATCCAGTCGATCCAGGCGAGACGAGAGCGCGGCGAGGGCACGGGCGTAAGTCTAACTGCTTAGCGGACGAGGATGACGAATATCTGACGTCCGCGCCGACGGCGGCGCCATTGAGACGCCAGCGCTACGGTGATTGCGCAGCGCGTGCTAGCATTTCTGCAGATACTCTCGCCATGAAGCGACATCACACGATCGGCGCGGCCCTGATTGTCCTGCTGGTGGCGGCATTTGGTCCATCGCCCGCATTCGCCTCCGACGAACCGAAGTGGCATGAAGTCCACACGGCACATTTTTATGTGCTCACCGACGCGGGTGAGAAGCGCGGCCGGGAGGTGGCGCTGCGCATGGAACAGATGCGCACGCTGTTCGGCCAGGTACTGCTGCGGAACAAGTTGAAGATGTCGGTGCCCATTACGGTAATAGCGCTTAAGAGCGACAAATACTTCGGCCTGATCGCTCCAACGAAACAAAACATGGAGAAGGGTTTTTATCTGCCCGGGAGCGATCGCATCTACATCGTCCTGAATCTGTTCGAGCAAGATCCCTGGCGCGCGGTCTCCCATTCTCTGGCGCACTATTACATGAACTATAACTACCCGCCCACGCAGGGCTGGTTTGACGAAGGCTTCGCGGAATATTTCGGCTCGCTGCGTGTCGACAACAAGGGCGTGGACATCGGCGGCGATCCCGAAATGATTTCCGAGTGGTATGAGGACGCTTTCGAGGATCTGACGCGCGATCCGAATACGCCGCAATCCCTGACACAGCTGGTGAGTTCGCCGATCTGGCTCAACATGGTCGACCTGTTCACCATGAAGCATGACGGCTCCGGAGCGCGTGAAGGAACGCATCATACGCTGTACTACGCGCAATCCTGGGCGGTCGTTCACTATCTGATTAACAAGAACAAACTGCCGGAGACCGGTGTCTACTTCGATCTGGTGCTGAACCAGAAAGTGCCGGTCGATAAAGCGATCGTGCAGGCCTTCGACATGACGCCGGCGACGTTTGAAGAGGCAGTGAAGGGGTACTTTCATTCCTTGAGCAATCTTGGGATCGCGCTCGATCGCTCAAAACAGCCGAATGTCGAGGCGTCCAATGCGGACGTTGCGCAGCCCTATCATCTGGCGGCTCCGATCAGCGAAGACGAGATCGGCATTACGGTCACGCCGTCGACCGATGCGTTGGCGAGGGCATTGATCGGCGATGTAATGGCGCGTATTCCCGAGCGACGCGAACAGGCGTTGCAGGAATTGAAGCAACTGACCGACGATCCGAAAGACAATGAACCGGCCCGCCGGGCGATCGCGTGGGACCATATCACGCAGAAAAAATTCGACGATGCCGCGGAAGAACTCGAGCGGGCGTCGGAGCTTGACGCGCATGATCCGTGGATCTGGTATTACCGTTCGGTTTTGAAATACCGGCAGGCGGAGCAGGCGCATCGCGAGATGCAGGGCCTTGCCAATATGATGCAGGACCTGCGAGCGGTTCTTGACTGGTATCCGGAAATGGCGGAAGCCTACAACATGCTGGGCATGGCGCGAGTGGAGGGTGGCGGTATCAACTCGGCGCTGGAAGCGCAACGGCTGGCGATTTCGCTCTCGCCACGGAATCTGGAGTACCAGTTCAACCTGGGACAGATCTATGTCGCCGGAAAAAAGTGGGACGAAGCGCGAGATCTTTTTACGCGCCTTCGGGCGGCGCCGGATCCTCGGGTGACGGCGGCCGCGAAACATCAGTTGGATGACCTCGCCGTTCTTCAAAAGTACGGCATCCGTCCGCAGCGTGCGGGTGAAACCCAGGCTCCGGCGGGCGCTGCGAGTGGTCCTGCGGCTGTGAGTGTTTCGTCGGGCAGCGACGATGACGAGCCCGACACTCCTCCTAAACCCGCGCCACCCAAGCCCGGCACGACCGGTCCGGTGCAGCATTTGAAAGGCAAACTGGTTGCAAGCGATTGCAGCAAGCCGCCCGATGCTGTGATTACGTTTCTGGTCGGAATGAAGACTTATAAAATGCATACCTCCGACTACAAGACGATGCTGGTGATTGGCGAGGATCAGTTTTCCTGCGACTGGAGAAACAAGATTGTGTCGGTGAACTACCGCGCGGTTGGCGGTAGCGCGGGCGAGCTGGTGTCGGTTGAAGTGCAGTAAGGATCGTTTGCATCATTATGTCCTGGCTGAAGGTTGATGACTACGGAGGGAACGGTTGGCTCGCGGGAGAACCTGGTGACCGCGCCCGCCACTATTGTGCCGAACTAGAAAAAGGACAAATCCTGTTTTTTCCCGCGCCCCCGTTTGCTCTGCCGCAAGACGACATCGACTTCCTAGTCTCATTGAAGCCCGCCGATTCGCGGCTGCACAAGAATATTTCTTATCGTCCGGAACAGGGTGTACTGCGCGGCTTTGCAGACGCGGTCAACGAGTCTCGCGTACATGACATCATGCAGCGCTATACCGATGCGGTGCGGAAGTTCGTTTTGGCATTTCTTGCGCCTTACGCGGAGAAGTTTCAGATGGACTACGCCAGTTTTCGCCCCATCGAAGAAGCGGGCCGCAACCTGGCGCTGCACAAACGCAATGACCTGCTGCACGTGGACGCTTTTCCCAGCCGCCCTACACGTGGCGGACGCATCCTGCGCATCTTCACTAATGTGAATCCGTCAAAGGGCCGCGTTTGGGTGGTAGGGGAGCGGTTTCCCGACCTGGCGGCGCGGTTTGCTGAGTCGGCGGGCCTGAAGAAATTTGCGACCGGATCAGGCCTGCTGCGCGGATGGAAACGCGGCCTGGGTACGTTGGGCCTTCCTGTCGCGGATCACGCGCCCTATGACAAATTCATGCTGTACTTTCATGACTGGCTGAAAGAAAACGATTCGTTCCAGAACTCAAAGCAAGGGAAGGAACAACTGGAATTTCCGCCCGCGTCCACATGGATCGTCTTCACGGACGGCGTCCCGCACTCCGCGCTGTCAGGGCAGTTTGCGATGGAGCAGACATTCATCATTCCCGTGGAAGCGCTGGTCGCGCCCGAGGTCTCGCCGATTCGCGTGCTGGAGAAGATGGCGGGACGGGCGATGAGCTAGAGTAGTGCGCGAAAACAGCGATTGGCATGCTGGGGATCGGTCGGGCGTACAGTTCAGCATTCGCCGGGGAAGTCAACGGCTCTTACCACGGGGGCCACGGAGGAACACGGGGGAAATCCTCTAGGGGGATGGAGTGGGGAGCGATCGATCCGAGGGCGCCTCATTCTTGATCAGATAAAACCAGTGCGTCTTAAAACGCGCAGCCATTCCTTTCGGGCCGACCGCCCACCCTTCGCTCCCCTCAAAACTGGCCGCATTCAAGTTGATGGAGTCCGTATGCTCCCAATCCAAGCGCGGGCCGAGATTTTGGTGACTGACGTCCGTGCCATTCGTACCGACCGCAGCGAGGTCTCCTCCGGAAAACTCCCCGACGAACGAGCGAAAGCCTCCCGGTTGCTGTTCCGCAAGATGCCAGGTGGCGCCGGAGTCATCGGAATAAGCCGCTACCTGTTTCGCGTTGTTCGGTTCCTTGTAGTCGCCTCCCACGGCCACGACCAGAAACCCTCCGCACGCGACGCTGAAAATTCCGCTGGAAGAGTTGCCCGCGGCGATGGGAGTCTCTGCTGCAGTCCAGGAAACTCCGTGGTCGGAGGAGTGAAATACACGTGCCGCCTTCGCGCCGCCGGTTCCGAAGTAAATCTGGCCTTCCTCACAAATCGCAATCGACGTCCCGCTTGCGGCAAACGCGCCCTCGCCCGCGAGCGCCGGGGGCATTTTGTCGCGCGGCAGTTCTTTCCAGTGTTCGCCGTCGTCAGTGCTGAGCACCAGGAACTTCCCGTCCACCGGATCGCTTAACGCCAGGCAATGAGTTTTGGAATCGCAAGCCAGCGAGTCGAGAAAAAATCTCGTGCGCTTATCGGTGTATTGCAGTTTCCAGGTTTCGCCGCCGTCGGTGGTCTTGTAAATCCGCGACTTATCGCCATCGCCGCTCGACATTACGTAAGCGGTGCTCTCGTCGAAACTTTCGATGTCGCGAAAGTCCAGTTCCGAGCCGCCCGCCACGTGTAACTGCTTCCACGTGCTTCCATCGTTTATGGATCGCAGAATTACACCGTTCGATCCTGAGGCCCAGACGACGTAGCGATGTTTACCTTCGCTGTTGTTGTTGTAACGGACGCTGACTCCGCGCAGATTCGTATCCAGTCCGGTGGGCTGCTGCGACCACCACGGCTTGGAATCGCCATGCGCAAGAAGAAACAGGAAAAGAAAAATTCCCATGGCAAGATTGTAGCCGACGTCGGCAGGAGCGAAAGAGTGCCCAGTGGTGTCTAAGTAAGTGAGAATATTGCTCCATCAATCGCAGTCACGGAGGTAACGTGGACGCCGCTCGCGCCGGTCGCTACGCTTATGCCATGCGGACTCCTGCGATTGCGCTCTGCCTGGCGGTATTCGCCGCGCCTTGCTTCGGCGGGCCGCGCAGCGCGACCGCGAAGCCTGAAGTACACCTCAGCTTTGAGAACACCGATGGCGGGACACATTTCAACTACTCCATTACGCACCCCGAACTAGTCCGTTCGGCCTGGATCGAAGCCCTGGATCGTCCGCTGGTCCTTGCGAAGAAGGCCGTCGCCATCCAACCCTACGGCGAATTGACCTGGGATTGGAACCAGGGCTTTATTAACTTCTTTGAGCAGCCGGAAGACAACCTCGTGCTTTCCATTTGGGACCCCAAAGGCGAAACGATCACGTGCGACGTGAATACCGTGATGACTGCGCGTCCCGGCGGAGTCGTTTCGTCGACTACTGTTGGCGCGCGGGAGAGAATCTCTCCGTATCCGCGTCTTACACCCTCATTTAAGCGCGTCACGCCTGGAGGCATTGCAGTTACTGTGGATGTAACTGGAATGGACCTGGCCGCCTTGACGAAATTCCATGTGCAACCCCCCAAAGGGGCCCGATGCAGCGATAAGTCCGTGCACGCAAAGATATCCGACTTCGCCCACGCCCGTGTCACGCTGGGCGCTGAATGCCTGCAGGTACCGGGGATTCTGTCAGTCTCGACCGACGGCGCTCCAGAAAACTCAGTCCTGGTCCATGTGGTCGGCCACAAGAGTCCGGTGTTGCGATCTGTGTCGCCAGCATCGCTGCCCGAGGACATGCGTCAATCCAAGTTGGCTCTAGTGCTGCACGGCAGCGGTTTCACGGAGTCGTCGACCGTATACGCAGGGTACGCTCCCGATGCAGGCGACTACACGACCGACCAGTTATCGCTGGAGACGGAGTATGTTTCGCCGACCGAGTTGCGCGTTACGGCCCACCCCGATTCCGACGAGTCCACGGTCAGCGAAAAAGTATCCCCGTACGAGAGGCTGCATTTGTGGGTGAAAGGTGAAGAAGATAAGTATGAACTCTCCGAGCCCCGCGACGTGACGCTTCGACCCGCAACCGCAAGGCCTAAGCTCCAGCCAGTTACGGAAATAAGTTTCGAACATAAGTACCAGAAGCCGCCCGTCGTGACAGCCGTCTCGCCATATCCAATCCACCTGATGAACGCAGACAGTCCCGCAGAATTGAAAGTCACGATCCGAGGCGAAAACTTTGTTTCCGAAGACAAAGTCAGGTTTGCTTTCGGAAACCAGGCCGACATGGACCGCGAGGTTCGTACGGAGTACGTCTCCCCCACGCTATTGCGCGCTTGGTTGCCACGGCAGCTCTTTCGCAAGCACCAGATCGCCTACCGGATCGTAGTCGAAACCAAGGCCGGTCAATGGTATACGCGGCTGGTCGACGATAAGGATGACGAGTAATCTTTTCCTGGCGAAGGCCCCGCCCTCAGTGGCTGAAGCCACATTGAAGCAAAGCGGTTACCGCAGCGGTGAACCGCTGCGCCACCCAAAAGCAGAGTCTTTCGGCAAACTGTGAAGCTGTGGGTTGCATTCCTGCGCCGCTTCGCGGCTCCTGACAAGAGAGAAAACTACTCGCCTCGCTTCAGTTCCTGCATCAGGTAGTCGCAGGAGCGGACACAGAGCGCCATGATGGTCAGCGTGGGATTCTGGCAGGGGTTCGACGTGAAGCCCGCGGCATCCATAACGTAGAGATTCTTGATGTCGTGCGTCTGCTGGAATTGGTTGAGCACCGACTTTTTCGGATCGTTGCCCATGCGCGCGATGCCCGCTTCGTGCAAGGCCCATCGCGGAGCGGACGGGTGAGCGTAGGTCCGGACATTTTTCGCGCCGGCCGCTTCCAGCATTTCTCCAGCGGAATCGCCCATGTCCTGAATCATGGCGCGCTCGTTCTCGCCATCGGACATGTGAACCTTGAGGACGGGAATTCCATAAACATCTTTTACGTCTGGGTCGATCTCGACAAAATTGTCCCAGCGCGGCAGGACTTCGCCGAAGCCCGTGAGTTCGAGCGACGCGCGCGGTTCCAGCAGTGCATTCTTGTACGCCGCGCCGAACCCGGAGGCTCCCCAGTTGAAGTCGATGCTCGATTCGCCTTCGTAGCCAAATCCGCGCAGGAACTTCTTGTACGGCGGTTGTCCTTTGAGGTTGCGAAAGCGGGCAACATAAATTCCTAGCGGCCTGACGGGCCCGCCACGCGAAGGCTTTGCGTCCATGGCGGGGAACTCTCCGCTGCCGCCGCCGCTGCGAACGTGCGCGGTGAGATAGTGTCCAAGAACGCCGCTGGAATTGCCGAGACCTTTCGGGTGCTGCGTGGTGGCGGAGTTGAACAGGATGCGTCCTGATTCCTGGTTCTGCGCACAGAGAATCACGACGCGCGCAGCAACCTCATGCGGCTGATGCGTTACGCGATCGATGTATAGTACGCCGCGAGCGCGATTCTTGTCCGGGTCCATCAGGACCTTGTAGACCATCGCATTCGAAATCAGCGTGCAATTACCGGATGCAACCGCATCCGCGACCGTGGTGAATGCTGAATTGAAATAAGAGTGCGTGACGCAACCGCGTTCGCAGGGACCGCAGTAATGGCATGGGCCGCGTCCGTTCAGCGGACGGGTCAGATTGGCTGAACGTGCAATCATCACCGTGCGACCAAATTTCTCCTTGACGCGGTCGCGCAGCAGATTTTCCTGGCACGTCATTGGCATCGGCGGCTGAAACTGGCCGTCTGGCAGGTGTTCCAGGCCTTCTGCGGTACCCGTGATGCCGACATACTTTTCGACCAGATCGTAATAGGGCTCGATGTCTTTGTAGCCGAGGGGCCAGTCTTCGCCGTAGCCGTCCTGCGAGGCCGATTTGAAATCGGCTTCGCTGTAGCGCAGGCTCACTCGTCCCCAGACATTGGTGCGACCGCCCGTCATGCGCAGACGGCCCATCCAGTCGAAGGGATGTTCTTTGGGCGTGGTGTAGGGCTCTTCGAGATCGTTGACGAACCAGTCCTGCGTGTACTCGTTGCAGACGTCGAATTTCGATTGAACGGGACGTGTTTTGCGGACGATCTCCGAGGCGAGATTGCGGTACTTCAGTTCGAATGCGGGCTTGTGTTCCGAGAAATTAGCATCTTTCTGAGGGCGTCCGGCTTCAAGCAGCGCAACTTTCAGGCCCGCTTCCGCGAGGCGCTTGCAGGCCCAGCCACCGGAGGCGCCCGAGCCCACCACGAGAACGTCGTACGTCAATTTTGTCTTCGCAGGCATGAAGATTCCGAAGGCGAATGCTAACAAGTTGCGGAGATGGGGTCAAAGATTGAATGGAAAAAGACAGAATGGTTGTGACCGCGAAACGTGAATGGTACTATCGCGACCGTGACACAGGAACTGCGGAAAATGACTCGTCGCGAGATGGTGGAGAAGATGCTCGCCGGCATGGCTGCCGGGGTGGTCTGGCCGGTGATTGCGGGTTCTCATCCGCTCCATGCGCTTCTGAAGGATGGCGCCACCCTCGACCGCGCCGACGCCGTGCATCACGCCGTGGACTGGAAGCCTCTTTTTCTGAATTCTCAGCAGGATCAGACGCTGCTTGAGCTGGCGGAGAGCATTGTTCCCGGCTCTGCCAAGGCGCAAGTGAACCGATTCATCGACCTTCTACTCAGCGTGGATACAAAAGACAGTCAGGAAGAGTTTGCCGCGTCGCTTGCAGACATGCAGACTGCCAGCCAGGAGAAGTTCGGTCGCGGATTTCGCCAACTGACGGCAAGTGAAAAAGAACAGATGCTCACAGGCGCATCCGCAGACCCGACCCACCAGAAACATTTCGACAATCTGAAAGAGTGGATTTCGACGGCGTACTACTCGTCCGAGGAGGGGATGCGAGAACTAGGCTGGACCGGTGAACACGCCTTCCGCACGCTGACGGAATGTAGCCACGAAGGCTGAATGATTATGCGGACCGGAACCGTGGCACGGTTCCGGTCTACACAACCTGAAATCATCTATCGCCACTACTTTTTTTCGTCCTGCAACTCAGCGACTTTCGCCTGATGGCCCGCGCGCGAGACCGCCTCCATGAAGGCTACGGCACTCTGCGGAGTTGTAACTTTTCCCGACAGAATGTTGCGGAACGTCATGTGTTTGCCATAGATCGCGCGAGTGGAGTCGTCGTCCTGCTCGATTACTGCGCCTTCGAGCGTCAGACCCGCGAACGCGCCTTTGGAACGTGAGTAGGTCAGCATTTCCGTATTCATTTTCCAGTCGGTACCGGCAGAAGCATGACGGCCAACCGGCCCCGCGGCTACCGATCCCTCACCGCTCAACGCGAACTTGCTGGAGAGCAGGTGCTGCAGGCCACGGTCGTTCATGACGAGCAGGACCAGGTCCACGCCTTCGACGCCAATCTGTAGTCCCCAGCTGCCGCCACCGATCGAAACGAATGCCGGGGCGCTCCAGCCGTCCGAAGTGCGGCAAGAGGCCACGCCGCGTCCGTGTTTGCCACCGAAAATGAAGCCGCCTTTGATCAGGTCGGGCACGACCAGAATGCACTTGGCGTTGCTCAATACTTCTTCGGGAATGCCTTTGTCCGGTGCGTCCATCACGGCGCGGAGGACGTCCACCGACGAATCCAAGCGTTTAACCGTGTCTTCCTTTGCTGAGCCCGCCCAGGCCAAAGTTCCCAGGGCCAGAACGGTCATCGATACCAGTGAAATGATCTTTTTCATGAATTGTCCTTTAGGAGAAGTCAGCTAAGAGGAGAAAACTTCAGGTGGGCTGACTTAGTTCAGAGACCCAAAAGGAGAGAAGAAGAGCTCATCTCCACATTCATCATCATTGAAACCGCAAAGTTTGGCTGGTCTGAATTGCTCACTTCAGCCTGCGATGGAAGTCAGACGAAAAATGGATGGGGAGAATTGCGTCAACTCTGAGCAATCCTGCTCAGAGTTGTTGGCCGGCTTCTGCGAGGATTAGTTTCTGCCTTGTGTCGGCAGAGACCCAGAAAAATGGGAGAAAGCGAAGCGCGTGCATGGACAGTGACTTTCGCCGGTTTCGCGATCGCGTCGAGAGGCGGATCGCCTCATTGATGCGCGGATTCAAGGAATGGCTGGCGGGATTGAAGACGCCGGGCAAGGAATACGGCTCGCAGAGAATGTGTCCGTTTTGCGGGCTGATTACGCCGCGTTCCAAGCGATTGTGCCTGGAGTGCGGGAAATCGCTGAAAGGTATCCCACTCGAGCGAAAAGATGCGCCCCAAGGATAATTAAGTGGAATCTGCTCCGCTATCCCTCCCCAAATTCTCAGTTTCTGTCAGCTCGGCTCAGCGACCGCGGGCGCGCTCCATACATCGGGGAGTTTCAGGTCCGGCATTACTGGGCCGGCAAACAACCGCTGGCAAGGCTTGGCAAGCCAGCGTACCCATTGGGTGGACCGCGAGACGCGAGCGCTGTCGGTGGAGATTCCCGTGTCGGCATACATCTGGCGGTAGATTTTTGAAATCAGCACAAACGCCATCCGGGCGCGCATCGACTTGATGAACCGCGATCGCAGCCAGATCGACTTCAGGCTGTAAAACGTATCCCACACCGCCTGCGTGTGACTGCGAACCTCCTCCGCAGACATGGTGGGATGGGACCAATAAGTCTTTGGCCGCAGCGCCTGGGGAATCAGCCAGCGCCGCGTAATGGGCACGCCCCCAATCTGTACCGGAGAAGCGCCCAGATCCTTTTCCCAGCGGATAAAATCCACTGTCCCGGGATAAGGCGTCAGCGTTACAAACTGCGCAAACGCCACCTCCGCCTGCGCCGCCGCGGTTGCAGTAGCCTGAAAAGTTTCCGGCCGGTCGCTCGGCAAGCCAAAAATGAACGATCCCAATACATAAACACCGTGTCGCCGGAAAGTGCGAAGACGTTCCACCAGATCCACCCCCGCGGCGTTGAATTCCTTGTACACATCCTTCAATCCTTCGGGGGTTACCGACTCCACTCCCACCAGCGCGCCCTTGATGTGGGCGGCATTCATGGCGTCTAGGAACTCGGTGTCTTCGGCCGCTTCCATGGTGATCTGGGTGAAGAAAATCGTATCGGAGGGCAACTGCGCCAGGCGCGCCATGAGAGTGAATCGCTCGGCGCGGATTGCTTTCAGTTCGTTGACGCGATGGGTATTGTTCTGTGCTTCGGCGAGCTGAATATCCGTGAAAGTGACAGGATAGAAATTATCGTCCGCGAGCGCGATGAAGCGGAAACCCAGGCGCCGCAACTGAACGATTTCTTCGATTACTGCATCCGATCCACGCTGCCTTGGACGCTGACCGTCGGTTCGCCACACGGAGCAGAACGAGCAATGCTTTGGGCAGCCCCGGACGGTCTGCACCGACGCCCACATATAGCTCTTGCGCGGCACCAGATCCCAGCGTGCCTGCAGGAACTCGGAGGCCTCGATCCGGCCGCCTTCATAAACCAGCAGGGGCGTTCCCTGCGAACAATCCGAAAGCACTTTCGCCCACACGACGTCGCCATCGCCCTTGACGACCGCGTGCGCGCCGCCCAGTTCATGTGCTTCGTTCGGATAGAGCGTGGCGTGAATTCCTCCGAAGACTACATAGGCGCCCTGCTCGCGAGCGAGTTTGCCGATCTTGTATCCGCGCAGCGCGTTGGCGGTGTGGATTCCGATGCCCACGATATCGCCCGGCTGAATCTGGGAAGGGTCGAGCGATTCCAGGGTTTCGTCTACCAGGATGGGGTCGCCGAAGCTCTCCGGAGTGGCCGCCGCCAGGACGTAAAGCCAGCGTGGTGTGATGACTGCCGTACCAAAGGAAACTTCACTGGGATTGACGAGGTGCACGCGCACGCGGGATTGCCCTCCTTGGGGCGAGTTTGCAGGGGTGCGGTGGACCTGATGCGTCCGCGGAAGGAAAACGATAGCGGCTTCGGCTACCGATCCAATCTGCGGCTATGAATATAAAAATGCGAATGCGGCACACCCCGACGGGCCAATTTTCGCGTTTTGACGAGGGCACAGTCTGTGCAATATTGCTCACTGTAGGATCTGGTTGGGCAGGTATTCTGGACAGGCGAATTGATGCAAATAGACCGGCAGATCGCGCGCGTGGGCTTGTTGTTGATCGCGTCCGTTGCCCTGCCCAATCCGGCGTTTCCACAAACGCCTTTGCCGGTCGCGACGGAACCTCCGGCGTCGCTCACCGTTGATCAGATCGTGGAGAATCTGGTTCGGAGAAACCTGGAACGCGCCCGGGCGCTGGGTTCGTACAAGGGCTCTCGCATCTACCGCCTCGAGTATCGCGGCTTTCCCAGTGCCCGCAGCGCCGAGATCACAGTCGATGTGATCTATCGTTCTCCAGCCACGAAGGAATTCACAATCCGGTCGGAAAAAGGCTCGCATTTTCTGGTGGAGAAAGTTTTCCAGAGAATGTTGCAGAGCGAGAAAGACGCGCTCACCGAAGAGAATCAGGCTCACGTCGCGCTCAATAAGGACAACTACCGGTTCACTCTTGCCGGGCTCGACACGCTGCCCACAGGCGCTTCCTATGTTCTCTCGGTTGAGCCTCGCAACGCCAACAAGCTCCTGTACCGTGGTCGCATCTGGGTTGACGCGGCGGACTTCGCGGTGGTGCGCATCGAAGCGTCCCCTGCGAAAAATCCGTCGTTCTGGACCAAGGAAACTACCATTGAACAGGTGTACGCCAAGTTTGGAAACTTCTGGCTTCCTGTTTCCAATCGGAGTACCAGCGCGATTCGACTGGGAGGCCGTGCCACATTCACGATTGACTACAAGGACTATCAGATCACGGCGGAGAGCCCGCTGAGTATGTCAGGGAAGGTGAAAGGATATTGATTTGGCGACGGAAAGTGGTTTCTGGCGCTGAAGGGCAATTCCAAAAACGTGCGCGGAGCGTGCCTCGGAGCTGAAGCCCAAGTCAAAACGAAGGTCTTACCGCAGCGGTGAACCGCTGCGCCACCCAAAAGCGGAGCCTTTCAGCAAGCTATAAAGCCGTGCCCTGATCGACAGGCGTTTCCGCGTCAGGCTTTCGCGCGATTGCCGGCGATCACCATCACGATCCCACCAGCTATCAACACGGCACTGACGATGGGAGAGACTTTTTCACTATGTGTGGTCTGTACGCCGATGTTGGCATCGCCGATCTTGATGCCCTGCTTCTCAGAACTGGGAATCGGAACCACCAGCGACGCGATTCCAAGCACAATCAACAACAGGCCGATATAGAGGAGATTCTTCATAGGTTGGTCTTGGATGCCAAAAACAGCGAGGGCGTCCCAAGACGATTCTCCACATTAGAAGTCAGAAGACTGGTCAATTTTGCCCATCGGGGAGATATTTTGGAGCCACAGGACGCATTTAGTCGTGGAGAACGACATTCAGAAGGGAACTGTGGACTTGCAGGCCGCCGTCGAGTCCGCCGGAGTAGTGAATGAAACCCAGCTTGCGGAAGCGGTTCATGAAGAAACTGACGCGGGAACGAGTGGTGCCGATCATGTCCGCGAGCGTCTCCTGACTGATCTTAGGGACAACCGCTTCCGGAATCCCTTCCTTGCCGAAATGGGCAAGGAGAAGAAGCACGCGCGCCAGGCGTTTTTCGCTGGAATTGAAGAGCTGGTCAACAAGGTCCTCTTCGTATCGAATATTCCGCGCCAGCAGGTAGCCCACGAACAGGTCGGAAAATGCATGCTCGCGATGCAAAGCGGACATCATCGCTTTCTTGTCCACTCGCAGAATCTCACAATCGGACATGGCCGCTGCCGACCCCATCCGCAGAACTTGACCGGCTAAAGCGCCCTCGCCGAAAAAACTCCCTTCCGCGAGAAGGGCAATCGTTGCTTCTTTGCCAGCCTGCGAAACGACCGTAAGGCGTACTTTACCCTTTTGAACGTAGAAGACAGAATCCGCTGCGTCGCCCTGGCTGAAGATGGTTTCAGTTTTCGCGAAGGCCAGAATCTTCCTGCCCTCGCCGATGGTGGCGAGAAAAGTCTTGGGATTGAATGCCCGATTTTTCTTGGCTACGGGAACAGGACGCATAGTCGATTGATTAGCAACTTGACCTGCCAGTCGGTCGCTCAGACCGGGCAGTCTTGCGACCCTGCCTACCGCCAACTGCTCAATCGCTATTGTATGCCTTATGACGCTCCTGTGTACGATTGCGAACTTAGGGGTCTTTGGCCTCCAGGCGGCGGTCTCGGTGAGGATCGGTGCGGGGCATTCCGGTGCTGAGTTCGCATCTTTCGCCGGGTTTTGCTCCGCAGGTTGGGCACCGGACGTCGAGCGCCTTTTTCTTTTTGGCTTTCATGGTTGCATCATGAGTCTTATTCCGCTCAAAGAGTGGTCAATAGTGCACATTGCCCTCCCGATTGAGTCACGTTCGCGATTTCCTGCATCTAACTCGGGATGAGAGCCACAGACAAGTCAATTTTCGACGAGCAGTACCGGGTCGTCGCAATTGAAAGTGACCGCCTGGTCGTGCGCGGAATTTTGAGCGGGGAAGTGCTGACCATCGTCAACCCCGTGCCCGCGAGCCCTCTTAGCAAAGAAGACTTTCCTCCCGGAAAATTAATTGCGTTGAGCGATCCTTCCACCGTACCGGTGAACTAGAGCAAGTTATTTCCTTTCAGCTTGCGGGGTTTGGTCAATATTGATCAGACCCGCAGGCACACCTCGTCCATACTGCTACCAGTTAGTTTGCGAAGCAGCGCTGCGCCGCACTTACGGGCAACGATAGAAGTCCGAGTTTCAGCCGGCAAGCACTTTGTCGCCCGATCTTGGAACTCGCCCGGCTTTTACCAACGACAACATCACAGTGTTGCTGTCCGCCGTGCTAATTCAGCGGCAGCAGCGTATTGATGCGGGATGCAACCTCTGCCGGGGTTGCACCTTCTTAAATCGAGCAGTTAAGGAGCAAATCATGCTTGGAACTATCCTTCTGGTCATTCTGGTCCTGGCGCTGTTCGGTGCGCTGCCGCGGTGGTCCCACAGCCGAAATTGGGGCTATGCCCCGACGGGCGGCGTTGGGCTGATCCTTCTGGTGGTTGTCATTCTTCTGGTTTTGGGACGAATATAAAAGCATGTTCCTCTCTCCGACATTGCGGCGTGCAAGCGGTCGCGGGGGCATGCTCTCCTTCTGGACGCTGGCAGTTTGTCTGATCGTCACCGTGCTGGCATGCACTACCCGTTCCGCAGCCTATTCGGTTTTGACCCACGAGGAAATCGTTGATCTTGTCTGGCTCGATACGATCCAGCCGCTGTTACTGAAAAGGTATCCCGGACTGACCCCGGAACAGATTCGCGAGGCGCATGCCTATGCCTACGGCGGCGCGGTGATTCAGGACCTGGGCTACTATCCGTTCGGCAGCAGGGAATTCAGCAATCTTGCACATTATGTTCGAAGTGGAGATTTCGTTATCGAACTCGTTCGCGAGAGCCAGGATGTGAACGAATACGCGTTTGCACTGGGTGCGCTCTCGCACTACGCGTCGGATATTTCCGGACACCCCGCGGTGAATCAGGCAGTAGCGATTGAATATCCCAAACTGAGGGCCAAGTATGGCAACTCCGTCCGCTATGCGCAGGACAAGACAGCGCATTTGAAAACGGAATTCGGTTTCGACACCGTGCAAGTCGCGAAGCAGCGCTACGCCCCTGAGGCGTATCACGATTTCATAGGATTCAAGGTTTCCAAACCTCTGCTGAAGCGGGCGTTCCCGGTTGTCTACGGAGTGGAATTAACCGACGTGTTGGCCCACGAAGATCTGGCCATCGGCACCTATCGTTTTGCGATCAGCACGATGATCCCGGAAATGACCAAGGTCGCACTCCAGACTCACAAGAAAGAGCTGATGCACGAGACGCCGAATTTCGCGAAGAAGAAATTCCTGTATCGCTTGTCCAAAGCCGATTACGAAAAAGAGTGGGGGAAGGATTACGAGAGGCCGGGCGTGGGTACTCGCATCCTGTCGACGATTCTGCGGTTCATACCGAAAGTCGGCCCCTTTAAGGGCCTCGCATTCAACAGCCCCACGGCGAAGACAGAGGACCTCTACATCAAGAGCATCAACACAACCATTGACCAATACCGGGTGTTTCTCGAGCAGGCGCGCACCGACTCACTGGTGCTGCCAAACTGTGATTTTGATACTGGAGAGCCGACCAGGGCCGCCGAGTACTCCCTGACCGACGACACTTATGCCAAGCTGCTGAGCCGACTGGCGGACCACAAGTTCGATCGGACCTCACCCGAACTGCGCGCGAATATCCTGGATTTCTATTCCGACCTCTCGGCCAAAATCGACACGAAGCGAGATCAGGAGGACTGGAAGAGCGTGCTGAGCAATCTCGAAAAGCTAAAGGTCGCGACGCCGGTTCCCGTGGTGGCGGGCATTTCCACGAAATAGTCGGCGACCGACCCGAGAACGCCGCGAAGCTATTTGTAATCAAGACTGTCAACTCGGCCCGTTCGACGCCCTTATACACTTTTTATTTCTCTTGCAGTACGCTGTGAGTGGTCGTCCGACAGTGAGCGCGCGGGCCAAGTCGTTGAGTGGACCTTCTGGTACGCGACGGCCCTCCCGTATTTTCACCGCAGGTTCTTTCGGCGCACTGTCGCGCGCGTTGCTCATCTCGGCATTCGCTCTGGTTTATTCCTCGTACGGGATCGCGCAGTGGGACGCCAACGAAGTACACGTCCTGCCCCGGTCCACGACCGTCGCGTCACCTTCCGCGCCCCCAACTCTTCGGACCAACGTCGACATGGTGTTAGTCGACGTCACAGTTCTGGATCATGCCGGACGAGCTGTCAGTGGACTGGCTTCGTCAAACTTTACCGTGCTGGACGACAATCGCCTTCAGACCGTCCGATACCTCTCCAACACGGACGAGCCCTTGTCCCTGGTAATCGTTCTCGATGCCAGCGCCAGCATGGCCCCGCGAATTGAGGACGAACGCAAGGCGCTTTCGGAACTCATCAGCACCTCGAATCCTCAAGATGAAGTCAGCCTGATTGTTGTTCACGACAAGCCGCAAGAGATTCTGCGATTCCAGGACTCCATCGACAAGTTTCAGGAGGCGATCAGCACGATTCGCGCGGATGGCCAGACGGCATTGTGGGATGCCATGTATCTCGGCCTGAGGGAACTCCGGGACTCGCGCTACCCGCGAAAAGCGATGATCGTGATTTCCGACGGCGGCGACAACCACAGCCGGTACACGGAATCGGAACTCAGGTCTCTTCTGAAAGAAGCCGATGTCCAGGTGTACGCCGTCGGCCTATTCAACCGCTATGCCAGCCGCCGTGAAGAGAAGGTCGGTCCACTCCTGCTCGATGAGGTCACCTCGCTCACTGGAGGCCGGGTGATTTCAGTCGGAAACGCCCCGGAGCTTTCACGCGCCGTGACCCAGATCAGCCATGAATTGCGGAATCAATATGTGCTCGGTTACTACCCGAACCATCGCAGCAGCGACGGCGGCTGGCGCAAAATCAAAATTCAGCTCACGGGATCGGCAGCCCACGGGAAATTCCGGCTCTACGCGAGGCGGGGCTACTACGCACCCCGTGAATAGTTTCGTTTTCTACGATACGGTGACCGCACATCATCACAATTTTCTGATCATGCCCTTGCAACCGGCGTTCCCGATTCCGTGATTGCTCCTGCCCGTTCGCGTCCCACAAAGAAATGCACCGCCGGTGTGATGATGAGCGACAGGACCATCGAAATCACGACCCCACCAATTACGGCAATGGCGAGCGGTTGCAGCATTTGCGAGCCGGCGCCCAGGGCAAAGGACAGTGGCAACATTCCAGCGAGGGTGGCGAGGCCAGTCATGACAATCGGCCTGAGCCTTCTGCGGCTGGCCTGCAGGATGGCATCTTCAGCCGAAAAACCGAGGGCGCGAAACTTCTGATCGGCATCGAGCAGCAAAATGCCATTCTTGGCGACGATTCCGATCACCATGATCATTCCCATGAAGGAAGAAATGTTGAATGTTGTGCGGGTAACGAGTAGCGCGATGAACACGCCCGAGGTCGACAACAGGGCGGACGCCAGTATCGCCAGTGGAGCTGCAAACGTACCGAATTCGAAAAGCAGAACGCAGAAGACCAGCACGATGGCGAGCACCAGCACGAAAGCGAGGTCCCGAAAAGATTTCTGCTGCTCTTTGTACTGGCCACCGTACTCCACCCGGATGGCAGCCGGCAAATGCAGGCCTGCTACCACTTTTTGCACTTCGGAGATCGCGGTTCCCAGATCGGTGCCTTCCAGGCGAGCGGTGACCGCGGTCTGACGCTGAAGATTCTCGCGCCGAACTTCTGTTTGTCCAGGGACAGAGATCACATCCGCCAGCGCTCCTAGTGTGGCGGTGCGTCCGGTGCTGCTGGTGAGAAGAGTATCTCGCATGGCTGCGATCGAAGTCCGATTGCTGGCCGGGAAGCGTACGCGGAGAGTGTAGGCGCGATCCTTGCTCACGACCGGAGTGGGTGCGGGTTCGCCCTCGACAATTGCGGCGGCATCGAGCGCGATCTCTTCCGGAGTAAAACCTGTGCGCGCCGTCACTCCAGGCTTGATTTGAAACGTAACGGCAGGACCGCTGATCGTGTTGTCGATTCCGTTGAGCACGTCCACGACGCCCTTGATCTTACCGATCGAGTCGGCTACTTTCGGCGCCCACTCGGCCAGCAGGCCCGGGTCCTGAGCGAAGAGTTGGATTTGGATCGGCTCGGGCGCACCGGTGAGATCGCTGATCATGTCTTGTAGAACTTGGATGAACTCCACATCCAGCGCGGGCTCTTCACCCTTTATCTGAGTACGAAGGTCTTCGACTACTTCGTCGATGCCGCGGCTGCGCTTGGTCCGCAGCTTGACGATGAGGTCGCCAGTGTTGGCCTCGGTCACCGCCGCAAGGCCCAACTGGAGCCCGGTGCGCCGCGAGGTGCTCTCGACCTCAGGCGTGTCATGCAGCATTTTCTCGACATGCGAAATGACGCGATTTGTTTCTGCCAGTGAACTGCCGGCAGGCATGATGTAGTCAATAACGAAGCCGCCCTCGTCCATCTCTGGCAGCAAGTCGGAACCGAGGAAGTGGTAGCACGCAAACGAGAGCACGATCAGTCCTAGGCTCAGGAATGCCAGCTTTCGGGGATGCTCCAGCGCGCGACGCAGCCACCGCTGGTGAAAGTCCACTACCTTGAGAAAAAATCCGCTCACCGAGGCGTCTTCGGCAGCGAGGAGACGCTTGATGTCCTCGTCGTCTGGGACGCTTTCAGCGGCAGCATCGGGATCGGCGGCGCGATGCCGTTTTATAAAGAACTGGCTCAGAGTCGGGGTCCAGGTCAGCGCAAGCACCAGAGACGTGAAGAGTGACACCGTCATCGTAACGGCCAGGGCCCGAAAGAAAGTGCCGGTTACGCCCGCAATTGCGATCAAGGGCAGGAAAACGACGACCGGAGTGATGGTCGAGCCGATGAGAGGTGTCGTAATTTCACTCAGGGCGCTCTGAATCGCTTGCAGACGGTCTTGTCCCGAGTCGCGATGCAGAACGATGTTTTCCACCACGACGATCGCATCGTCAATCACCAACCCCACCGCGGCGGCGAGGCCGCCGAGTGTCATCAGGTTGAAACTCTCGCCCAGTAGTTTGAGCGCAATGAAGGTGACAGCGACGGTCACCGGAATTACCAGTCCGGCGACAATCGACGTGCCCCAGTCGCGCAGGAAGATCACGAGAATGATGGACGCGAGAATCAGGCCGAGCAGGATCGCGTCTCGAACGCTCGCGATGGATTCATGAACAATCAACGACTGGTCGTAAAACGGCTGGATCTGAATATCCTTGGGTAGAGTCGGGCGAATCCGTTCGATCTCATCGTGAACTTCGTTCGCGACCTGTACCGTGTTGCTATCAGGCTGGCGGTTGACATTGACCAGCAACGCAGGCGTTCCGTTCGCGGTAACAACCGTGTAAACGGGCTTGACCGCTGGCGCGACCATCGCCACGTCTCCGATGTGGACCGGAACTCCTGCGGGCGTCGTCTTGATCACAACATCGGCAATTTCCCCCGGCGTGCGCACTTGACCGTTGATGAGTCCCAGGATGAGCTGGTGGTTTTCCTCGAGCAATCCGGGAGAATCGATCAGGTTCGTGCGTCGCACCGATTCAAGAATGTCGGAAACAGTGACGCCCGCCACGAGAAGTTTGGAAGGATCGGGAACGATATGAAACTCTGGCTCCTGTCCCCCCTGAATCAGGACAGTAGAGACGCCATCGAGGCGGTTCAGACGAGGTTTGATTTCGTAGGTCGCGATCTCCCACAACTTTGTCGGTTCGATCGTTGGGGAAACGAGGCTGTAACCAATGATAGGGAAGCTCGCGAACGTCATGCGGTGCGCTTCTACCTTAACGCTGGCGGGTAGCTCAGACTGTACGCGTGAGAGGGCGGCGTTGACGTATTGCAGAGTCTGGAACATATCCACGTTCCAGTCGAAGAAGAGGTCGATCTCGGCGGAGCCGCGGCTGGTGATCGAGCGAACGTTTTGCAATCCGGGCACACTGTTCACGGCCTCTTCAAGCGGGCGCGTGATGGTGACAGTCATCTGATCGATCGGCATGACGCCGTTATCCACCGAGATCAGAATGCGCGGAAAATTGGTGGCGGGAAACACAGCCACCGGAATCGTGAAGGCAAGATATCCGCCGATCAACGCGAGCGTGACGATCAGAAAAATCACCGATCGCGAGTGGCGCGCGAACCAGTAGCGAGAATGTTGGCTGTCAGATTCCGGCTTATGGTTTGTCATCTTTGGCGGAGTCTTTGGTAGCTGGTTCTTTGCCGGGGGCTGGCTTGTCAGCGTTTTTGTCGGTTTCGGCGGCGGTTTCGACGGCAACCTTGGCATTGTCGGGCAGACCGTAGGCGCCGTCCGTGACGACTCGCTGTCCCTCTTTCAAGCCTTCGACGATCTGGACCTTGTCATCCTGCCGGATTCCCACCTTCACTGCCTGCTGATGAGCATGCTGGTCGGCGGAGATGGCCATCACGGTGGTCGCGCCATCCGGGCCAGTCAGAATTGCAGATGCCGGAACAACAATCGCGTCGGGCACTGCCTCCGACACGATCGATAACCGTACACTGGTGCCCGGCCGTAGCGTCTGGTGCGGGTTTTTCGCCTGCACCCAGACTTCGACCGTTGTACTGTTGGTGTCGAGTGCGGGGCTCACGAGTACCACCTTGCCCTCCACTGGCTGGTCGATCCCAGGAACAGTGATCAGTCCTTTGTTTCCCGCCTTGAGCAGCGCCGCGTCATTTTGTGAGATGTGGGCACGAGCCGTCACCGAGGAAAGCTCCATGACGGTAAGCAGAGGTGCACCCGCCGCCGGCATCTCGCCGGGATAAAGAGGTCGGTCGGTGACCACTCCATCGATCGGACTGCGGATTTCCGAATAGCTGAGTTGGGCTTGTGCTCCAAGATACTTGCCTCTGGCTGAGGTCAACTGCCCCTGCATTCCCTTGAGTTCCTGCTCCTTGACCACGGAATTGAGGGAGTCTAGGTGTCGCCGCGCGAGTTCGTATTGTGCCTTCGCCTGAGTGAGACTGACGGTGGCCTGATCGAGATCCTTACGCGGCAATGCACCCTGCTTGTAGAGGTCCTGCCGGCTCTCGTAGAGCTTCTGTTGCGCCTCATAAAGTTCTTTTGCGGACTGCGCGTCGCCCGTCGCCTTCTGAATTTCTTCTGGAAGGCCGGCGGCGGTTCCAGTAGCGAAGGTGGCTTCGGCTTGTTCGAAAACGCCTTTGTTGTCCTCGCGGGCCGCCGCCAGGTCGCTATTCTCGAGGACCGCGAGCAACTGGCCTTTTCGAACTTTACTGCCGCGGTTCACAAAAAATTTTTTTACCGGTGCCGTGATCTTTGGGACCAGCGCCGCCTGCTGAAGTGGAAAGAGGACCGCGTCAGCCGTAATCACTCGCTGGATCGTGGCTTTTTCCGCATTTTCAGCCTTCACGGAAACTGCAGCTTCTTCCGTTTTCCCGTGGGAGCAGGCCGACACCAGGGACAGCAGGATCGTTAGCAAGATCAGTGAGCTGACTCTTACTCTCAGGCTGAAAAATTGTGGCCGAGTTCTCATCCGTTCAAAACTTTCCAGTCAGAGTCTGAAGGTTGGCAACAGCGACGCGGAATCGTACCTGTCCGTCATTGTAGGCATTGCTAGTCAGGGTAAGCGTGTTCTGTGCATCCACCACCTCCAATACCGTAGCCTCACCCGACTGGTAGCGCAGATTGGTCAGGCGCAAGCTCTCGGATGCCAACTGCGCGGATTGCCGCAACAGTTCCAGTTCGTCACGCGCGGCCTGCGCTTCGTCGTAGAAAGAGCGCAGGTCAGCGAGGAGAGTGCGTTGTGCTGCGCTCAATTCGACCTCTGCCTGATGTTTCTGCAGTTTTGCCTGCTTCACTTTGCTGATGTTCGAGCCCCACGTCCAGATCGGAAACTGCAGCGTGGCAGCCGCCGAACTGCCGAGGTTGTTAACCGGAAGGTTGGTGGTCGGATCAATACTTCTTGTGGCGAACCGGTTAGCGTCAATGCCGTACCAATAGTCCAGCGAAACGGAGGGCAACACATTGCCCCATGCCGACGTGACCTCACGGCTCGCTTGGCGTAAGGCGGCCTGGGCCGCGCTCAGATCGGGATTGTTGCGCGTCCCGGAGGCCATGACTTCCTCGTACGACGGCAGCGGCGCGGGAGGGTCGAGGTCATCCACCACCTCGAAGTTTTCATTGAAATCTTTGAACACCAGCACTGCAAGATCGAGTCGGGTCTTGTTTCTGCCCAACTCAGATTCGCGGAGATCGCGCTGCTGCTGCTGGAACTGAATCTGTGCCTTGATGACGTCGGAGTGCGCCACCTCCCCGCCTTTTTCGAGCTTCTCGCTGATACCGAAGAATCGCTGCGCTTCATCAATCGCGCGTTGCGCGGCCGCATACTTGCGCTGAGCGGCGAGGTATCCGTAGTAGGCCTGCGTAACGGTGACCGCCAAACCGCGCAAAGCGATTTCAGATTTCGCTCTGGCGACTGCCTGGGCCTCGTGGGACCTTCCGTAATCGGCGAATGTCTGCAGCGACAGATCCTGGTGAACGTTGCCTTGCGCGATGTATTCGTGGACGCCGTTATTGGCGAGAAAAATCTGGTCTTTGCTGCCGTGCGTTGTGGGCTCGGTATAAATCGCCTGCATGTTGTATCGGACGTTGGGAAGAAGCGCAGCCCGGCTTTGCACTAAATCCTGATGCGCGAGACCAAGCGCGGTGTAGGCTGCCTGCATTTGAGGGTTGCTCGCGCGGGCCCGCTGTAGGGCGTCCGAGAAAGTGAGGGTCTGAGGTCCGCCGGCTGTGGAACTCGACGATGAGCGTGGTGGATCCTGGGACAGTTGAAGGATGGCCGGAGATGCGTTCGCCTGGGCGCGAGCCCCGTTTGCTGTCAGAAAGGCGACGCACAGTGAGCACAGGCCAAGAATCGATGTTTTCCACATGGGCATATGAATACTCTCAACGCACGGCCGCACGGCGAAAATCGGTTTGAGCGACGCGATCTTTGATTGAACAAACCGCGACTGAGCATACCTCAACTTCGACAGAGCAACACCCGAAGTTTGCAACACAGGTCTAGTAATACCGGAAGCATATTAAGAGGGTCTGAAGGAAAAGTGAAAATGCGTTCAGAGTCAGGAGTTTCGCAGCACGTGGGCTTCATCGCTGCTCTCGGCGACCGCAAGCAGCGGCAGTTCTACTGTGAAAACACTGCCGATTCCTTCTCTGCTGGAAACACTCACTTCGGCCCCGTGAGCGGCGCAGATGGCCTTGACGATCGCCAACCCCAATCCGGCCCCGCCTGATTCGCGCGAGCGCGCCTTGTCGGCACGGTAAAAGCGTTCGAACACGTGCGGGAGAGCGTGATCGGGGATTCCAGCGCCATTGTCGGATACTTCCAGAACCGCACTACGCTCCTCATGTCGAACGCGCAGCTCAACGCTGCCGCCTTCCTGGGTGTATTTCACGGCGTTGGCGACAAGGTTCACGATGATCTGCTGCAAGCGGGAGCGGTCGCCCTCGACGTAGACCTCTTTGCTCACATCCGTTGTCAGCCGGATCGACTTCTCCTCGGCCAACAACTTCATCTGTTCAGCAGTCGACGCTGCAAGTTGTCCCAGATCAAGACGGACCTTATCCATCTTCGCCTCACCCGCATCCAGGCGGGAGATTGCCAGCAGGCTCTCGACGATATGCGACATGCGGTGAGTTTCTTCGAGCGCACTGCCGATTTGATCCGTAAGCGCGGGATTCAGGCGATTGCTTTGCGCAATGCCCTCCAGTTCCAACTGGAGAATCGTCAGCGGTGTTCGCAATTCGTGCGAGGCATCCGCGGAGAAGCGATGAATGTGCTGAAACGCATCGTCCAGGCGCGCGATCATGCGGTTCAGCGAAATGGAGAGCCTCTCGATTTCATCTCCAGTTCGGATTGCGGGCAGGCGCTCGCTCAGGTTCGTGGAGGTAATGCTTTCGGCCCGGCGGGTGATTTCATCCACCGGCTGAAGCGAACGTCTCATCAACCAGTACCCACTGCCCACCGCGAGAGAAATAATGAAAGGCATGTAGATCGCGAACGTCAACAACAACCCGTGCAGCACGATCTCGATCTGGCGGTGAAGGGCCCCACTCTCAACGATGAAGCGTCCTTCATTAGGAGTGTTGAACTCCAGTGCTTCGACCAGCAGTTCATGCCCGTCGACAACAATTCTCCGCGAACGGCCCGTCTGTTGCGTCGTGGGTAAGGGAACTCGCGACGGGTTAAACGAGCCGTCTTTCGGTGCGTCGGAGACGTAGATGACGCCGGCACCTTCGCGAATCACCCGGACAAACTTGCTGTTCACTTCGGGCGAGTACGTCTCGTTGATTTCGGTCACGAGCCAGTCGGACGGTCTCTCGGGAAGTTGGGTAAGCAGTTCTGTCCCGATCGTGCGGCATTGCGATGCCAAAGTTTTTTGCAGATTCCAATCGAGATAACGCTCCAGGCCAACGTACACGGACGCGCCAAAGACCACCAGGGCGCCCGCCAGAAGACCCGCGTACCAGGCCGTGATCCGAAAGCGAAGCGACCGGGTATTCATGACTGGTCCCCGTTGCCGATCGCGTATCCGACGCCCCGAACCGTACGAATCAGTTTGTGCTCACAAGGGTCGTCGATCTTGTTGCGCAGATGCCGCACGTAGACGTCGACAATGTTGGTGATGCCGTCGAAGCTCTGGTCCCACACATGTTCGATGATCATCGTTCTCGATAGCACGCGCCCCGAATTGGACATGAGATATTCCAGAAGCGAATATTCTTTGGATGTCAGCTCGATCCGCTTGCCGGCGCGCCTCACTTGCTGCGAAAGACGATCGAGTTCCAGGTCCCCCACGCGCACGACACTACTGCGGCTGACGGGGCCCCGTCGCAGCAAGGCCTTCACGCGGACCAGCAGTTCAGCGAATGCGAAAGGCTTGGTCAGATAATCGTCGGCGCCAGCCTCAAAATTGCCAACTTTGTCGGCGACCGCATCACGCGCCGTAAGGATTAGGACCGGAACATTCGAATTCTGACTGCGAATGCGGCGCAACACCTGGGTTCCGTCGATTATGGGGAGCATCAGGTCCAGGACGATGAGATCGTAGTGGTAGGTGGTAGCGAGGTCGAGTCCAGCCTGGCCGTCGGCGGCAACGTCAACAGCAAAGCGCTCTGCCACAAGTCCGCGTGCGACAAAGCTTGAGACCTTCGCCTCGTCTTCGACCAGCAGTATGCGCATGGACTCTCTCGTAGCCTAGTATATTGCGGTTTCAATATGAATCGTCAACGAAGACGAGATGAAAATGCGTTCAGGATCGGGTGTGGATAGTATCGAGTTGACGGAGCCACGTCGTGCATATTTGATGAGTATTGTGAGGCTGGCATGATTCAGTTCGAGCAGGACACATGTGGCGACCTGGACGCGGCTCTTCGCCGCGAGTGGCTGGAGACGAACGGACTGGGTGGTTTCGCCTCGTCCACAATTATCGGGTTGAACACGCGCCGTTATCACGGACTACTTGTGGCTGCCACGAATCAGCCGGTTGGCCGAATGGTCCTGCTCTCCAAACTGGAAGAGACGCTATTCATTGATGGCCGGGCGTTTGATTTGTCAGCGAACCGCTATCCAGGCACGGTATATCCGCAAGGGTTTCGCTATCTCAAGCAGTTTCGCCTCGATCCTTTTCCCGTTTTCCGCTACGAAATCGAGGGGCTTGAAATCGAGAAGACGGTTTTCATGTTGCAAGGTGAAAACAGCACCGTGATTCAGTACGAGCTGAAGAAGAACGATCATCCCCCGGGGAATCTCGCGCTTGAGATTCACGCTCTGATTGCATTTCGCGACTACCACAGCACCACGCATGAGAATGACGCGATCAACAGAACAGTGGACGAAAGTTCTGGGCTAGCCACAGTCACGCCTTATCAGGGACTGCCTTCACTTCATCTGGCGCACAACGCAACCGAACTTGGCAAAACTGGCCAATGGTATCGCAACTTTGAGTACGACGCCGAGCGCGAACGCGGCCTGGACTTTTCGGAGGATCTCTTCAATCCCATGGTTCTCCGGTTTGATTTGCGTCTGATGAGTCAGGCATCGGTGATCGCATCAACCGAAAAACGCGACGTGGCAAACGTGGCGGACTATCGTCAGGCCGCGATCGCACGACATCGCAATGCTGCACTCTCATCGCCAGTGCAAGATGATTTCGCACAGACCCTGGCCGCAGCTGCCGACCAGTACATCGTCGCCCGCGGAGATCAGAAGACGGTGATCGCCGGCTACCACTGGTTTGGCGACTGGGGTCGCGACACGATGATCGCTTTGCCGGGCCTGACGCTGCCGACTAAGAAGTATGACGTCGCGCGGAGCATCCTGCGGACTTTCGCGAAATACGTGGATCAAGGCATGCTGCCAAATCGCTTTCCTGACGCGGGCGAAACGCCGGAATATAACACGGTCGACGCGACGCTCTGGTTCTTCGAGGCAGCCCGAGCGTTTCTGGAGTACACCGGCGATGAAAAGTTTGTACTCACGGAACTTTACCCGGTGTTCGCAGACATCATCAGTTGGCACGTACGCGGCACTCGCTACGGAATCAAAGTGGACCCCAGCGGACTCCTAAGATCGGGCGAGCCTGGCGTGCAACTCACATGGATGGACGCCAAGGTCGGCGACTGGGTCGTGACACCGCGTCGCGGCAAGCCGGTTGAGATTCAGGCGCTCTGGTACAACGCGCTCTGCATCATGGAAGATCTCGCGCGCAGGTCAGGAGACGAGGCCAGTCAGAAACGCTATCACGACATGGCTGCAGGTGCCAGCCGGAGTTTCAACGGTCTTTTCTGGAACGAGAAGGACACCTGCTTGTTTGACGTCACGAATGACGCAGTGCCGGACGCTTCAATCCGTCCGAATCAGATTTTTGCGGTCAGCCTGTCGTGCAGCATGTTGCCGGGGGATCGCGCGAAAGCTGTTGTGGAGAAAGTTCGGGAACACCTACTCACGCCCTACGGCCTGCGCAGTCTATCGCCGAGCGATCCCCAATATCGCGGACGGTACACCGCCGGACCAGCGGTGCGAGACGGCGCGTATCACCAGGGAACGGTGTGGCCGTGGCTGATGGGGCCATTCATTACCGCCTACGTGAAGGTTAATGGCGGAAACCCTGAAGCCCGCGCCCAGGCAGCGGAGTGGCTCAAACCGCTTCAGGACCACTTGTCCGATGGCGGACTGGGCCACATCTCGGAGATCTTCGACGGAGACGCACCGCAGCGCCCCTGTGGTTGCATTGCACAAGCCTGGAGCGCAGGAGAGGTGCTCCGAGCGTACATGGAGGACGTGAAGGGAGTGGGCCCGCTGGTGGCGCCTCAAGTTCCGGTCTCCCAACCGGCCGAGCCGAGGAGTCGCGAACCAGTGCGATAGTATTTTGGGTGATGTGAGAGCGTGGGCCAAATAGTTTTTCCCGGCTACGCTCTCAGGAGTCATGGGGCGGGACTGTTGTTGATGGCGCTATGCCGCCACAGGCGAGCGGTCGATTGCTGCCCGAACATGGCAGACCTAACGCCTGCTGTCCAGTTCCGGCACATCGGCCCTTAAAGCGATGCGCGATGCGATAGATGTGCCAGGAAAGAGCGCAATTTCCGATTGGGTCCCCCAGGGAGAGGTCGAGAGGCTTAACTGACACGGTGAAAAGAAATGGCTCCTCAGATAGGACTCGACTGCGCGTTCAAGACGTAAATTCAACAACATGCAAACGGATTGCGGAGTCCGCTGCCCTGCGTGTCGCCCAGTGTGGCCAACTCTTGCCTGAGTTTGACGATTTCGCCGAGCGGCTGAACACTGGTTTTCGCTGGCCGCAATTTCCATTCGACATCTTCCTAGAGTTGCAGGTACACTTTTTCTTCACTGTGGGCGAATCGTGAGTTGACACTCTGGGGATGGAACTACTTCTCAATCTTCTGTGGCTGATGTTGGCGCTTCCAGCCTTTCTCATCTGGCGCCGCCAATCGGGGTGTGCGCAGAGCTCAGATAAGCAATGTCACTCTCGTGCGTTCGTTCTTCTGGTTTGCCTCCTGGCGTTGCTGTTTCCCGTCGTTTCTGCTTCAGATGATTTGCATCCCATAAGTGCCGAAATTGAAGAGTCGGGGCCCTCCAAGCGCGTAGTCAGACATTCTCAAGGCTTCAGCTCTCCGGCGTACAGCCACGATAGCGGGGTGGCGCGCCTAGCTCACGTGCCTTCGTTCCGACCCGAGGTTGGGGTGCGTGGAACGATTTCGGAATATCAACCTATTCATGCCGAGCAAGCGCTAGTCAGCACCATCAACGACCGGGCCCCTCCCGAAGCCTAAGTTCTTAGGCCGTCTCGCGCCGTCATCAGCGGCGCGATCTCACTGAATTCCACGCATTGTGGCCGCGTTCTCCGGCATCTCGCTGCGGATCGCGGCGTCGGCACCTGCAATTGCTGACCGTGCCGTCCGGATTACGGAGTGGTGTGATGCCAAAAATCCATTTGCATTGTCTGACACTGCCTCTCCTGCTCTGTCTTGGGAGGGGTGCGCCTGCGCAACAGCCCTGGACCTGGGAAAAAGTGCGCACTCGGTTCGAGCAGAACAACCCAACTCTGGAGGCGGGCAAGCTGACCGTGGACGAATCGAAGGCTCAGGAAATCACTGCACATCTGCGGCCGAACCCTATGCTCACTCTGTCAGCTGATGGGACCCAGATCGCTCCTGATAAGGGCATCTGGCGACCGCTCGCTGGCACTTTCGAGTCACCCAGCATCAGCTATCTGCATGAGCGGCGACGCAAGCGAGAACTGCGTCTGGAGAGTGCGAAAAAGGGGACACTGATAGCCGAGTCGAGTCAGGCCGACCTGGAAAGAACGCTGCTCTTCAACTTGCGCAGCGCGTTTGTGTCAACGCTGCAAGCCAAAGCAGTGCTGCAGTTGGCAAGGGACGACCTCGCCTACTACGACCACGTCCTTCAGATCAGCCGAGAGCGATTGAATGCCGGCGACATCGCCCAAGTCGATCTTGACCGGTTGGAACTGCAGCGCGTTCAGTACGAATCCGATGTCCAGACCGCCGAAGTGAATCTACGCACGGCGAAGATTCAACTGCTCACGCTGCTGAACGACCGCACTCCGGTTGAACAATTCGATGTAACCGGTCCGTTCGATTTTAACGACCAACTCATGCCCCGCGACGAGTTCCGGAAGATCGCTCTGGACGGGCGGCCGGACTTGAAGGCAGCGGCCGAGGCCGTGGACAGAGCCCAAACCGATCACAAACTCGCTCTTGCCAACGGCTCCACCGATCCGACCTTGAGCACGTGGTATACGCACAACTCATCCAACAACAATCCGTTTGGCATCAACACTCTGGGCGTGAGTGTCAGCATCCCGTTGCGGTTTTTTGACCGCAACCAGGGAGAGAAGCTCCGCACACAGCTCGACATCCTGCGCAATGAAAGAATGCGCGATGCCGCCGAAGCCGGGGTCCTGAGCGACGTCGACTCCGGTTACGCCACCCTGGAAAGCACTCTGATTCTGCTCCGGCCTTATAAGGCCAAGTACCTTCAACAGTCCGTCCGAGTGCGCGACACGGTTGCCTTCGCCTATCAGCATGGTGGCGCGTCGCTGCTGGACTTTCTCAACGTTGAGAGCGAATACCGCAACGTGCAGCTTGGCTACATCAATCTGGTTGGCGCCTACTTGAATGCCGCCAATCAGCTCAATCTTGCCGTGGGCAGCGAGGTGGTGCAATGAAGAAAAGAAACAAATCACTGCTTCGCGCTGCGGGAGTTTGTGGCGCGCTGCTTCTCGCTGGAATGGGTACGTCATGCTCCGACGATCCTAAGGCAGCTCCGACCAAAGCTGAAGTCACGCTCGATCCCAACCTCTACAACGTGGACCATCCCGAGCTCTTTAAGCTGGCCGCGGTCGAGACACGGGATCTGCCGGTCACACTGAACGCGAATGGCGGCGTCGCACCCGACGTGAACCGCACGATCCACGTGACTTCACAGGGCTCTGGTCGCGTCGTCGAACTCAAGGTGCGATTGGGACACTACGTGAAGAAGGGCCAGGTGCTGCTCTCCATTCACAGCGCTGATCTCGCGGGAGCATTCTCCGACCATCAGAAGGCAGCCGCCGACGAACGCCTCGCGAAAAAGGCCCTCGACCGCGCCCAGTTGCTCTACTCGCACGGCGCCCTGGCGGAAAAAGACTTGCAACAATCGGAGGACTCCGAAGAGAAAGCCCGGGTGGATGTGCAGAATACGGAGCAGCGGGTTCGACTGTTAGGCGGTGACCCTGCTCATCCCAGTGCGACGATCGAACTCCGCGCTCCGCTCTCGGGAACGATCGTCGAGCAGAACATCTCGGGTTTCGAAGGGATCAAGAGTCTCGACAACAGTCCCAATCTCTTCACCATCGCTGACCTTACTCAAGTGTGGGTGCTGTGCGATGTCTACGAGAATGACCTGGGCGACGTGCACTTAGGCGACACCGCTGAAATCCGGCTGAATGCCTATCCGGACAAGACTTACCACGGCAAGATCGCCGACATTTCCCGCGTTCTCGATCCATCAACGCGTTCGGCCAAGGTGCGCATCGTTTTGCCGAATCGCGACGGGTCATTGCGTCCCGGCATGTTTACCATCGCCACATTCCGGTCGCGCACATCACACTCCAGGATCGTGGTTCCCGCGACTGCGCTTATACGGCTGCAAGACAAGGATTGGGTGTTCCGCAAGGATGGAGCGAAACAATTTCGTCGTGTCGAAGTCCACACCTTGGGCGGAATTGCCGACGGGATGGAACCCATCGAACCTTTGCAGAACAAGGACGGGCTCAAACCCGGAGACGAGATTGCGGCGAACGCGCTGGAGTTTTCCTCGGCCGTCGCGGAGCAGGGCAAATGATTCGGTATCTCATCGACTTTGCCCTGCGCAATCGGATCCTGGTGTTGAGTGTGGCCGTCGTGCTCTTTGTGTGGGGAATCATTTCCTTTCATAACCTTCCGATTGAGGCATACCCGGATGTTGCGGACACGTATGCGCAGGTCATCACCCAATGGCCGGGACATGCAGCAGAGGAGGTCGAGCAGCAGATCACCGTTCCGCTTGAAGTGATCCTGAACGGCGTCGCTCATATGACCCACCTGCGATCCACCTCGCTGGCGGGACTCTCCGTGATCACGATCATCTACGACGACGAGACGACTACATTCAACGCCCGCCAGGAAGTGCTCGACCGGCTGCAGTTGGCCACGCTGCCCGCTGGCGTAAATCCCGGTCTGGGGCCGGACTACAGCCCGACCGGCCAGATCATGTTCTACACGCTCCAGAGCGCGAATCCGAAGTACGACGTGATGGAACTGAAAACGCTGAACGAGTGGTATGTCGTCAACCAACTCAAGACGGTTCCCAACGTAGTGGACGTGAACCCGTTTGGCGGGCCGACGCGCGAATACCAGGTGCAGATTGATCCGGGGAAGCTGGTTGCCTATGGACTTTCACTCAGTCAGGTGGAGCAGGCCCTCGCCGCCAATAACACGAATGCCGGCGGAGGCTTCATTGAGCGCGGCGAGCAGGCACTGAACGTCCGTGCTGTTGGTCTGATGCAAACCACCGACGACATCGCTGCCACGGTTGTAAAGGTGCAGAATGGCACGCCAGTTCGCGTGCGCGATGTCGCTGTGGTGGTTCAGGCGCCGAAGGTGCGCTTGGGCCAGCTCGGCAAGACCATCCGCCATGAAGACGGAACCGTCATCAACGATGACGATGTGGTCGAGGGCATTGTCCTTCTGCGCAAGGGCGCGGAAGCCGATTCCACGCTCGACGCGCTCCACGCGAAGATCGCCCAGTTGAATGAACATCAACTGCCTGCCGGCGTGAAGCTCGTTCCGCATCTCGACCGCAGCGATCTGGTCCACTACACGACGCATACCGTGCTCCGGAATCTGACCGATGGCGTGCTGCTCGTCACCCTCGTCTTGTTTCTGTTTCTTGGCAATGTGCGCAGCGCGCTGATCGTCACCATCACGATTCCTTTCGCATTGCTCTTTGCCGCCATCCTGCTAGATCTGAGTCACATACCCGCAAACCTACTGTCCCTGGGCGCGCTGGATTTTGGCATGGTCGTGGATGGCTCCGTGGTGATGATCGAGAACATTCTTCGCCACGCAGAATACGGCCGCGGCAAGAAAACATTTCTGGAGATGATCGGTACGGCAGCCCACGAAGTGCAACGCCCCGTTTTCTTTGCCCGCGTCATCATTATCGTTTCCTATCTTCCGATCTTCACTCTCCAGCGGGTGGAAGGGCGGCTGTTCCGTCCGATGGCCTGGACGGTGGCGTTTGCGCTGCTGGGAGCGTTGTTGTTCGCGCTCCTGATTGCGCCCGTGTTGTGTACCGTGCTCTTCAGAGACGAAATCAAGGAATGGCGCAATCCCATCATTCACTGGCTTCAGGAGCGTTACGGTCGTCTTCTCGATTGGTGCTTCCAGCACATGCGGCTCACCCTGGGGATGGGTACGGCCGCGCTCGCGGCCATGCTGTTTCTGGGTTTCAGTGGCGTGATCGGTTCCGAATTCTTGCCTCATCTGGATGAAGGCGCAATTTGGGTGCGCGGTACGCTGGCTCCGAGCACGGGGCCTTCGGCGGGAACTTCGCTTGCCAAGCAGGCACGCCGCGCGCTCGCCAACTTTCCCGAGGTCAAGCAGATCGTGAGCCAGGTGGGCCGCCCCGACGATGGCAGCGACGCCAGCGGTTTTTACAACACAGAATTCTTTGTCGATCTGCTGCCGCGTTCGAAATGGCGCTCGGAGTTCAAGACCAAGGACGACCTGATCGCCGCAATGGATAAGGATCTGAGCAGATTCCCGGGCGTGGACTGGAATTTCTCCCAGCCCATTTCCGACAACGTCGAGGAAGCGGTCAGCGGTGTGAAGGGCGAGCTTGCGGTGAAACTGTTCGGGACAGACTTGAAAGTCCTGGAAGCTAAAGCTGCCGAGATTCAAGCCGTGATGAGCAGGATTCCAGGCGTGGCCGATCTCGGCACCTTTCAAGTGCGCGGCCAGCCGAACGTGAACCTCGCTGTGGATCGCGATGCCGCCGCCCGTTTTGGACTCAACGTCAGCGACGTGCAGGACGCGGTGGAGACCGCCGTCGGCGGCAAGGCCGTCAGCCAAATCCTGATCGGCGAACAGCGTTACGACTTGACCGTCCGCTATCAGGCGCCGTTCCGCAAAACGGTGGAGGATGTCGCCAATACCCGGATTCTGGCGCCTTCGGGCGAGCGTGTATCGCTAGGCCAACTGTGCCAGATCAGGCTGGAGGACGGTGCGTCAAACATCTATCGCGAGGGGAATTCCCGCTACGTCGCCATCAAGTACAGCGTGCGCGGACGTGACTTGGGCAGCACAGTACGCGAGGCGATTGAGGAAGTACGGCAAAAAGTCCACCTCGACGAAGGCTATCACCTCGACTGGACCGGAGAATACGAGAGTCAGCAGCGCGCCAACCGCCGCCTCGCCGTGATCGTGCCCATCACGCTCCTGCTTATGTCGTTCATTCTTTACTCTGCCTTCGACTCGTGGAAATGGGTTGGCTTGATTCTCGCCGTCGTTGGGCTTTCACCGCTGGGAGGACTCCTTAGCTTGCTGCTGACGGGTACGCACTTCTCGGTGTCGTCCGGCTTGGGATTTCTGGCACTCATCGGTGTGTCGGTCGAGATCGGAGTCATCATGGTGGAGTACATCAATCAGCTCCGCACGCGAGGACGGAACCCGCGCGAGGCCGCCAGAGAAGGAGCTCTCCTGCGCCTTCGTCCCATCATGATGACCATGCTGGTGGCGACCCTGGGACTTCTGCCAGCTGCCATGTCGCACGACATAGGGTCCGACTCGCAGCGTCCTTTTGCCATCGTGATTGTCGGAGGCCTAATCGTCGAACTAGCGATCAGCATCGTCTTACTCCCCACGCTCTATGTCTTCTGGGCCCGGAAAAACGACAAACTGCCTCCACCCGAACTCGGCTTTATCGAAGAGGGAGAACATGTTGACTAGGTGGAGCGGGTCAGCGTCTTCCAGACGGCGGCTAGTCCAGTCTGCGGTTGTCTTTATGCTGCCCTTGCTGGTTGCGGTTTGCGCATGCTTGCCGCTCCGGGGCGACAGTGAGCGACAAGACGCCCTGCGAACTTCGTCATCAGCCCACCGTTTCGTGGTGCTACTGGACGTAAACCCCAATCAGAAGAAGGTGCTGCCTGTCGAAATATCTTTGGCTGAGGGAGTCATTCAGAAGCTGGGCCAGCCTGGAAACACATTCTCCGTCATTACATTCGGCTCTAAGTCTCCGACTTTGTTGAAATCCGGTGTTCAGGCGACCGAAACTGTTGCAGCTGTTCGAGACATCGGCCTTGGGGAACAGAGCGGTGACAGCCTGTCTGTCGAGCTGTACGACGCTCTCAATCTCGCATTTGGGGAGTTCACAGCTGATGCTGATTCCAACTCACTTCTCATCATCACAGAAGGCAACGACGGGCACGACAAAATGTTCAAGCAAGCTCTTATCCGAGCACAACAACTTCAGGTCATCTGCAATGTTGCCATGGTCGCGAATCACCCACTCTATGGTTCAAAGGCGATACAGAGGTATGGATTTTACCTGCGGAAACTGGCCGGGAAAACTCATGGCCGATACATTGAGGTCGGAGACGGGCCAAAGAGAGTTCGGCAATCTACCGACCGCTTTTCCGAGAACATGCTAGGTCAATATCGCCGATAAGAGAGCTGTGGTCCGCTGCGGCCCTATTGCGGCATCCTACGGTCCATCCCGGATGAAATCAGACTGCCCTTTTGACGGGCATACACAAGCCAAATAGCATGGCGCGTCTACAGAGGCGACAGTTCATCCTCTGTTTCCTCCCGCCTCCCTGTAATGAGTCTCTTCTCCAGGAACGCCCGCGCCAGATCCTTGCCTCCCAGTCCGAACGCAATCGCCAAGCCGAACATTACAGCTCCAAATGCGATCCCGAAAGCGATCAGCATCGTTTGTTCTGCAACACCCAGGACTTCGAACACCATCGACAATGCAAAGATGCTGATGATGACTCGGATTGAAATACTCAATAGTCGCGACGACCGAAGGTTCGCGTTGACCGCTGCCAGCAGGACCGCACGGGAGAAGAAGCTGGCCGCCAACAATCCGAAAAAGAGAATGACCAGCGACACAAAGAGCCGAGGCAGGAAGAGAAAGAATCGCGAGGTGTACTCCTCCAGCCCAACGATCCCGAGTACGCTTACGCCCAGGAGAATGAAGCCAACCCAGACCACCCAAAAAACAAACCGGCTCAACAGTTCCGTCGAAGACGGTAGGGCTGCCTGTTTCAGTAGCTGGGTTGCGCCTGAGTTTTCCGAGAGCTTGGAAAACTTTGTCAGGCGCAGGATACTGCGCACCAGCACCTTGAATAGATAGGCAATCACCCATCCTACGAATGCAATGATTAACATCACGATTAGACGGGGGAGGTAATGCGCAAAGCCTTTGGCGATCTCCTGCGAGGCTTGCGTCAGTTCAGTGATGATGATTTCCCGCATTGGCGTCTCACTTTCTATCCGCCCAGATTTCGAGCAGGTAGGGCTTCAGTCGTTCGAACTCGCCACAAAGAGATTCCACACTTCTTTCGATGTCTTCGCCAGAACCTTCTCGATTCTCCAGCAAAAAGGTCAAAGCTCTTCCACGATACAGAGGAACCAGGGCCTGAATAATATGGTCACGACTGATGACGGATTTGTGATACGAAGCCGCGAATTCAAATACGGTCTTGGCCCATATATCCGCTGGATAATTGAAATCGCTGACATCCAGAGAGGCAATTCTTTGCAGCTCGGAAAGTGTCGACACTGAAAGGATCGACCGGAAAACAGGTTCCAGTTCGGCGACGCCGGTGGCAAACATCTCCCGCAGCCGCTTGCGGTTTACGCGGACCGGCTCCAGTGTGACCTCTGATTGAGTACCCAATGTGGGCACGGGTTGAGAATCGGTGATCGTACTCCAAAGCTGATAATTGCTACTCAGAGACGAGAACAGAGCGCCGACCGTTCGCCGCATGGTTGCAACCAGATCGCTGCCACTTCGATCCGGATGCGTTTTCGTTCCCAGGAAACACTGGGACGTGCGGTAACTCCCGGTTATCGCGGTGATGGTGAGGCAGATTTCTGCGCCGATCCTTCCCCAGTCTTCATTCCAGATGTCGTTCGCCAGGAAGTCTGTTGCGAGTCGGCCCGAGACAGCAAATTCTGACGCGTAAGGCTCACGGATTCTGTGACCGTAGATTACGCGCGTCACGGGGTAAAGCAGATTTCGCATGAGGACGCCTTCGGACGTCTGCCTGCTATAGATGGGGGATACCATGTCGATGTTGTCGTTGTAGACCGGACGAGCAAGCCGCTGAAGCCAGTCGGGTTCTATGGTTGTCGAATCGGGTGAAACCAGCACACAGGCCTTGGCACGCAGCAAGTCAGCGGCGGCCAAGATTGTTCGCAGAGCAGTTCCGGGCTCTGGAGTGCGCGCATACCGGGTGGTGATGGAGTGCAAAGTGCGTAACGCATAGACTTTGGATACATTCCACACGTCATCGATCGAGGCCCCGGTTACCCGTTCCGGAGTCCCGTCTTGCGATCCACCATCGGCATTAATGATTACGACGCGTTCGCGAGGAAAACACTTAAGAATGCCGGCCTGAATGGCCCTAATGACAGGATCAATGGTCTTGGCATTGTTATGGGTTGGCAGGCCCACCACGATGTCTACCTCGCCCACGTTGATAAGCTGGCGAAGAAAATCATCTGTCAATAGGGTCGCTTCCGCCAATTCAACCTCCGAGCAATGTTCTAAAACTGCGAGTCAGTGTGCGCGTGTCTAAGCGAGTGTTAGTATCCCTTCAGATCAGACCCGTCGGAGCCGGAACCAATAAAACTGATAGGGGCCCATAGTCAAAAGGTAAGGCAGATCACCGACGCGAGGAAAGATATTCTTGCCAAACATCTCAATCAGAATATTTCCTTTGAAGCGTCGCATATCCAGTTCGACCGCTTGCGCTGCGCTGGAGAGATTGTTCACGATCAAAAACGTCTCCTTGCCCAACTGCCGGACGTAGACCAGTATTCGGTGATTCGCCGGGTGCAGAAACTCGATCGAGCCCGAACCAAATACCGGACTTGAACGGCGAATCTGAATGAGGTGTTTCATCCAGGAGAGCAGCGAATGCTCGGTGCGCTTTTGGGATAGCACATTCACAGCCTGGTAGCCATAAACAGGGTTGAGAATCGGCGGCGAATAGAGGCGTTCGGGATCAGCTATAGAAAAGCCTCCATTCCAGCCACCACTCCACTGCATGGGAGTTCGTACTCCGTTACGATCTCCCAGGTAGATGTTATCGCCCATGCCGATCTCATCCCCGTAATAGATGATAGGAGTGCCGGGAAGCGACATCAGCATGCCATTCATCAACTCGATTCGCCGCCGGTCGTTGTCGAGCAGCGGTGCCAGGCGTCTCCGGATGCCGAGATTCAACCGCATCGTCTTGTCGCGAGCATAAATGTCATACATGTAGTCGCGTTCGATATCGGTGACCATTTCCAGCGTCAACTCGTCATGGTTGCGGAGAAAGAGGCACCACTGACAGGACGCGGGAATCTCTGGCGTCTGCTGCATAATTTCTGTAATCGGCTTGCGGTCCTCCAGCCGCAGGCCCATGAACATCCTGGGCATCAACGGAAAGTGAAAAGCCATGTGAAACTCGTCCCCGTTGCCAAAGTAGGGACGAAGATCAGCCGGCCACTGATTGGCCTCCGCCAGCAGCATCGTGCCTGGGAATTGATCGTCGATTTTCTTGCGCAGCTCGCGGACCACCTCGTGAGTCTCGGGGAGGTTCTCGCAGGACGTCCCCTCCCGCTCAATCAGGTAAGGGACAGCATCCAGCCGAAAACCATCGACCCCAAGTTCCAGCCAAAACTTCATGACATTCCACACTTCTTCGCGTACCGCAGGGTTGTCGTAATTCAAGTCCGGCTGATGATTAAAGAATCGATGCCAATAATAGGACTTGGAAATTGGGTCCCAAGCCCAGTTCGACATCTCGGTGTCGATGAAGATAATCCGGGTGCCACGATAGCCCGTATCGGTATCGGACCACACATACCAATCACGTTTTGGATTGTCCTTAGAACTCCGCGATTCCAAAAACCAGGGATGTTGATCAGAAGTGTGGTTCGCCACCAGTTCGACAATCACACGGATGCCACGGTCATGAGCGCTCGAAAGGAACGTCTTGAAATCTTCCAGGGTTCCGTAGTTCGGATGAATCGATCTGTAATCGGAGATGTCGTAACCATCGTCCCGCAAGGGAGAGGGAAAAAACGGCATCAGCCAGATTGCATTCACGCCAAGCTCTTGTACATAATCCAGCTTCTGAGCGAGGCCCTGAAAATCGCCGATTCCATCGCCATTGCTGTCATTAAAAGTACGCACATGGACCTGATAGATGATGGCGTCTTTGTACCAACCTGCTTCGCGCTTCAATGGCAACGGTGCTCCTTCCGAACAATGACCGGCTCGCCTAGTGCCGATGTTAATAGAATAGCAATGCGGGCTGTGATCCGCCGTCCTGCCGCTGCACACTTTTCAGAGCACGTTTCGATTGCGGGCAACAAGATGGCAGCCCATCTTGCTCGAAGCACATTGCCTGCGTATCGTTACGGAGTGAAATTCCCGCGATCTAGCGGAGTCCTGCTCCACATTACTTCCCTCCCCGGTCGTTTTGGGATAGGCGACCTGGGCCCTAGTGCCTACGAATTTGCTGAGTTTCTTGGGTCCGCCGGACAGAAGTTGTGGCAGGTGCTGCCGCTGAATCCGACCGGCTATGCCGACTCTCCTTATCAGTGCTTTTCAGCCTTCGCGGGAAACCATCTGCTCGTCAGCCTGGAGCGCCTTCGCGAGACAGGCGTCCTCGAAGCCTCCGATTTGGCAAGCATGCAGTTTTCGGAAGACGCGGTTGACTATGGCGCTGTCATCGACTTCAAGCGTGGGGTCCTGCGTCGCGCAGCGCAAGTGTTCTTTGCCGATGCCTCGCGCGCGGATCGGACCTCCTTTGAACGCTTCTGTGAAATCTCTGGCTCATGGCTCGACGATTACGCGCTCTTCATGGCCTGCAAAGATGTTCAGCCGGAGAATACTTGGGCGACGTGGGACTCGCCGATCCGACGCCGCGAGCCTCTTGCAATCCAGGAGTGGTCGGCGAAACTTGCTACCGGGATAAGGGCCCACAAGTACTGGCAGTTTGAGTTCTTTCGTCAGTGGGAACAACTCAAGGCTTACTGCCAGAAGCGTGGTATTCGCGTCATGGGGGATGTTCCGATCTATGTCGCTCACGACAGCTCAGACGTCTGGGCCCATCCCGGCCTGTTTCAGCTCAACGACCGCGGTCTTCCAACCGTTATCTCGGGAGTACCACCCGACTACTTCAGTGCCACTGGCCAACTGTGGGGAAATCCAATCTATCGCTGGGACGCGCTCGCCGCGAACGGATATGAGTGGTGGATTGAGCGCCTCCGGGCGTCTCTGAACTTGTTCGACATGGTCCGCCTCGATCACTTCCGCGGATTCGAGGCCTACTGGGAGATACCCGCGTCTGAAACAACTGCCACCAACGGCCGCTGGATCAAAGGACCGGGAGCGGATTTGCTCTCTGCTCTCCAGAATGCCCTTGGACAACTACCGATTGTGGCGGAAAACTTAGGCGTGATTACTCCGCCGGTGGAACAATTGCGTCGGCAATTCGGGCTACCCGGCATGAGCCTGTTGCAGTTTGCATTTGGCAATGATCCACAGGGTCCGTCGTTCCGTCCGCATAACTACAGCCGCGATCTCGTCGCCTACACAGGAGGACACGACAACGACACCACCGTAGGCTGGTGGTTGAGTTCGGGCGCCGGCGACAGCACCCGCACTCCGGGAGATGTCCGAAAAGAACGCGAGTTTGCCCGCGCTTATCTCGACTTGCGAGATGATCGCGAAATCCACTGGGTCATGATCCGCGCGGTGCTCTCTTCCGTTGCAGATGTAGCTGTTGTCCCGCTGCAAGATGTGTTGGGCCTGGGCAGCGAGGCGCGGATGAATCTCCCCGGCACAACCAGCGGGAATTGGAAGTGGCGATATCGGCGTGGCGTTCTGACCGATGCCTTGGCTGCGAGACTTCGATCCCTCACGACGATCTACGACCGTTAGGCAGCTCCACGGTAAAAGCACCGTATTTTCCGGAGGATAGGAAACGGATTGTTGTTGTCAAATCCCACGCGGTTTCATAGATCGGAATCGAAGCACTTTCTTATACAAGTGCACTCCAGCCGTGTGGACCCAGATCGCCCTCGATCCAAAACTTGCGAAAGCCGCCGAGCGTCCGCAGTTTCGTCGCAAGAGAAGCGAGTGGTTGCGTGCCCCCGATGTGGCTGCGGTACTATACCTCTAAGGAGTTCACCTCCATGAACAAGCTCCCCGCCTCGCCCGACCGTCGTAGCTTTCTCAAAACAGGCGGCGCTGTTGCCGCAGGACTTTTGACGAGCAGCGCTCTCCCTTCGCAGGCCTCAACCGCCACCCTTCCGGCCCTGCCTTCAAATGCCAGAACGCAGGCTGCCATGCCGACTCGCAATCTCGGCAAAACCGGTTACAAGGTGGGCATCTTCAGTCTGGGAGGCCAGGCCGCAATAGAGAGGGCCAACAACTTTGATCTCGCCGTCCCTATCATTGAACGCGCGCTCGACCTTGGTGTGAACTACATTGACACTTCTTCGATTTATGGTGGCCCCGAGCGCTGGAGCGAACAGTATGTGGGTCGCGTGATGAAGGCGCGGCGCAAGGAAGCTTTTCTCGCAACCAAGACCAAAGAGCGTACACGCGAGGGCTCATTACGAATGATCGAGAAGTCGCTCAGGCTGCTCAATACCGATCACATTGACCTGTGGCAATTACATGACATTGGTCTGCCCGAAGATGTGGCGTCGGCTTTTGCCAAGGGCGGAGCCATGGATGCGCTGCGCGAAATGCAGGATCAAAAAGTTGTACGCTTTCTGGGCGTGACCGGCCACTACCGGCCGGAAGCACTAATCGACGCGGTCAACCGTTATCCCTTTGACACGATCCTGATGGCGTTGAATGCAGCCGATACCCACATCCATAGCTTCACCGAGCAGTTGTTGCCCCTGGTAGTTGAAAAGCAGATGGGCATCATCGGGATGAAAGTGCCCTCGCGCGGTCGACTACTCTCCAGTTGGACCCCGCCACCGATCGAACAACAGCAGCACTCATGGGAAGGGTCTGCGATCGCTACACGCTCGGGAGTGATGAAGATGCGCGACGCGATGCACTTCACCCTTTCCCACCCGGTCAGCACGGTGATTATCGGTTGCGATAACCTTGCGCAGCTCGAGGAAAACGTTCAGATCGCTCGAGAATTTACGCCGCTCTCGCAAACCCAGATGGCGGCACTTAACGAACTCGCCGCACCGGTCGCGAAACAGTCTCTGTTCTTCCGCTTTACCGACCGCAGCAGGGGCTGATGAAACCGTGCTGGGACGCCAACACGAAGCGAAAGGGTTGAGTCAGAGTCATGCTGATCCACCCAGATCGTTTGTTTCCTGCCGAACTCAGCACTCGAAGGATCGCCAAGGACTTGTATGAGCAGGTGCGAACCCTGCCCATCGTCAGTCCTCACGGGCACACGAGAGCGGAATGGTTTGCGGGGAATCTTCCTTTTCCGGATCCAGCAACGCTTTTGATGCAGCCCGATCATTACATTTTCCGAATGCTCTACAGCCAGGGAGTTTCTCTGGATGAGTTCGAAATCGGGCAGCCGCAACTGACGGATCCCCGGAGAGTCTGGTGCCTCTTTGCGAGACACTACTATCTGTTTCGCGGAACCCCGACGCGAATCTGGCTGGACTTTGCCTTCCAGGAACTATTTGGTCTTAACGATAGACTGTCTGAAAAAACTGCGGATCTTTATTTCGACGCGATCTCGGAAAAATTGCGAACGCCAGAATTCCTTCCTCGCGCGTTGTACGAGAGTTTTAATCTGGAGGTTCTGGCGACGACAGATTCTCCGCTCGATTCACTCGCCGATCATAAATCCATCCGGGAGTCGAATTGGAAAGCGAGAATTTTGCCGACTTTCCGTCCCGATCCGGTGGTTGATCCTGATTTTTCAGAATTTGCCGGGAATATCGCAAAGCTAGGCGAGAAGAGCGGGGAAGATACGTCGACGTGGACCGGCTACTTGAACGCTCTCAAGCTGGCCCGTGCCCGCTTCCGCCAACTCGGTTGTACCGCAACCGATCACGGCCATCCCACGGCGAGAACCGCTAATCTTTCTACTCTCGAGTCTGCGGAACTCTTTCGTCAGGTCCTTGCCGGCAGTGCTGATGCCCAGCAAAAGGAATTCTTCCGTGCCCAGATGCTGACGGAGATGGCGCGGATGAGCCTTGATGACGGTCTGGTCATGCAGATTCACCCCGGGAGTGCGCGCAATCACAATCGCAAGCTGCACGAACGATACGGTCGCGATGTGGGTGCGGATATTCCGACGCCAACGAATTACGTGGACGCGCTTCGCCCGTTGCTCGATGCGTTCGGCAATGAGAGCGGTCTCACGATCATTCTTTTCACACTGGACGAGTCGACCTACAGCCGGGAACTTGCACCTTTGGCCGGACACTACCCCTGCCTGCGGCTTGGTCCTCCATGGTGGTTTCACGATAGTCCGGAAGGGATGATGCGTTTCCGCGAACTTACGACGGAAACGGCGGGATTTTACAATACGGTCGGCTTCAACGATGATACGCGGGCGTTCCTCTCCATTCCGGCGCGTCACGATATGGCTCGGCGCGTGGATTGCTCCTTCCTGGCGAAACTGGTCGCCGAGCATCGACTGGAGGAAGAAGAAGCTCTGGACCTGGCGCACGATCTCGCTTATCGCCTGGTGAAAAAGGCATATCGGCTGTAGGGCGCGGGATGGCAGACACCACATCTCTCGGCAGTTCGGAAAGCGGCGCATTGCCCGGTGTGCGTCCGGGCCGCGTGCGCTGGACGATCTGCGCAATGCTTTTCGCCGCCACGTCGATCAACTACATGGATCGCCAGGTGATTGCGATCCTCAAGCCCACCCTCGAACAAAGCATCGGCCTGACTGAAATGCAGTACGGCTATATTGTCGACGCATTTCAGCTCGCCTACGCAATTGGCCTATTGACCGCCGGGCGGATGATCGACAAGCTGGGCACGCGCGTCGGCTACATGCTGGTGATGGCGGTGTGGAGTCTCTCTGCGATGGGCCACGCCTTAGCCAGTACAGCCCTGGAATTCGGCATCGCGCGCTTCACTCTCGGACTCGGCGAGGCCGGCAATTTTCCCGCCGCGGTCAAGACGGTCGCTGAATGGTTTCCGAAAAGCGAGCGCTCACTGGCGACCGGCATTTTCAACTCCGGATCCAATGTCGGAGCGATTCTGGCTCCCCTCATCGTGCCGTGGGTGACGGTACGCTACGGCTGGCACATGGCTTTTCTGATTACCGGAATTTTCGGCTTGTGCTGGATCCCCTGGTGGTTTCGGCAATATTACAGACCCACTGACCATCCCGCGCTTACGGCTGAAGAACTGCGTCACATCTACCAGGACGCGGCGCTTGAGATGAGGCCCCCGGCGCCGTGGGGACGATTGTTGCGTTGCCAGCAGACCTGGGCATTTGCGATCGCTAAATTCTTCACCGATCCGATCTGGTACTTCTATCTGTTTTGGCTGCCATCGTACTTCAGCGCAAAATTCAATCTGAACCTCTCGCATCTGGGGCTGCCGCTTATTATTGTCTACAACGTGTCAGCGATTGGCAGCATCGGCGGAGGGTGGTTGCCCGCACCCTTCCGCCGATTGGGACTATCTTCGAATTACGCGCGGCTTGCGGCCATGCTCTTCTGCGCAACTCTGGTTGTTCCTATCTTCGCCGCTGCAGGCGTGAAGTCGGTGTGGACCGCTATCGCGCTGATCAGCATTGCTGCCGGCGCTCATCAGGGCTGGTCGGCCAATCTCTTCACGACCGCGTCGGATATGTTTCCACGCAGCGCGGTGGGATCGGTCGTAGGTATCGGCGGGATGGCCGGGTCGATCGGTAGCGTCCTCTTCGCTTTCTTTGCGGGCCACGTCCTGCAACTGACACACAGCTACGTCAGCCTCTTCGCCATCGCTTCTACAGCGTATCTGACTGCCCTGATCTTTTTGTGCGCGCTCGCTCCCGGACTAAAGAAGGTGGAATTCGCGCCATGAGTCTCTATTGCGCCGCCGGCGGTATCGACAGCGATTTGTTTCCTCAGCTGCAAGACTTGCTGATTGGGAGCCTTGTAAAGCTCGGAAAGCGAAACCGCGTACTGATTGTGCCACCCGACCAAAGCCGCGTGCATTCCCGCGCCGGCGACCTGACGCGATACGCTTGGGAATACTATGGCGATCGCCTTCAGGCTGTCCTTCCTGCCCTTGGCACGCATGCCGCCATGCAACCGGACCAAATCGCACGAATGTTCGGCCCCATGCCGAACGAACTTTTCCGTGTTCATAACTGGCGAACCGACGTTGAGACTCTCGGCGAAGTTCCCGCGGAGTTTGTCCATGAGCAATCGGAAGGTACGCTGAACTACGCGTGGCCAGCGCAAGTCAACCGCCTCATCTCGCAGGGGGGCTTCGACCTCATTCTCTCCATCGGACAAGTCGTGCCGCATGAAGTCATCGGCATGGCCAACTACAACAAGAACATCCTCGTCGGTACAGGAGGCCGCGAGGGAATCAATCGCAGCCACTACCTAGGCGCGGTTTATGGGATGGAACGCATCATGGGCCGGGCCGAGAACCCGGTGCGCAATGTTCTCAATTACGCCGCCCATCATTTTCTGCGACATCTCCCCATCGTTTATGTGCTCACCGTCATCGGCCGAAACGCGGACGAACGTCTTGCTGTGCGCGGCCTCTTCATTGGTGACGACGCTGAGTGTTTCCATCGCGCCTGCGACCTAAGCCTGAAGGCAAATTGTGAGACACTCGATGCCCCCATTCCCAAGGCTGTGGTCTATCTCGATCCGCATGAGTTTCACAGCACATGGCTCGGTAACAAGGCGGTCTATCGTACCAGGATGGCATTGGCCGACAATGCGGAGTTGATCATTCTGGCGCCCGGAGTCAAGGGATTCGGAGAAGATCCGGCCATCGACGCGCTCATCCGCAAGTATGGTTATCGCGGAACTCCGGCTACGCTGAAAGCCGTGAATACCAATGCGGATCTTGCCAACGACCTCAGCGCGGCGGCTCACCTGATCCACGGCTCCTCCGAAGGACGTTTTACAATCAGGTGGTGCCCCGGGGGGCTCAGTAAAGAAGAGATAGAAAATGTTGGCTTTGAGTACGGCGAGTTGAAAACGATGCTCACACGCTACGGACCGCAGACTCTTCGCTACGGCTACAACCAGCTTGCCGGCGAAGAGATTTTCTTTATTCCCAATCCGGGGTTGGGACTCTGGTTGTCGCGCGTCAAATTCGACAGCGAGATCGACCGTCCGCCGGCACTTCACAAAGACAAACATAAATGACGACCAACATTTTCAATCTCGAGGGCAAGACCGCCGTGGTGATCGGCGGCACCACCGGGATCGGTCGTGCACTGAGCCTCGGTCTGGCCGATGCCGGAGCCGATGTCATCGCCTCAGCGCGGCGCCAGGAACAAGTCGACGAGACAGCGACTGAGATCGAGCGGCGTGGACGCCAGACCTTACGCTCCTGTTCCGATGTGCGCAACCGCGCATCGCTCGAAGCCCTGCTGGCGGCCTCACTCCAACGCTTCAGCAAAGTGGACATCCTTATTAACTGCGCTGGGAAAGCGAAACGTACACCGGCTCTCGCTGTGCCGGAAGAAGAATGGGCCGACATTATGGAGACGAACCTCACGGGCACCCTGCGTGCTTGCCAGATCTTCGGCAGGCAGATGCTGGAACGTGGCTACGGCCGGATCATTAACATTGCTTCACTCAATAGCTTCGTTGCGCTCACTGAAGTCGCCGCGTATGCAGCCAGCAAGGCGGGTGTTGTCTCGCTCACGCGCTCGCTTGCCGTGGAGTGGTCAAGAAAGGGCGTCACCGTGAACGCCATTGCGCCCGGCGTCTTCCGCACAGCGCTGAACTCAGAACTGCTCGACAACACCCCGCGCGGACGTGAATTGTTGATGCGTACACCGATGGAGCGCTTTGGCACGACGGAGGAGCTCGTCGGAGCAGCCGTCTATTTGGCCTCCGACGCTGCTTCGTTCGTTACCGGAACAACGTTGGTCGTCGATGGGGGTTTTCTGGCCAGCGGCGTCAATCAATAGTTTCGCTCAGCGAGAGGAGTAAAACCGATGACCTATACACGTCGCACGATGCTCGCGGGCCTGGGACTAGCGGGACTCGGATCGGCAATACCGTCTTTCATCCGGAACGCCGCTGCGTCCTCTATGAAGGGGTCATCGGCGACGACTGGCGGTTGCCCGTTCCGCCTGGCGGTGATCAACGACGAGATCACACAGGATTTCGAGAAAGCGTGCCAGATCGTCGCAGGTGATTTTGGGCTGGGTTGGATCGAGTTGCGCTCGATGTGGGACAAGAACGTGACCGTACTCACCGAGAAAGAAGTTGAGGATGCGAAGAAGATCCTCAATGAACACAAACTGCAAGTCACGGACATCGCAAGCCCGCTGTTCAAGACCGACTGGCCCGGGGCTCCGCGGTCACCGCAGAGCGAGACGCGCGACCAGTTCCACGCGGACTTCGACGCTGGCGCCCAGGATAAACTGCTCGAACGATGCATCTCGCTTGCCAGGTATTTCAACACTGATCGGATTCGATGTTTCGACTTCTGGCGCCTTGATGATCAAAAGCCATACCGTGCAGCGATCAACGCCAGGTTGCAACAGGCCGCGGAGCGATGCGCCAAAGACAAACTCATTCTCTTGCTCGAAAACGAGATGTCCTGCAACACAGCAACGGGTGAGGAGTCGGCTGCTTTGTTGAAAGCAATTCCAAGTAAGAACTTCATGCTCAACTGGGATCCCGGCAACGCCGCTGCCCTCGCGGGTACGCCCTATGCAGCAGGATATGATTTGCTGCCCAAGGACCGCATCGGGCACTGCCATTGCAAGGACGTGGTGAGCAAACCGGACCATAAATATGATTGGGCGCCCGTGGGAAGCGGCATGGTGGATTGGGTTGGCCAGATTCAGGCTCTACAACGTGATGGTTTCCATTACGGGTTGAGCCTTGAAACCCACTGGCGTGGAGCGGGCACGCCCGAGGCGTCCACACGCGCCAGCATGGATGGCCTTCGAAAGACGCTGGCGAAGGCTGGAATATCCTGTTGATTGCGAGCGGTGATCTCGGGCCAACAAGAAGCAGGAATGGCGAGGAAAATGATGGTCACACGACGTGAGTTCTTGGAGGGTCTTGCCGTCGGAGCGGCTGGGCTGGCATTGGCGAGTACGGCAAAAAGCTATGGCCAAATCGTTGGGTCCAACGGCCGTCTCAATTTTGCTGTCATCGGTTTGAATGGCCGCGGCTACGCCCATCTTTCGTCGCTGAAGACGAACCGGGATGCGGCCCGCATCTCGCATGTGTGCGATGTGGACGGCACCATCCTCGCAAAATTTGTCGACGCTACCCAGCGGGAGATGGGCGAGGTTCCCGTAGCGGAGAAGGATTTTCGCCGGATTCTTGAGAAAAAGGACGTAGACGCCATCACCATTGCCACTCCCGACCATTGGCATGCACCGATGGCGATCGCGGGGTTACAAGCAGGCAAGCACGTCTATCTAGAGAAGCCATGCAGCCACAATCCGGCCGAGGGCGTGATGCTGGTCGATGCGCAGCGAAAATATGGCAAGCTCGTCCAGATGGGCAATCAGCAGCGCTCCTCACCGCACACCATCGAGATCGTCACGAAAATCCATGCAGGCCTTATAGGCAGGCCCTATGCCGCGAAAGCCTGGTACGCCAACGTAAGGAAGTCGATTGGCACGGGCAAAGAAGTGCCTGTGCCGCCACAGTTGGATTGGAATCTTTGGCAAGGCCCCGCTCCGCGCGGTCCATATAAAGACAATTTGCATCCTTATAACTGGCACTGGTTCCGACTCTATGGAACCGGTGAAACGCTCAACAATGGGACGCATGAAGTCGATGTCTGTCGCTGGGCGCTGGGCGTCGACTACCCGCAGCGGGTAACGGCGTCGGGCGGGAGATACCACTTCAAGGATGATTGGCAGTTTTATGACACGCTTGTCACCAGCTTCGAGTACGAGGACAAAGTAATTTCGTGGGAAGGGAACAGTTGTCAGGGAATGAAGTATTACGGGCGAGATCGCGGTTCTGTCATCCTGGGAACAGACGGGACTGTGCTGGTCGATCGCGATGGATATGAAGTTTACGATCTCAAAGGAAAGAAGACGAACGAATTCAAAGTCGGCAGCACCACTTCATCGGCTGATCTTCTCGGTCGCGATTCCATGACCGACGCTCACTTCGCAAACTTCATTGCCGGAGTCCTCAAAGGCGAGACACTCAATGCCCCAGTTTCTCAGGGCAACATCGCGGTGACCATGCTGCAGCTCTCCAACGTCGCCTGGGAAGTCCAACGCGAGCTGCACCTCGACCCGAAGAGCGGAATGATCCTGAGCGACCCGGAGGCCATGAAGATGTGGGGACGTGAATACGAGCAGGGCTGGGCACCGCATGCCTGACACTCCGATCAATCCAGTCTCGCGCCGTGATTTCGTTCGCGCAGGCGCCTTCGTCGCCGCAGGAGTGGTTGCTTCGAACGGGGTCGTGGTACTCGGGCAGGCAAGGGCATCCGCCGACCAAGCGTCGCCCATACGTTTAGGCTTGGCCAGCTACACCTTCCGTAACTTCAGCCGAACGCAGCTGATCGTCTTCATGAAGCAGCTCAACGTGCTTACGTTGAACGCGAAGGATGTCAAAGACCATCTTCCGATGGGTGTCCAGGAGGAATCGGCCGCCCTCGCCGACTATGCAGCAGCGGGCATAAAGCTGCACGCCGCTGGAGCCATCTATTTCACGAAAGATGAAGATGCAGACATCCGGTCGAAGTTTGAATACTGTAAACGAGCAGGTATCGGCGTTATCGTCGCCGGCGACCCTGCTCCGGAAACGCTGCCACGGATCGAAAAGTTCGTGAAGGAATACGACATCCGCATCGCGATTCACAATCATGGCCCCGAAGACAAATTGTGGCCCTCGCCATTGAACGTACTGCGAGCGGTTAGGAATTTGGATCCGCGACTCGGGTGCTGCATCGATGTCGGACACACCGTTCGAGCCGGCACCGACGTGGTTCAGGCTATTCGCGAAGCCGGACCCAGGCTGTTCAACGTACACATGAAAGACTTGACGAATTTCGAGAGAAAGGAGAGTCAGGTTGCGGTGGGAGACGGCATCATACCGGTGCGTGAGATGTTTACAGCACTTGTCGAGACGAAATACAGAGGCTATGTCGATCTTGAATATGAGATCCATCCCGATGACCCGATGCCGGGTGTGATCGGCAGCTTTGCATACATGCGCGGCATCCTGTCAGGGTTGGGATACGCGAACCATGGCTGATATGAGATGAAGTGTTCATTCAGGCTGCGATGATTGCAATTGCTCGGTCCTCACCATTCACGTAATCGAAGGGTCCTTTCCGCATCCGGCTTGCAGCTTTCCCCGCGTAGAGCTTTGGCGTAAGTCGTGAGCCTAATGGCTTTAAACTTGTTCATCCGTGATTCGAGCCCAACGGCGACGATCTCGCGAGCTTCTTCATAGGAGGCTGTGACTTGTGAGTGATGTTTCCTTGGCCAGAGGACTCGTATGCGTGTCATTTTGGAGGGTGCGCGTTTTGTTATCCGGGCAGCTACCGGGAACAATCAGCCAGTTAGATCTCTTCATGCAACAGGAGTTTCGACACGCGCCTGCGTTGACTGAGGAGGTGCAATAAAACTCGACAAAACGAGGAATTGAGATCACTTTACTGGAACTGGCGCGGGAACGAACTCGCGAAGATCGAGAGCCGATGTCGGGGCTCTCTTACTACCCAGCCCGTCGATTGGCCAGTCCTTCGGTGGACGGGCTCGCTCGACGGCTCGCTCGACCTCTTGACTCTCCCGTGTCGCTAATACTAAAACTGGGTCGCGACCTAGGGGGTTGACCCGCCCCAGGAATACAGGATTCACCTAATAGCGGACCTCGGGGCTCGGATTGGATTCTAAATCACTTTGTTCCATTGTGGTCTCAGCGTTCGCTAATGACATTAGGAGACAGGAGTGACGTCCCATGGCTCGAATCGATTCTAGTCCGAGTAACACGCAAGTCCAGGAGGAATACAGTGGCGGCGGGGAACATACTAGGCCAGCCTCCCTCCTGCTCCGTGAATTGGTGGCGCACTTGCGCGACAATCGCACCCAACTCCGGGAAGAGTGGGCGCGGCGCATCACCGAAGCGCAATTGTTGACGGCGATGACCAAGGACGAGATTTTCGCCGAGGCCACGTCGGTCTACGACAACTACGTCGAGGCCTTGGAGACCGGTACTTTTGAAGCTCTACAGGCCTATGCTCGCAATTTGTCCGAGCGCATCATCCCGCGAGGCGTCGAAACGCACGAGGTCGTCGGGATCGTGCTCCTGCTCCGTGACGTCCTGGCGCGCTCACTGTTTGCCAAGTATCAAACCGACTTCACCAAGCTGAACCGCATCCTCGATGCCTACGAGCCGGCTGCGAACCGTATCGCGAATACAGTGGCGGTCGGCTTCGTGCAAGAACGAGAGCGCATCATCCGCGAGCAGCAGGAAGCCATTCGCGAACTCTCGACTCCCGTGCTCCAGGTACGCGAGAGGCTGCTGATTCTCCCGATCATCGGCGTGATCGACCCGCAGCGGGCCCGCCAGTTGACCGAACAGTTGTTGCGCGGCATCCGGACGAACCGCGCCAAAGTGGTCGTGATTGACATCACCGGCGTGGCAGCAATGGATGCTACCGTTGCCAACCACCTGGTGCAAACGGTTGAAGCGTCGCGACTGCTGGGCGCCACGGTCATCGTGACCGGCCTTTCGCCCGAGATTGCCCAAACTATCGTGAACATCGGTGTTGATCTCGGGAAGATGAACACTGTCGGCGATCTCCAAGGCGGCATTGAGCAAGCTGAGCGTTTGTTGGGATACAAAGTTGTACCGTTTGCCGAAGCTTCGTAAATCACCGCGCGGAGGCCGGTTGTGGAAGTCCCGATTCTCAAACAGGGAGATTTCTTGATCGCCACCGTGCAGGCGGCACTCACGGACGCGGATCTCCTTCACTTTCGTACCGCGCTGATCCAGCAAGTGGTGCGCTGCCGGTCGCGGGGCGTCATTGTGGACGTCACTTCGCTGGATGTGATGGATTCGTTCGCCTCGCGGACCCTGCGTGAGATCGCGCAGATGATCCGTTTGCGTGGAGCCGAAACCGTGATCGTGGGAATCCAACCCGAAGTTGCTTTTGCTATGGTGCAATTGGGATTGAAGTTGGAGGACGTGGCTACCGCACTGGACTTGGAAGAAGGCTTAGCTCATTTGCAACAAAAGTCCGAGAGCACTGCGTGAGAGCTTTCAATTCGTGGAAAATGAAATCCAAGTTCCGATCAACTCGGACCAAGATATTGTGGCTGCCCGTCAGAAAGGACGCTCGCTGGCGGCGGCGTTGGGTTTCTCCTCGGGAGACGCCACCCTAATCGCTACCGCCATCTCGGAGTTGGCAAGGAACATCATTACCTACGCCAAATCCGGTGAAATCCGGCTGGCAGTAATTAACGGTTCAGCTCGGCAAGGCATTCAGCTGATCGCCTATGATCAAGGGCCCGGCATCCCCGACGTCCAACAAGCCCTCCGCGATGGATTTTCGACATCGGGAAGTTTGGGCCTTGGGTTGCCCGGCGTGATGCGGCTTGTGGATGAGTTTGAGATTGTGTCCGAGGAGAACCGCGGCACGACTGTGACGGCCAAGAAATGGAAGCCCTAGCGTCATCAACGATCGAATGCGGCGTTGCCGCTCGCGCGCTGCCAGGGCAGGCCCGTTCCGGCGACTTGGAGCTTGTGAAGTCGTTCCCTGATGGCGTGCTCGTAGCTGCCTTGGACGGAATTGGGCATGGAGAAGAAGCTGCTGCCGCCGCTATGGCTGCGGCTGCGATTCTGGTGGCCCATGCCCAGGAGTCGGTGATCGCGCTGGTCGAGCGGTGTCACGAAGGGCTCCGCACCACGCGCGGCGTTGCTATGAGCATTGCCTCATTCAATGCGCCCGAGGGCTTGATAACGTGGATGGGTGTGGGGAATGTCCAGGGTGTGCTATTGCATCGTTTGTTACCTGCCATGGCGGAAGAATCTTTGTTGTTGCGAGGGGGCGTTGTAGGGGTGCAACTACCTTCGCTGCAGGCAGCGGTGCTCCCTATATCCGCAGGGGACACGCTCATCTTCACCACCGACGGCATCAGTACCGACTTTGATCGGGGACTGGCCCGAAACCACCCACCGCGGAAGGCCGCCGAAAACATTCTGGCCAGGCACGGTAAGACGACCGACGATGCTCTCGTGCTGGTTGCACGATACTTACGGGATCGCCCATGAATGTGAGTCAGAACATTCAGAAAGATCAGACACGCGGTCTGGAACGGGCGTACACCCGGGCCCTTGAGGATTATCTGTCGAGTGGCGGCGAAGACGCCTTGCAAAGCGCCTATGAAATCGGACGCACCGCCCTCGCCGACGGCTTGGGCGTACTCGAAATGGCGGCTATGCACCATGCTGCCCTAGCCCAGGTCTTACAGCGCACAAGCCGCCCCGCTTCCCTCAAACAGGACCTTCACCGGGCCCAGGAATTCTTCGGCGAGGGCCTTTCTCCTTACGAAATGGCCCATCGTGGATTCCGGGATGCCATTTCGGCTCTTCACCGGCTGAATGAAACATTGGAACAGGAGATCCAGCGCATCGCTCACGCCGTCCATGACGAGGCAGGACAACTCCTTGTTGCTGCGCGGCTTGCGATGTCAGGTGTGGCTCGCGATCTCAATCCCCCTCTCCAAGAGCGCCTTCAGGAAGTGGGTACGATTCTCGATCAAGTGGAAAAGCAATTGCGCAGACTCTCCCATGAGCTCCGGCCCACGATTCTAGACGACCTGGGTTTGGTGCCGGCGCTGCAATTCCTTACCGACGGTATCTCGAAGAGAGCGGAACTGTCGATCCGGCTCCACAGTTCCCTGGAAGGCCGGTATGCCCCGAACATTGAAACAGTGCTATACCGGATTATTCAAGAGGCTCTCACGAACGTCACCAAACATGCACGCGCTAAGAACGTGGAGATCCAGCTTACCAACGTCGCAAAGAATCTACATTGTCTAGTTCATGACGATGGAGTGGGCTTTGACTTCCCCTCTGTCCTTTCGTCCAAGAAGCGAAGAGGCCTGGGGCTGGTCGGAATTCGCGAACGTCTGATTGCAGTCGGGGGAACACTGCAAATCCACTCCGTGGTTGGTCGAGGAACAGAATTGCTCGTCAAGATTCCCGTGGAGAAGTGAAATGCCTATTCGAGTAGTTCTGGCGGATAATCACGCGCTCGTCCGCCAGGGTTTGAAAGCACTGCTGGAACGCGAGGGCTTCCAAGTAGTCGGAGAGTCATCCGACGGCCAGGAGGTCGTCCGGTTGGTCCCCAACGTCCACCCCGAGATCGCCATCCTTGACATCAGCATGCCGATCTTGAATGGGATTGATGCCGCCCGCGAACTGCAAAAGTCTTCTCCGAGGACCAAGACCATCTTGTTGACGCGCCACGACGAGGATCAGTATGTGACCGAGGCACTTCGGGCCGGAGTGAAGGGATATGTATTGAAGAGTCAAGCGGCCACTGACTTAGTCCAGGCCATTCAGGAAGTTTGCCGCGGTGGGATTTATCTCAGCCCGAGTATTTCCCGCACAGTCGTGGAGGCGTTGTTATCCAAAGCGGAGCTGCCGGCGGATCCCCTTACGTCCCGGGAGCGCCAGGTTCTTCAACTTGTGAGCGAAGGAAAGTCTAGTAAGGAAGTTGCGGCACTCCTAGGCATCAGCATAAAAACCGCTGAGTCTCATCGGACCCGGCTGATGCAGAAACTCGATATTCATGAGACAGCCAGCTTGGTTCGCTACGCAATCCGGCGCGGTCTGGTCCAGCCATAAGCATTTTGCGAGAAGGTTTTTCCCCTAAGCGATTTTCAGTCATTCCACTCAATGCAAATGGATGATTCACCGGCTTGTTTGTTTTTTCTAGAGGTCTAAGCTGCAACCTAGCGATCGGCCCCGCCTCCGCGAAACGTGACTTTTGGGGGAGAGGACACTGGACTAACGGAGGCGACCCGATTTGCATGCAGTCAGGCAGTAATATCCCGGTGCCCGTAGCGGACAAGGGAAAACAACCGTGTGCTGCCTCCGAGGAAGGTGACTTCGGGGGAGGTCTTGTTCTCGGAGGCGGCCCGAGTTGTATGCGGCTAGGCAGTGAGGCGGCCCGAGTTGTATGCGGCTAGGCAGTAATGTCCGACAGGCTTGGCGGGCAGAGTGAGAAAACAACCATAAATTGGGGATGATAGAGATCGATATATGAACCGGAACAGCTTAACCTCAACTCGGTCATTGGACCCTGCGGCGTGGAAGTGGGCGCTCGAGTCCGGGTCTCTCTTCCGCGGGGAAGTTTCCCCATTGAACCTTTTCAGAGCAGAAAAGGGAGCCTTTGACCAGACTTACCAGACTCTGCTTTCCGAAGCTAATCGCGAACTCGCAACTCTGTTGCGAGAAGTCGGCATCAAGTCTGACGCTGGTCCGGCAAGTACGCATCAGAATCAGCCGATCAGTGAACTTCTGATGCGCGCAGTCGAATGTGCGGTGAAGCAATACATGCTGCGGGCGGAACTCAGCAACCTGGCGCTCACCGACGAACTCACGGGCTTGTATAACCGCCGCGGCTTTCTTTCCCTTACAGAACGCCAATTGAAACTGGGCCGCCGATCGGGTCGGGAGATGTTGCTGTTCTTCATCGACGTGGATAGCTTAAAGCGGATCAACGACTACTTCGGCCATTCCGAAGGCGATCTGGCACTGACCCGCACAGCGGAAGTCCTGGAAAAAACGTTTCGAGACTCGGACGTTCTTGCCCGCCTCGGAGGCGATGAGTTCGCTGCGCTCGCCATTGAGGCCTCCGGCCACAGTGAAGCCACCATCACGGCCCGCCTTCGGCAAAATCTGGAAACGGTGAGCGCCAACGATTCTCGCTACCTACTTTCTCTTAGTTTGGGAGTCGTTCGGTTCGATCCCCGAACTACGACGTCCATTGCACAATTGATGCTCGATGCGGACCGGGCCATGTACGAAGCCAAAAGGCACCATCGAACGTCACCAGACCAAACGCTTTCATTGCTTGTTCAATGTCACGCAGACCGCGGTTCGCTACGGAACAACCTCGGGGGAGCATCTTGAAATGGCCACGCGGACCGGACGTGTTGAGAAGAGAAAACAACTCGCCGTGCCAATGCTACTCTCCCGCTTGCAAAGGCAGGGCTCTACTGACCTTCCTGAGAAGACAATCACCGAAAACGTCAGCTCTCATGGTGTCCGGGTCTTGACCAAACGTGCTGTACCGCCACAAGAACGGTTGCTGGTCACTTCTCTAACCGGCCGTGAAGAACCGATACAGGCTCGAGTGGTTTACTGCCAGCCGCTAGCAAAGGGAGTTTTTGGAGTGGGTTTACAGTTCGAGAAAACACAGGAAACGGCGGCGTAGAAAGAAAAGATTGGGCCATGCTCGCTTTCACAATAGCTGATGAGTCTGGAGGAACCCGGTGCTGACCGTACAAATAGAAACCCTCGGAGACTTGGCAGTGGTTGAGTGCGCAGGCAGAATTGTACGCAGTCAGGCTGTCTTCGAGCTTCGTGATGCAGTGATGTCGCAAGCAGCCGCTCGCCTCATTGTGCGGGATCTCTCAGAAGTGGCCGCGATTGGCGGTGGGGGCGTGGGAATGCTCGCGTTTCTGCAGCGATGGGCTTGCGACCACGATATTCGATTCAAGCTGTACAGTCCTTCCAATTCGGTAATGGACGGACTGGAGCACCACAGCTCAATCGTGAGCTTCGAGATTGCGACGCTCCACGAAATGATGATCCTCGTGGCCTTTGCCGATAGCCAATATCCCCTCGCAGCCTGAGGTGACTCCTCCGCGGCAATTGTTCTCTTTTTGACACATGGAGCGGGGGCTGAGCGGATACGGAGCATAAAGGGCGAGAGCAAGAAGCCCGCGGCCTTGTGTCGCTTCCACGATCTGCGGCACAGCGCCGTGACCCGTTTGCCGGAGGCTGGCATTCCATACCCGGTAGTGGCGAGCATGATCGGGCGGTCTGCCGCGACCGCAATTTCGCGTGGCCAAGCGTTATGGGCATCCGAAGCCATGCGCTCCGTGATGCTGCCGATGTACTGGGAGGATCGAAGATTCCTGCAGGGTCTCTCAAAAAGTCCCCAAAGTCGACGGAGGTGTAGGACGTCGCTGTGCAGTAGGTTGATGAAAAGAATGGCTCCTCAGGTAGGACTCGAATCCACCTGAAAGTGTCAAACGAAGGACTTAACCGAGCACGGTCAGCAATGGTAGTCCCTGCAAGTGCATGAAAAACCGAGAAGTGATTTTAAGTGATTTGCTGAGACGAGCATGCGGACGACTTAAAGGCTTTTCTCTAGGACTCCCCGCAATGAAAATTGGACGCTGGTTGGGAGTATTTGTGTCTCGCCGCGCGGCATCATCTTGCATAAAGGCGGGACGATTGTGATCATGAAGGCATGCAAACAGTCTTCGAAGCAGCGGGAGGCAACGGCGGCCTGCGCCGCCTTGCCGATGCCTGGCATCGCCGGGTGATGGCAGACGACGTGGTCGGCCATGCCTTCAGTCACGGCTTCCACCCCCAGCATGTCGAGCGACTCGCCGCTTACTGGGCCGAGGCGCTCGGAGGCCCCAGGATATATTCAGACTCCTATGGTGACGAGACCTCCGTGGTCAAGATGCACAGCGGTAACGGAGGGCACGACGAAATGGATCGCCGCGCGATCGCCTGCTTCGACGATGCTATGGCCGATGTCGGACTAGCCAACGATGGTGCACTGCGACAAGTGCTGCACGATTACTTTACTTGGGCGACCACCACAACGATGTCCCGCTACCACCATTCCGCTGATGATGTGCCGAACGGCCTCAGCATCCCACACTGGTCATGGGACGGACTCCAGGGATAGAGTAGCAACACGCTTTTAGCCCAATGCCGGAATCCAGGCGCCATGTCGAGAACACCAGTTAGAAAGCGTGACTATGACGTTGCCAGGACCGGTAGGGCCAGTAACGTGAACGCTACGTTTAGGGATATTCCGAGTTGTTACTCGCCTCTGTCGGACAGCTACCACCCACTCGGGGAAATGGTTCCACAAATTTTTGGTGTCGGCATGAGCTTTGTCATGGCAGTCTTCCTCCGCGCGTTCACCATTTCCCGACTACTGGATCCTGAGTGTAATTGTTGTGGAGTGCTGAAGAGATCCCGAGGCCGACGTGGCGGTCAGCGTGATCGTGTACGTTCCGGTTGGCGTGCCTCCGCCTCCCCCGCCTTGGTTCTGGTTCCCTCCGCCGCCGCAAGCAAACTGAAAAAATAAGCTGGCAACCAGTGCACAGCCCAGCGCAAATCTCAGCGGTGTCTTGTGTTTCTTAACCCTTGAACGGAAGCTGGCTCCGGCAAACGTCAGCCCTGCAATCGGCAGCCACAGCGCGTTGGACAACGGACTCGCACTGCCGGACAACGCGGTCTGCGCTCCGGTGGGCGCTGTGGTTGTGATCGTCGCTGTGGCCGAATTGCCAGGTGTGATCGAGCTTGGGCTCACCGAACATAAGGGGGCGTGCGCCGGCGATGGCTGCACCGTGCAGGTCAAAGAGACAGTGTCTCGGAACCCGTTGGTCCCCTCTACATTGACGGTCGCGGTTGCGGATTGGCCCGGGCTGATCGGGTTGGGAGTGAAATCAGAAGCAGAGACCGAGAAGTCTGGCGTCAAATCGAAGGTAGCCGTAACCGTTTGGTCCGCGGTCAGTGTCACGACACAGTCCCCCGTGCCCGAACAAACGCCTCCACTCCAACCGGCAAAGGTGGAACCAGAATCTGCGACTGCGGTGAGTGTAATGGCGGTCCCGCTTGCAAAAGTTTTCGAACAGCCTCGGCCGCACAATCCGCCAGGGCTGAATCTGAGGATTCCACTGCCGCTGCCTTGCGTCCGTGCAGACAAGGAAAACCATGGAACGGGGGACGCGTTCAACAGCACGCTCACGGTATTGCTCGTCACCGCTACATCCGGTTTGCGGTCTCGATTGAAGTCTGCCACTACCACCCCCGCGGGGATCGGACCGCCGACGGTATAGTCAATTCTCTTCGGAAAAGTGCCGTCACCGTTACCGGCGAACACACCGACGCTGGCGCTGTTCGAGTTGGTAACAGCAACGTCGAGGATTCCATCACCCGTGAAATCTCCTATCGCAACCGACAACACGAGACTGGAAGCGGAGTAGTCGTGGTGCGTTTGGAAGGTACCATCGCCGTTCCCCAGGAGAACGCTGATCGACCCGACATCGTTGCTTTCGCCGGTCGCCACCACCAAGTCTTGCTTTCCATCTCCGTTGAGATCGGCGGCAGCAATCCCAAAAGGTTGGGCGGCTACCGGGTAGTCCATGTGCGGCTTGAATTTTCCATCGCCGTTACCCAGGAACACGCTCACAACGGCAGTTCCGCCGGTCGGAAAATCGGTTAGTGCGAGGTCCAATTTGCTGTCGCCGTTGAAGTCGGCGATCGCAATGGAAGTTAATGTCGCTCCAGCGCTGTAGTCCGTTTCTGGCTGAAATGTGCCGTCGCCATTCCCGAGCAAGACCGCAACGTCTCCGGCCACTACCACGAGATCGAGTTTGCCATCCCCGTTGAGATCTGCGGCCGCAATGCCAGTGCTGGGGCCGGACATTGGAATATCTACGGGTAGCTGAAAAGTTCCATCGCCATTACCCAACAGCAAGACAACGCTTGTGCCGCCAAACATGGCTGCTGCGATATCCGGATGAGAATCCCCATTGAAATCTCCGATTACGACCGAGTCGAGGTTCGATCCTGCTGGGTACGTTACAGTTGGCGCAAAAATACCGTCGGATCTGCCAATAAGGACTGAGACAAATCCCTGCGTGCTGCCGTCCGCCACGACTAAGTCAGGGATACTGTCATGATTGAGGTCTCCGGCGACAATCCCTTGTGGGAAAAACCCACCGCCATAGTCGCGGCGCGCGAAAAAGCTTCCGTCCCCTCTGCCCACCAAGATACTCGCGGTATCAGCACCGGAATTCGCTGTTGCGATGTCGGCCTTTCCGTCTCCGTCGAAGTCTCCCGCCTCAGTCCAAATAGCACCCCTTCCTGCCCCGTATTCGTGAGGCGCGCCCAACGTGCCATCACCCTTTCCCAGGATGACGTCTACTGCATTGTTGTCGGGCAATGCCAGTGCCAGGTCTGGATTACCGTCTCCGTTAATGTCCACGACGCTGACCGACCAGGGAATGCTGTCGGTCACGTAATCTGTCTCGCCCTTGAGTGTGCCGTCGCCATTACCTAACAGAACGCCAACGCAAACGTCGAAACAGAGGTTGTATGCGAGAACGACATCGGTTTTGCCATCCCGGTTGAGGTCTCCCACGGCTGCACGCGTGCCACAGTTGGTGGCGGAATTCACCGGGGGACGGAACGTACCGTCTCCTTTGCCCGACAGGATAGAGATCGCACAGATGGAGGCTTCTGCGACGGGGATCGCCAGGTCCGTCTTGTCATCTCCATTGAAGTCCCCGACCACAACTGACTGGGCCGTACCCGGTAACGAATATTTCGCCTGCGCTTGAAATGTCCCGTCCCCGTTCCCTAACAGGATGCTTACCGTACGTTCGCCGAAATTCCCCACCGCCAAGTCTTGAGTCCCATCTCCGTTAAAGTCCGCCACCGTCACAAACACAGGACTGTTACCGGTGAGATAGTCGACGTGAGTCTGGAAGGTCCCGTCCCCGACTCCCAGAAGCACACTGACGTTAGCGCTGCCGTAGTTGACCACGGCGATATCTGGTTTCAGGTCGCCGTTGAAATCTGCCACAATCACTTGCTGGGGTTTGACGCCAGTCACAAAATCCCTATTGGGATGGAACGTACCGTCGCCTGTATTGATCAGCACGCTTACGGTGTTGGCAAGGACATTGCTTGTAACCAGATCTTCCTTTCCGTCTCCGTTGAAATCACCGCTCGCGGCAAACTGAGGCTCGTGCCCCGTGGCATATTCAGGCGCGACGGCGAATTGTTGGGCCGAGGCCGAGGAGAGGCACAGAAACGAGGGCAGAGTAATAACTGCGAATGCGATCCAAGCAGAAAAACGCAAGCTGGCGAAGGTCATCGAGAATCGACCGTCGTAGGCCGACATAGAATACCTCCTTACGTTGCGTTCGACACCTAAAAAGGGGGGCAGGGCTTTCGCCCTGCCCGAGCTGTCAATCTTTAGGAAACACCCTCGTGTAATCGATGGTGATGACCACTGGAAGGTTCGTGCCATCCGGTAGCGTCACGGACCGAAAAATCGCCCGTGAACTGTTCATGTTGTTGTCATAGACCGCGGCCAGGACGGCTGTACGCTGCAACTGTCCATTGACAAAAACCTGAATGGTCGCTGTCGCGCTGCAATCTTTGTTCACGCTGACCGTGCCCGAGATATCCTCAACACCGGAGTTTCCCGCCACGCTGCGTGCTTGGCTGCCCCTGACATTGCCCGCTGAATCTGCGGTAAAGTGGCCTACCGATGCGGCCAACAGCGGACCGCTCGGAGTAAAGATCGTTCCCGTGTAGGTGTAAGCCCACTTCCCAGCCGCGGCAGCGGTTGAGCAATGGCTGGCTTCAGCCGGCAGCGAGGCCAGAGCCACGCTGAAGATCAGTGCCAGGCAAGCTGTCAGAAACACTCTTGGTGTCATCCTGCGGTTCATGATTATCCTCCGTTTCTTTGTGGCGTTGAAGGAGAGATAGGCCGGCCCCTCGCTCCGGCTTTCGCCACCCTTTTTCTGCCTCTACCTGGTAACGCGCAAACGGAAGGGAAAAGTGCGCAACATATATGTAGAGAACGTGGAGTTGGGTCCTGGCTGGTGGACAATAGGACCTGAGCCAAGTGACGGGTTCGGTTGATGCCCTTGCAGGTGTACCTTGATGAGGAAGGGTACTTGTTGACTGAATTGAATGAAGTTATATACTTGCCCGACCTAGTCTTTGGGGTGCTCGGGGACGCGCTCGCGACCCGCTGACAGCAGTCGGTCGTCTCCCGCCCATGATGCCTCCCCGTTCGATCTAAGCAAGAATTATCGGCGAGTTCCTGTTATGAGCACGACGGAAAATCCGTCATCCGCTCCTCCGCCGCAGCGAACAGCGGATATCGCTCTAACACCGGAGCGTTGGCAGCAGGTCAAGGAAGTGTTTGCCGACGCCCTGGAACGTCAGCCCTCGGAACGAGCCGCCTTTCTGGAGAAAATGTGCGCTGCTGATGAATCACTGCGCCGCGAAGTCGAGTCCCTGTTGGCCGCTGCGGCAAGTGAAGTCGCCGAAGATGGGTCGGTGGCTGCATCAGACGAGAACTCCCGTGCAGATGACGTGATGATCGGCCGCCGGATTGGAGCGTACAAAATCATCCAGCGCGTCGGCCGGGGCGGCATGGCTACCGTCTATCTCGCTTCCCGAGCGGATGAACAGTATGAGAAACAGGTGGCGATCAAAGTTCTCCTGCCAGAGTTAGGCAGCGAAGAATTGTTACGCCGCTTTCGCAACGAGCGCCAGACTTTGGCCAAGCTCGATCATCCCAATATCGTCAAATTACTCGATGGCGGCAGTACGGAAGAGGGTCTGCCCTATCTGGTAATGGATTACATGGAGGGTGTGCCGGTCGATAAGTACTGCGACAACCACAAACTTTCTACCGAGGAGAGACTGCGCCTCTTTTGTCAGATTTGCGCCGCGGTCCAGTGCGCGCATGCAAACCTCATCGTCCATCGCGACCTCAAACCCAGCAATATTCTGATCACCGATGACGGCTCGCCGAAACTGCTGGACTTTGGAATCTCGAAGGTCCTGCAACCGCGTGATGGATCGTCTATCACAAAGACGCTTACCCGCAGAATGACTCCAGCCTATGCGAGCCCGGAACAGGTGAAAGGCGAAGCGGTCGCCCCCGCAACGGACATTTACTCGCTGGGAGTTGTGCTCTACGAGTTGTTGACGGGGCATCGGCCTTACAGACTGAAGGACCAGACTCCTGCAGAAGTGGAACGTGCGATTTGCGAGCAAGAACCCGAGAAGCCGAGCACGGCCGTGAATCGCGTCGAAACGGAGAATTTGCCTGACGGCACAACCGTTTCCAAGACACCCGAATCCGTAAGCGCTTCTCGCGAGGGTCAAGCGGAGAAACTTCGCCGTCGCCTAAGCGGTGACCTGGACAACATCGTTTTGATGGCCCTGCAAAAGGAGACGCAACGCCGCTACGTCTCTGTTGAAGTGTTCTCCGAGGACATTCAACGGCATCTGCGGCACGAACCGGTCAGAGCGCGGCGGAACACGCTGACGTATCGAACCATCAAGTTCGTACGCCGGCATAAAACCGAAGTGATCGCAGCCACGATGATGGTGGCGGTGGTGATCGCTGCTCTCGGATACACCGTTTGGGAGCAACGCCGCGCCACAGAAAGAGCGCGGGCAGAGCTCGCCAATCAGAGATCGCATGGACGGAAGTCAATAGCTGTACTTGGATTTAAGAATCTTTCAGGACGTCCGGACACTGCCTGGCTCTCGATGGCTTTGTCCGAGATGTTGAGTACCGAATTGGCTGCAGGTGGCAAATTACGGACCATCTCGGGAGAGAGTGTGGCACAGACAAAAAACAACTTATCTCTTCCTGAAGATGATTCGTATACCTTAAAGACTCTGAACCGAGTCTATAAGAATCTCGGGAGCGATTTCGTCGTGGCTGGTTCCTACTTGGATTTGAATGACCCTAGTCACAGCATTCGACTTGATCTGCGCATCCAGGATGCCGCTCTGGGAGAAACCGTCGCGTCAGTCGCGGAGACCGGACACGACACCTCATTGCCAGAATTGGTCGCTAGAGCCGGAGCCAATTTGCGAGAGAGATTGGGAATTGCCGCTGTTTCTTCCGATGTGTCAGCCCAGCTACATTCTTCAATGATGTCGGACCCGGTAGCAACACGCCTGTACGCCGAGGGACTGACCCGGTTGCGAGCCTACGATGTGCTGGGGGCACGGCAATGGCTTGAGAAGGCCTGTGCTGCCGATCCCAACAACCCGCTGCCGCATGCTGCTCTAGCTGATGCACTATCGCAACTCGGATATGAAAGTGCCGCCCGGGAGGAGTCAAAAAAGAGTTTCGATTTGGCCAGTGATCTCCCGCGAGACAAAACCCTGGAGATTCACGCACGCCATTACCGGATGAGCCGGGACTTGGACAAGGCGATCGAGACCTATCGTACCCTTTTCAATTTCTTCCCGGACAATCTCGATTATGGTCTGCTATTGGCGGCATCTTTCAGAGCCGCAGGTCGGCACTCCGAAGCACTTGATCTTTTTGCGACCCTTCGCAAGTTGAAGTCCCCCGTGGGAGAAGATCCGCGAATTGATTTGGGAGAAGCTGAAGAATACGCCGCCTCTGACTACAAGAAGCAGGAGGCGGTTGCTTCAACGGCTTCCGCGAAAGCGGACGCGCTGGGGGCGAAATGGCTCGCCGGCAGATCTCGAATCATAAAGGCAAGAGCGGTGAAGAATCTTGGGGATCCCGGCCGCGCAGTCACGATCCTGGTTGAGGCCAAGGAACTGCTTTCGCAGGTGGGCGACCGTTACGGTGAGTCTCTTGCATATAAGCACATGGGAGCGTGCTTTGACGACTTGAGTCAGTTTGAAAATGCTCGACGGGCGCTTGAAACATCTATCCAACTGTTGCAGGACATGGGAAACCGGATTGGTCAGATATCGGCTTGGAACGATCTGGCCGGCACCCTCATGCGCCAAAATAATTTGTCTGGAGCCAAGCAGGCCTTCCAGCACGCTTTAGAAATCGCGCGCGAGTATCAGAACAAGTTGCAGCTTCCTGTGATACTGGATAACATCGCGATTTCCGAGACTCAAGAAGGGGACCTGCCTGCAGCTAGGGAACACCTGCGCGAAGCGTTGACAATTTCACGTGAAACTGGTGACCAAGTCCAGATCGCACATGAACTAGATAGCCTTGCGTCGATACTGCATAGCGAAGGGCAAACGACTGATGCCGGAAGACTGCTGGAGGAGTCGGCTCAGATCAGCCGGAGAACACAAAAACAATCGCAGCTGGCACAAGCTCTGGTGGACCTAGCCAGCACTAAGTTTGATCTCCTTAAACTCCCTGAAGCGTCGAAGCTGTATTCGGAAGCCCTGCAAGTGTCAATAGATGGAAAAAGCGACATGGTTACCGGGTATGCTCTTTCGGGAATCGGAGAGGTGTTCGAAGCAAAAGGGGACTTGCGCGCCGCTCGCAATTATCAAGAAAAGGCGCTAGCCGTTAGGGAAAAGCTCGGCGATGTCGAGTATCTGGCCGAAAGCCATCGATCTCTAGCCGCGCTATCCCTAAGAGAAGGCTTCCCGTCCGCCGCCGAAAGCTTGGCTCGTCGAGCAGTGCAGGAGTTTGGAGAACAGAACGACGTCGACTTTCAAGCTCAGTCGAGAGCCATACTTGCACTTTCGCTGCTAGCGCAAAACAAGACATCTGAAGCTCGGCAAATGATGGCAGCGGCCCTGGAACGGGCGCACAAAACAGCGGATAAAGCTACGCTCCTTATGGTCACCATCGCGAACTCTCGTTTGCAGGCAGAATCTGGAGATGTCTTGGACGCAGTTCAATCGCTTGAAAAATTAGTCTCGGAGGCTCAGAAGTACGATTATGGCCCGCTCCAGTTCGAGGGCAGGCTCGCTCTTGGAGAAGTTGAGATTAAGGCGGGTCACGTTTCATCTGGACGTGCTCAGCTCTCTTCGCTTCAACGCGATGCCAGATCGAAAGGCTTCCTGTTAATTGCTCGCTACGCGGGCGCAGAAGGCAAACCAAGATCGTAATTGCTGTTATCCCTTTTCACCACGCAGTTCTTAAGGGAGTGTGGCCTGAGTCATGGAGCAATCACCCACTGACGTGACACTATTGCTCAAGCGCTACGGCAATGGTGATCAAGCTGCCCTGGCCGAGTTAATCCCCCAAATCTACGACGAGCTCCGGCGGCTCGCGTCCTTCTATTTGCAGAGCGAACGTGTGGACCACACACTACAAACAACTGCCCTGGTCCACGAAGCCTACCTTCGCCTCGTGGACCAAAAGCAGGTGGAATGGAGCAATCGCAACCACTTTTTCGGCGTAGCCGCACAAATGATGCGCCGAATTCTTGTCGACCACGCGCGCAAACACGTTTCTCTAAAACGAGGTGGATCATTTGCAAGGGTCTCACTGGAACAAGCCGCAGTTTTCTCGCGAGAACGTCCCCACGATCTGGTCGCGGTAGACGAACTGCTCACGCGACTCGCGTCTCTGGATCCGCAGGGGAGTCGCATCGTCGAACTACGTTTCTTTGGAGGGCTCTCCCTGGAAGAAACGGCCGAGGTCACAGGTTTGTCGACTGCCAAGGTTAGACGCGAGTGGGGTGCAGTCAAGGCGTGGCTTACGCGCGAGATGACAAGACTAAGCAATAATGAACAACCAGGGGCATAAAGAAAGGTCCGTTGGCAGAGATGTCTGCTGCACACCGGTCCGGTCATGGTTGTTACCACTTCTCCCCGCCCCCAGTGCGCGGCCGCCCCCGCTTGCGCACCACTATTTACCATCGTTAAATGGGATTCGGCTGATGCCGGCCGTGAATGACCGCACCCCTAAAATAACAGTCAGCGAAACCAGCGACTTACAGACTGGCTCTGGACAAATCGCGCATATAGAGTCCGCCCTAGAGCCAGTTGCGAGCGAAGTGGGGAGCACGAGCGTAATAGCGTAATGGCCGTAGATCGGTGGTGTCTCGGATGTGCGCTCCAGGAACAAGACACGGGGTGGCAAAGAGTCGATGTCCCCGCATCGAGCTGTGTCGAACTTCACTGAAACGTGAAGAACGGTCCGCTTCAGATTTTTGGGTCTGGAAGATCAGCCCAAAAAATAAGCCCCGCGACACCCGCGGGTCGATGGGTGACGATGTGTTGTCACTGGCTAGATTCGAATAGGGACTCTGCTGCGATACCTTCGTATGACCGCAAGAATACCGGTGCCGAGCAAGCCAAGGGTGCCAGTAGCGCCGCCGAAAATGGATCGATCTTGAAATCGACCATCGCGCACCCTTTGTTTTCGACTGTTATCGCTTGGCTTTGGCTAGGGTATACAGAAGTACCACCGACAACTGACACTGTATAGGGCCCGGGATCAATACCATCTACTCTGAAATTCCCTCGGCTATCGGTGGTGGCTTCGTAGTTGGGCACATCCTCTTCTTCCACTTGTGTCGCGGTTCCAAGAAACACGGCGGTAATGTTAGGACGCCAGGTGACTTCACAGGCAGGGCGAGGCCCGTGGCAGGCATACTCGCACTGATGGTCCCTACTAATCTTGACCTGACCAATGAGCGCGGGGACGAAGAGACCCGCTGTGGCAAAGACCGAAATCAAAAACCGTGATGTGTGTTGTGACATATCTAGCAGCAGTATAGACTTGGCCGCTGTCGCCGGAATAGGCCCGCAGTGATCTTGGATAATGGTTGGCGTTAAATCGCCATTACACTCACAACCTCGGGTTGGGGGTCATTCAACTCGTTCGGGGCCGTCATCCCACATGTGGGCCTGTATTCGCCAGGAACCGTCTGCTAGCTTCCTCATCACGTTTAGATAGGTTCCGGGGTGCGAGTGTCGGCGCGTAACTCCATGCTCGGTCACCGTCCAAGCCACACCGTCCAATCCGCGCGCGAATGCAACACTCTGGTTCCCTTCGACCTGATCGACAGTAATGGTCAGTTCTGTGATGATGGTGGGTGGTCCACCCGGTGTGAACCAGTATTTTTCGATAGCGGCGATTCCCGCTACTGCACCTGCTCCGTGAGCGGGTAACAGCACTGCGTCGTCTGTGAAGGTCCTCAGTACGCCTTTCGAGTTATTGCTTAGCCAAGCAGCTCGATACTGCTCGATTGTCGCCTTGATGGCTTTCTCGTCTTCAGGAGTCAGTCCGCCCACTTGGTCCTTTGACCCGGAGGCCGAACTCGGACTGACCAAGAACAGTAGACTCATGACGGGGGCGGCGAGCCACAGGGTCACTCTTGATTTTTGCATTAGCCTTCGAACCTCTTGTAAATAGACTCACGGCAAGGTTTAGGGGAAGCAATGTTTTCCGCAAGGGGTTGCCCGTTCTCGATAGGTGGCGAAAAATCGCCATTATACTAGTTGACCTGCGGGTCACATTCCGGTCTGACCCGGAGCCGGGCGGAGTAGTTGGTGTAATCGCCTGATTACGTCAACTATCCGCGCCAGTTGAGGATCACGCTGCGAATAAAGCAAGGGCGAGGACCAGAAGGCACAGGAGAGAACAGACGAAAGTCGGCGTCTCTAATGGACCTTTTCCGACAATCCCGGCGATTATTGCCAGCAGCGAAGTCACTAAGATGGTCCGATGAGCCAGCACCGAGATGGGATGGTAAGGCGTAAGGCTGCTGCTCACAGTCGCGTAGAGCATTAGCAACAGGACACTGACCAGTGAAACGGTACAAGCCAAAAACCCAATGGCTGCGACGCCACTGCGCCATTTTGGTGACACCAGTCTGGGTTCGGTCCGAAACCAGTGAAACCACGTTCTGCCGACGTAATAGCACAATGCAAGCAGGAATACGCCAAAAACCACATCTGCCATGTGACAAAATTACGCCCCAAGATTTCTGCGGTCTAGTTACTTTGGCGCGGGGATGATTGTTGAAACATCGCCATTACACCAACAACCCGGCCAGGGCGGGCAGTGGGACAGTAGTTGGTGTAATCGCCTGTTTACAACAATTTCAGCGCAGCCAGCGAAACAACCCTCAAGGTGGAATTAGATTGAGCGTTTTGGGTCCGTGGTTCTCGGGTGATCGCTGCAAACGTGGGAAGCAAACGCACGGTCGCGCTGCAACTCAAAGTTCCGCATCATTTCATCGAAGGAGTTACCCGTGGGCGCCGCAGAAGATTCGAACCGCCAAGAGCATTCCGAGCAAGCGAACCCACGAAAACGGGCTTCTTCGAGCCATACCAGCTTGCGTGGCATGCCCCTCACGAACGTCGGTTTTGACAGAGTGTCCTATTCTGGCCAGAGCGTAGTTGATGCTTAATACGAACGCTGCTGCTACCCGCAGGTTCTGAGAAAGAATGCAGCAGGCCGCCTGCCAATGGAGAGCGACCAGGGGCACTTCCTTTAATTGCATTGCTTTTGGCATGTTAGGAGAGGACCGGGCAGGTTGGACAAGCCGCGATTCGCGGGACATGGTGGCCCGGTTCCACCAAGGTGGTGGTTCTCGGCCAGTCGGTGGCAGTCATAACTCCACTCGATCCTCAGAAGGAATAGCGCGGTGTTCCATAATCGGGTCTATTTGGAGTACCTTTTGAAACATCGCGATTTCACCAACAACCTGGCCCGGCAGTCTGTGGGGCAGTTATTGGTGCTAACGCCTGTTTACAACAGTTGAGAATCGAGGCAAAGCAAAGGCACCGCTCATTTTCCATTGTGAGCGATCAAGCTCAGGCAGTCCCGTGGGGAGAAGGCTATGGTGGAACATACTCCATAACACATCCTTTCCGAGGTTGGACCATCGAAGACGAACAGTGTCAGAAGATCGGCCCGAGAGTATAAGGCGGTGAAGTTCCGGTTTTTACTGTTTCTCTGAATGGAGCCAACATTTTATCTACGCCGATCCAGAGTCCAACATCATGGGTAAAAGAAAAACAAAAGAGTAGCAGGATGAAGCAACACTCGAAGTCGTTAAGGAAATGGCGAAGCCGCGGGTGGCGATGTCCGCACGAGAGCGCAGTCCCACGTTTCGAAATACCGCACTAGTCGTGAAGAACAATGTTGAGAAGTGAACTGTGAACTTGGAACCCGCTCTGCATGGGGAAGGTAGCCAAAACGGCTTCTCGACTGACACGATTCATGCGCGAGCGCCAATTTGTGCGCTTCACACGAAGCTTCGAGCGAGAATTTGCTCGTGGCTACGTTCTGGATGTTGGCCCGAAGTTCTTTCTCCTCGCATTGCAAAGCGATCAGATGCGGTTCGATGGATTCTCCTGTTTTCGAGTCGCTGACGTAAAGAATCTAGGACCCGACCCATACGCGGCATTTGCAGAAGCAGCCTTCAAGAAGCTGAGGGAACCAATGCCCAAGAAACCTAGGGTGAGCGTCGCAAGTATTGAAGAATTGCTGCTGTCTGCCAGTAGGTTGTTCCCGACTCTCACAATTCATCGGGAGAAAGTCGACCCAGATGTCTGTTGGATAGGGAAGGTTGAAGGAATACAGCAAAGGCAAGTCGCCCTGTTGGAGATTGGCCCGGCTGCCAAGTGGGACCGTAAACCGACCTCCTACAAAATGAGTGAAATCACGTGTGTCGGATTTGGCGGCGAGTACGAAAGAGCACTGCATTTGGTTGGCGGGGACCCGCCCGCTCGTTAGTTGGCGTAACATCGCGATTACACCAACAACCTGGCCCGGCAGCCTGTGGGGCAGTTGTTGGTGCTAACGCCTGTTTACATCAACTATCATTCCTGTATGACCTTGGAAGAGGCTCGAAAGCTGATCGCGAACGCACCAGAACTCGAGAACCAGCGCAGGAGCAAGGGAGTCAGTGGCACTGACAAAAACCTGATCACACCTGATCAGGGTCCAGAGTTTATTCTCTACTGTTCGAGGCTCGGAACGGAGCCGAGCCACAAGCTGTAGGGTCCTGTAGGGTCGGAAATGTAGTTGGCGTAATATCCCAATTTCACCAACAACTTCGCCCTGCCGTGTCTTGGGCGTGCGGACGGCTGGGCTAGCGGCGGCTTGCGCTGGTGCGAGCAATTCTCAGTTGGTGTAATCACGAGATTCTTCTACCACATGGTCGCGGTATAGCCTTGTTGGAGCCGCATCTCATGTAATTAAGGAACAGCGCCTGCCGAGCCTCCTTACCTCCGCCCCCATTGTGGCGGTCGAGCCAGTCTATTGCAACTTCCGTGTTTGATCTTCGTTGGTCAATTTTGACCATTATTTTCACCCATCCCATTCTTTAATGAAGGATGGACAATAGCCTCGAAAATGAGCGAGGGAGCAGGTCAGGAGTAAGGCGGCTCATCCGCTTTTCCCTTGTGGGTGGCGTGGCTTTATACTTTGTCTCTGCACTATCTTGCGGAGGTATCAATTTTGGTGAGGTTCAGCCACAGGATCTTTGCAAATGCGTACCTCTTGAACCGCCCGGTGCCGATTTCCGCCACTACCAAAAGCATGTCCCAATTTCGAATTTGACTCCAATAGAGACGACGGTAGACACCATTCTCAGTTGGCCGCAGGATATCATCATTCTTCCTGACGCACCCCGAACTGGGCGCGAACTGCAGGTGTTCCATGTTGCGCAGGCATTTCTACAGAACGTGAGCGTTAATGGCGAAGACTGTGACGTCGACCTTGAGATTTCTCAAACGGCCGATAGAAACGCACCCAGAGTGATCGTGGAAACGCCTGTTGATAGCGAGTTTTGCAGCGCGCGAAAAAGTATTCAATCGCAATTAGCACAACACGGGTTTCGCCTCGACGTAGAGCATGGTGGGGAACTGCCACAAGCTTTGCCAGTAGAGGTCCTGGGAATGGCATTCGAAGATTTTGAGCATAATCGTGGATCTGGGCAGGTTGCGACGTTATGGGAACTCCACCCCGCAACAGTAAATCTCCTACCCTAAGCCGGAATTCCACGTAGTAGAGATCATCAAAACTCAAAGTCAACCGAGAACTGCAATTGCCTCGGAATCGCCGCTTTGTTCGCCGTTGCGAAGACTGGAATCGGGGAACTCGCTACGCCGTAGAACTGGTTGAGACCGACGTCATTGGAATGGTTGAGGACGTTAAACGACTCAATGACGAAGTCGAGCTTTCCGTGCTCCCCAACCTTGAAGAATTTCAGCACGCGCAGATCAAATTGCACCTGACTGGTAGCAGCTAGGGAGTTCCGGCCAAACCCAGGGGACGAGAAGACAACAGAAATGCGTCGCTACGGTTGGGGGTAGCAGTGTAAACAATCACGCAACACCACGCTTCTGAGTCTCGCTCTGATCCATCAAGATGTTTTTTTTCGCAGGAAGAGTTACTGAAACTTTTGTGCCGGAGCCGCTCGACTCGATAGCCAATTCTCCTTGAAAACTGCGCAAGCGCTCGCGTATCCCTCTGAGCCCAACACCCTTCCCTTGGGACTGAATCTCGGCCAATTTCTCAGGTGACATTCCTTTTCCACTATCTTGAACGGTCACGTGAACGTTGTCTTTTTTGCGTGCAATCCGGATTGACGCGGTTTTGCTTCCCGAATGCCGATGGATATTTGTTAAGCACTCCTGTATGACTCGGAATATGACGAGTTCCATTTCACGCGGGAGTCTTTCGAAGCTGTCCGGAATGTTTAGCTCAATCTGTAGTCCACTGCGCTCCACAAGCCCTTCCACATACCAGCGCAGCGCATACGACAGTCCGCTCTCGTCCAACATGGGTGGATACAAGAGGTATGAGGTCGTGCGTATCTCTTGAGTCAATCCCTGAACCAAATCCTCGAGTTCCTGAACCATGTTGGCAAGTTGGTCGGGATTACTCTTTGCTTCAGCTATTTGAGCAAGCTTCATGCCCATGGCAGCTAAGGTCTGCCCTGCAGAGTCGTGAAGCTCGCGCGCGACACGTCTGCGTTCGTCATCCTGGGACTGCAACATGCGGCCGGAGAGTTCACGAAGCTGGTCTGCTTGGAGGACAATCTCTTCGTTCCTGCGCTGGAGTTCTTGAGTTCGAAACTGCACTTGAGTGTCGAGCGCATCGGCCAGTGTGCGATAACGTTCTTCGCTCTCGCGCAGTGACCGCTCGATCTTCTTCCGCTGAGTAATATCACGCGCTATTTTCGACGCGCCGACAATCTTGCCTGTGGCGTCCATGACGGGAGAAATAGTCAGTGAAATATCAAGCGTGCTGCCGTCCTTGCGCACGCGGACAGTGTCGAAATGCTCGATCCGTTGACCCTGTTTAATTCTATTCAAGATGGTTGTTTCTTCGTGTTGGCGATTGTGCGGAATGATGAGTGAGATATGCTGACCAACCGCTTCCTTGGCTGCGTAGCCAAACAGTCGCTCAGCTCCCGCGTTCCAGGTGGTAATGACGCCGTCCAAACTCTTACTCACAATTGCATCCTCTGATGAATCCACGATTGCCGCCAGGAGACCGATCGCCTTGTCAGCTTTGAGACGTAGCGAAGGCAATTCATCGAGAAGCGATTGGCTGACGGCATCGGAACCAAACTCAGGATCGCTAAGGATGCATTCGGCCAGTGCTTGATGGGTGGCGAGAAGGTGATTGATGTCATCCTCTAAGGCGATCTCCGGATGAACCCTAGTCCAGTAGTGCGCGGCCCTGACGAATGCCAGGAACAGCAACAGATATTGAAGACGAACTGGACCAAACAATCGTTCCAGTGCGTCGAGACAGGCAGGCGCATCGGGGGTCTGTAAGAAAACATGCCCAGCGACGGCAAAAATAGCATTTTCCATCTGGGAGTCAGAACTCGGCATTTCATCGAGGGGAACAGCACAGTTCGCGCAAAACGACAGGTGCAACGCCAGTTCAGGTCCACGCGGAAACGGTCGCCGAAGCAACTTGACGACATCGATAACGTCTTGAGGGAGGACGTTCGCATCACCAGCAGGGCGACCGAGTCCCACCAAGAAGCCTACATGGCGCGCGATGCAATAGCGGACAGCGCAGAAACGAGACAGGTAGACGAAGAGTCGTTCCTTAAACACAGAGGGCAGGGGATTATCAAGATACGCCGCCTGCGCAAACCCCCACAGTTTTTCAGTGATCTCGGGAGTTTCGGGGGCAAGCTGAAAGAAGTTTGGGAGGACGCCGAAGCGCTCCTGTACTCTATTCCCTAACTCCGGGGCAGCGTTGCCAATCGGCGTTTGCTCTTTGGACATGGGGAATTTCGATCCAGTGGGAGTATACCGCCGATTCGTCGTTTCGCGACGGGCTGAAGAAAAACCTCCAAGTCTGTTTGGGTTGTAGTGCTCTTAGTCAGGTACCTCGAATCCATAAGCCTTACGCCTCGCCGCAACCACGACTGAGAAGTGGCGCAAAAACGGGTCGCGCCGGTTCATTTGAAAATTCGTCACCCCTGTCGCCCCGTTGCAAACAGCCTAGGGTGGAAGCTAAAGATAACTTAACGCTTACTTGGCTTCCGATTTGTCTTCAACTTTTCCTTCAGCTACGGCTTGGGCCTTTGCTCCGCGAATTGTCGCGAGGAAGGGCTGGGCTGCGGAGGGAGCGGGCACTTTACCCATAAGCAAAGCCCGAGTTGTGACCTTCCGTCCGTATATTGCGTGGCGGGAATCACTGTCTTGCCGGATCGAGGCGCCTTCTAATGTAAGCCCCGCGAACACACCCCTGGCACGGGAGTAGGTGAGGATTTCTGTATCCATCTTCCAGGTTGTACCGGCCTCTGCATGGCGTCCAACGGGACCTGCTGCCGCAGAAGCGTCAGCTCCAACGTGGAAATTGCTCGACAGAAGTCTTTGCATCCCTTTTTCATTCTGAATGATCATGACTAGGTCTACAGCTTCTACACCAATTTGCAGTCCCCAGTTTCCACCAGAAATTGTAATAAACGCGGGCGCACTCCAACCATTCGCCGTGCGGCAGGTAGCTACGCCTTTGCCGCCCTTAGCGCCGAAGATAAAGCCACCTTTGACCATGTGGGGTACAACGGCCACGCATTTTGCGTGCTCCAACACCTCTTCGGGGATTCCCTTGTCTGGCGTTCCCATAATTTCGTGCATTACTTGGGTGGCGTTCTCGAGGCGTTCCGTCGCATCTTCTCGCGCCGAGCCTGCCCATCCCAGAGTGCCGACACTCAAGATCGCTAGTAACAACATTAGTTTTTTCATGGAGCCTCCTAAAGTTTTACGCCTCTTTACCTTCCGACAAGAACTGCATGGAACGATGCGACACCTGAATGAAACTGAAACGGAAAGGGCTTGGAGTGTCAGAGTGCACGTCTCCCCATCACAAAATGCAATATGAGAGAGATCACGGCGAAGACGAGCAATAAGTGGATCAGGCCTCCGGCGACGTGGAACACAGTGAATCCGCCGATCCAGGCGATCAGCAGTACCACGAAAATAATTGTCCAGATACTCATTTTTGTATTCTCCCTTGCTCCAAGGTGCAGAGCAGAACAATGAAGGTGCTTCCGGCTGGCCGGACGAATCATACCTCCGCCCGGCTGCCGGTTTGAGCTCAACCTATGCAACATCCCGGACGGGTACGCCTGTTTTCTCGCCACGAGCTTCTCCGGTCGAAGAAATGTCCCGAGCGCCGGTGCGTTCAAGTATTTCCTTTGCCTTCTTGATCTCGTCCGAACTGTCCGAGTGAACGGAAAGCAGAATCCCGCCATCTTTCACGCGCCCTTCGTACCGCTTGGCCTCGTATTCGGGTATACCCATTCCGATCAGAGCACCTGTAAGCCCACCCACCGCGCCTCCAACGCCTGCCCCCGCTAGCGCCGCCATGATCGGGCCGGCAGCGATGAAGGGGCCAAGACCAGGAATTGCCAGCGCGCCAATTCCGGCAAGCCATCCCAAGCCTCCGCCCAATAGCGCTCCGGTCCCAGCGCCAGTCGTTGCACCCTCGGGAGCCTTGGTATTCTTCTCGTGGGCGAAGTCTTTGGTACCCTTGTTTTCCGGAAACAACGCAGACACGTCATTGTTCGAGAATCCGGCTGCCTTGAGGGCTTCGACGGCGCGTTCCACACTCGAGCGGTCCGTATAAATACCAAATACTGCTGTATTCTTCCCTGCCATTGTTGATCTCCTGTTCTCTTATTGCTTGGGTTTAATTTCTAGTTGGTTCGTTACCTTATCCTTGCCGACGACCTCGACCGCTTTCGCCTCGATCGCGCTCTTTTCGTCTTCGGATCGAACGGGACCCTTGAGCGTCACCATGCCATTCTGCGAGATGATCTTGACGTTGTGGGCATACATCGATAGCGACTTGTCCTGGACAATGGACCGGCGAATGTCACGAGTGATGTCCCGATCGGCTCGATTTTCCTTTTGTTGATCAGCCGTTGGCTCTGCTTTGTTCCGATCTCGCTCGTTCACCTTGCTGTTATCCGGGGCGGGTACTGCGGAGGGATCCTGCGCACTCGCAAGCGCCGATCCCAAAGTCAGCAGGAACGTGAGGGCAACTGCTGTGATTGTCACTTTCACGACATTTTTCATCTTAACTCTCCCTTGTGTACTAATCGGTAAAGTCGCCGAGCGACCCAACGTGTGCCGCACTAACCTGTAACGAACACACCCAACAACATCTACATTCCTCGACCTCCCCTAGGGGAACTCCCAGCATGCAGCGTCTCGATTAATTCGGGTCTTTGACCGGACAGTCAACCGTACAGGAGAACGGCAGACTAGTAAGTACTGTCCATCCTGTATCTATTCATCGGTGCGTAGGTACGGTCACCGGTTTTACACACCGTACAGCAGATTGTGGCCGTCATCCGCGGTCAGACCTACTTTAGGATAGATTTCCAAAAAGTGTGGTTTGTGGAATCGCCGTGGAACATCGCGATGGCGCGAATGGATTTGCCGTGCATCGCGGGCAGCGGTCGGTAGTGGTGCAGTTTGAAATCCATAGGGCTGGCGTCCTGAATCGGCCTGTGGGAAACTCTGGTCATGGCAAACCTACGCACAAACTTGATCGAAGGGTATCAGGGGAGCAGGCCAGCAGGGGGGCGCTGCGTCTTGTGCAAGCGGTCTTTTCGCACATCCCCCGGTGATACGCCAGAGAGAGCAACACAAGACCTACACGAGCAATTTGATTCCCATGAGTGCAATCCGAACGAGGATGCCAGTCAAGCCGCTGTACGGATCGTAAGAGAGGCTACGGAAGATCGCTAACCTTCGTCCGGAGACAAGAATCCATAAGTCTTAGACTTCGGCATTGCCGCGATCTTGCTGAAGAACTCATTTTCGGTAATCATGCTAGGCCATTCCAGCCTGACGCTCACAAAGTATTGCGCGCCTTTCTTCTCGACCCTAATAGCTCCCAAGGCCTGAAGGCGGTTGATGTCTCGCACAATCGCCCGTATTGGTGCTTTGCGGGTCGCGTATGTGTCCCTGAGAGCCTCCGCCAGTTGCAAAAACTCGACCTTGCCATCAGTGTTCAGCAGCCTCTTTAGAAGAACCAAGTGCCGCTTTACGATGACTCGTTTGCGAACGACGGCGAGATGGGCTTGAAATACCGGAAGTGAGGACTGGTCCTGTGCTCAATTGCCGACAACAATGGAGACTGATTCCGAGTAGTCTTGGGCAACACCAAAACTGGCTTTGGGGGCAGTCCTTGACGCATCCCTTATCTCTTGCCGGATTTCTTGCCAGCCCGAATCCTCGCCCATCGCTTTCTTTGCGCCGCGGCAATCCTCTTCCGGCCTGCAGCCGAAATAGTTCTCTTTTTGGGTGATGCTACGGGTCCGGCTTTGGTCCCGTGCATGTAAGTCTTTCCGAACGCAGCGAGAGCGGCGCTAACGCCGGCCAGTTCATTAGCAAGGCGCGCGCGTTCCTTCTGCAGTTGTGTGACCACCGACTGTATTAGGGTCTTGGGCATGGACTAAATCCTATCACTCGCCTAGAGCCTTCGAGGTGCTGCAACGAAGAGTCGCAACGTTGACCACAGGCGTCAAGCTGAACGTCAGCAATGCAGTAATATGGCGGGCACCACCCATCTGCGTCACGAAAACGTGGAGCGATCAACGGAGGCGTATCATTTTGGGGTTGCCGCCCAGGAGATAAGCGCGATGAAACTTCTATCCACGTTGCGGTATGCATCAACAACAGGCATGGCGGCTGGCGCGGGGAACTATGGAGGCGATCTGCGGCTGTTCTTCACAACCCTGAATCCGGCTGATTCAAATCCGGTACCGGGAACCCCACCATCTGTTCAATGGCGAGGACACGGCGCGCAAGACACTTACAAGATGCCGAATGGCGACGCTATCACGCTCAACCTGAACGTGGTGACAAGCGTTCCGAACGAACTCTACATCTTCGGCTCCATTGCGGTGTCAGGCATTCCGTTCCAGACGCCTCTTGGGAATGGTGCCGCGTTTGCGCCCGGACAACCAGCTGTGACGATCCTGAGCGGGAGATATCACAACCAGGTGGCCGGGAAGGATCTGGACGTTGGGTTCGAGATGGCCGTGCCGTGGGATGGGATCATGGCGGACTGTCACGGACAATGGTGGGCGATATGGAGGTGATGCGCATGGCCGCTAGAACAGGCGAGCCTGACGCTGAATGGGATCGATACGCGCAGAGCACTCTTCATCGTCATTCGCCACCTGATTTACCCGAGTGCTGACGGGATAGCATCTCATGAGCCGCGACTCGTAGGGCTTCAATACATCGGACACGGCGCTAAACGTTCTTCATTCCGGGATCGAGCCAAAGATCGTAGCTGTTCGGATCGAGAATGACCGGCATCCGATCGTGGACCATGCCCGTCGCGGCATTGGGCGTCGTTGTCAGAATCGAACATGTTTCAATCGCGTTGCCTCGTCCATCAATCCATCGATCCCAGATCCCGGCGAATGCAAACAACTCGCCATCGTTGACTTCGAAGCAATAGGGCTGCTTTTCCTTCCCCATCCGTTTCCACTCATAGAAGGCGTCTGGCGGAACCAGGCACCGGCGAGACTTCAGCGCATCGCGGAACGCGGGTCTTGCCCTCGCGGTTTCCGACCGGGCGTTGATCATCTTCGCTGCGCCTGACGAGTTCTTGGCCCAAGAACGAATCAAGCCCCAGCGCACGAGCGACAATTCCCGGACTGGTTGCCGCGGGTTCTGCCGAATTACGGGAACCGGTTGCGTCGGGGCAATGTTATAGCGTGGACTCCAGTCTTCCTCGCCTGAGGCGCTGTCGAAGTGCTCCTCTAAGATTTGCTTTCTACTCGATAGCCGGTAACGCCCGCACATGAAGGTGATTATTGCAGATCAGCTACGATCTCGATGGGCGAACACAAGGCGAACATGCTAGAATCGCCCGCTATGGCCCGGCGTCCCGAACGCGGCAAGGAAGATGTGCTGACCGCGGCCGAACTGAAAGAACTAAACGAACATCTCTCGCGCCTTAGTCCACAGCACGTCCAGGATTTCTATCAGCGGGCTTACGAAGAGTGCCGGATCGTCTACACCCGTGTACCAAATCCGAAGGCGATTCAGAGTCTCGTGCAGGCTTGGAAACTGTTGTGGAAGTGGCGACGTTGAGGGCTCAACAAAAAAGCGCAGCCTCCCCCAGAAGACTGCGCCTAGGTAGTGTGTGAGAGAAAGAAAATCAATTCCTTCCGATGGCGAGATATGCGATCTGGATTGGGTTGTCTGTTCAGAATTGAACACGTCCGTTCGGGCTACGCTTATCGTGTCGGCTTGGTCTGGTGGGTGACCACAACGCGGAGCACGCACAACATAAGCACTACCGTTAAAGCAATTGCCGCGACAGTTTCCATCAAGTCCTCCGAAAAATCCATGTCCTGAAACACTAAGTCCAGAGTCATTAAGAATCTGCTCAATATTGCACTGAGGACAGACGCAAGAAAAAAGGGGCGTAGTCTTGCGCGGGCTACGCCCCTCCAAGGCGGCCTATAGGGAGACCGCTCATCGCATGTTCGACACACGATATGACTAGCGCGAATCGCTGTCTGTTCAAAATTGCACAACTCTTCCGGATGGTCGGCCAGTTCGTTCAATGCGCGTGAGATAACAACGAAACACGCTCATGGACGGCCCGTAAGTCATCAGTTACAAGGTTGGCATACCAGCGCGTTCTCAAGTGCCCAGGACCGGTCACATGTCTTGGTTCCGCTTCATGTGGCACGGATGAAAACAGACGATAGGCGGCCATGGGTAATCGGCCCGGTAAAAGATGCCCCGGCACTCTTCGCACTTCCCGTCTGAGCATTGCTCCGACACGGAGGTTAGGACCTCTGGCTCTTCTCCCGGGGGGGATTTTGTTCGAATCATTGTCATTGGGACTCTGTGCGGATTGCCGAAATGATGCAATGCGAGTGCTCGGGGTTGGATTTGACAACTCGCCGCGCCGAAATTATACGCTCGGAAAAAGCAGGCCTCTTTCTTTTTCCTCCACCGTCCATCCCGCCGTCAGACATCCTGATTTCGCTTTCGATGACACTGGTGGACACAGACGATGGGCCGCCCTAGATAATCGTCCCGGTAAAAGATTCCCCGGCACTCATCGCACTTCCCCTCTGAACATTTATCAGAGACCGAAGTCAAAACCTCGGGCTCGTCGCCGGGGTTGAAGTGAATCCGCTTCATACCTACGAATACTACCGTGAAAATCTGGCCGTCAGGGCGCGTAGGCCCCCAGATCGCTGCGCACTGCTCCGACACGGAGGAAATAGGAAAATTCGCGCTGCCTTGATTCCTGTATCCCAGGTTTTCGGGGGACCAAAAACTACTCAAATTACAGGCGGTTGAGTGAGGCGGGTGTGCTGGCCGTAGGATTGCCTCCACAACGGAAGCAATGCGATTTGAATTGAGGTGAAAATGAGGTGAGTTATGAAGGGCGAAGCCAAAGAACGGTGGATGCACTTGTGCGAACTGGCCGCTGATGAACAGAACCCCGCGAAACTTCTAGCGCTCATCACGGAAATTAACGACCTACTCGAAAAAAAAAGAAGCAAGATTAACGGCGCGACAGGACGGGGAAAGCCCCCACGCCCAACGGGATCAATTCGTGGATTGAACAAGGCGCTCTGCGTCACCGAGTAAGTGTCTCATTTCCCGAAGAAGTGCTTTTCTGCCGTTCGGGTCTGTGGTGACCTTCAGAAGTGCAAGCACATTCTCAATGTCTCGCTGAACATCAGCAAATTCTTGTGTCGGCATTTCCGAATGATGGCAGGTCAGGGCGGTGGTCTGGAATACCCGGAATCCTTCACCACCATCGGGTAGGTCCCTTTTACACTTTCGTGGCGTTAGCCACGCCTTGGCGCGACTTGCCCCATTTCGAGCTGCGATCCGTGGTACCGTGCTCAGGTCGCAGGAGTTGCTGGACCGCATTGCGCAAAAACACGCCGACACGGTTGCAGTCGAGTACAACGTCTTCAATGATTTTGGCCATATTCGCAGCTTCAATGTGCGCTCCGTAGATGGTGTTCTCCTCAACGATGGACAGCGCGTAACTAAAGATGCGGAACGATTTAGCGGACAAATGTTGATAGACAATTTTTCTTCGCCCTGCTGGCCCTGATCAGTTGGCGTAACATCGCCATTACACCAACAGCCCCAGAATGCCTGCTGCCGCGCGCACTCTGACAGATTTGACAGTAGCCTCCCCGAGCCGGGGTGGTTAGAGTTCATAGCTCTCACTCACGCAAGGGGCCTGCCGGGCTCCTTGCTCTCGGCGGGGTCCGGCTTCTCTCATCGGACTCCGCCTTACTTACCGCCAGCTCACTCGCTCATGGACGGCCTGCAAGTCGATGCCACGCCCTGCGGGCAGGGTGGGGGAGGTTGGTCTCTGGGGGCGTCTTGGGTCCTGGCGGAGTAGTTGGTGAAATCGCCTGATTACGCCAACAATCATGGAACTTGGGCTTGATTCAAGGTAAAGTGCTGTTGGAAAAGAAGAAAAGATGCGCTTTCATACAAACCGCTTCGCAAGTCGCGCTGATCATAGCTCTTCAGTTGGCGTCATCGCTGGCATTCGTACTAACGAGCGCGGCTCAACAATCGATTTCACGCTCGCCGAAGCGAGAAGAGACTGATCACGTCCGGCTGTCAACGCCAGTCGTTAAGGATTGGCGCGAAATCCCTGTTGGGAGCCCGGTTTACGCCCTTGACGAGACCGTGGCTTCAAAGGATTGGTTGGACCGGGCGTTGATTCAACCCATCGAGTTCCAGTCCGGTATCTGGTACATCTGGATCGAGCCTGGGTACTCGGTATTTAGAATATACCCATACCTGTCCGAGGGAAGCCCACAGCCGAGTGTTTATCAGGGGATCGTCCTGAAGGTAAAAGGAACCCTATCCGTTGAGGATCTGCGCACAGCCATTCGAAAACATACTCCGACAATCAAAATCGATGAGTATGACGTCTTTGGTGCCGATAGCGTGAGCGTTCAAAGATACTCGCGACCGCATGAAGGACGCGGCTTTCGTTCCCGATAACTACTGTTGTTAAATCGCCATTACACTCATTGACATCACGACCCATGAGACACGACCAAACGGCATGTCCGCTATGCGGTAACCCCATCGAGAAGACGGCGAGAGGCGGAAGGCGCAAATACTCATGCCTGCACTGCGGAGCGACGATAAACAAGTTGCTCATTTGTGACGGCTGCGGGACGAAACGAGTGTGGCAAGGCAAAAAGGGAGCGGCTTGCAGCGGTTGCGGTGCGCCGTACACACAATAGTTGGCGAAAAATCGCGATTCCACTCATTGACCCGTGGGTCACAGTCCGGCCCGGCCCCGAGCGTGGCGAAGTAGTTGGTGTAATCGCCTGTTAGCATCAACAATCACCGCCCGCGAGAAACCAGCAGTACAATTCTTCGGAATGAAAGTCCTGGGAGGTCACGATCATGAGATTCCCTCGATTACTTTGGTTGCTGGTTGGAATCGTTGTTGTGCCAGCCACACTGCGAACGCAGAATGTCAACCCGATGCACCCGGAAGAGATTCAAGTCCAGAAACATGCTTCACCCGAAGACATGAGGGAGCGATTGGGCAACGTCCAACTGCAGAAGGATGCAAAGGATCTGGCTGAACTGTGCGCTTCCGTGCCTAGGGACATGGATAGTGTAAAGCAAGGTGTCCTACCGAAAGACGTCCTGGAAAAACTAAAACGCCTGGAGAAACTTTCCAAACACGTTCGCGAAGAGTTGACCCGTGTCACAACGCCGTGAACGTCAGGCTCTGAAATACCGAACATTCCAGTTCTGAGTGTAATCGCCTGTTTTCGCCAATTGACATTCAGTGCGAATGAAACGCGTGTTGATCGCGACAGTGAAGGCACGGAGAGGGCGAGCCGAGAATCGCTGTAACGGGCCAGTCGGTGCAGCCTGACCCGTTATCGAATGCTTCTGCGAGTTGAGCCAAGGCGGGACTAGGGTACTACGACTACTCTTCCTTTCATGCCGAGCCCATCATGCAGGGCGCAAATGTAGTGATAGACCCCGGGCTTGGTGAAAGTCACTCGAAAGCGGGTCACGCCGAGCGGTGCCTGCGCGAGTCCAATTCGGTCCTGCGGGGCAGCCTACGGTGTGTACCGTTATTTCACTCCCCAACGTCCAGTTGCGGAGTCTCCAGTTGGAAGCGCCGCGCAGCCGGCCGACCGCCATCTTACAACGCCTGGGGGGAAGTTCCGCTAACAGTCCCCGCAGTGTGGGACTATGCACTAGTTCAAAATGACGGTGGCAGATTGTCACGCGAGAGGCAACCCAGATGGCCTTTCGTTCTTGGTCGTGGGGAATTTTGCCTTCTGGAAATGTTGGCTGCCAGACCGGAACCTCGATCGGCGCATCGGGGAAGCCGACGGATGCATTATCTTCACTTTCTCCGCGCGCCAATCGGACTGCGCTCACCCTAAAGCCTCTGACCACATCTCAGCATGAGTCCCGACAAAATCACTTAAACCTTCGCCGTTGAGGAGTGAGGGAGTGAACTGTTGCTAAACGCAATGGTGAGCATTTTGGCTCAGACCTCTCGCATCCAGAATTGCTAAGGTTGAGTGACCGGGTGCGCCGGGATGTCTCTCGCAAGGTGGAGATCCGGACTCGATCCACCTTTGTTTGCCAGTTAGCCAACGGCTGTGTGTTCGAGTGGGAAACACAGTCCATCATAGTTCCGTTCTCCGTTCCGGTGAGACAACTCCCACGTGGACGCGGTGAGACTCACGTTCGGATGCACGCAGATGAGCACAGGAGGTTGATATGCTTTGGACGATTTTCGTTGTTCTTGTGATTTTGTGGCTTCTGGGTTTCAGTCTGCATATCGGCGGGGGCCTGATTCACTTGCTGCTGGTTGTGGGCTTGGTGGTTCTGATCATTAACTTGGTGAGCGGACGAAGCGTGGTTTGAAGATCGGTATCGCGAGTCCCAGGGTTTCTCATTGACCCGGTCGTGAGGGTAAAAGCCTGTTTACAACAGTTGAGCGAGAGAGCGGCAAGGTTGCGCGTTGAAAACTGCCAATTTTGAACAGCTTCTCGAATTTTGTTCTGTTGTAGGTCGCTTCCTACTAGCGTGAAAGGATGACGCTGGGCAGTTGGCGTTGTTCCTCTGATGGCGCAGTGGCATCAAGGCCGCTGCACCACATTCTCTTTGTTTAGCGGCGCTGCACATATCGACTCGCCATCCACGCTCCCTTCTTGGGTTTGGCGTCTACTCCGAGACAACAACTATGACCGACGAGAACACTGACGACCTCTGCAAGGACTGCGGTCCGACGTTTACAGCCTTCCTAGAAGCGATGGCCGACCACAACAAAGAACAGATGGAACTGAATGCAAAGGTCATCTGCTCAACTTGCGGCAAGGTTCACGAATACACGTTTCCCTACGCTCCGAAAGCGACTGTCCCGCCCGCCTCCGCCCCCTGATCTAAGAAGGACTCTGCAGTAAGAGGAGTCGCCGGACAAGATCTTGTACCGTGCCCGTGGAAACATCGTCCTTAATACTCACAACCCTGATCCGGGGACACCGAGCATGTTCGGAAAACAGTGGAATTTTATGCCGATAAGCCCTTGGCTCTCAACAGTCGAAACCCACTCGCGAAGCGTAACTGTTTTGGGAGCGCCCGCAGCCGGCAGAATGGCTCCGGAACAGATAGTGAGCGTAGTGGTGATGATACGCCAGTCACGAACCAGCACAAATGGCCTCCCTGATCCAAATTGACCAGTAATCCCTTTTGACCCGTGACATGGTGCAACCATCACCGCTTTGAGGTGAGAACTATGAAAAACACCTACGCTTACTCGGATTACAGACGCACTCTGCGCAGGTCCGTCAGCTCGCGGACCACAAGGCTAGCCTTACTCGTTGTGTTTTGGGCTTTCGCGGTCGGATGTTTAGCTCCCAAGCAAGCGAGGCTTGTCTTTCCCAGCCGCTGCCTTAAGGTCAATGCACAAAGCTTCACTCGACCGTGTGTTCAGAGGGTGGATGGAAAGCTTTTGTGTGACGGTGTGGTTGTCACGGCGACTTGCGTTGAGGTGTCTCGCTGAGGTCTGAGTCTGCCTCAATTATTTCAGGATTGCACGCATCTCGCTCAGCTTGTTGAAACTGACGTGCAAAATGCGTTCTGAACCGACAGGGAAGTCGCCGGCTAGCACGTGAGACTGGTCCGAGAAGGGATCGCTGGTCTGGATACGCACACGCAACTTGTGCTGCCCTGCGGCGATTTTCACTCGCTCCGACTCCGGGTTGTGGTCTCGACCAAAAATCCCAAGCCTCTTCTTCGGAGCGCTCTGGAGTTTGCGCTGGAAGACCGCTTGACCGTCCACCCAGATCGTTGCATTTAACTTTCGTGGTGGATTGTCGATCTGAACGTTAATCGTTGCGGAGATGGTTGGCGATCCCGGTGCGGTCACGGGGCGGAGTCTGGTCGTCGGGGGCGGAACTGTGGCTCCGGGCGTCCGCGACGGAACGGCTAAAGGCGGAGTTAACGCCTGACTACGATCCGGCGCAATCCTTGGCTGACTCTGATCGGAGCTGGCTACCACTTGAGATTGCCCGGATAGTACCGCCGGATCGGACGGCGCGGAAGGAGTGTGCCGGACTATGCCATACGCAGCGAGCGCGAGAAGAACAAACGGAAGAGGACGGAGATGCGGGAATTGAGCCCACATCCTCCGGGTTTCGCGCATGATCGTGCCGCAAAGGTCGGCGAACGCCCACCCGCTCGCGGGAATTTCCGCCCCCCCGGTAGTTCTATCCCGCACCGTGGGACGATCCCAGGGGCCGCGAGGCCCGGGTTTCGCAGGATGTTGTTTGGTCTTACTCCACGGTTCGTGTCCGACCTGGATGTTTTGCAGATCGAGAGACATTTCCATCCCTCGCTGGTAACGTTGCCCCGGATTTTTCGCCAGCGCCCGCGAGAGAACATAGTCGATCCCGGCCGGCAAATCTGGCTCTAAGGCCATCGCCGGGACAGGCTCGTGACTCACCACCTTCAGTGAGATTGTGATCGGACTATTCCCCTGAAACGGCCGGTGTCCAGTCAGAAGCATGTAGAGAATCACGCCCAGAGAAAAAAGATCGGAACGGCCGTCGATTGGTTCGTCATTCAGCTGCTCCGGGGACATGAATGCCGGTGTTCCCCAAACGTGTCCGTGCAGCGTAAGGTTGTCGACGCTGAGTTTGGCGATCCCAAAATCAGCGATCTTGACGTGCCCTTCTTCCGTCACCAAGATATTGGCAGGCTTGAGATCCCGATGAATGACGTTCTGGCCGTGGGCGCAGTCCAGCGCCTCCGCCAGTTCGGCCGCCAGACGAACTGCCTCGTCCGTCCCGAGTCTGCCCTTTTCTTCCAGCACTCGGTCGAGGGACTTCCCCTCGACGCATTCCATGACCAGATAAAGCTCACGCGTATCCGGTTCTTCGCCGACGTCAAAAATCGTGACGATTCCCGGATGAGACAGTCGTCCGGCAGCTTCTGCTTCGCGCCGAAAACGCTCGCGAAACTCAGACTCGGCGTCACCGTTTTGCTTGTCGAGCGCAATAGTCTTGATGGCAACCGTGCGATTAATCTTCGGGTCCCGGGCGCGGTACACCACTCCCATTGCACCCCGACCAATTTCGTCGAGGATCTCGTATCGACCGAAGCGACGATTGATTGGGGTGCTCATTAGGGGGTGCTTGGCCCTGGGTCGAATCGTAACAAACGGTCTGCGTCTTCGCGGGACCGTTCGATTCTTTCTGAGGTTACGGTCGTAATGCAGAGAGCGGTCGAGGTCGGATATCTGACGCAATTTCTTAATAAAGGCGGTGGCAGAGAGCGAATTTCACTCTTACAAATCTCTATCCGCACGGCCTTTCCTTGCGCCCCGAGTTCGCGATAGAACTTTTGCGCTTCCTCGCGATGCTCCAGTTGCCGCTCTGCGAACTCCCCCGTGTCCGTATTCACAAACGCAATTTGCTGAAACCCCGAGTGGTAGCGCGCGGTTGGCTACGACAACTTCGTGGAAGTGGCGACGTTGAGGACTCAACAAAAAAGCGCAGCCCTCCCCCAGAAGACTGCGCCCAGGTAGTGTGTGAGAGAAAGAAAATCAATTCCTTCCGATGACAAGATATGCGATCTGGATTGGGCTGTCTGTTCAGAATTGAACACGTTCGTTCGGCTACGCTTATCGTGTCGGCTTGGTCTGGTGGGTGACCACAACGCGGAGCACGAACAACATAAGCACTACCGTTAAAGCAATTGCCGCGACAGTTTCCATCAAGTCCTCCGAAAAATCCATGTCCTGAAACACTAAGTCCAGAGTCATTAAGGATCTGTTCAATATTGCGCACCGCAGGGCGTCCAACATCAGGACTGCGTCAGTAAACCGTATGCCTCTTGCTTAACCGGAACATCTCTTCCTCATAACTGTGACGAAGCAGCTTCACTAGGTCTGCTTGAGTTTCTTCGTCGTGCTCTTCAATGATTAGTTGGGCTAGCTCACGCCAGTGCTGAAAAATGGATACGCCTTGTTGCAGCATCTTGGACTCTCCCCCGCAAAGGACCGTCACCTGGGTAGGGCGCGGGGCGGAGATGTGCGGCCATTGCTGACTCGACCCTATCACTGGTTGACGGGTTGCATCGATGAAAGGAGCGCCAAGGGGAAGCAGGTAGAACCTGCACACCGGAAGAGTGCGCTTCCCGTCATTTCTTGGCCGTGACTAGGTCTGCGATTTTGTCATATTCGGTCTTTGGCATGATGCGGCGCGTCACCACGTCTCCGGGTGCATTATAGGGGCGCCCTGCAATCACCCGGTCTCCTACTGCTTCTGTCATGCCCGGCAGGGTGAGCAACTGCTCTTTTGTGGCTGTGTTCAAATCGAGGGGCTTGTCGCGGCTCCAGCCCTCACGTATCCCTGCAGCTACGGCCTTGGCGTCGCGCTTCACTTCTGCAGTAGCTTTCGCGGTTTTCTCCTTCAGATCCTGCGAGTTTTGTTGTTGAGTGCAGCCCGCGAGCACAGCCAGCAGCAAAATTGTGAAAACGTGTCGATATCGGAGGAAGTCCATTTCGATCACTCTATTCTTTCCCCGTGTTGGCTGAAATCTTCAGCCCTGGTGTCTAGTCAATTCATTCTGGGAAGACGGGCCAGCTCTTTCATGTTGTTCTACATACTTGACTGGAATGGCGACGCCGCGCTTTGAATGCTACTGTCCCAGACCAACGGATGACTGTTCAAAATCGCTCATCCGGGCGGTCGTGATCCTATTCCTCTCGACACGGGAGTGTGGCTCATGGGGGGTATATTCATTCCCGTCGTGTTCTCACCCCGCGCCTCCGACAGCTATAACAGACGCTTCACCCAGGTCAAAATGCGAGGTCCGGCGGCCCGATGGACGGGGCAGAAGTCATGGATCAGAGTGGGCCGCCTAAAACATCGTGAAAACGTAGTTGGTGTTAACGCTGATTAGAGCCGTTACGGTGGTGCAATAATATTTGGCGTCGATCGGACGCTCACTTTTTCTCAACTGCCGCGATCGAGTCGTCGAGGGATTTCATCGAATCGGGATCCTTGGCACGCTCTCGTAACTTTCGAAGAGCCAACAGATGAGCGACTCGTAACGCCTCAGAGTCGGAAGTCGGCACGTCGGGCGGCACACCTACCCCCTCCCAACTCTTCAAATCTGCAGGAGCGACGTGGCACGCAACTGGGACGGAAACAGCGAGTTGGGGTGAACCGTCATCCAGCGGCTCAGATGCTCACCGCCCCGGGTAGTTTGGCCCACGACAGTCGCGTGGGCCACGCGACGCATGGACTCGGTGAAGCCCTCGGCCGCCGACCATGTCCGTTTGCTGGTGAGGACATAGACCGGCTTGTCTACATACAGGTGTCCTGGGACGTGCATCTGCTTTCCGAAGGATCAACAGCCTTTTTTCTGTTCACCATCTGAGGAACTAGTCGCTGCCAAGGTGGAATGCCCCCTCCACGGGAATCGATTCACGCAGCCCATACGTCACATCTATGTGTCGGCTTGGCTGGCGGAAAAGCTGCCGGCGCTTAGATGCCGGCGCGGTGGTCAGGCCTCAAAAGCATGGGCTGCCAGCTTCCGGCCCGACATCTCGCCGTCTGAGGAGGCGGGGGTAGGGTTTCCAACAAGGCAGCTAAAAGGACGGAGAAGCGTTCAGCCTAATCGGATAATCGCGGGGCGCGTGCAGCCCATGGAGGAGGAATCTCTTTCTGAGTAACGATCGACCGACTGGTCAGTTCCACCACAAACTCACTCTTTGCGGCGATGTATGCGGATCGGTCCTCCCGGGACCGCTCGGCGAGTGCGATCTTCAGGTCGCCGCATATTTGGCGTACTTTGGGCGGCCTCGGAGGTCTCTGAACGCCATGTGCCTTCGAAATTCGGTACTGAAGGGTGGTCAAACGTAAAGGTGATGCAGAGGTATCGTTGGCTGGCGCAAGGAAAAGCCTCAGTGATCATTCAACGAAAGCGCCAGAAAGTCTTTCGAGTTCCGGACGCTAGCCGACAGCCCTCCCCCGGCCGGGGTTCTCATTAGCCTTTGTGCCTGGGCAGATGCGCATATTAACTGGTGCTCTTCCAGTTCATTCCTGGTGCGCTCCATGTCGACGTTTTTCTTGGCTGCAAGCTCGGTACTCACTCGAAAATAGGCAGCGCAACGGGCTTCATTGTACTGGCTAAGCCGAGCCTCAAAAGCTTCTTCCAGACTCTTGCACTCTAAGCAATCCATGTGTATTCACTCCACCGCGCTCCTGTATGCGCGCGGGCGCTGGCTGAGGGGGACTCCTCTACTGCAGATGGGTATATTCCCGAGCTTCGCGGGATAAGGAATAGCTGATCATGTCGAGCAACGCTCCGATGCTGACGCCGGCGTTGAGCATCTCGATCATCTCTTCGACACTAAACCCTGCCTGCTCCCCAGCTCGAGCGAACTTTTCAATGGTGCTTGCCAGACCGTTGCCCTTGAGCTGAAGGCATCACCTTACGCGAAGAGAATCGCTAGAATTAGGGGGACGGCTCCGGATCCGTCCCCCGTAGCCAACGACGAAATACTCAGGCGGCTACGCTCGGAGTGGTCCGGTGCAGCGTGGAACTGATCACATCGGAGACTCGCACTTTGGGAGTTCCGTCCAGCACCTTGTCCAGGCTCTTGAGAACTTCCGGGTAGCCGGTGGCGCCATAGGCTTCGGCATTCTCTTTGGTATCCCACAGACTGATTGCAATCACGTCGGTGCCGCCAGCGATCGCAAACGTGATTTCGTCCTGGAATCCCTTTTGCTTCCGCAAGAGGGGAAGCACGTGGCTGTCGAAAGTGTTCCTGAAATCACTGAGCATGCTGGGCTTCAGATGGAGAGCTACATTACGAGCGTACATAGTTAACCTCCAGTGGATGATCGGGAATCTAAGGGGAGCGGACTTCAGATGGGCTGACTTAGATCAGGAGACCTGAACGAGCGGAAGACCTACCTCGCTCACTTCGACCCTAGGCTCAGGCGGTCGGGTTGTCAACTCCCCGCACCGGTCGAGTACACCCGTGGCG
>Ga0210402_10000084_pt1 | contig 101470 bp, 83 predicted proteins | sample IncBWC7MmetaG_FD_161055 | JGI IMG/M metagenome (GOLD analysis project Ga0210402, IMG submission 161055) | Forest soil microbial communities from Barre Woods Harvard Forest LTER site, Petersham, Massachusetts, United States - Inc-BW-C-7-M | ecosystem: Environmental > Terrestrial > Soil >...
GGACCATCCCTTGGCGGTGCGCTCATCCAGCCTGCTGGAGGATTCGCAATACCAGCCTTTCACCGGCGTGTATGAGACATTCATGCTCGGCAACCAGCAAACAAATTCAGACGACCGGCTGACGGCACTGAGCGAGGCCATCCGCCGCGTCTATGCCTCCACGTTCAGCCGTCATGCGAAGGCCTACGTGCGGGCAACACCCTACCGTCTGGAAGAGGAAAAGATGGCGGTGATTCTCCAGCAGGTTGTGGGCACGCCTCACGAGCAGCGCTTTTATCCGGATTTCTCCGGAGTCGTGCGCTCGCGCAATTTTTATCCCGTGCCTCCGATGACTTTCGAAGACGGCATCGCGGCCGTCGCTCTCGGCCTGGGCCGGGCGGTGGTGGATGGCGGGAAGTGTTTGACTTTCTGCCCGCGCTATCCCCGCAACCTGGTGCAGTTTTCCTCGGTCGAAGACATATTGGCCAACTCGCAATCGGAATTCTGGGCTCTGGAATTGGATGGCGCTTCGGAAGGCCGTCCAGGGCATTGGCAGGAGAGGCGGTTCAGCCTGGACGCCGCCGAGAGCGACGGTACGCTGCAAGCGGTGGCCTCAACTTACTCGCGGGACAACCACGCGGTCTATGATGGTATGAGCCGGGCAGGCGCGCGCATCGTTAGTTTTGCCCCTATGCTCAAGCATGGCACCTTCCCGCTGGCTGAAATTCTCGATGTTCTGGTTCGGGCCGGTGAGGACGCCCTGGGCCATCCAGTGGAGATCGAATTTGCCGTGCGCCTGCCCCAACAGGCTGGCCCAGTTTCTGGACAAGCGACGATTGGACAAGTGTCTGGGCAAGCGGCCGAGTTTGGCTTCCTGCAGATCCGGCCATTGACCCTGGCGCGCGACAGCGAGGACTTAGCGCTTGACGATGTGCGACCCGAGCGGCTGATCTGCCTGAGCAGCAAAGTTCTGGGCAATGGCCGCATCGAGAATCTTCACGATGTTGTAGTGGTTGATTCGCAGCGCTTCGAGCGCAGCCGCAGCCAGGAAGTGGCCCAGGCGGTCGCTCAGTTCAATCGCCTGCTCAACGCGGAGAACCGGCCCTATCTGCTGATTGGTGTTGGGCGCTGGGGATCGAACGAACCCTGGCTGGGCATTCCGGTCGAATGGGATGAAATCTCCGGCGCGCGCGTGATTGTTGAAGCGGGATTCCACGATTTTCGCGTTACCCCATCGCAGGGCAGCCATTTCTTCCAGAATCTCACTGCCTTTCGGATCGGATACTTCACCGTGAATCCCGACGCCGGCGAAGGCTCTATCGATTGGCAGTGGCTGACGGAACAACCGGCGGTGGGAGAGCAAGGTTGTGTCCGCCACTTACAGTTTGCGGAACCGATCCGCGTCGTGATGAACAGCCACACCAGTCAAGGAGTGATTTTCAAACCCGAAGCGCAACAAAGCTAAGGAGCGAACCGGGGCGACTCTAATCCCTTAATGACCAAGGCACGATAACGGGTATCGTTTTACGATCACCCCATTGCCCTTTGTGAGGGATAGCTCGCTAGCGGGGTGGAAGCGGGCACAAACTGGGTAGAGTAGCAGTTCTAAGTTAGCGTAATCGCTGATTTCGACACTTATCCCGTTATCGTTCCCGTCGAACGGCAATCACCCAATTGCTAAGCGGCGGCAGCCTTTAGACTCTTAGCGGCTTGCTCGATCAGAGCCGCAACAGCCTTGGGCTGAGATACATAAACCGCATGGCTCCCTTTGACCTCCACGACTGTCGAACCCGCCCGCTTAGACATCGAGCGCTGCGCGTCAGGCGGAATCATTTTGTCTTCGGTTGTGACCAAGTACCAGCTCGGCTTTGACTTCCATGCCGGTTCGCTGATCTTGCCGTTAAGAGCCTCTAAGCCCCATGGCATCTGCGAGTCGGCCATGAACGATGCCCTCTCCGGATCCACATCTCCCGCGAATGAGGCAGGAAATTTTTCCTTGTCGAGTAACAAATAGCCATCCTGCGGAGGCAGTATTGGCGGTACTGGGGCACCCGGAGGCGGGTCCTTGATAAGTGTAGCCACAGACTCGCCCTTGTCGGGAGCAAAAGCAGCGACATACACCAGCGCCGCGACTTTAGGATCGTTCCCGGCTTCAGTGATTACCGCCCCGCCGTAGGAGTGGCCGACGAGAACGGCAGGTCCATGCTGTACTGCAAGGATGCGCTTGGTAGCCGCCACGTCGTCGGCTAACGAAGTTGTAGGATTCTGGACGACACTGACGTTATAGCCGTCCGCTTTGAGGACTCTGTAAACGCCTTCCCAGCCTGCACCGTCAACAAAACCACCGTGAACCAGAACGATGTTGTTCATCACTCGTCGCCTCCCTCTCAAAATTGATTTGGTTGGGTTCCCCGCGTTGATTTACAGACAACAAATGCCTTCCCGGATGGGAGTGCAGTCTATGGCACGCAGCGCACCCTGTCAATGCCCTGTACTCGTCATACTCATCATGCCCTGTACTCGTCATGCACTGTACTCGTCCATGGTCCGCGTGAAGGTTGCAACGCACTTGATTGAATTGTCCCCAATGGTGGCTGTTGAAAAATCTCTCCACTAACTCGCACGCAACCTATTGAAAACACGGACTGGGATCTAACAATTCTCAGCTATCGCCCGCTGTCTTTGCGACCGCACAAAGCGCGAGACTAGACTAAGCGCACGAACTCGGCGATTTGGGCGCCCATTTCTTCGGTGGAGACGGTTCGCTCACCGGGGCGCGCCAGATCGCGGGTGCGGAAGCCTCCCATCAAAGTCGAGACGACGCCAGCCTCCACGCACTCCGCTTCTTTCGGTAGATGAAAAGTGTGGCGGAGCATCAGGGCTGCTGAGAGAATAGCGCCTAACGGATTGGCGATGCCCTGACCTGCGATGTCGGGCGCCGATCCATGAACAGGTTCGTAGAGGCCGACTGGGCCTCCGATGCTGGCCGAAGCGAGCAAGCCCAGCGATCCCACGACTCCACCTGCTTGATCGGACAGGATGTCGCCGAACATGTTTTCGGTGAGGATGACGTCGAACTCGGCGGGCTTGAGGACGAGCGACATGGCGGCCGAGTCCACGTACATGTGAGAGAGCTGGACATCGGAAAAATCAGTGGCGATGCGAGTGACGACCTCGCGCCAGAGACGCGAGCACTCCAGAACATTCGCCTTGTCGACGGAGAGCAGATGCCGGCGGCGGGTGCGAGCAAGTTGAAATGCGACGCGGGCGATCCGCTCGATCTCCGGCTCACTGTAGCGCATGGTGTTGAGCGCTTGGCGCGCGCCGCCCGCGCCATCTATGGAGCGTGGCTCCCCGAAATACAATCCGCCGAGCAGTTCGCGCACGATGAGGATGTCGGTGCCTTTGACGACTTCTTCGCGCAGAGGCGAGGAGGAAGCCAGCGCCGGATAAAAGACTGCGGGCCGAAGATTTGCGAAGGCTCCGAGTTCCTGGCGGAGGCGCAACAACCCAGCTTCGGGGCGAAGTTCGCGAGGATTGTGATCGAAGGCTGGACTGCCCACTGCTCCGAGCAGTACCGCTTGTGAGGCGAGGCAAGCTTGAATGGTCGAGTCCGGCAATGGATCTCCGAACTTCTCGAGGGCCACTCCCCCGATCTCTTTTTCGTCGAGGTCGAGATCGTGGTCAAAGGCGGTGGCCACTTCTTCCAGAACACAAATGGCTTGGGAGGTAACTTCAGGACCAATTCCGTCGCCGGGGAGGGAAGTGACACGGAGTCGCATGGGATCTCTTTCGTTTCCGAAAGAATAAAAGGATAGATAATAAATGAGGACTGGACCGCCGTGGTAGCCCGGTTCAACAGGGTGCGGAAAATTTACCCCAGCCCCTAAAGGGGCTCTTCGATCGGCGTGATGGCATCGCTAAAGCGATGCCCTGATACGAAGCCGCAAAAGCGTGCCCTGATATGAAACCCTAAAAGCGACGCCCCGATAGGACGCCTTACACGCCCCACAGATAATCTTCCTGCTCGCTGTGATGATCGGTGAAGGGGATCGACACCGACGCCTGTCCGGCGCTGCCGGATACTTGCGCCGGATGCGAGTCACTGGCATTGGCTCCGGCGGCAGCGGAGACGGCGCGCGGAAACTGCAAAGTGGCCGCGGCGGGCGGAAACTTCTTGCCCTTGCTGCCGGTGACATCGCTGCTGACGTTGCCGCTTGCGACGTCCTGGATCAATTCCAGCAAATGGCTGTCCTGCACCTTTTTAATGCGGTCGGCAAGAACCACAAACCTGCGATAGATCTCATCGAGTTCGCGGCGCTCAAATTGATGTCCGAGTTGTTCGCAGCGCAGAGCCAGCGCGTGGCGGCCGGAGTGCTTGCCCAGCACCAGTCGCGAATCGGGCACGCCCACCGATTGTGGGGTCATGATTTCGTAGGTCAGGGGATTCTTGAGCATGCCATCCTGGTGAATTCCAGCCTCGTGCGCAAACGCATTGCGGCCGATGATGGCCTTGTTCGGCTGCACGGGAACCCGCGTGATCTCCGCCAACATCTGGCTGGAAGGATACAGGTGTTCGCCGGCGACTGCGGTTTCGTAAGGATAGCGGTCGGGCCGTACCCGCATGGCCATGACGATTTCTTCGAGCGACGCATTGCCGGCGCGCTCGCCAATCCCGTTGATGGCGCACTCCACCTGGCGCGCCCCTGCTTGCACTCCAGCGAGTGAGTTCGCGACCGCCAGACCGAGGTCGTTGTGGCAGTGCGTCGAGATCGTTACTTTGTCGATGCCCGCGACTTTCTCCCGCAGCGTGCCGATTAGATTGCCGTATTCCTCGGGCATGCTGTAACCGACGGTATCGGGAATGTTGACCGTTGTTGCGCCGGCGGCGATCGCCGCTTCGACCACCCGGCAGAGAAACGCGACCTCGGTACGAGTGGCATCTTCGGGCGAGAATTCAACGTCCGGACACAATGACTTCGCGTGCCTAACCGCGTCCCGCGCCTGCTCCAGGCACTTCTCACGCGTGATGCGCAGCTTGTACTTTAGATGGATGTCAGAGGTCGCGAGAAAAACATGGATGCGCGGGCGCGCGGCTCCCTGCAACGCCTGCCAGGCGCGGTCAACGTCGCCGGTGCAGGCACGAGCCAGGCCAGCGATGATGGGACGCCGCAGCGATTCGGAGATACTTTGCACGGCTTCGAAGTCGCCGTCGGAGGCGATGGGGAATCCGGCCTCGATCACGTCCACGCCGAGGCGGTCGAGTTGCTGGGCCAGGCGCAGCTTTTCCTGCACATTCATACTGCAGCCCGGCGACTGCTCGCCGTCACGAAGCGTGGTGTCGAAAATGGTGATGCGCGGCCGTTCCATTGATTCCATACCTCCAAGAAGATTGCCTGTCTAGTTTATCGGCGGACGGGGTCGAAACAGAAGGTTATTATCTTTACAGAATCATTAGTATAAATGATAGTATTAGATCCTCTTATGCTATCTGTGATTTAGAAAGGACGTCGGATCGTAGTTCCTCCGGGTTCCCTGTGTTGCCCTGTGCACCTCTGCGTCCTCTGTGGTAACGACCTTTTTCAGCACAGGCGATACAGAGAGTACACAGCAAGAGTAACCAACTTCCGGCACCCAAGCGCTTAAGGCGTCAGACCCAAACGTGAGACTTGATCCCATGGACCTATCCCAACTAGAAGTCTTCCTAACGGTAGCCCGCGAACGCCGCTTTTCCCGCGCGGCCGAAAAGTTGTTTCGCACGCAATCGGCGGTCAGCCAGACGATCCGCAAACTTGAGCTGGAGATCGGCGAGCCGCTGTTCGACCGTTCCTCCCGTGAGGGGGTGCTCACTGACGCCGGTCGGGTTTTGCAGGAATACGCCGAGAAGTTGCTCAACCTCCGGCAGGATGCACATGCGGCGCTGGTCGAGATGCGCGAATTACAGAAGGGCAAACTCGCGATCGCCGCCAATGAATTCACCGCGCTCTACTTGTTGCCCGTGCTGGGCGAGTTTCGCCGCCTGCATCCCACGATCAAGATCACGGTGCGGCGTTCGCTCGGTAGTCATATCCCCGACGATGTGCTCAAGCACAACGTGGAACTCGGTGTGCTTTCTTTCGATCCGCAGGAGCCGCAGCTGCGCTCGGCGGTGGTTTATCTGGACGAGTTGGTATTTGTGGTTCCTCCGGACCATCCGCTGGCTTCGGCGGGCGAAGTCAGCGTTAAGCAACTGGGCGCGGAGTCGTTCGTGGCCCACATCGTCGCTTCTCCGTATCGAGATAAGGTGATCGAAGCGTTCCGCCGCCATAAAACGCCGCTGCACATGGACGTGGAACTGCCCACGCTGCAAGCCATCAAGCGTTTTGTGTGCATGGGGAACGGCGTGGCGCTGGTGCCCGAGATCAGCGTGGAAAACGAGATCAGCCGGGGAGACCTGGTGCGCGTTCCCGTGCGCGACCTGCATTTTCAGCGCAAGCTGCGGCTGGTGTATCGGCAGGAATCCACGCTGTCGCACGCGGGAAGAGCATTCTTGAAAGTGGCGGAGCAGGTGGCAAAAGACAGAGGCGGCCGTTATCGATTCCAGCGGGAAAACTAGCGCCTATGCCGACGGCACGTCTTCCTCGTACATCGCTGCCATCGCCTCTGGAACGCTGGCGTACACATCGAACACCGAGACGAGGTTGGTGATTTCGAACAGATGTCGGACCGATTTTCTGGGGCAGGCAAACTTCAGCGTGTATCCGGCCGCTTCCGCCCACATGTGAGTGAGCACAAGTTCGCCCAAACCGCCGCTGTCGACGGAATCGACTCCCGCTAAATCCACTACCATCCGGCGCGCCGAGGGCAGCACCTCGGTCACGATGGTCGAGAGGGCACTAGCCTCACTGCGGAAGATGATCCGGCCTTGACAGTGCAGCACGACGGCGCTACCGGGATGTTCAGCTTCCAGTGTGAGTTTAAGCTTCTTGCTGCTTGTCTTGTCGTTTCCGTGCCTGGCTGCCGATGGTGCGGGTGCAATCGCAGGGTCCGGTGTAGCGATTTGGTTTTGAGACTTCATGGCAACACCTTAGTCGCTGATCGAAGACGGTTGGTTGCTCGGAGATGAAAGTTCGGTGAAATTCGGCGGACTGCCACAAGCTGGTTTTATGGAAAAGCGGTCTGACATCCCGAAGAGGGCGCAGGCCTCGCTGGAATCGTCTCATTGGTTCCACGCCCGCATCCGCGGTATCCATCGGCGGACGTTCCTGCAGTATTCTTCGTACTCCGCGCCGAATATCTTTCGCAGGTGCGGCTCCTCGTACAGCCGCACAAACAAAACCACGCCGAGCGCCGCCACACACACCCCCGTGATCACGGCCAGGTTTGCCCGTCCGAAAATCACCCACAGCCCCACCCAGCCGACGAGGAACCCCAAGTACATAGGGTTTCGAACGTATCGATAGAACCCGACCACAACCAGCGTCGTTGGCGGAACCATCGGCGCCGGCGTTCCGTGTCCCGTCCTTCCGAAGTCCCAAATGCACCGCAGCGCCACCGCGAAACCAAGCACCGAAGGCACAACGGCGATCCAGCGCCATCGCGCACCCGCCGCGTCAACGTGAAAGCCCAGCCATGCTGGCAGCAACCAGAACCACAGCGCGAAGAATGCAGCGCCCACGGCCAGGGAAGCGCCGGTTGTCGGCCAACGCGCGCCACGATCTCGAATTCCCCCAGTTCCAGTCTGTCCGATCGTCATGGGCGCCTCCATCAACACGGAAGTATAAGCCGATCGCGCGGTTGCCGGTCACGCATCCCTGATCGCGTAGCTACTTTGAGGAGTCTTTGCGCCTGAACGAATCGGCAGGAGGAACGAGGGTCCGCCGTAACGGCACGATCGCGCCTTTGGACGGATCAGCGGCAGCCGAGGCCCGGGCCAGCACCTCGTGCTGGATGTACTGCACGAATTCCTGGATCTGGCGCTGCATTTCTTCCATGCGCTCACGCATTTGAAGAATGATGGCGATGCCGCTGATGTTGACGCCCAGGTCGCGCGCGAGCGACAGAATGAATTCGAGCCGCTGCAAGTCTTCATCCGTATAGAGCCGGGTATTGCCTTCGGTACGGCTCGGTTTCAGCAGCCCTTCGCGCTCGTAGAGGCGTAAGGTCTGGGGATGAATCTCATACATCTCGGCGACTGCCGAGATCATATAAGCGCCTTTGGATTTGCGTTTGGTCATCGGGCCATTGGAATTGACGTCCCCATCATCGCATTGTGCAGCCGCAAAAGAAAAGAGACGCGGCAAGCCGCGTCTCTACAGTAAACAGTCCTTGACTCTGCGCGAAGGCCTAAGCGGCCATCTCGGGCTTGGGCTCGGCTGTTGCCCAACCGGCGGGCTTGAGCGCATGGTTGATCAAGTAAGCGACCACGCCGGCGCCGATCACGATCAAGCCGAACAAGAGCGAGCTCATGCCTAACACAACTTCATGTTCGCTGCGGACAATGGCAAATCCCAGCAGCAAAATTGGAGGAATGCCAACCGCAATCGCTCCAAACAGGCCGCCCGGCACACGGAACGGGCGCTTCAATTCCGGTTCGTGAATGCGCAGACAGATCAAGGCCACAAATTCGAGCGTCAGGCTGGCGCCGTAAATCATGATGTCGAGCGTAACCAGCCGTTCGAATCCGAGATTCAGAGCCAAGCCCCAACCGACCGCCAACGCCAGAATCGCAACCCAGGGGGCGCGCGATTTCGGATGCAGCCTGCCAAAAACTTTCGGCAGCATGCCATCTTGCGCCATGGCCAGCGGCAGCCGCGAGTAGCTCATGACGAGCGCATTGAACATGCCGAAGCCGCTCATCATGCCGCCCGCCACCAGCGCGATCCTAAGCACCGGACCGCCCATTAGCTGGGCGATGTCGGCCCACGCGCCGGTTTCCCATGCGCTGGCCGGAAGGCCGGTGATCCACATGGCAGCAAACGGAAGAACATAAGTAATGCAGACAATGACCACTGCGGCGAGCATGGCGCGAGGATAAGTTCGCTGGGGACGCTCCACTTCGGTGGCGATGGTGGAGGCGTTGTCCCATCCCATGTAATTCCACATGCAGATGAGCAAGCCGCCGAGAATGTCGACGTTTGAGGTAGTCGGTTTAGTCACCGCATTCGCCAGCGCGTGAATCTTGAACGGCGCCAGCACAAAAATGGCGGCGAAAGGCGCTGACAGGGCGAAGAACAGCCACAACGAAGTCGTCGAGACGACCTTCACACCCATGATATTAAGGATGGCGCAGACGATCACCACGCCGAGCGCGACCGCCACGCCGCGGTGGTTCTCCTGAAAATAAGGAAACATGCGCGTGAGGTAGGCGACAAACAGCGTGGGATAAATCGCCATATCGAAAATGGACGCTACCAGCGACAGCCAGGCTTCCTGAAATCCCCAAAAATTTCCCATGGCGCGGCGCACCCAGGCGTAGTAGCCGCCTTCAAAGGGCAACGCGCTGGAGAGCTCGCCGATCATGAACGCGGTCGGCAGGCTCCAGAGAAGTGGGGTCAGCAGCAGGATGAGGATCGCTTTGCCATACCCGGCGCCGTGCACAATGTCTTCGGTGCCGTAGGTTCCGCCCGAGACCATAAAGAAGGTCGCGGCGACCAGGGGCCACAACGTGAGGCGAATAGACTTTTTCGTCTTCTTGTCGAACTGGGGAGCGGCGGCAGGAATCACGCCAGGCTGCGAAAGGTTGGATGTTGCGGTAGCTGTTGCCAATTTCTATGGCTTCCTCCTCTGGCGACTCACTCTCACCACCGCGTCTCCGAAGTTTCGGAAAGCAACGTTCTGTTCGCGGCTCCCTGGTGCACGGCGATTCCCGGGCATTTCGGCGAAGTTAGTTCGCATGTGTGAGATTACGGGAAATCTCTGGAGATGCAAGAATATTCTTGAAAAGTTTTGTCAGAGAGGGCGGGCACGGAGGTAACGGCCGCGGAAGCTCTCTAACCGCCGGCAAAGATCTTTACCACAGGGGAACACGGGGGACACAGGCAAAGTAGGTTTCCCCCGTGTTTCTCTGTGTTCCTCTGTGCTCCAGGTGGTAAAGATTTTGACTCAGACCTTGCTCCAAAGCTCTTCCCGGGGATCCTCAGGATTCAGCTTCGCCAACTCCCGCAACAGCTCCTTAGTCTTCTCGTCACGAGGCATGGGCACCGTGATCTTCACTTCGACAATCTCGTCGCCCCGCACGCCGTCTTGAGTAGCCGAAGGCACGCCCTTCTCCCGCAGCCGAAGCTTCTGCCCCGACTGCGTCCCGGGAGGAATCTTCAGCATGCTGCGGCCATCAATGGTGGGCACTTCAATCTTCGACCCCAGCGCTGCTTCCACCGCCGCCACCGGCACCGTGATGTAAATGTCGTCGCCCTCGCGTCGAAACAGTGGATGCTCATCGATGCGGATGATCACGTAGAGATCGCCAACCGCTCCCCCCCGCAGCCCTGCATTGCCTTTTCCCGCGATCCGAATGCGTTGCCCGTCACGGGTTCCAGCCTTGATGCGGATCTCCAGCGGAGCGGTGCGCTCGACGCTGCCTTCGCCGTGGCAGACCGGGCAGGTCGAAATATTCTTACCCGTCCCATGGCATCGCGGGCACGTGACGTTGAACTTCATGCGGCCACCAGTCTGTTCAATCGTTCCCTTGCCATGACACTGCGGACATTGCCCCGGAGCCTCGATGTATCCGTTGCCGTGGCAGTTTCCGCAGACATCGCGCCGGGCGATATTCAGCTTCATCACTCCGCCGCGTATCGCCGTCCAGAACGGCACGTTGACCTGGTACTCAAGATCACTGCCCGGCCCCGGGCCTTCGTCGACCGCCTCACCGCGTCCGCCGCCAGTGAAAAGGTTGGAGAAGATATCGCGGAACCCTCCGCTGCCTGATCCTTTGCGCCCGCCGCCGCGGGCGCCTTCGAACAGATCCGAAAAATCGAAGCCGCCAAAATCAACGTTGCCCTGTCCCCCCGGCCGGCCTCCGGGGAAGCCTCCGCCAAAGTCGCCGGGGCCGGCCCCGGGCTGTCCGCCGCCGCGCGCATAGGCCTCGGCCGTGGCCGGATCGATATTGTCGGAATAGAACCCGAGCTGGTCGTAAATCTTCCGCTTCTTGGGATCGCTGAGGACGTCGTTGGCTTCGGATAGAGTCTTAAACTTTTCTTCAGCGGCTTTGTCCCCAGGATTGACGTCAGGATGATACTTGCGTGCAAGTTTGCGGAACGCCTTGCGGATGTCGTCGGTGGAGGCGGACTTCTTTACTCCGAGAACACCGTAGTAGTCTTTGGTTTGGGTGGCCATGGTCAGCGGTCAACAATCAGCAATCGACATCTTCGGCGTATATTTCAACTTTGTCATTCTGAGCGGAACTGGGTGCCCGTGCGGCTGGCGACGCTGTAGACCCAGTACTTCTTGTGGTCCGCCACGCTTTGACCTCTTACCCTCCAAACTCTGTCATCTTTAGAGTTCTGAACTCTGTCAACTTGTGCAGTCGAAAGACCCCAACTCCGTTACTTCTGCCAATGCCACATCAGGGATTTCGCCCGTGACATCGAGAGAACGCGTTGCCAGGTTCATCGTAGTCTACGCGGGTGTCGGGGTCCTTCGACTCCGTGAGACCTTCGCTTCGTGAAGGTCTCACTCCGCTTCGGATGACAATCCTGAAAACTTGCTGGCGCTAATTCACCACTTCCTTCGCTTGCTCATCCACCGACACGGTAAACGCCTCAAACGGCGAGGCGTCTATCGACACCGGAATCCGCTGCACTCCTGTTGCGGTAGGCGCGGAGCAATACCAGCGTCCTTCCTCCGGGACGAAATTCACGAAAAACATCTGTCCATTCACTTCGAATCTCAATTTGCCTTCCTCTCTCTGACCCGACCGCTAATCCCCAATCTCGCTCTGAATAACAAGCCCTTACTCAGTTTGATGCGAAGTGGGGGAGCATTCACTCCCCCACGCAAGTGCCGCTCGCCAAACCGAACTGCGCTCGGCGCACCGCCGAGAGCCGGCCCTGAGCCTGCCGAAGGGGCCGCTGCCCCTACGCCTTACTTCTTGTCTTCGACATCCACGTACTCGGCGTCAATCACGCCTTCGTCTTTCTTCTTGCTCTCGCCGTTGCTGCCGGAGGCCCCATCTGGCCCATCGACTGGGCCCGCACCGTTCGCTCCCGCGCCGGAAGTTGCCTGCGTCGCCTTGTACATCTGCTCCGCCAGCTTGTGCGATGCCGTGGTCAGACGCTCGCGCGCCGAATCCATCTGCGACTTGTCGCCGCTTTCGATGGCCTTCTTCGCGTCCGCCAATGCGTTCTCCACGTCGCCGCGCTCCGTGCCCGAGATCTTGTCGCCATGTTCCTTCAGCATTTTCTCGATGTTGTAGACCATCGAGTCGAGCTGATTCTTGGCTTCGATCTCTTCGCGCCGAGCCTTGTCTTCGGCCGAGTGCGCGTCGGCTTCCTTCGCCATGCGCTCCACTTCTTCCTTCGACAAGCCCGAAGACGACGTGATCGTAATCTTCTGATCCTTGCCTGTGGCCATATCTTTCGCGGTCACGTTCAGGATGCCGTTCGCATCAATGTCGAACGTCACTTCGATCTGCGGCACGCCCCTAGGCGCCGGTGGCAGTCCGGTCAGGTGGAACTTGCCCAGAGTCCGGTTCTGCGCCGCCAGCGGACGCTCGCCCTGCAGTACATGGACTTCCACCGAAGTCTGACTGTCGGCTGCCGTCGAAAACGTTTCCGTCTTCTTCGTCGGAATCGTAGTGTTCCGCGGAATCATCGGCGTCGCAACCCCACCCAGCGTTTCGATCGACAGCGTCAATGGAGTGACGTCCAGGAGTAGCAGGTCTTTCACCTCGCCCCCAAGCACGCCGCCCTGAATGGCCGCGCCGACTGCCACGACTTCATCCGGGTTCACGCCTTTGTGGCCTTCGCGTCCAAACAGTTCTTTTACGATCTGCTGGATGCGCGGCATGCGCGTCTGTCCGCCAACCAGCACCACTTCATTAATCTTGCTGGCATCGACGCCCGCATCTTTCATGCATTGTTTCGACGGGCCGACCGACCGTTGCAAAATGTCTTCGACCATCGATTCGAGCTTGGCGCGTGTGAGCTTAATGACCAGGTGCTTCGGACCGGAAGCATCCGCCGTGATGAACGGCAGATTGATCTCGTGCTCCATGGTGGTCGAGAGCTCAATCTTCGCCCGCTCCGCCGCGTCGCGCAGACGTTGCAAAGCCATCTCGTTGCCTTTGCCGCGCAAGTCGAGGCCTTCGTTCTTCTTGAATTCATCAATCAGCCAATCCACCAGCCGCTGATCGATATTGTCGCCGCCGAGGTGCGTGTCACCGTTGGTGGCCTTCACTTCGATCACGCCTTCGCCGACTTCGAGCACCGAAATATCAAACGTGCCGCCGCCGAAGTCATAAACCGCGATGGTCTCGTCCGTGCCCTTGTCGAGTCCATAGGCGAGGGCCGCCGCGGTTGGCTCGTTGATGATTCGCTTCACGTCAAGCCCGGCGATCTTGCCCGCATCTTTAGTAGCCTGCCGCTGTGCGTCGTTGAAATAAGCCGGCACAGTGATGACCGCCTCGGTAACTTTCTCGCCGAGATAGTCTTCCGCCGCTTTCTTCAGTTTTTGCAGAATCATCGCGGAGATCTCGGGCGGAGTGTACTTCTTGCCCTGCGCCACGATCACCACGTTGTCCCCGTCGCGCTCAACTTTATAGGGGACCATCTTCAATTCTTCGCTAACCTCGTCGTAGCGGCGTCCCATGAACCGCTTGATCGAGTAAACGGTGTTTTCAGGATTGGTGATGGCCTGCCGCTTGGCGACCTGCCCTACCAACCGTTCCCCGGTTTTTGTGAAGCCGACGACCGAAGGCGTAGTTCGGCCCCCCTCTTCATTAGGGATAACCTTTGGCTCTCCGCCCTCCATAACCGCTACGCAGGAGTTGGTCGTGCCAAGGTCAATTCCAATAATCTTTCCCATAATACATCCTCCAAATTAGATAAGTGCTTTAAAATCAGTGTGATGATGATTACGCTCTGCGCCATGCTATAACCTGAGCGAATCGTTGTCAATGCTTAGATGAGCTTGGGGGCGAAGAAGTTGCGATTGCTTTTGCCCGTGGAGGGACGGGCGCACCTCGCCCGTCCAAGCCGAGCCCCGCTCGACAGGTTCCTTCGAACCTGAGCGGGGTGCCCCATCCTTGCGCGTTCTATAGTGTGTGTCTGGGGAACTAGACACGTTCCGTGCGCCTGAGGAAAGCCGAAGGGTGGGATTCCACGCAGCGTCAAATCTCGGGATTTCCGCCGCCCGTATCGGCCTGGCGGAGTAACTCTCAATCCCGCGCCTTCTTTCTCTCCTCGATCATCACCTTCCGCAGAGCCCGGTTGATCCGGGTCTGGTAGCCCCGACCCGCTCGCTGGAACCACGCCAGCACGCCGGCGTCCAGCCGCAGTGTCACCGGCCTCTTCACCGGCCTGTACATGCCGGCCCACTCCTCCGGCAGGTACCGCGGACGCCATCTCGACCCCTCGGAAGCTTCAATTCCGGCGACTTTTCGGGGTGCGTTGGTTCGTTTCGTCACTCGTTTGCGTTGTTTCCAGGTCCTAGCGGGCGGCCAGCAATCGAACAGCGATCTTCCTCGGAAAGATCGGCGAAACGTCGCATTACCAAACTTGCCCACGGCCGCCCGTCCCTATGATCTTCCACAGCCATTCCGGAGACTCGTTCCGCGCTGCTTTTTTTGCCAAGTGCAGGGCAGCCTCCTCTTCCTCCTGGGACGTGCCGATCCCGAATGAAAAATCCGTTCCTTCGATGGTTTGAATGCGACCCTCGGCGTAGACCTGAAAAGACTCCCTAAAAATCTGCCTGGCTTGAGAGAGTTTGGCGTTCAATTCCTCGGTGGACTCTCCCTTGCATAAAAATTCGTCCCCTTGGTGGTGATATGCATCCAGCCCAACGCCGACAAGTATCTGGGCAAGTCTGCGCAGGAGCGCATCGCCGGCGATTTGACCGAAAGAGTCATTGAAAACCCGCATGAGGTCAATGTCGGCGATGGCTACAAACGGACTCGCTTTCCCCTCGTCAAAGGCCTGGCGGTTAGGCAATCCAGTGACCGCGGAGATTAGCACGGCGCGCCTGACAGGTTCCAAAATCAGCGTAGCCGGCTGAACGGCCCGATGAACCGAGATCGTAGTTTTCGCCTCTTCCAGGCTCGAAGAGATGCCGCTCTCCACCATGAACGCGGCGAGGAAAGCTGGGGAGCGGGAGATGCCGTACTTGCAGTGGATCAATATCCGTTCGCGTTTGTCCGTCTGTTCCTGCAGCCAAACCAATGCCTCCTTCACATGCTCGGGATAGACGAATCCTGTGTCGGGGGCCGGAATCCACTTGTACGCCTTGCCGGGATGTTCCGCAGCCTGGTCTCGTCCCGGCGGCTTGTAATCGTCGGCGCCGCGAACGTTGAGGATGGCCGTGATCTTCTCTGGATTATTGCGGACGAGTTCGTCTGCGTCTTGCTGACTGCCGAGCCAGAGGTTCTTAACGATGTGGTGCATCATGCTGGTCTTGGTTCACCTGGCGCTGAAAAACGCCGCATCATAATTCTCACTTAGTGTAATCGCCTTGGTTACGCCAGTTACACGAATGCATTCGATTTTTGGGCTATATTCTGATGGGCGCACGCTGATGTTGAGAACCTACACGCTGACCGGACTCTTAATCCTGGTGTGTTTAGCCGGAATGCTCGCCCCGGCTCTCATTGACGCCCGTCATTGGTGGCCACGGAAGCGGCGGATGAAGCTCAATCTTGGGCAGGTGTTTCAGGCGGGCAGCTTCCTACTGTGCATCTTTCTGGCACTACGCATCACAGAAGGACTCGACGGAACGGAATTTAGCGGAGGATGGTTGACTGGACCGCTACTCTCAATGGCAGCCCTTGGAACTGTCCTGTTCATCCTCGCTCTGGTTTTGACATTCCTGTTTCCGCGAGTTGCTGCCCTGCTGGGACTGGGCTCGTCATTGCTTTGTCTGCCGCTCTATTGCTTCTTTCTTGCTCCAGTCCCATTCAATCGAGTCTTCGGACGTGGTCACGAGTTCAAGGTCCAACCAGCGCCAGGATTTCACTTGCATGTGTGGCCACTGACCGCCTTGCTCGCCAGCGTTGTTGCCGTTTACGTTTGCGTTCGCCGTCTTGTAGGAAACTCGCCGGTTGGAAATCCCGTAGGGAACGTCAGGCCGTCGCGTGGCTGATTGTCGATAAATCGCGATTCACCAACTACTCCAAGCCGGGCAGATCGTGGGATCGTAGTTGAAAGTTATCGCCTGATTCGCCCAATGTTTCGGATCGCTCAGTAGTGTTCCCACGTTACCGACCAGTGTTCGTCTGGCCGAGTCGATTTGATGACCAGGTGCCCATCCGAAAACTGGTACGCTCGCGGAAGGTTTTTGCCTACTAGCCCGTCCGTAATCGATCCCTCCACGTGATGCGTAACCGTCTGTGCCGGTTCGTTCACGTCGTAGCTGCCGAAAGACGCCTCATACCCGTTCTTCACGTAATCATTGGACAGACCGGATGCCGACGGCGGGTACATAAGCTGCACGGACATGTGGCCATCATGCGTGTAGAGCAGCATGCCCTTCAGATCGGTGATACGGTTCACTTTTCCGTCCGCTCCGGGGACTTCTAGCGAGACAAGACGCCACGCTCCGATCAGTTTGTTCCTTGCAATACCAGGGCGTGCTTCTTTCTTTTCTGTAGACTGCATTCGTGAAACTCCGCCGAGCAACGAAACACCGAGCAATGTCCAGCAAAGTAGTACTTTCATGCTCCATTCCTCTCGTCGCAATATAACTTGGGAGCTGATGTTTTAGCACAATGGGTTCCACGCGACAATCGCCAATGCGGTTCGATGTTGGCGTAATATCGCGATATCACTGATTGACCGGGTCGTGAGTGTATTTCGCCTGGTTTCGTCAAGCATCACATCGCGACGCTAACAGGCGCTCTGGTCGCACAACGCTTTCGGAGTTCACCGGTGATCTGGTGGACGCGATCGGGAAAAAGCCGGACTGACTGGGGACGCTGGTTAGGAGACCTCGGCTTTGCGCCAAGTTCGGAGGTTAGCAGCATAGAGCACGATACAAAACAGGTTCGCCGGAATGAAGGCAAGCTGAGCTGTTCTTAACCCAATGACGCAAATGACTAGGCTATTCGCCGCCGCCAGCACCCAGCCCTCCCAGCATCTTCTTCCAACCAGAATGGTCGAACAAATCGTAAGCACACAAGACAAGCAGTCAAGCCGCAACACAAGCGAGAGCATCTCTAGTTTCATATGGTTATTTTCCTGCGGATATACTTGCAGGTGTGCGTTCGAGGCTACGATGGCGTAACCTTCGTAACCTGAGGCCTTCCGTATTCGCCATCCCGGGGAACACCAGGGCCCCGGGACTGGAGAACTTTCCAGCCCGACGCTTCTTTCAACCTTCCCAAGCGAGCCAGGCCGAATTACTGGCGTAATATCGCCTCAGACACGCCGTCGCTCCAGGTGAAAGTGGGTTGCTCTATTTCACAAATGGTGCGATAAGAGAGTTACTCCCACCGAAAAATGAGCGCATATTAGCCGGTCCATGAGCGATATCGCCTGACAGCGTCAGTTTAAGAGCTTCCCGGCTACGCGTAGACTGTTTTCCAACCCGCTATGAAGCCGGAAAGGAATTTCACCGACAAGATTGAGTACGTATTCTCCTCTCGTCCCAAGCCTGCTCAGGTGAGACTTGCTGACGAAGTCTTTCAACTCGATTTTGAGGTAGAAGAGGCTCTATGGTTCTCCGGTCGCGACTGGCACGAGATCACGTGGCAGGACTGGCAGGAGCATAGCTCTGCCATTCACTTTTTCGATCCGGTGGCCTTCGCCTACTATCTCCCAAGCGTGCTGCTTCTCTCGGCTCAGCACCCGAGTGAAGAGTTGATGGCAGCATATTCGCTGCTCAGCGTACTTGACTGTAGTCCGGACCCGGAGGGATGGCCGGAGGGTTTCGCCAGTCGCTTCCTGGGACTGAATCGGGCAGAACTAGACGTATTGAAGGAGTGGCTTCTCCAAGTATGCGAGTACGCCCCCTACAGAGGATCCGGCCTGGCAGCATCGGGTCCCGGAGACACTTTTGGCCGCGCATTCGACACGGTCGATCTTCTTCAGAGAGAAGTCGAGCGAAGGCGTGCAGGCAGTGTTTGAGGGATCTAACCATCGCTCGGGCCGGGTTGCACCGCATAGGAGCTAACATCTCGGAAGCGGTCTGGCTTGCTCGACCATGGCTGCCCGCTTCTTTCCCGAACCACTGCACCAAATTTGGGCAATTGACCGCGAAAAAGAACAGGCGTATGGTGTTGCCGTTCCACGCAGGTAGACTTGGAGTTTGCGCCAGCCTCCGCGATGTTCCCTTTCACAATTTTACCGCCGAAAGGAGTGCTTCCCATGTACACGAGTGTCGTTGACCTAACCACCAAACAGGGAGCAGCACGTGAACTCACTCAAGCCGTCAAAGACAAAGTTCGGCCGATTCTGGAAAAGCAGACTGGATTCGTGGATGTGACCATAATCGTCTCAGACACGGAGCCAACTCGCGTCCTCGCGCTCAGCTTCTGGAATACGCGAGAGGATGTCCAACGCTACGAGCGCGAGCAATTCGATGCGGTGCACAAGACTCTACAACACATTCTGGAAACTGCGCCGGTAGTGCGGACTTTTGCTGTCCACACCTCAACCACTCACAGGATCGCCGCCGGCAAGGCGGCCTGAAACAATCACGACCGCGCCAAAGGGACGAGGCCAAACAAGGCTCTACTCCCCATTTCACCAACAACCGGTTCATTGGTCGTCACGCCCCAGTTTCGTAACGTCTGGCGACGCACGCTCTCTCTTCGTTGTGCTACCGCGCTGAACTATTGTCCCAACGGCCCGCTCACGGTGCCGATAAAGCCGGTTTTGTTATCGAGCACGGCCAGGCGGAGTTCCTTGCCGCCGGCTGGAATGTCCATGTCGATCGGTACCATCATGCCGTGATCGACGATCTGCTGATAGGTTGCAGCGTCGAAGGTTCTGTCCACTTTAATCGTATGTGCGCCCAGACTCTTGCCGCTTCCCCAGACCGTTGCATAAAGGCTCACATTCATCTTTTTGCTGCCGCCGGAGTCTTCCGCCGTCAGAGTGTGGGCATCCACCAGGAAAACGACCCGAATTTTGCCGGGGTCGGTGGGCTTTGCCTGCGCCATGAACGAGACCTGGGTGGCGGGCGCATCGACCTCAAGAGCGGCGGCCACGTCCTGCTCGTAGTTGTGGTCTTTTACCGGACCGGGCTCGATCGCAAAGTATCCCTTGCGGTAGCGGAGCTGCGTATCGCCCTGAGCCACTTTCACTTTGATGTTGCGCATCTTTCCGTCCCACTTCTTATTGTCGGGATAGTAACCCAGGGAGTAGGAAGCCTTTTCGTCAGATGCCGCGAGCGCAATGCCCTCCTTGATCTCGTTTTGATTGATGTACGCTTTGCCGCCGGTCTGTGCAGCCACTTCTTCCATTGTGCCCTGGCTGGCTTGCAGCGCTGAAACTTGAATTATGGCTCTGTTGTTCAGTGCACTGTCGCTGTAGACAGAGCCTCCACTCGAAGAGGAGCCTTCCATACCGCTGACCAGGCCACGGAGATCCACGGGGTAGATCGCGATGCTGGCGCTCGCTAACTCCGCTTCTGCTTCGCGGATTGCCTGGCCATGCAGGTTGCGCTGCTCGCCGGCCATGGCGCCTGCAGCATTGACACTTACCGACCGCTGGCGGCCCTGGCCTGGAAGATCTGCCATCAGTTCCGCATCGGTCACGCTGCGGTCTTCCGGGATCAGGTCGAACGGAAGGTCCGCAGTGAGCCACACCACATTTTTCCGGCCCGGCAGACCGCCCAGCATCCGGGAGAGAGCGCGCATGGCATCGAGCGTGATCATGGTGCGACGCTCGATGTTATAGCCGATCTGGAGATCGGCAAATGCCTGCAGCGCCAGCCCAGCCTGCGCGATGCTGTCTGATATGGCCGACCCTCTCGGTGAGTCTGCCACGCCATGGGATTCCGGCGCTGACGCCCCGGGCCCGAGAATCTGTTCCTGGGGCCTGAAATTCTTGATGGCGGTGAGAAGCACCTGAGGATCGCTCGTGAACTGTTGCAGCACCCGCAAGCGATCGGTCAGCGTCAGCACAGCCATCGGTCGGCCAGACTGCCCCTGCTCCAACACATACTTCAGCATCTGGGAACGTCCATAGGACTGATCCTTGAAAGGGGAATTCGCCGCGTCAATAAGCAATACGGTCGGAATGCCTCCGGAAGTCAAGTTCTCGGGATGGTTGGAAAAAATCCCAGCTGGCGTGGGTGTCGCCCCGGCGCGGTTAACAATGCCCGGCGGAACAAAAACGGAAACCTTCTGCTTCTTGCCATTTTCTTCGACCGTGAAGTCTTCCGGTTTCAAGCCCGTGACCGGTTGGCCGTTCTTGTGGGTTACGACCACATCCACGACGACGAGCCGGGTATTAGCGCGAATCGTGATGGTCGGAACGTCGACCGGTGCCTGCTGAGCGCTTAAAAGGGTCGGGCCAGTTGCGAGGTTCAAAATCAGAGCTGAAGCGGTTACGATCCGAAAGGGCAGGTTACACAACATGGAGCCTCCGGGGATGCGTCGGAACTGGGGGACTACCCGGAAATGTATCGTGTTTCGGACCCCGTGGCAAACCTAATAACCAAGAGGACACAGGGGTTCATAGCGGAAACGCCACAGAGAAAAACGGTCCTGCGTCACTCCCTGTGAGCCCTGTGTCCCCTGTGGTTCAAGTTTCTTCGGGGCGTCTCGGAGTTTTTAGGCGCTGGACGCGTCTTGTAAGTTTTAGCCATGTCTGGGAACAACGTTTGCCTGATCTGAAGGCGCTCCCTACAATAGAAGTTCAATTCAAAATCTTATGATCCATTTTCCTGTCCCCGAAGCCCTCACATTCGATGACGTATTGCTCCAGCCGGCGCATTCTGGAATCGTGCCCGTCAACACGAATACGCAGACCCAGATCTCGCGCAATATTCGGCTGAACATTCCCATCATCAGCGCCGCCATGGACACGGTAACCGAGTCGCACATGGCGATTGCTCTAGCGCAGCAGGGAGGCCTCGGAATCATTCATCGCAATCTGACGATCGATCAGCAGGCCAATGAAGTGGACAAGGTGAAACGGTCGGAGAGCGGCATGATCGTTGATCCGGTTACCATGTCGCCCGATGCCAAGGTTTCCGATGCTCTGGAAGTCATGCAGAAATACAAAATTTCCGGTGTGCCCATCACACTGAAAGACGGAAAACTGGTCGGCATTCTGACCAATCGCGATCTGCGCTTCGAGACGCGCTTCGACATTCCAATCAGCAAGGTGATGACCAAGGACAATCTGATCACGGTGCCGGTGGGAACCACGCTGGAGCAAGCCGAAGAGATTCTGCACGAACACCGCGTCGAAAAGCTTCTGGTCGTCGACGACAAATACAACCTGAAGGGCTTGATCACAGTTAAGGACATCCAGAAGAAACTGAAATATCCCGGCGCCGCCAAGGACAATCAGGGGCGGTTGCGGGTGAGTGCGGCGATCGGGGCGACGGGTGATTTCCTGGAACGCGCACAGGAACTGGCGAGAGCGAAGGTCGACGTATTGGCAATCGACAGCGCGCATGGGCATTCCACGCTGGTGATCGAAGCAGTCAAGATAGTGAAAGCGAAATTGCCGGAAATAGAACTGATTGCCGGTAACGTAGCGACATTTGACGGCGCCTGCGACCTGGTGCGCGCGGGAGTGGACGGAGTGAAAGTCGGCATCGGGCCCGGTTCGATATGCACGACGCGTATCGTAACCGGCGTGGGCGTTCCCCAGATCACGGCGATTGCGGAAGCGGCGCGGGCCGTGCGCGACTCGGGCGTTCCGGTGATCGCCGACGGCGGGATCAAATATTCCGGAGACATCAGCAAGGCGCTGGCGGCGGGCGCTTCCGCGGTGATGATCGGATCGATGTTTGCGGGAACGGATGAAAGCCCGGGGGAATTGATTCTGTATCAGGGCCGCACCTTCAAATCGTATCGTGGAATGGGATCGCTCGGAGCGATGGCAGCGGGTTCGAGCGAGCGCTATTTCCAGAACTCCGATGGAGACGCATCGACGGCAATGCCGGTAATCGGCGAAGACTCGAACCGACTGGCTAAGTTGGTGCCCGAGGGGATTGAAGGGCGCGTGCCGTATCGCGGTTCGGTGTCGATGATCGTGCATCAGATGGTCGGCGGGCTTAGGTCGGGCATGGGTTACTGCGGATGCCAGACGGTGGCCGAATTACAGCAGAAGGCGCGATTCGTGCGAATCAGCGCGGCCGGCCTGCGCGAGAGCCATGTGCATGACGTCATGATCACGCGCGAAGCTCCGAATTACGCGGCGGAGTGAGGGACGAGGCCGATTTGACTGCGTCCCGCCCCAATCTTCTGCGCGCCTGGTGGCCGGCGGCCGTCTGGATCGGCCTGATTGCGTTTGAGTCCACCGATCTGTTCTCGGCACGGAATACCGGTAGTGTGCTGTATACGCTATTGACCCGCCTCTTCGGGGAAGTCGATCTCTACGACTTTCTCCTCTTCCATCACTATCTGCGCAAGACCGGCCACGTTGTCGGGTATGGCATGTTGAGCCTTCTGCTGCTTCGGGGTTGGCGCGCGACGTTCGGTCAAGGTCAAGCGCTATTGTGGCGCACGGCTCTGTTGTCCTGGTTGGGGACCGCCTTCGTCGCGTCGATGGATGAATGGCACCAGAGCTTTATTCCATCGCGGACGGGAACGTGGCGGGATGCGGTGCTCGACAGCATGGCGGGTTTGATATTTCTGCTGGTCGCGTATTTCATGCTGCGCCGGTCGGAGGAAGTGGCCCCGAATACCCGTAGAGACGCAGCTTGACGCGTCTCCCGCCGCGGACAAACTCCGGTGCATACAGGTTTCGAGAAGGGCACAACTTCACGGGCTGCGGGAAAAATTCCCGCGTCGCAGTCGCACCTTGGCGGCTAGAGCCGGCTCTGAGGCAAGCCAGTTATCGCAGCGGTGACCTCTGCGCCACCCAAAATCAAGTGAAACATCGACTTTTTCCGCAGGCTGTTTCGTCGTGCCATGGACGTTGGCAGTGCCGAGACGGGGCAAGCTCCTTCTCTACTGATCAGTTTTGCTTCGGCGAACGGTGGGCTAGCAGGGCGAATGCCGAGACGGTCGCGATCCCTGCTGAAAAATAGAACGGGACCGCTGGTCCATAGATCTTCCACAGTGCTCCGGTGATGACGCTCGAGAGCAGCGTGGTGACGCTGATGCAAAACGAATAAATCCCGAGCGCTCGGCCACGTACGCCAGTGTCCACGCTTTCTACAATCAATGCCTTGAGCACGGCATTGGTTAGCGCATAAAAGAGTCCATAGAAGGCCATCGCCAGCCAGATCGCCAGTTGTGACGGTGCGAGCGCGAAGACGAAATAGACGATCGCGAAAACGAAATATCCGGCGGCGGCGATGGCCGAGCGCGAGAAGCGGTCGCTGAATTTGCCGGCCGGCCAGGACACCAACGTGAACATGATGTTGAAAACCAGTCCGAGCAGTGGCGCCCGAGACGCGGGAATACCGATATTTCCGGCGCGCAGGACGAGGAACATGTCACTGGAATTTCCTAGTGAAAACATTGTGACCGCTGCAAGGACGTAGTAGAAGCCGACGGGCAATTTTGGCAGCCACTCGAATTTCGCGAGAGAAGAAACAGCCGAGCTGCGCTCGGCTATGACGGGCGAGGACGACGGTCCCTTCATGAACTGCTCGCGGATTCCGAGCCAGGCGACGATCACGCACAGCGCTCCCGGGATCGCGGCGGATGCGAACACTCCGCGCATGCCGAAGCGGCCGATCACGGCCAGCGCCAGCAGCGGGCCGACGATGGCGCCGGCGGAATCCATGGCTTGGATCAATCCGTAGGCTGAGCCGATCTTTGACTTATCGACCGAGTCGGCAACCATCACGTCGCGGGCGGTTCCTCGGACGCCTTTAGCCAAGCGATCGGAAAAACGAATCCCCAGAATTTGCCACCACGAAGAAACCAGCGCCAGCAGCGGCTTCACCGCGTTCGCTACGAAGTATCCGCCGACCACGATGGGCTTGCGGTGCGAGACCTTGTCGGCCAGGTAGCCCGAGAAAAGCTGGGCGAAGGAAGCCACACTCTCGGCGATGCCTTCGATGATTCCAAGTTGCGCTGCTCCGGCGCCAATGGACGCGAGAAAGGCGGGCAGGACCCAGTACGCCATTTCGCTGGCCGTGTCATTGAGGAACGAAGTCAGGCCGAATGCGTATATATTTCGGGGGGTAGACTGGGAACGAGGTGGCGGGGGCGTCTCCATATCCGTGTGTAAAAAATAGCATGGCACAGCGATGCCAATGTGGCGTGCACGATACCGGGTGCAACGTCCCACATCAAAATCGCTGCTCACTTTGGGAAGATTCGATCGTCCGTAAACTCGGCGTGAGAAAAATCCGCTATGACAAATCCGCAAGCAACCTTACAAACAGAATCTCCCGTTCTCCAACGAGAAGTTTTTATCGACGAGCAGTCATGGTTTTCCGGTGGCATGGCCATAGCGTGTCTGCTCGCGGCGGCAGCCGTGCTGCTGCAGATGATGACCAATGGCCGCTACGGCTATTTTCGCGATGAACTTTATTACATCGCAACCAGCGATCATCTCGCCTGGGGTTATGTAGACTTTGCTCCTCTGGCCTCGCTCCTACTGCGAGTCAGCCGTTTTTTGTTCGGGGACTCGCTGCACGCGATTCGGTTCCTGCCGGCGCTCGCTAATGGCGCAGAGATCGTGCTCACCGGTCTGATCACGCGGGAACTCGGCGGCAAGCGGTTCGCGGTGCTGCTGGCGTGCCTCTCAGCACTGCTGGCTCCGGTGATCCTCGGCAATGGCACCCGCTTTTCCATGAACCCGTTCGAGCCCCTTTTCTGGATGGGCAGCATCTACTTTCTGCTGCGCGCGATGCACCGCAATCAGCCGGAGTTGCTGGTTTGGTGCGGCGTGCTCGTCGGGCTGGGATTGGAAAACAAACACTCGACCGCTTTTTTTCTTATTAGTCTCACGGCTGGTCTTCTCTTTACTCCCGAACGGCGCTGGTTTCGTAGTAAGTGGTTTTGGATTGCCGCGGTGATCATCGTTTTGCTGAGTCTGCCCAACCTCATCTGGCAATACCAGCATGGCTTCCCAACCTGGGTCGATCTAAGCAATGTGAAGAGGACGCATAAGAATGTGGAGTTGCCGCCACTTCAATTCCTGCTGCAGCAGATCATGATGCTGTCGCCCGTCAGTGTGATCGTCTGGGTTGCCGGGCTGGGATTTCTTCTTTTTCATGCGCAAGGGAAACGCTACCTCGTGCTGGGAGTGACCTATCTGGTGTTTCTGGCAATCATGATGGTCCTCCACGGCAAAGATTATTACCTGGCGCCGGTTTATCCCATGCTGTTCGCCGCAGGCGGAGTGTTCTGGGAAACATTCATCGCCGCACACGCGAAGTGGCGATGGATGAAAGTGGCATTGCCTGCCCTCGTGCTGGCGCTGGGTGTGCCGGCCGTCCCGTTCGTGATTCCGGTTCTTCCTCCGGAGCGAGTCGGACCGTACATGGAAGCGTTCGGCTTGAAGTTGCCGAAAACGGAAACGCACATGAGTGGCCCGCTGCCGCAGCACTTCAGCGATGAATTCGGGTGGCCGGAAATGGTTGCGGCCGTCGCTCTGCTCTATCACGCATTGCCGCCAGAAGAGCAGGCGAAGACCGGCATTCTGGCAGGGAACTATGGGGAAGCTGGCGCCATTGACTTTTTTGGTCCAGAGTATGGATTGCCTAAGTCCATTAGCGCTCACCAGAATTACTTTTATTGGGGACCTAGGCAATACACTGGGGAAAGCCTGATTCTGCTGCAGTGGGACCTCGAAGACGCGCAGGAATTCTGCCGTGCTGTGCAGCAGGGGCCGACGCTTGATCCGCCGTGGGCAATGGGAGAGGAGCACTACACCATCCTCCTCTGCCGCGGAATGAAGAAATCGCTGCCGGAGTTATGGCCACGGCTCAAGCATTGGAACTGAGTCACTGCCAGAACAGTGGAGAGACGGACGCCGTCGCGCGTTCCGCCGGGCGGGACGCCCGGCACTCCATAGGCAAGGTGGGATCCACAGCACAGCGGCTGGGTTAATTTAGAGCGGCTGATTCCGAGGGCGCTGCGGGAGGCGCTGGGGAGGGCGGCGCTGGCATTGCTGCGCGCGTTCCAACTCCAATCTGCATGGCGGTATTTTTCGGGAATTCTACTTCGCGTCCTCGGGCGATAAAGTTGGAGTAAACCGACACTGCGGCTCCGTATGCTCCCATGGTGGTATTGAAGGCGCGGGAGCGTGCCACCGCACCCATCACCATCCCGACCAACTTGAATCCACCGATGGTGCTGCCGCCAGCGGCCCCGCTGCCTGCGTCATCGTCGCTGGCCATGGTTGCTAGTCCGATCGACATTGCCGTCGCTAGATAACGCGACTTCGAGGAAGTCGCTTCAGCGCCCCCTTCAGAATCCAGTTTCACGTTGGCATTCTTGCCGGCTTGCACGGCTTCGAGCGTAGACACGATCTTCTGCTCAATGCCATCGGGAGGCACAAGTTCCGAGAATGCGATACGCAGCTGTCCATTTTTTTTCATGCGACGCGCCGGTTGCGCCTGCTTGACCGTGCCTTTCAGGCGGCTCCCTTGAGGAAGGATCAGACGATCGCCATCCATCAGCGGTTGGGAGAGGACTGCTTCCACGTCTTGACCCTTGTGCGAGGTTGCGGAAGATAACGGTGTGACCAGCCGAGCGTGAACCACGCTTCCCTCGGGAAGTTCAGTGCCAATCGAAGAGGCCATCGGGACGGTCATCACCACGCTCCCGAAATCCAGCGGGTCCACCAATTCGGCGAAGTACACAGTTCCGGCCGGGATATATTGGCGGTGAACCGGCAGTTGCGCCTCCCCGTAGCGTTCGAGGCGGCGAACCTTTCCAGGCGTCTTTAGTTCCTTCATCGCGTTGTCCCATTGCTCGTGGGCTCGCTGCTTCGCCTCTTTGGTTTTTTCGGACGCCATGTCCTTTACGCGATTTTTCTTTTCCTTTTCGTTGGCCGACGTGACTAACTCGATGACCTGGCCGGAGCCGGGAGCCACGGTGGTATGCAGCGGGAAACGTCTCCCATCGGGCAGCACCAATTCATGGAAGCCGACTTCGACTTTGCGCAGGGGCGTGAAATCCGCATTCAGCGCGCCTAGAGTACGCTTGCCTTCGGAGAGCGATTCGATCTTCGTGATTTCGCCGATGACCTCGGAACCGACCGGCACGACAATGTGATCGAACGCATAAACCGGCTCCACGATGCGCGCGTGGACGGGCTGTCCAACCTTCTTCACTCGAATTTCCTGATCCAGCGCCACTTGCAAAGGCGCGCCTTTCGCTACAGTCAGAGCAACCGTCTGCGGCGGCAGGGGCTCGGAGGGTTTACTTGATTCGACTGCAGGTTTGCGCGCGGAACCTGGAGTGAGTTGAGGGACTGGAACTTCCTGAGCTTCAATCTGAGATCCGATACTGCAGGTGCAGGTCCAGGTGGAGGCAAGTAGAACTGTGCACAACGCGCGCGTCAGGGCCATTACCGAGTCTCCCCGTACTTGGCTAGATTGCTCACCATTGTAGAACAATCCGCGCATTCCTTCCCTGGCCGATTCCGGTAGAATGGATATACATGTCCGACCGCACTTTTACCCTCGATGAAGCGCAGATGCTTCTTCCCATTCTGGAGTCGCTGCTCAAGCAAGCAATTAACGGCAAGAAACTGATTGAAGATGTGGACGCGGAGTTGCAGGAAACCGCGCACCGTGTTTTTTTGAACGGCGGGATGATGCTGAATGTGGTCCATCTGGCGCGGCGCAAGGCGGAACGCGAGAAGGCAATTCGGCGCGTCAAGGATGCGCTCGCCGAAATTGACGCGACCGGCGTGCAGGTGAAAGATCTCGACATCGGATTGCTCGATTTCCCCTGCAAGGTGGAGGGAGAGATCCTCTTGTTGTGCTGGAAACTGGGCGAGTCGACGATCACGCATTGGCACGGGACGGGCGAGGGCTTCGCCTCACGAAAGCCGATTGACGAACGAATCGCGAACGCGGGGAAGAAGCGGCCGAAGTAGGGAAGAGATCTCAGCTCTCACCTCTCACCTCTCACCTCAATGTCCACTTGGGAAGCCATGATTGTCTGGAGCTCCCCGGGCATTATGCGGAGGCGACCTGGCTGAAGACGGTCGATCTGCGCTTGAGCTGGCCTTTTCAGATTGGGGAGCGGGAGAAGCTGGAGCCGAATGTCTGTGTGTTTAACGCTTTCAACTTCGCCAACTTCGGCGGAGCCGGAAACCAGCTAAGCGGCGTCCTGAACGGCGCGCCCGGCACTTCGCTGAATAACGCAAGTTCGGCGGGATTCTGCGGCAGCTCAACCACTTTCTGCACCTCGCGCCAAGACCGGGTTCTGGCCGGTTCCGGCACGTACGGCGCCCCAAGGCAAATGGAGTTCGGAGTACGGATCACGTTCTAGGGTCCGGATTTCCCGATCTGCTTTCCGGTAGAGACGCGGCTGGCCGCGTCTGGGCAGCGCCGTGCTGCCTGAGACGGGGCAAGGCCCGACTCTATCAGCGGTTCTTGCCGGGACTCCACAACCGTCTAATCCACGGGACCTTGATCGCTCGATGCCCTGTCAAACTCCCACAGCCCCGGCATCAGTGGAATCCCACCCTAACGTCGAAGAGCGCGACGTTAGGATGGGCCACCCGGCCTCGAAAGGACAGGGCGGTCGAGTTTCAGTTAACATACGTTCCGGCAATCGCGATTGAAAATTCATCAAAACTACCCTGTGTCGTGGCCGGTGCATAGTTGTCACCAAAGAAGGCGGAGTTGAAGAAGGAGTTATCAAAATCGTCGCCCCAGCCCAATAAATTGTGAGGCGGTACATCCTCTGCATTGGATACGTACCCGACACTGCTCACGGTAAATGTCGGGTAAACATTCACCCAGTAATTCGTCCCTACCGCCAGCTTGGCCGCAGTTGACAGGTTGCAGGTGATGGAATATTCGTTGAAGCCGAAACCCGAATTGCCCGTTAGTGTAGCTGACACAAACCCGCAGGTGCCCTTTGGAGCATTGAGTCCGCCATCGCCGGATGAAACCAGGGTTTTGAACGCCCATGTTGTTTTGCTCAGGTCGGTAGGATTCTGGTTCATTAGCATGTTGAAGGTAATCGAGCTTACGAGAATGTGTTTGTGTATCAGAAGTGGGGGAATTCCACTCCGAACTCCGTCGGAGGTCGGGGTGAACGGAACCCATACCTGTCCTGATATGCCTTGCCAGATCTCGTTGCCGTTACGTAAACCGTTAGCGAGAGGGTTGCTCGCGTCAAAGTCACCAGAATAGTACAGGCAGGGACTGCAAGTTGATGGCGCCGCCGGTTTGATCGGAGACGCACCTTCATTTCTCAGGCTCGCAGCGGTCGCTGATGGACGATTGGCTTGCGCGAAGGCGCCGGCTACCAGAATAACTATCGCCGCTACAGAGAACGGCAAAATACGTAAACAAGATCGTTTCATAAATTCTCCTTGTAATCTGAATTTTTTCATCGATATTCTCCTGGAAGGTTTAGTTGTGAGCTGCGAGGTTAAGCAAAGGGAAGCTTGAACTTGATTTTCGCCGGGTCTGGGGAAGAACCCTGTCAAGCCGAAGGCATCATCGTACAGGTTTGCGAGGGTGTCAAGAATTAAATTAACTTTCCTTCGTAAAAACATGAAAAGACATGAAGTGAGTGCAGACCGTTGCACTTATGCTGCATCGCAGGAGCAATAGTAGCCGTTTCGGCATCCACGCAGCGCCGATGCCGCCGGCCGTCACCTCTTCGAGGTTTTCGCGAGCGCTGCTGAACGTTTGGGAGCCGGAGGGTCGGCAACGTTTTCCGCCCGCGGTTCAAGGGCAAGCCCAAGCGTCATTCACCAGGCCATTAACGCGCCATTCAAACAGTCACGTGAGGCGATGACGTGAATGCGGCGACCCAGCAACGCTTTTGCACCAAAGAGAGCAGAGTTTTTACCTTCCCCAATAATATTTTCTTCACGCGTTGACAATTATTGACTTGACTTAATCTTGGAATGCGCTAAGCTTCGCGAGTCGGTGCAAGGCGCCTACGCTTCCCCTGTAGAGCCCCGCCGAGTTCAGTTTCGCAAACCTTCGAAATTTTTGACCAAAACTTCCAGGAGGAATTCCTTTGAACGTCCGGCCCGGACAGGGACCGCGACGGCCTCAGTCGGAGGGAAATTTCCTTTTGGCCTCACAATATTCCCCTTCAGGGGAAGGAGAAAATTCATGCAAAACCAGAATTGGCGATGTTTCAGTAAAGTAATCGCAGTAATGGCGGTGGCCCTATTGGTAGTCAGCTTCACCACCCTGGCAGTGGCCCAGGGAGTTACTGAGGTTACCAGCACTTCCGCCAAGGGGGTGGAGGCTGCCTCGACAGTGGCCTACTGGACACCTGAACGGTTGGCAGCTGCCGTCCCAATAAAAATGGCACAGCGAAATACGGGCGCGGTTCGAATGGCGGCCCCGGCGGTGGCATCCGGTACGCCCCACTTGGCTGGCGGCTATTCGGCGGTAACGGGGCAGATGAATGAAGATGCCACCGCTAGCCCGGACGCAAACGTGCCTCTCGATGGGTCGTATCCGGGTCCGAACGACACTTTCTACGTGGGGAATCCTAAGGGAACCCCCGCTTACAGCAAATACCCCATCAGGACGGTCGGGAAGCTGTTCTTCCACGACTCACATACCGGCGGCAATTTCCAATGCACCGCGACGGTGACCACTGGTAGCGCGAAAATCAAGAACGTCATCTGGACCGCCGGCCACTGCGTCGCCAATGGCGGACAAGGCTACTTCTACGACAGCTTCCTGTTCTGCCCTGAGTATAACAACGGGAACACGCCTGTCGGCTGCTGGGCCTGGGCCGGCGCCAGCGTCTTTAGCGTGTGGTTCAACAACGGCGACTTGACTCGTGACGAAGGCGTCATCGCCCTGCAAAACACTGGGACTGTGAAGGCCGTCCCTGTCGCCGCGGTCACGGGCGGCCTAGGATTCGCCTGGAACTTCGGGCGCGACCTGCACTGGTTTCACTTCGGCTACCCCTGCGTCAATTGGGATTGTGTCCACATCGTCGAGACCGCCGCCGAGCATCGCTATGACGTGAACATTGGGGGCTCCGGGCCGTTTGTCAACTCCTGGGGCAGCGGGCAGACTGAGGGGTCGAGCGGCAGCGCAGTGCAACTGTTCCACAGCGATGCTGGAGGGTACATCAACAGCAACGTCAGCTTCTACTTCTCCAGCGGGCCGAACGGCAACGAGCAGGGCATAGAGATTCAGGGGCCGTACTACGATTCCACTGTCTGTTCTGTCCTTTGGAAGCCATACACTGGTTGGCCGGGTACCTGCTGACCGCTCACGTTCTTGTTCGTACCTTGAGGCCTGCCAGGGTGGCAGGCCTTTTTTTATCGAACCGAACTGCAGGAAAAAGCCGAGATAAATGAGTCTTCCACTGCGGCGAGTGGGCCGGGGCGGTTTGTTGCTTAGGCCTGAGTTTCTGGATAACCAACACCGAGATCCTGAAATACGTAAACGATTCGTTTTCTTAGGTGCAAGAACCTGTGGCGGCGATCAACGCAAAGAACGTCGTGACTCCAATCAAGAATCCCTTTGGGCGGGGAGACTCTGCCGTATTTCCAACTCGGTGTTGCATTGCTCGAAACTAGAGACATCACGGGAGCAGTGCCTGGGCTGGAGATGGTCGTGGCCAGATCGCCGCGCTGGGAGGAAGCGCATCTCTTGCTTCAGATGGCCTATGCGCAGACGGATCGCATGCCGGACGCGATCAAAGAATGCGAAAGAGTACTCGCTTTCGACCCAGATCATCACGGAACGAACCTGCTTCTCGGGCGAGTGCTGGAAGTTACAGGTAAGCCCGCGGCCGCGCTGCCGAGGTTGAAGAAGGCGGCGGCACTTGATCCGAAAGCGCCCGAGCCGCACATGTTTCTGGCCGAAGTCTATGGCCAGTGAGGTCGGAAAAACGGATGGCGCACGGGAACGTGCTACAGCCAAGCGCATGGGAGCACGTGACGAGGAGTAAGGTTCGCGCTCTGAGGCGAGCAAACCGCTACTGCTGCAGAGTTCCGGCGACGATTGTGTTGTTGTCGGTCTCGAGAAACACGAGTTGTTTGCCAGCGTTCACGATCACGATACTGATATTTATCGCCGACTGCCCTTGGGGCGTAAAGGTTGCCGTGCCGGTGCAGTTGGAGTTGATCTGATAGCTTCCGGTGACCGGAAGCGAGGAAGCAATTGACCCGTTCGCGCTGATGGTTATGGTGCCTTTGAGCGATCCTGTTCCGTTCAGGGCCAACTGACCCGCAGCCGCGATCTGACCAACTCCGATATGAATGCCGGTCGCCTCGAGGGAATAGGTGTGCTTGACGCCCAAGTCTGTGCAAGTGGCCAAACCCTGCGCAGCTGCAATGGCGGATTCGACGTGATTGGCGTCGGTTTGAATCAGGAAGCCGCCCTTGTTGCCGTTGTTCAGAACGAGATTGTCGTGCTCAGTCTGCCCGTCCTGATTGGTCAAGGTGGCGCTGCCGGTGCAGTTAGCTGAGAGTTGATACGTGCCTGTAGTCGCAAAGGCGACGATTGTCCCATTGATGCTTTTCGTCGTGTTGCCCGTCAGGTTCCCATTCCCATCGGCTGTGACCTGAGTGACGTTGGAAGCCGGCACTCCCGAGCCGTTGAGACCGGTGGAGGTGAATCCGTAAACGCCCTTGAGAGTGGCATTGGTGCACGCCGCTCCCGCTAAGCCAGTTGCCATAACAGTGACGAACAACAAGACTGCAATTGAGATTCTAGAATTCACGGGTCCTCTCCCATTCGTTGTGGAGCGATTAGATTTAGCGAAGAGGCGTGGCGCTAACGCCAACGCAGCTCGCACGTTCATTCCGATTGCCCGGTTTTTTGGGGGAAACACAGAACAACAGTTGGAGGATTATATCTTGCCGGCGGGATGAGAAGTCAAGATGAAACGGTTTGCAATTGCGGATGCAAAGGGCCGGGGCAAGTGATTGCTCCGGCCCGACTTTCTGGATGGTTCTGTGCTAGGCGATCATGCTCAGGCGATCAGTGTTTTTTCGAAGTGCTCGCAGAGTGAGGTCTCCAGCGAGCACGACGACCAATCCCGATAAAATCCCCGCCAGGTTGATCACGACATGGACAATGGTGAACGTTGTCATACCGAGAATCATGATGTACCCCTTCAGATTCCGAGCATATTACGATATCGACGCGAAGATTGCGACACATCGGCACTGTGCGATGAAAAATCAGATTAGATCTGATCGTGGTCTTTTGTGTTCCCGTTGAAGAGGGTTTGGATCTCAAGCTTGTTCATCCGGCCACTTAGTGAATGTCCGAAGGTTCGGTCCCACCAAAGATCGAGTTTCGTGAGGCCCTCTTCCAGGATGTGGAGCAAAGCTTTTACTACAAGCTCTTCCATCATTAGAAACTCTCCACTCGCGCCGCGAGGGATCTCAGGCATACCGATGTGTAATGCAAAACTGGTGCGCCCGGAGAGATTCGAACTCCCGACCTACAGCTCCGGAGGCTGCCGCTCTATCCAGCTGAGCTACGGGCGCGCTGCGGATTCATCTAGTGTACATGGCAGGCGCGGGCGTCTCAATGATTGCGGGGAAGCCGGGGGAAGCCGGCATTCCCGTAGGGACGCGGCTTGCCGCGTCTCTTGGCATGCAGCATCGCGGGAGACGGGGCAAGCCCCGTCTCCACGGATCATTCGACAACCGTCAGCCTTCGACGGCGGCCATCGAACCCCTCTTCCGCTTGTTGGATTGCAGAACCTTCTTGCGCAAGCGCAGGGACTTCGGAGTGACCTCGACGAACTCATCGTCGGCGATGAATTCAATCGCCTGCTCGAGATTGAGATTGCGATAGGGAACCAGGCGGATCGCTTCGTCGGAAGTTGAAGCCCGCATGTTGGTCAGCTTCTTCTCGCGCACAATGTTGACGTCGAGATCCGTATCTTTCGCGTTCTCGCCAATGATCATGCCTTCGTAGACGGCGATGCCAGGACCAGCGAAAAGCGTACCGCGCTCCTGCAGATTGTAGAGGGCGTAAGAAGTCGTAACCCCGTCCCGATCGGCGACCAGCGCTCCCGTTGGACGATGCGGGATTTCTCCCTGCCACTCGATGTATCCGTCAAAAAGCGCATTCATGACGATAGTGCCGCGCGTGTCGGTGAGGAGCGTGCTGCGCAGTCCAATCAGTCCTCGGCTGGGCACGCGGAATTCGACGCGCACGCGTCCATAGCCGTGATTGTGCATGTTAGCGACTTCGCCTTTACGCGAGCCGACATGTTCCATCACCACGCCGACGAATTCTTCGGGCACATCGACGGTGAGGTGTTCGACCGGTTCCATCAGTTTTCCGTCGATGCGCTTGGTGACGATTTCGGGCTTGCCGACCATCAGTTCATAACCTTCGCGGCGCATCATCTCGATCAGAATGGAAAGCTGCAACTCGCCGCGCCCAAGAACCTTGAATGAGTCGGTGCTGCCGGTTTCTTCCATGCGCAGCGAGACGTTGGTGAGTAGCTCCTTATCCAGGCGCTCGCGAAGATTGCGAGATGTAACGTAGCTGCCTTCGCGTCCGCAAAACGGAGACGTGTTGATGGTGAACAACATCGCAATCGTCGGCTCGTCGATGATGATCGGCGGAAGCGGCGCGGGATTCTCCGCACTGGTAATAGTCTCGCCAATCGTGATGCCTTCGACGCCGGCTACGGCAATGATGTCGCCGAGCGATGTTTCCGTAATGTCAGTGCGCTTGAGGCCGGAGAAGCTGAAGAGCTTGGTGATTTTTGTTTTCTGCAGCGACCCATCGCGCTTGGCGATAGCAACATCTTCGCCAGTCTTCATGGTGCCGGAAAAAACGCGGGCAATGGCGAGGCGCCCAAGGTAGTCGCTGTAATCGAGATTCGCGACGAGAATTTGCAGCGGTCCGTCCTTGTCGCCTTGCGGCGCGGGAATGGTGTCGACGATCGCTTCAAACAAAAGACGCAGATCCTCACCCGCCGCTCCCTGATGCACGGCGGCCGTTCCTGCCTTGGCGTTCGTATAAAGGACAGGAAAATCAAGCTGCTCTTCCTTGGCGTCTAGATCGATGAAGAGGTCGTAAACTTCGTTAAGAACTTCCTGCGGACGCGCGTCCGGCCGGTCAATCTTATTGATAACCAGAATCGGCTTCAGGTTCGCCTCAAGCGCCTTGCTAAGCACGTAACGAGTTTGCGGCAGCGGGCCTTCGCTGGCGTCAACCAGCAGCATGACGCCATCGACCATCTTGAGCGCGCGCTCGACCTCGCCGCCAAAATCGGAGTGTCCAGGCGTGTCGACAATATTGATTTTTACACCGGCATAAAACACAGCCGTGTTTTTGGCAAGGATGGTGATGCCGCGCTCGCGTTCCAGATCGTTCGAGTCCATGACGCGCTCGGCGACGGTCTCGTTGTCGCGGAAGGTGCCACTCTGGCGGAGCATGGCGTCCACCAGCGTGGTCTTGCCGTGGTCCACGTGGGCGATGATGGCGATGTTGCGAATACTTGGGTTCAGATTGAGAACTCCTCAAGGTTACAAATTGCGACTTACTACTACTCTACTATGGCGGCGAGGTTTGGGGTATTGAGCGAAGCGAAACGTAGGGGCAGCCGCCCTCGGCTGTCCAAGCGAGCGCACGAATGGGTGCAACGCCGTGGAGGAGCGGACCTTCATGGCCGCGTAAGCTCCGCATTTCAGCCTTGAATGACTACAGATTTATATATGTGGAAGGTATTCGGTTTGAGTGGGACGAGGCCAAGAACCTCTCCAACCGGCGTAAGCACGGCGTGAGCTTTGAAAAAGCCAGCCAGGTATTCCGCGACCCGCTGAATGTGTCCGTGCAGGAACCGCGTCCGAGGGCAGAGAACTGCGTTAGCAGACTCTTGGTCTTGTCGAGGACTTGCTCCTTCTTGTGGTAGCCCACACCGTCAGAGAAGAATGCGATGACGCTACAGATTTGGGTAAATCGGTTGACGTCATTCGCATCACTTCGGCTCGACGCGCTACTCGAAAAGAAAGGCGACGCTATGAAGACCAAAATTGTCAGCTACACATTGGACAAGCTGCCGCCGCTGACGGAAAAGGCGGCGGGCCAAGCTGAAGGGGCTATCAGTCTCGGATCATCGGGCAGGTAGGGCGAAAGGAGAGTCTATTGATGCGCAAAATGCGCGAAGGATGGGGCACCCTCTGTGTTGCTTGTGCCAGCGAGATCAAAACCGGGCCGCCGAGTCCGAGAAGGCGTTTGCGCTCTTTCAGAACCTTGCTATAATCGCGCAACGTTTGGGCGCCATCTTTCCGGTGACGACGACTCGAGGGGAATGAAAATGAATAAAGAGCGAGTTCTAACGGCCGCCATCCTGGTGGCTATGCTGGTTCTACCAGTGATTGCGGCACGGCCGGAGAGCAAATCCAGCGCGGATCGGGATGCCGCTGTGGCGGAGAAGTGGATTGCAGGCTGGAACTCCCATAACCCGGATAAGATGCTTCCCCTGTTCACTGACGATATCTTCTACGAGGACGTGGCTTTTGGCGAGGTTAGTCATGGTCGCGCTGAAGTGCGCAAGTTCATCCTCTCCGAACTTGAAGTCGTTCCCGATCTCGAGCTCAAGCTTATCCGCGCCGATATCCACGACGGCCACGGCACCATCGAATGGACGTTTAGTGGCACGGACAAGGACGTGTTCAAGACGGGGAAAAAGTTTTCTGTCCGCGGCGTTAGCGTGATCGATATACGCGATGGCAAAATATTCCGCAACCTTGATTTCTACGATGCGGCTACAATCATGCGCCAGGTCGGGCTGCGCCAGGTCGGGCTGTTGTCAACTCCTCCAGCCGATGCCAAATGATGCAGAAGGGTCCCTATGACAACCAAGGCAACCACCGACGCGCGAGACTCCGCTCAGCTTGAAGCGCTTGGCTATGACTCCAAGTTTGACCGCTCCATGAGCTTGTGGTCGAACTTCGCGCTTGGCTTTACCTACTTATCGCCGGTCGTCGGCGTGTACACCGTTTTCGCGTTTGCCATTGCTACGGGCGGGCCTCCGATGTTTTGGGGCTATTTGTTCGTGGGGTTGGGACAACTGTTGGTCGCGTTAGTGTTTGGAGAGATCGTTTCTCAGTTTCCGATTGCCGGTGGTCTGTATCCATGGGCCCGGCGGCTGGTGGGAAAGCGCTGGGCGTGGATGGCGGGATGGGTCTATATGTGGGCCTTGTGTACCACGATTGCCGCGGTGGCCGTGGGAGGAGCTCCTTATTTGGCGCAGCTTTTCGGCATCCACGTAACTCAGGTGGGAGAAGTCGTCATCGCGGTGGCGATGATTGTCGCGACTACGGCTTTGAACGTTAGCGGGACGAAGCTTCTGGCTCGGGTCGCCATGTTTGGATTCATTTGCGAATTGCTGGGCGCGGTTGTGGTGGGAAGTTACCTGCTGGTGGCGGCCCGTCACCAGAGTTTCCGGGTGCTGTTTCAGAGTTTTGGGCTCGGCAGCAATGGACATTACTTGCCGGCTTTTCTGGCGTCGAGCGTCGCGGCCATGTTCTGCTACTACGGCTTTGAAGCTTGCGGAGACGTTGCGGAGGAAACACCGGACGCGGGACGCGCGATTCCCAAGGCGATGCGCATGACCATCTATATCGGTGGCTTCGCCGCCATGCTGGTTTGCCTGGCGCTGGTGTTGGCGATCCCGGATTTGAACGCGGTGCTGTCTGGGAAAGATGCGGATCCGGTGACTACTACGCTGCGCGCGGCGGTGGGAGAGATCGGGCTGCGGGCTGTGATTGCGGTGGTCATGGTTTCATTCCTCTCCTGCCTGATCAGTCTGGAGGCGGCTACCAGCCGGCTGCTGTTCAGCTATGGGCGCGACCGCATGATCTTTGGCGGCGCTCAGCTCAGCACGCTTTCGAAACGCACTCGAGTTCCGGTCATAGGGCTGCTGGTCGCAGGTACGGTGCCGGCGCTGATTGCGATTGCAGGCCTGTTTCTTGAGGAAATGATTAAAACCATTATCGTGTTTGGGTCGGCTGGAATTTATGTTGCTTTCCAGATGATTATTTTGGGAGCTTTGATTGCGCGTGCTAAGGGCTGGAAGCCGAGCGGGGAGTTTCGGTTGGGCGTCTGGGCTTGGCCGGTTAACATTGCGGCGCTCACTTATGGCGTGCTGGCTATCATTAATATGGTGTGGCCACGTACGCCTCAGGATCCATGGTATCGCAACTATGGAATGATTGTAGGCACCGTGGCAGTGGTTGGAACTGGGCTGCTCTATGCAGTTCTGTTTCGGCCGTACGATCGGCTGGATGCGCCGGAGGGCGATGCTCACCTTGCCCACATGGGCGTCGATTGAAGGGATGCGATGGACGCGGGGTCCCAGTCTAGTTCTCTGTTCCGGCCACGCCGTGGCAAAACTGTAGCGGGCAAACCAGCGCCTAAAGGCGCATTCATACTACGACGCTTGCGGTGTGCCTGAAGGTATACCCTGATCCAGATCGTACCTGATACGGATCGTACTTGGTCGATCGTGCTTGCAGCACGGGCTGCGACATCATTTCTTTTCCGTTGTTTTGGCGGCGCGTGCAGGATCCTTCCAATTCGGCGACTGGTAAACGACTTTGCCGCCGACCACAGTGATCAGGACTTCGGTCTTGTCGATTTCCGAGGGTTCGATCTTGAACAGGTCGCGGTCGAGCAAGATGAAGTCGGCGAGCTTGCCCGGTTCGAGCGAGCCCTCTGTTTTTTCGCGCCGTCCGGCGAAGGCCGCGCCCAGCGTATATCCGCGGATGGTGTCTTCGAGGCTCAGCCGTTGTTGCGGGATGAAGCCGCCGGGTGGATTGCCTTCCGAAGTTTGGCGCGTGAGGGCGGTTTGCACGCCGGGCCAGGGATTCAGCGTGACCACCGGCCAGTCGCTGCCGAAGGCTAGCGCTCCGCCTTTTGCCTGAATGCTGCGCCAGACCCAGGCGCGGGAGGCGCGCTCGGGTCCAATGTTGCGCGCCCATATGCCGAGCGTGTCGTCGTCGGGATAGGAATGCAGGGGCTGCATGCTGGCAATGACGCCTAGCTTGCCGAAGCGGTCAACGTCCTCGGCGGTGATGGTCTCGATGTGCTCGATGCGCGGGCGGGCGTCCTTTGTGTGATTGACTGTGGCGGCGTTCTGGTAGGCGTCGAGCGCCAGGCGCACGGCTTTGTCTCCGATGGCGTGCGTGAAGATTTGAAGGCCGCGGGCGTCGAGGTTGGCGACGGTGGCTGTGTACTTGTCCGGATCCCAGAACAGTTTGCCGCTCTGCGACGGATCATCGGTGTAGGGGGCCAGCATGGCGGCGGTATGGGCCTCGACCACGCCGTCGAGCATAGTTTTCACGACGCCGCCCTCGATCCAGTCGTCGTGATATCGCCGCCTGGCGTCGTCGATCAGCGCATTCGATTGCGGCGTCAGGCCGGGCGGGTCGAGAAAGTACGCGACGTAAAAGCGCAGCGTCAACTCGCCACGGGCGCGCAGTTCATTGTAGAGATCGAGATATTCGAAGTCTTGGCCGGCGCTGTGCACACGCGCCAGACCTACGCGGTTGGCTTCGTGGATGCCTTTGCGAAGCGCATCGAGGCGTTCAGCACGCGTGGGAACTGGAGTTTTCGATCCTACCAGATCGCCGGCCGCTTCTTTCAATGCGCCCGTGGCGTCGCCGTTTTCGTCGCGCACAATTTTTCCGTTGGGCGGGTCGGATGTGTTGCGATCAATGCCGGCCATGGCGAGCGCCTTGCTGTTGGCCCATGAACTGTGGCCGTCGAAGGCAATCAGGTACACGGGACGATCGGACACTACATCGTCGAGGATCTTTTTAGTGGGAAGTCCGGAGGGGGCGAACGTGGGATAGGTCCAGCCCATGCCTTGTATCCATGGTTCCTTAGGATGAGCGTCGGCGTAGGCTTTGACGCGCTTCTGGATTTCGGCGACGGTGGTCGCGCCGTTCAGATCGACGCGCGTGAGACCGAGTGAGCCATCCATGAAATGAATGTGGCAGTCGGTGAAACCGGGGAGAAGAAGGCGGCCTTGCGCGTCAATCTCTTTTGTTGCGGGGCCGCGCAGAGCCTCGATCTGTTTGCGGTCGCCGACGGCGATAATCTTGTCGCCTCGAACGGCGATCGCCTCCGCCCACTTCTGTTGCGGATTGACGGTGTAGATTCGGGCGTTCGTGACGATCACATCGGCGGATTGCGAGGCGGGTTGCGGGGGCGCATCCGATGCCATCAGCGGCGGAATCGAGAACAAAATTGAGAATAGGGATGTGAGCAGGAGCGTGATGCCGAGATGCGGTTGGGGAAGGCGCATAGTTTCGATTCTTTGTGGCGCTCAGAATGTCGGCGGAGTGTTGACCCACAACAACCAGGTCTCGCTGCGGCCGGGATTTTTCCAGCGATGCGGCGTGGCGCTCTCGAAATAAAAGCTGTCGCCGCGCTTTAGATGGTACTCCTCGCCGTCAAGCGCGATCTTTAGTTCTCCTCGCAGGACGAAGAGGAACTCCTCGCCTTCGTGGGCGTAGGACTCGCCGCTGCCGGCTTGAGGGGAGATGCGGAACAGGTGCGGCTCCATTACTTTGTTGCCCCAGGCGAGCAACTCCATGCGCACGCCGGGACCGGCTTCGAGCACCTTGCGCTTCGGCGGACGCACCAATCGGGTATTCAATTCCGTCGCATCGAAAAAATCAAGGATGTTGGTGCGATAGTAGCGCGCTAGCCTGCGCAATGTGCCGACCGAGGCGCTCATCTGGGAACGTTCGAGCGCGCTCAGAAAGCCAATCGAAATTCCTGCTGCGGCGGCGACTTCGGCAAGGTTGACGCCGCGTTTGGCGCGCAAGCGGCGCAGTCTAGGGCCGACCGAAGCAACGCCGCTGCCGGCGTCAGGTTTGATCGCGCCCTCGCGCTTCAGCATCTGCACGATCGCGGCAGCGTTCAATCCGCGGACCTTGCGGAGATAGCGCGCTTTTTTCAGCAGGCGTACGTCGTCGTTGGTGTAGAGACGATACCGGCTCTTGGTGCGCTGGGGGTGCGTCAGGCCCAGGGCTTCCCATCCGCGGATCGCCGACGGAGAAATCCCCACGGAACGGGCCACATCGCCGATTTTGAGATAGACCTGGGCGCCGCTCGACATGGGTTCCACTATGAATTTTGGTAGAAGCGGGGGAAGCACTTTTCCGCTTGACAGAGAGACGCGGAGTCTCTAACCTTGCACGATTATAGCAAGGTTACCGTTTCGCGCAAGCTGATTTGGATGGTTGAATTCGGATTCTTGAATTCGGACCGCTGATTCGGATCGAAGCAAAATTGCCCCCGAGATTTGGAGGATGTGTTCCATGCCGACGTCGAAATCGTGCCGGATGTCCAGTTGGCTCGTGCTGAGCCTGTGCCTGATCTGCTCCACGCTCATGTCTGCCCAGAGCACCGGCGGACGCATCCTCGGCCGCGTTTCCGATTCCAGCGGCGCCGTGCTCGCGAATGTGAAGATTACCCTCACCAACGACGCCACGGGCGTGAGCGCGGATACCACCACCAGCGGCAATGGCGATTATGGCTTCCCACAGGTTTCGGTCGGCACCTATCGGATAGAATTCGACCTCGCGGGGTTCAAGAAGAATGTGCAGAAGGGAGTGAACGTCGATCTTAACCAGGTGGTGACACTCAATTCGGTGTTGCAGATCGGCCAGACGAAGGAGGTCGTGGAAGTGACCTCTGAAGCGCCACTCGTCGATACCACCAGCACGCAACTGGGCTCGATCATGGATGCGCACCAGGTTTCGAACTTGCCGCTGAACTCGCGCGACACCTATCAACTTCTGCAACTGCAGCCCGGCGTTCAGGGTGTCGGCGGCTCAGACCTCTTCTACGGCAGCAATACGGCCGGCGCAGTTTCCGTCAACGGCGGGCGCGGCCGGTCCAATAACTTTAATGTTAATGGCGGAGATGGCAACGATTTGTTCGTCAATTCGCCGGCTATTCAGCCGACGCCCGATAGCATTGCCGAATTTCGTGTTCTTTCCAATACCTTTGATGCCGAGTACGGACGCAATTCCGGCGCGGTGATTAATGTCGTTACCAAGTCCGGGACCAATGGCTGGCATGGCAGCGTGTACGAATTCCTGCGCAACCAGATGTTTAATTCGAAGGGCTATCTGGATCTTCGCCGGCCTGACGACAAACAGAACCAGTTCGGAGGGACCTTCGGCGGGCCGATCGTGAAAGACCGAACCTTCTTCTTTACCTCGTACGAAGGGCGACGGGTTGTCCACGGCATATCGTCCGATGCGGTAACGGTCCCTACAGCTGCTGAGACTGCTGGGACTTTCTTGCAATCGGATGGCGTCACCACCAACTTGACGGGGTCTATAAGCAGCGACCTTTTTGCGCAGATGCTGAACGGCCGCCCGAACTGTGGAGTCAGTGTTCCGCTGCCATCCACTCAAGGGGGATCTGTTTCGTACGACTCTGTGTTTCCCAACGGGAAGATTCCAACCGCCTGCTTCGATCCCGCCGCGCAGGCGATACTCCAATTGAATGTGCCCGCGGCAAACACGCTTGACACCAACGGTGTCCTTAATACCTTCCGTTCCATTCCCAACGAAGATTCACACGCCAATCAATTCACGTTGAAAATTGATCACAGCCTCACCAATAAGCAGAACCTGACCGGGTATTACTACTTCAACGACGCGTTTGATTCGCAGCCGTTTACAAGATTTCAAGCGGCCACTCCAAACCTTTTGGAGGGCTTCGGCAATAACAGCGCCACGCGTGCGCAGCAGGTTAACCTTACGCATACCTGGACAATCAGCAGCTCGGTGGTGAACGAGCTCCGCGCTACCTACTTCCGTGAGGCCCAAGGGACTTTCCTGCACCCGCATCGAACCAACCTTGTCACCGCCTCCTGTGGCACGGGTAGCGCCGCTCAGTTCTGTTTTACTGGTACTGACTCATCAGGCGTGATTCCGTCAAACCCCAAGTTCGGGATCACTCCTAACCTCGGCGCGAATCGTGAGGGCGTTCCGTTCATCAGCATTTCGGGGGGGTTTACTATCGGTAATGACTTCGAAGGCGAGTTGCCCCAGATTGGCAATACTTATCAGGTTAGCGACAACTTGACCAAAGTGGTTGGTAATCACACCACAAAGTTTGGTATTGATTTCAGAAATCAGCGATTCTTACAAACGTTGTATTTCGATCCAAACGGTGATTACAGTTATTTTGGAGGCGGACCAAACGACTCCGGAGACTTGTTTGCCAACTACCTCCTGGGTCTCCCAGACTCTTACCTCCAAGGATCGGCGCAGACGGAGGATGTCCGTGGCAATTCCATTTACCTATTTGCGCAGGACAGCTGGAAAATCAAACCGAACCTCACTCTAAATTATGGCTTGCGCTGGGAATACAACCAGCCCATCTACGATGCCGGCTTGCGCTATCAGACATTTCGGCCGGGGCAAGCGACTACCATATTCCCGTGTCAACTCAGTCAGACCAGTCTGAATTCGCTGGGCTATTCCAACCCGAACTGCACTGATCCGAATTCCGATTCTGCTGCGGTATTTCCGCTCGGACTCGTTATTCCAGGAGATAAGGGTGTTCCGAAAGGACTGACGAAGAGTTATTACAACGCTTTTGCGCCCCGAGTGGGAGTGGCATGGGACCCCTTCAAGGATGGAAAGACCACGGTCCGCGCTGGTTGGGGACTTTTTTATAACCCTATTGAACAACTTGTACTGGAGCAATTCCAGGGCGAACCGCCATTCGGAGGTAGTTCTTTGATTTCGGAGGGCCTGTTTGCGACACCATTTGTCAGCCAGAGCGGATCTTCGCCGAACAACCTCACGATCTCACCCAATCCGTTTAATGGCATTCTCAACCCCGCCCGTGGCAGCGGTGTCGACTGGGCGTCGTTCCGGCCGATCTTGCTATTTGGAGAACTTCAACCTAACCTCAGGGCTCAATACACCGCGCAGTACAATTTCGGCATCACTCGCGAACTGAGTAGGGACACTGTGCTTTCGATAGGCTACGTGGGATCGCAGGGACACCGCCTTCTGGCGACAAAGGACATTAATTTCGGGAATCCCCAGACTTGCCTCGACCTCCAGGCCCTAGCGAATGCGTATCCCGGGGATGGCACGACCGCTCACCCCGGCATTGGAACTGATTGTGGCCCGTTTTTTGCTGACTCTGCCTTCACGATTCCGACGCAAGCCTTCGATGCGACCGGTGCGCTTGTCAATGTGGTCACGCCAGCCGGCGGGTTGCACCTTCCCTATGGGGCTAACGGTCCCTCCGTGATTCCCGGTGGAACCGCCATCAGCAGCGTGGCCGCGAGCGGAATCACTCTCGTGGGGCTTCGTCCCTATTCGTCTCCGCGATGCGATCCATTGAGTGGCGCCGGTTGTCCTTCGGATGGTGTCCCGGTCTTTTCCAGCATCTTCGCCCAGGACACCCTCTCCACTTCGAACTACAACTCATTGCAGGCATCGTTGGAACGAAGACTCAGCCACGGCTTGCAGTTTGAATTGGCATACACCTTCAGCAAATCCATCGACGATGCTTCGAGCTTCGAGAACATCCTCAAACCGATCTGTGGCCGCTGCAATCGTTCACTGTCCCTATTTGATGCCCGGCATCGGGTCGTCATCAGTTACCTCTGGCAACTTCCCGTTCCCCAGTACCAGGGTATGAAAGGCAAAGCTCTAAACGGATGGGCAGTCTCTGGTATCACCAGTTTCCAGAGTGGCTTCCCGGTACGCGTGCAGTCTAGTAGCGACGCGGAACTGATGAATAGTTTCGACTTCGAACTGCCAGGCAAGCCGGATCTGGTTAAGCCCTTCCACTACCAAGATCCCAGGAGGCACAATGGATACGCTTTCGATCCGACTGGATTTGCCCTCCCGCAACAGAGCCCGACTTCAACCCCGCTGCAATTGCTTGGCAACGCACCGCGCACCATTTGTTGCGGATCGGGCATCGATAATTTCGATTTCTCAGTCCAGAAAATCCTTCCAGTGGGAGAGAGCAAGCACTTCGAATTTCGCGCCGAGTTCTTCAACATCTTTAACCATGCGCAATTCCTTAACCCAGACGGCAATATCACCGACGGGAACATTCTCGCGGATGGCACCATCGATCCCGCCAATCCTGGAGATTTTGGGAAGGTCAAGCACACGCGCGATCCGAGACAAATTCAGTTTGCTTTGAAATTCGCGTTCTAAAATGGTTCCATCCCCCGGGCGGTTTCGGCTGCCCGGGTCCAATCTAATGGCCTACTCGGCCTGAGTCTTACTGGAGATCACGATGTACCCCGCATTGCAAAAAGAGCTCGACACGTTCGAGCGCCGCACTCCGAAGTCCGCCGAAGCGCATAAGAAGAATTTGAAGCGTCTGCCCCTTGGCGTGGCGAGCAATTATCGCGCTTATGATCCATATCCGATTTTTGTGTCGGAAGCATCGGGGAGCAAGTTCCGCGATCTCGACGGCAACGAATACCTCGACCACAATCTATGTTTCGGCGCTCTCATGGCCGGACATTCGCATCCCGCGGTGATCAAGGCGGTGGAAGCGCGCCTGCACAAGGGCACCATGTACGGCATGCCGCACAACATGGAGTGGGAGCTGGCGGAGGAAGTCTGCACGCGATTTCCGGTGGAGATGTGCCGCTTCGGCAATAGCGGCACGGAAGCCACCATGCATGCGATTCGTCTGGCCCGCGCCGCTACGGGACGCGACAAGATCATCAAGTTTGAAGGCGGCTACCATGGCTTGCATGATGCGGCACTGGTAAGTGTGAAGCCGCATCCACCGGGCGACGATTTTGGCGATATCAAGAATCCGAAAGCTGTGTCGGCCGGGGCAGGCGTGCCTAAAGCGAGTATTGCGAACGTGCTGATTGCTACCTTCAACGATCTCGAAACGGTGGAGCGGCGGTTCAAAGAGAATCCGAATGAAGTGGCGGCCGTCATCCTTGAGCCGATCATGATGAACGTTGGGCTGTGCATGCCGCAGAAGGGATTTCTGGAGGGTCTGCGGACGCTTTGCGATAAGCATGGCGCACTGTTGATCTTTGACGAAGTCAAGACAGGGGCGAAACTCTCATGGGGCGGAGCTGCGGAATACTTTGGGGTGACGCCCGACATGATCTGCCTGGCGAAGTCGATTGGCGGCGGATTTCCGCTGGCGGCTTTCGGCGCGCATAAGCGGGTGATGAGTTTGATCTCGGACCACAAAGTATTTCATGGCGGCACTTACAACACGAATCCGATTTCGATGGCGGCTGGGATTGCAACTTTCCGCGAAGTGCTTACTCGTGCTAACTACACGCAGATCGAAAACCTTAGTAACCAGCTGGTGGATGGATATAAGAAGACCGTCGCAAAAGTTGGACTGCAGGGGTACATCGCTAGCGCGGGGGCGAATGGCGCGCTGATGTTGTATCCGAAGGAGATTCATAACTACCGCGACTGGCTGCCGGTTGACGTCGACCTGTGGCGGCATTACTGGTTTGGCATGGTGAATCGCGGCGTGATGTGCCAGCCTTACTGGTGGGACGAGCAGTGGACGATTTCCGTACAGCATACCGAGGCTGACATCGACAAGCACCTGGCGGCATTTGCGGATGTTGCCGAGTCGCTGGCAACGGCGCAGCACGAGCGCATGGGAGCGGTCGCAGCACACTAAGTGACGCGGAGTGGAGTGACGGGCGTCGCCCGTCCAGTGTGGCGATAGCCGGGCGAGGACGCCCGGCGCTCCACTCGTAAAGCCTTAGCAGCGGGAGTGATATTGTCGACGACCCAAGACAACCAGCCGCACCTAAAGCGCGTCCTCGGACGCTTTGACCTGGTGTTGCTGTTTGTCGTTGCCGTTTTCAATCTCAACGTTGTCCCGAGCATTGCCGCCAACGGGGGCGTGACCGTTTGGCTTTGGATCATCTCGCTGCTTTTGTTTTTCTGGCCGCAGGGGATTGCGGTGATCGAGCTCGCACATCGTTATCCCGGCGAAGGCGGCGTGTACTTGTGGGCGAAGGAAGTGTTTGGCGATTTCCACGGCTTTCTCTCGGGCTGGTGTTACTGGACGAATAACATGCTGTATGTGCCAACGGTCATGCTGTATTTCGTGGGAGTAACCGTGTTTGCCATGGGGCCGGGCCACGCCGCGCTCGCCGACAACAAGAATTTCGCGATGGCCGCTTCTCTGGCCTTGCTGGCGCTGCTGACGGTGGTGAACATTGTTGGGCTGGGAGTCGGGAAGTGGCTGAACAATGTCGGCGCGATTGGAACGTTTATCGCGGCGGCGGTTCTGATTGGTCTGGGGCTTACAGTCTGGTCGCGTTTTGGCACGGGTGTGACGGCCGCTGATTTCCGGATTCCGGCGGATCCCAGGTTTGTTCTGAATTCTTTCGGCGTGATTTGCTTTGGCTTGGTCGGGCTTGAACTGGCTTCGGTGATGGGCGACGAAATACGGGATCCGCAGAAAACATTGCCGGGCGCGGTGGCGTGGGGCGGCATGATTTCCGGACTGCTTTACATTGGAGCCACGCTCACGCTGCTGGTTGCGGTTGGCAAGAACGATATCAGCGTTCTGCAGGGCATTGTGCAGGCGGTGAGCCACATGGCCGGCAAAGTTGGCGTGGCTTGGATTGTTACTCCGTTTGCGCTGATGCTCAGTCTCTCGATCGCGGGGATTGGTTCGGCCTGGATGGGCGGTTCGGCGCGCATTCCATTCGTCGCCGGACTGGATTCCTACATGCCATCATGGCTCGGCCGAGTTCATCCCAAATATCGGACGCCTCATGCGGCGCTGATCGTGCAGGCGGTCGTCTCTCTTATATTGATCGTCATCAACTTCTATGCGTCGGGGGGCGTGCAAGAAGCTTTCCAGACCATGCTTTCGCTGGCGGTGGTTTTGCAACTGGTGCCGTTCCTGTATGTGTTTGCGGCGCTGCTGAAATTTGCTTTCGGTGGCGATCTCGTCGGCGGGCGATACAGCCGCGGCACGCTGATTTTTGCTGGATTCTGCGGCTTCGTGACTACGGCGCTTGGAATCGCCTTGGCGTTTTTTCCGGCGAAGCAGATTACGTCGGTCTGGAGGTACGAAGCGAAGATGTTCGGTTTCACGCTGTTTTTTTTGGTGCTGGCGGCGTTTTTCTTTTTCGTTTATGGGCGGCTGAAACCGCCGCTATTAGGGACGGCAAGACCTACGTAGGGGTGGACGCCCTCGTCCGTCACGGCTCGACGAAGATTGAGAGTGCCGAGGAAGCTGCCGAGCTTCGCTCGGCTGGGACGGGCGGGAGCGCCCGCCCCCACACTAGCTTAGTTGTGGAGGAGTTATGCCTGGTGGAGTTACAACTGATGTTAAGACTTACTCGATGCTGATTAATGGCGAATGGGTCGCCAGTAAGTCAGCCAAAACCTTCCCTGTCTGCGATCCGTCGACCGAGGAAGTGATCGCACAAGTTCCCGACGCGAACGCAGACGACGTTGATCGCGCGGTTGCGGCTGCCAAAGCGGCGTTTGAAGAAGGTCCGTGGGCGTCGACTACCGCGCAGGAGCGGGGACGCGTTCTCTTCCGCCTCGCCGAAAAGGTGCGCCAGAACTTGCCCATGCTTGCCGAGCTCGAATGCCGCAACTCGGGCAAGCCGATTGTCGAGGCGGAATTCGACATCAACGACGTGGCTACTTGCTTTGAATACTACGGTGGACTGGCCACGAAAGTCGTCGGCTACGTAAATCCCGTCCCCGATAACGCGATGAGCCTTTCGCTGAAAGAGCCGATGGGCGTCGCCGGGCAGATCATCCCTTGGAATTACCCGTTGATGATGGCTGCCTGGAAACTGGCTCCGGCACTGGCTGCGGGGTGCGCCTGCGTGCTCAAGCCAGCCGAGCAAACGCCGCTCACCGCGCTCGAACTGGCGAAGTGGTTCGACGAAGTCGGATTGCCGAAGGGCGTGGTGAACGTGATCACCGGTTTTGGCGAGACTTGCGGGTCGCCCCTGGTCAAGCATCCGGAGGTGAACAAAATTGCTTTTACGGGCTCCGCCGCTGTCGGCAAGATCATCGTGAAAGAGGCTGCCGATACGGTGAAGCGCGTGACGCTTGAACTCGGCGGCAAGTCTCCGAACATCTTTTTTGCCGATGCCGATTTCGAAGCCGCCATCGATGGAGCGCTGTTCGGTGTGTTCATCAATCAAGGAGAAGTCTGCTCGGCGGGCAGCCGCATTCTGGTGCAGAAATCGATTTACAACAAGTTTGTGGAAGCCATGGCCGAGAAAGCGAAGAAGATCAAGATTGGTCCGCCGCTCGAGCGCGAAACGAAGATGGGGGCCTTGGTGTCGAAGGAGCAATACGACCGCGTCTGTTCCTATCTCGAGATCGGCAAGAAGGAAGCTAAAGTGGCCGCGGGCGGAGGCCGGGCCGACAAGTTCGCCAAGGGCTACTATGTGCAGCCGACTATTTTCTATAACGTCGATAACAACGCCCGCATCTCGCGCGAAGAAATCTTCGGCCCGGTTGCTGCCGTGATTCCGTTCGACGATGAAAGGGACGCTTTGAAGATCGCGAACGACACGCCCTACGGGCTGGCGGCTGCCGTCTGGACTCGCGATATTTTCAAGGCCATGCGGGCGGTGAAGGCGTTGCGCGCGGGCATCGTGTGGGTGAATCACATGCAGCCGACTTATGTAGAAGCGCCGTGGGGCGGATATAAGCAGTCGGGCTTTGGGCGCGAACTTGGGCCTTGGGGGATTGAAGAATATCTCGAGACCAAGCAGGTGTATATCAATTTGAACGAGGCTCCCATTGGCTGGTACTGACAACAGGGCCAGTGGCCAGTAAAACCGACCCTGGGACTGCCGGCCTTCACTGACAACTGACGACTTAGAACTGAGAACTGACTTATGTCCACGATTCAACTGCGCACACCCATTCCCGGACCGCGCTCGCAAGCGCTTATGAAGCGGCGCACTGCTGCTGTTGTGCAAGGGGCCTATCATGCCACGCCGGTCTTCGTCGCCAAGGGGGAAGGCGCGGTGGTTGAGGATGTTGACGGCAACCGGCTGATCGATTTTGCCGGGGGCATCGGCTGCCTCAACACCGGACATCGCGCACCGGCTGTGGTGGATGCCGTGCGCCGCCAACTCGATCGCTTCCTGCACACCAGCTTCAACGTGCTGCCTTACGAAAGTTATATCGCCGTCTGTGAAAAGCTGAACGCGCTGGCGCCGGGCAAGGGACCGAAGAAAACCATACTTGTGAACACGGGCGCGGAAGCGGTTGAGAATGCCATCAAGATTGCGCGCTGCTACACGAAGAGATCCGCAATCATCAGCTTTGAAGACGCATTCCACGGCCGCACGTACATGGCGATGGCTGCGACCAGCAAGACGCATCCCTATAAAGCGGGATTCGAGCCGTTTCCGAGCGAGGTGTATCACATTCCCTATGCGTATTGCTTCCGCTGCTCGTACTCGATGAAGTATCCGTCATGCGAGGTGTACTGCGCGAGGCACATCGAAGATACGTTCAAACGCGTAGTTGCGGCGGAATCGGTGGCGGCGGTGATCGTCGAGCCCATCCTCGGTGAAGGTGGATTCGTTACGCCGCCCGCGGAGTTCTATCCGGCGCTCGGCGCTATCTGCCGCAAGCACGGCATTCTACTAATCGCTGACGAAGTGCAGACTGGATTCGCGCGCACGGGCGCGATGTTTGCCTGCGAGCGGTTGGGATTGGAACCCGATCTGGTTGCGATGGCCAAATCCCTGACTGGGGGCCTGCCCATGGCCGCGGTCACGGGGCGCGCTGACATTATGGATGCTCCTGGCGTCGGGCAGCTTGGCGGGACGTTCGGAGGCAATCCCGCGGCGTGCGAAGCGGCTTTGGCCGTGCTTGACATCATCGAAAAGGAAAACCTCTGCGCGCGCGCCAACGTGCTGGGCGAGCGTTTCCGCAAGCGGGCGGCGAAGTGGCAGGCGCGGTGGGAACTGGTGGGGGATGTTCGGGGACTTGGCGCCATGCAGGCGCTCGAACTGGTGCGCTCGAAGACAACCCGCGAACCGGCTGACGAAGAGACCAAACAAGTGTCACAATACTGTTATGAGCATGGCCTGGTGTTGATTACTGCAGGATCGTACGGCAATGTGATTCGTCTGCTGATGCCGCTGGTGGTCAGCGATGCACAGACGGATGAAGCTATGGATGTGCTCGAAGCCGCGCTGGCTTATGTGGCCGAAAAGAAGAGCGTGTTGACGGCGCAGCTCACTTAGGGGCAGTCTTCCTCGGTTCGGCAAGCTTTGGTCGATGTTCGATGAGTGAGTCGGGTATCGCCCGGCTGGACAGCCGAGGGCGGCGGTCCCTACGTGGTTCTTATTGCGAAAGGTAATTTATGAATATGACTGTCGCTGCACCTCCTGCCACGAAGATTCCTCAATTTATCGATGGGCAGTGGGTCGAATCACACGCCTCCGAGTGGCTGGACGTCGTCAATCCCGCGACGACTGAAGTGCTGGGGCGCGTTCCGATTTCGGATGCGGCTGAGGTTACTCGTGCGATTGATGCGGCGCACGCTGCTTATCCTGAATGGCGGCGCACTCCCGCCGAAGATCGCATCCAGCCGCTGTTCAAGCTGAAGATGCTGCTTGAAGAGCATCTCGACGACTTCGGGCGCATCATCACGCAGGAGAACGGCAAGACGTTGGTCGAAGCGAGGGCGGAAATGCGGCGCGCTATCGAGAACGTCGAGGTGGCCTGCGGCATTCCCATGATGATGCAGGGTTACAACCTGGAAGATGTGGCGCGCGGCATCGACGAGACTATGATTCGGCAGCCGTTGGGCGTGGTGGCGGCGGTCACGGCTTTTAATTTTCCGGGCATGATCCCGTTCTGGTTTCTGCCTTACGCGATCGCCTGTGGGAATACTCTGATTGTCAAGCCCTCGGAGCGCGTGCCGCTCACGATGAAACTCGCTTTCGAACTGCTGGCGAAGACGGGGCTGCCCAAGGGCGTGGCGAACTTGGTTAATGGCGGCAAGGTTGCTGTCGATACGCTGATTGATCATCCCGCGGTGCGGGCCATCAGCTTTGTCGGTTCTACGCCGGTTGCGCGATACATTTATGCGCGCGCAGGGGCGAATGGCAAGCGCGCGCAGTGCCAGGGCGGCGCGAAGAACTATGTCATCGTCCTACCTGACGCCGACATGTCGATGGCTACACAGATTATTTCCGACAGCGCTTTCGGATGCGCGGGACAGCGTTGCCTTGCCGTATCGGTTGCGGTGACGGTGGGCGAAGCGCAAAACACGTTTCGCGACTCGATCACTGAATCGGCGGCGAACCTGCGCGTTGGCAATGGACTTGACGAAGGCGTGCAGATGGGGCCTGTGATCACGCGCCAGAGCAAAGATCGGGTGCAGAATCTGATCGGTATCGGCGCGCGGGACGGGGCGAAGGTCGTGCTCGACGGACGCAATCCCAAGATCGCGAAGTATGAAGCAGGAAATTTCGTGAAGCCCACCGTGCTCGACGACGTTCCTGCGAGCAGCGAACTTACGAACACGGAAATTTTTGGTCCGGTACTTAGCCTGGTTCACGCCAGCAACATGGACGACGCCATGGACATTGTGGCCCGCAGCCCGTTTGGCAACCAGGCGTCGCTGTTTACGTCGAGCGGGGCGGCGGCCCGGCGCTTTCGCTATGAAACTCCGGCAGGGAATATCGGAATTAACATTGGCGTCGCCGCGCCCATGGCATATTTTCCTTTCAGCGGATGGAAAGACAGCTTCTTCGGCATCATGCACGCACAGGGACGCGACGCGGTCGAGTTTTATACCGAGAAGAAGATTGTTGTAGAGCGCTGGGCGAAGGAACACTCGCGCAAGTTCTGAGCAAGGTTGAAAAACATGAGGAGTTCCTGTAAATGACGACTGCGACCGCCAACCCAGCTATGACCGGCCAGGAGATTGTTGATCTCACCAAGAAGCACACCCTGTTTGAGTGGTCGGCGCAATCCAAGGTCGATCCGATTCCGGTGGCGCGGGCGAAGGGCATTCATTTCTGGACGCCGGAAGGGAAGCGCTTCATCGATTTTAACAGCCAATTAATGTCGGTGAACATCGGACACGGAGACGAGCGCGTTATCCGGGCTATTGCCGAGCAGGCGTCGGTGCTGGCCTATGCCAATCCATTTATGGCGACGGAGGCGCGGGCGCGGCTGGGAGCGAAGCTGGCGGAGATTACTCCGGGCGATATTGATACTTTCTTTTTTACGAACGGCGGCGCTGAAGCCAATGAAAACGCTATCAAGATTGCGCGCTTCTTTACTGGGCGTCACAAGATTATGGCGCGTTATCGCTCGTATCATGGTGCGACGGCCGGCGCTGTCAGTCTGACGGGCGATCCCCGCCGATGGCCTGCGGAGCCTGGGATTCCGGGCGTGGTGCGCGTGCTCGATCCTTATCACGGCATCGAACGCGGATGGGAGGCGGCGGAAACTTCGCTGGCCATGATCGAGGAAATTATCCAGTTGGAAGGCTCGCATACGATTGCCGCGTTCATTCTGGAAACGGTCGTCGGAACGAACGGAATTCTGGTTCCGCCCGATGGATATCTTGAAGGCGTGCGAAAACTGTGCGACAAGTACGGGATTCTGATGATCGTCGACGAAGTGATGTCGGGCTTTGGACGCACGGGTAAGTGGTTTGCGGTCGATCACTGGAAGGTTGTTCCCGACTTGATTTGCATGGCCAAGGGACTTACTTCGAGTTACATTCCGCTGGGCGCTGTCGGCATGCGGCGACATATCGCCAGGCATTTCGACGACAAGGTGTTCTATGGGGGGCTTACTTACAACAGTCATCCGATGGGATGCGCGGCGGCGCTGGCGACGATTCGCGTTTACGAGGAAGATAATCTGATTGAGAACTCCCGGAAGATGGGCGCGATCATGAAGGCGCTGGGTGCGGAGTTGCAGGCGAAACATCGCTCGGTGGGAGCGGTGCGGTCGATTGGGCTGTTCGGTATCGTCGAACTGATTCGCGACCCCAAGACGCGGCAGCCTATGGCTCCGTTCAACGGGACTTCGGAGGAGATGGTCGCGCTTGGGAAGTTCTTCAGGGAGAACGGACTCTATACCCTGGTTCGCTGGAATACCTTCTATACCAATCCTCCGCTGTGCATTAATGAGCAGCAACTGCGGGAGGCGTTTGCGATTATTGATAAGGGGCTGGAGATTACCGATAAAGCGGTGAAGGGTTAGAGCCAATCCGGCCGGAACCTTCGCCGAGACACGGTTCCATCCGCAACGCCCAGTTTACCCGTTCTGAAAAGTGCTTATCACTCAAACGCTTGGCAGGGGAGAAGCAGTTGACTCCCAGTGCATTGACCTACCTTGGTTCTTTGGACGAACCTGACGCCAGAGTAATACGGCAGGAGGGGTCGTGAGGGGTCGTGGGGCGTAGAGCGATAGCGGCTTTGTTGATGGTACTCTCATTCAGCCGCACTGGGGCACAGAATTCTGGCCACCTCGAAGAATCGTTGCAGACTTTCCGAGCCCTCAGCGGTCAACGGCAGGTGGCCGTAGTCTTCAACGAACGATTCCATGGCCGCAGCCTTCTATTTTGGAAGCGCTCCTCAGAGGTTTTTCTGACGGAAGCCGATGCACGGTTTTCTTCTGAGCAGGACATCCTCGTTTCCTCCGCCGACTCGACCATTGAGAGCGCGCTGCTTGCTGAAACCAGGGGAACGGATGCCGAGCGGGCCCGATACGCGATTTTTCTGCTCTGCCTGCGCGCCCGCTATGTTCCACATTCAGAATTTTTCGTTAAACAAGTCAATGGCTTTTTTTCCTCGGCCGACGGTGAGGGTCGGATTAGTCCGTTCCCACCAGATCTGAGTAAGTTAAACATAGAAACGAGGCAAGCGATAAGCGCGGCACTTTCGAGTCCAAACGCGACGCTTCGGAGTTCCACCAAGATTTACACCCTCGCTCTGTTGGAGGATTTATCGTTTCTCCCTACAACCGCACTGGCACAACGCTGGAGAGTGGCAAGCGGCAAGGTCCCGGGCTGCTTTCACGATCGGCATCTCGCCGACTCTGATCCTGAGCAAGTGATTCCGATCCTTAAGAGCGCGCTGGCCGCCAGGGGTCTGGAAGCGGCGGTGGCTATTTCCTCGCTGCTGAGGAAGGAACGGAATCCTGAAACTCGCGGCGAAGAAATCGAGATGGTGCGCTTCTTGGATTCGGCTGCGATGAGACTACGGCGATCGAAGGAGGGCACACAAGTCATTCAGGCCGTTAAGGACGCGGTCTTGACGCATCCTCTGCAATATTGCTCTATGCGCTCTAACAAGACCGACGCAGAGCGACGACGGTATTGGCGCGAACTGGAAGACCAGTTCCTGAGAGATAAGTTCGACGGCGGTGCCGGATCCTGGTCAACGGTTGTTGCGGTCGCCTTGGATCAGGAGTATGGCGACCACTTCTCGGTCCCCTTCGAGAAGGGTTACAGGAAGTGTGGACCTCAAATGCAAGCGCTTCTTTCGCAGTTGACGGAGGCCGATCCGACGTTTCCGGCATGGGAATTTCCTTCAACGGGAAGCCAAGATGACGTACTACATCCACTCTTTGCTTCAAAAGTTCGTCGTTATCACGAGATGTGGACCAAGATGAATACAAGCCACTACGGAGCGGTGCCTACCGGACCGGGAAAACGATCAAAGGTTCGTGGTGGGCTTTGACGGCATGATTACTGGGCGAATGACAGCTGGCAGGTCTTCTCGAAGTTGACAGCCGCTTTTCTGAGTTTGTATCATCGCGGCGGCCAGATTTAGAATCCGCTGGGCCGCTTGTTCTGGGCTTACTCCTCGCGCGTGAATGTTTGAGATCAGGTTGCGATTCGCGTCGCTGTCCGACGTTTTCGGCTGGTACGCCATGTAGGCGGAGAGGCTTTCGGCGGTGGCCAATCCTGGGCGTTCTCCTATTAGGAGGACAGCGACCTTGGGCTCCAGCAATTCGCCAACTTCGTTGAGAACGCCTACTCGGCAGTGACGAATCACGAATATCTCGCCGACACTCCAACCGCGCGTCTTTCCTCCTTCATGGAGGAGCGGCAATAGTCGAGGAACTTGCAGGGCAACGGCGGTTACGGAGAGGCCGTCGCCGATCACGATTTGCAGATCGTGTCCCGTGGTGCAACGCCCGCTTACTTCCGCCAGGGCTTTTTCATTCAGGTGACGGCCTAAGTCGGGACGCAAGAGATATTCATCTTTGGTGGCTGCCTGGGAGCAGACTTCGAACAGGGTCCACTTGCGCGCGAAGTCTTGGCCGAAATTGGTGAAGAGATTCAACTCGGCGCGGACGGCATCGCGGGCGGCGGCGTGGGCCTCGCGGAGTTCCAGTTGAGTGTTCGTTCTGTAGGCGGCCCCGCTCCGGCCGGCTAACAGGCGCGCCGGAGTTCGGGCGCGTACCTTCTTTACGATTTCGGACAGGTCGGTTTCAGGCGAATCCGGCTGTGCGAGTTGGTCATCTTTTGGAAGCATTCAAGCCGTTCCTATTAAGAGTTGCGTCCCGCAGATTCCTAAATTGCCGGGCGAGGACGCCCGGGGCTCCATTGCACACTCTTTATGGCGCACTCTCCAGGGAAGATTCCAAACCGTGCATCAGTCGGCGTTTTGCTGACGAGTCTAAAGACGCGGGTTCGGTGCCGCGATAGATCTCCATCTTCTGCAGCCACGCTAGGAACTCTGGTGCGGGACGCAGGTGGAAGAGGCGCCGCGCGGCCAACGCATCGTGATAGCTGGTGGATTGGTAATTGAGCATTACGTCGTCCGAACACGGAACGCCCATGAAGTAATTGCAGCCCGCAGCCGACAATAGGAGCAGCAGGTTGTCGGCGGAGTTTTGATCGGCGGCGGCGTGATTCGTGTAGCAGACGTCGCAGCCCATCGGCAAGCCCAGCAACTTACCCATGAAATGATCTTCCAGTCCAGCGCGGATGATCTGCCGCTCGTCGTACAAATACTCGGGGCCGATGAAGCCAACCACACTGTTGACGAGAAAAGGCTGGTGGGCGCGCGCTACTCCATAGGCTCGCGCTTCGAGCGTGAGTTGATCGATGCCGTGATGCGCCTCGGCGGACAGAGCGCTGCCTTGGCCTGTTTCGAAGTACATCGCGTCATCGCCTGCCCAGCGGACATTGGCATTGCGTTGGCTATGATGTTCGAGAACCTGCTCGCGGCCTTCGCGCAGCATGTTCAAAGTGATTCCAAAGCTGCGGTTGGCTGATTCCGTACCGGCTACGGACTGGAAGAGGAGGTCGATGGGCGTTCCGCGTTTTAACGCTGCGAGTTGCGTCGTGATATGCGCGAGGCAACAGGTCTGGGTGGGAATTTCGTATGTCTCCACCAGTCGATTCAACGCCTGGAGAATCGCGCTGACTGTTTCCACCGAGTCGGTGGCGGGATTCACACCGATGACTGCGTCTCCGCAGCCGTAGAGAACTCCCTCGAATGCAGAGAGAAGAATGCCGCCGATGTCGTCGGCGGGGTGATTGGGTTGGACGCGGATGCCCAGCACTCCTTGCTCCCCCATGGTATTGCGGCAGCGGGTGACGTTGCGGATCTTGGCGGCGGCTAGCACCAGATCCTTGTTGCTCATCAGCTTGGCTGCTGCTGCGGCGATTTCAGGGATGATCGCGCGCTGCAGCCGCTTGAGCTGAGTGCCGGTGGTTGCGTCGTCCAACAGAAACTCGCGAAACTCGCCTACGGTCCTGCTTGCGATGGCGCGAAAAGCTTCCTGGTCGAAGGTGTCGAGGATGAGGCGGGTGACATCGTCCTTGTCGGGATCGATCAGTGGTTGGCGGACGATTTCGTCCAGTGTCACATCGGCAAGTTTGCGTTTCGCCGCGACTCGCTCGCGTTCCGATCGCGCGGCTAGGCCGGCTAACTGGTCGCCGGACTTCTCCTCGTTGGCTTTGGCAAACAGTTCGCGAAGGTCGGAGAAAGCGAATCGCTCAATCATTAGGATAATGCCCATGGGCGGTGCCGGGCCGGAGATCCCATGTTACCGAAAAATTCGTGAGCTACGTGCTACAGTTTGCCGGGTTTGGAGAGCGCTTAGCGCCAGGTGCGCTGCTGACTATCAGAGGGGGAGATTATCATGGGCGCCGAGTGCGCTTTGCGGGCGTGATCATTAATCGCGGTGGCGGCTTGAGTGCGGAGGTTGCCGCCCTTGGCGTCGAAGTCCAATGTGCTGACGCTGTGTGCACACTGTGTGCAGGTGAACTTCATTCCGCTCTTGATGCGCTGGATTTTATAGGCTTTCACTGGCCCAATTGTAGTCCTTCGGCGGGCGGAAGCGGTTACGCGTTGGTCGGGCAGCTTAGGTAATGTCGTCGCGAGCCCAGAGTTGCTTGGCCGCGGGCAGCTGCCGAGCTTCGCTCGGCTTGGACAGCCGAGGGCGGGCGGCTGTTCCTACGCGGACCTGGACAGGCGAGGGCGCGCGCGTCCCCCACACAAACACCGGCTCATTTTGCCAGGCGGTTGTATCTCTTTAGAACCTCGCGCAGACGGTCGTGCGGGAGGGCGATGGCTGTGTGGCCGTCGATGCCGGTCATGGTTTCGGCGGCTACCATGGCGTTGATTACGGCTTCTTCAGTGGCTTGGACGGTGGCCAGGAACAGGGGATCGAGGCTGTCGTTGGGCAGCATTTTCAGGTCGTGGACGTCCTTGGGAGCGGCCGCTCGCGGATTTGCGGTTGAGAAGGAGACGAAGATGTCGCCGGACCCGTCGCCGGAGTAGCTGCCGTCGCGGCCGAGGCCGAGAGACGCTTTGCGGGCGAGGCGCTTCAACTGCGTGGGGATGAGCGGCGCGTCGGTGGCGACGACGATGATGATCGAGCCGACGTCTTGGCCGTAGGCGGGGTGCTCGGGAATCTCTTTGCCTACGGGAACTCCGGCGATGCGCAGTTGGTCGCGGCGGCCGTAGTTGCACTGCACGAGCACGCCGACTGTGTATCCACCGGCTTTCGCATCGAGCACGCGGGAGGCAGTTCCGATTCCTCCCTTAAATTCGTTGCAGATCATGCCGGTGCCGCCGCCGACGTTGCCTTCTTCGACGGGGCCGCCGTGCGCGGAATCGAGCGCGTGGAAAACGTGCTCGGGTTTCACGTGGAATCCGTTGATGTCGTTGAGATAGCCGTCCCAGGTTTCGGCCACCACGGGCAATGACCACCAGTAGCCTTCCATGTCGGGCTCGCCGCGCTTCACTTTCCATGCGATTACGGCGTCGCGAACTATGCCGACGCTGTGCGTGTTGGTGATCATGATGGGGCCGTTGAGAAAGCCGGAGTCCTCGAGCCAGGTCGTGCCGGTCATTTCGCCGTTGCCGTTGAGCGTGAACCAGGCGCCGAAGACGGAGTCGTTCGCGTTCTTCCCGCGGGGATGGATGGCGGTGACGCCGGTGCGGACAGGGCCTTCTCCTATGTTGAGCTTGCCGCTGCCGGAGATGAGCGTCGTGTGTCCGACTTCTACGCCGCGGACGTCGGTGACGGCGTTGTTCGGTCCGGGAATACCGTCGAAGGGGACGCCCAGGTCGCGGGCTCGGGGCTTGGCTTCGGCGAAAGCGAGTGCGGCGGCGCAGACGAGAGCGGTCAGGAACGCGAGGGCACGAAATCGCATCATAGGAGTTCGATTAATGGAGCGTCGGCGGCAGTATAAAGCATGGCTGGCTCGTTCGCGCGTTTTTAGGGGGCCGTGCAGTCCGCGTCGAGGGGGATCGCGTTCACCAGCGCAAAGCCGACCACCGGGAGCATAGGGGTGGCATAGAGGACGCGGGGAAAGACGCTGCCGCGAGCTTGGAGGATTGGCCTTCCAGGCTTTGACCGGGCTTTAAACGAGGAGTGGACAATTTACAATATTCGTGAAAACGGGGATAGAATCCTGCTTGGAGACAGGCATGGTGCAGACCGGCGTCGGGCAATGATTTCAGGCGACCGCGTGAGGAGGCGACATGGAGAACTGGAAGCGGGTGGTAATTGCGGGAACGGCGGGAACGGCGGCCGTGTTGGTGCTGAAGGGGAGACGTCCGGCGGCGGTGCTGGTGGGAAGCGTGGGATTGGCGGTGCTGGCCTCCGAGTATCCCGATCAGTTTGTGCGGATTCGCGAAGAGCTGCCTTCGTATGTGCGGCAGGGGACGCGGTTTCTGGATCTGGCGATTAAGATCGGAAGCAAGATCGAGGAGCTAGCGGAAAAGCGCGCGGCGCTGGCGTTTGAGGAGCTGGGGGAATTCTAAGCGGTTCGGAAAGAGACGCGGCAAGCGAGTCTCGACACTCGCGAAAGGCACGGGGCGAAGCCCGTCACCACGCGGGCGTGTTCGTTCATTCGATTCCCAGTTGCTTGCGGGCTTCGGGGCTTAGGCGTTCGGGAGTCCACGGGGGTTCCCAGATTACGTTGACGTTGGCATTGCGAACGCCGGGGAGTTGTTCGACGCGGGACTTGACCTGGGCGCTGATGTTGACGTGCTCGGGGCAGCCTTGGGCGGTTAGGGTCATATTCACGGTGACGTCCTGTTGACCTTCAGGCACGTCGTCAAAACGGATTTCATAGATTAGGCCGAGATCGACGATGTTTACGGGGATTTCGGGATCGTAGCACTGCTTGAGTGCGTTCAGAACGTCATCTTGAGCTATCGACATGGGGTTCCTTTAGGGCGCGTTGATTCGAAAAGCTGAACTCAAAAGGCGATCTTCAGAAGCTGCAGCGCGCTGCTCATATTCTATAGGGAATCCCGGCCTGCGGTGGCCATCGGCAGCTGCCGAGTTTCGCTCGGCTTGGACAGGCCAGGCGGCTGACCCTACGAAAACCTTGGACGGCCAGAGGCCCGTCCCCACACGACGCCTGTCTCCACATTGAAGTGATACCGTTCTTAGATCATGGCTATTGATCCGGAGTTTCAGAAAAAACTGCAAGTCTTTCTGGCGATTGCCATTGTGCTTGCGGGCGGGCGCGCGGCATACATTGTCTACGAGCGGCACGAGGCGATGAAGGAAGACGCGAAGCCTAAGCAAGAAACGGCGCTAAAGGCGGATTACTACGTTACGCCCAAGACGGTGCATGCTTACGATCTGAAGTCGGCACGGCAGTTTACCGAGCAGCCAGTTTGGGTGAAGTACGGTTATCAACTTGCTTATTATCCGTACGATTCGAAGCGGCATAAGACCGATTTTGGGCATGAGGCGGGAGTGCTGTTGCCGTTGCAGAAGCTTGCGATTCAGGACGTGGTGACCGATGTTGCTCCGCAGGCTCCGGGGAACAAGCAGGTGCTGGCATGCTTTTCGCTGGACGGCAAGAACTACGCGGTCCCGATTGGAGCGGAAAAGGGTAGCGACTTCAAGCTTCGCGGCAACGACATTTTTTTCATCGAAGATCCGCACGACCTTTATAGGCATTGGCCGGCGGATGTCTGGAAAAAGATTGACGCTTATGAAGTGCAGAATGGGATGAGCGAGTTACAGGCCAGCTTCGCGATTGGATCAGGCATTCCAGAGGGTTCGGGCGATTACGGGTCTAGAACCCTGCGTTACGCGAATGGTGGAAAGCCGGTGGTGATTACATTTCAGAACGACAAGGCGGTCGAGATCAAGGCGGGGTCGTAGCGTACAATTCCGGGCATGAAACGAGCGCTTGGTATTGTTTTTGCCTCTCTTCTATTGTTTTGCTGCTTCCTTGTTGCCCCCCGTTTTGCCGCTGGTTTATCTGCGCCGCGCACTCTGCGCGTGGATTATTACCACACCGGAAACTCGCACGACGAATGGTTCAGCCTGGATCGCGTAGTGCTGGAGCCGCTGGAGTGGCCGGGGAATCTGAACAAATCCATCGATGAAAGTCAGTTGGGAGAATATCTTTTGGAAGTGCGTGAGCGAGGCAGCGGGAAGTTGCTGTACTCGCGCGGATTCAATTCCGTGTTTGGAGAGTGGAAGACGACGGAAGAGGCGCTCCACGGGAACCGGACGTTTTCGGAGTCGCTGCGCTTTCCGAGTCCTGAGGCGCCGGTGGAAGTGTCGCTGAAAGAGCGTGCTGGAAGCGGCAGTCGGGAAGAAGCGTGGAAACAAGTGTGGAAGACGGTGGTCGATCCGAAGGACAAGTTCGTCGACCGGTCGCGTCCATCTTCGCCGGGGGCGTTGATGGAATTTCAGAAGATGGGCGATCCGGCAACAAAGGTGGACTTGCTGGTGCTGGGCGATGGCTACACGGCGGCGGAGCGTCCGAAGTTTGAGAAAGACGCACGGCGATTTGTAGAGGCGCTGTTTTCGACATCGCCGTTTCGCGAGCATCGGAAAGATTTCAACGTGTGGGGGCTGTGTCCGGCGGCGGAGGAGTCGGGTGTGTCGCGGCCGTCGAGCGGAATCTATCGGCGGTCGCCGGTCGGTGCTTCGTACGACACATTTGGCACCGAGCGCTATGTGCTGACCACGGAGAACCGCACGCTGCGGGATGTGGCGTCGTTTGCGCCGTACGAGTTCATCGAGATTCTGGTGAACGGGCAGACTTACGGTGGCGGCGGAATTTTCAATCAGTATGCGACGGTGGCGATTGACAATTTGTGGGCGGGATATGTGGGCGTGCACGAGTTCGGGCACCATTTCGCCGGGCTGGCGGATGAGTATTACACCTCGGATGTGGCGTATCTGCCGGCGGCGAATAAGACGGAGCCGTGGGAGCCGAATGTGACCGCGTTGCTCGATCCGGCAAATTTGAAGTGGAAGGATCTGGTCGCGGCGGGGACTCCGGTGCCGACGCCGTGGGATAAAGAGGAGTTCGATGGCTTTGAACGGGATATCCAGCGGCAGCGCCGTGAGCTGCGAGCGGCGGGGAAACCGGAGGCGGAGATGGACGAGCTTTTCCGCAAAGAGCGCGAGAAGGAAGACGCGATGCTCGGTTCGCAGAAATACGCGGGAAAGGTCGGAGCGTTTGAGGGCGCGAACTATGAGAGGAAGGGGTATTACCGTCCTGAGGTGGACTGCATTATGTTCACGCGGCATAAAACGTTTTGTGCGGTGTGCCGGCGAGCGATTGAGCGGGTGATTGGGATGTACGCGGGATAGGGCTGGGCCACCGCGAGACGCGGAGGGGGCGGAGAAAATTCTAAAATTTCGGCTTGTGGCGCGGATTGGGCCCCGGTGGACCGCGAACGCAGTCGAGTTGTAGGGGTCCTTCGACTCCGCCTGGACTTCCGCTTCGCGGAAATCCTCGCTGCGCTCAGGATGACCGGGAATTGTTGGGGCGTGAAGTTTGGGAAAACCGGAATAAACGCGCGCGAACGAACTCGATGACTTCTGGCGTCACGTAGTTTGGAGGCTGGATCGCGAACCTGGGGCGCTCGATCACGGGTTTCAGCGAGACGTGTTCCCAGGCTGGGTTCTTTGAGTTTTCGACGGAGTGCAGCAGGACGGCGTCGGCGCGGTCCAGAAAAGTCTGCGCGGATGCTTTGAAATCGGCGGTCTGCGGATCGAGTACGGTTAGGTAGAGATCCGGTTTCATGAAACGCAGGATGCTATTTGATTCGATGATTACGCTTTGCGTGGTGGCGAGAATCTTGCGGATGCGGGGCATGGCTTCCGCAAGGTGCCCTTGCTCGGTGCGGACCCACCAGGAGTGATCGGCTCCGGCGACCAGGAAGCGGGAAGTGTCGGATTCTCCGGAGCGGTCTTTTTCTTCTGACACAGCGAAAGAATGATCGGCAGTGGCGCAGTCGCAGGGTGCGCCGTTGGCGGAGCAGACGCCGTGTCCGTATTGGGTGATTTTGAGGGCGGTCCAATGGAAGTTGGGCAGGGCGGCGATGATGCCGGCTACGACGCTGGTTTTGCCGACGCTGCGGGTGTGTCCGCCGATGACCAGGATGGGCATGAGAAATCAGCTCGTAGCAGTTGGCACTTAGCCGTTAGCCATAGGTGCGTAGCTCGTCGCGATGGCTGAGCCGCGGCGAGCCGCGTCTCTACTGAAACATTCGATTCGCTCAGCGTTCCTTCTTTGCCGATCGCGATAGGAACGCTAATTCTTTAAGATACTCCCGAATGGGGCGGGCGGGGGTTCCCCAGAAAACTACGCCCTTGCCGCGAATCACTTTCTTGGTTGGGATGCCGCTTTGGGCTCCGAGGATGGCGCCTGCTCCGACGCGCACATGATCGGCGATGCCGACCTGGCCGCCCATGATTACGTTGTCTTCGATGGTGACGCTGCCGGAGAGGCCGGTCTGAGCGGCTATGACCACGTCCTCGCCAATTTGGACGTTGTGGCCGATGTGCACCAAGTTGTCAATTTTCGTGCCTCGGCGGATGCGGGTTTCGTCGAGAGCGCCGCGATCGATGGTCGAGTTGGCTCCTATCTCGACATCGTCTTCGATTACCAGGCGTCCGATTTGCGGGAATTGCTCATAGCGTCCGGTTTCGGAATCGCGTACGTAGCCGAAACCCGCGCTGCCGAGGACCGCTCCAGCCTGCACGATGACGCGGTCGCCTAGAGTCGTGCCGGGGTAGAGGGTGACGTTCGGATCAAGGCGGCAATGGCTTCCTATCTTTACTGCCTTACCCCCGACTCCGTCACCACCGTCGTCACCCGCGTTGTCGCCGACCACAGAACCGGAGCCGATGGTCGTTTCATCGCCGACCTGGACGTGTTCGCCGAGAATTGCGCCGGGGCCGATGGCTACGTTCTTTCCGATCTTGGCGGAAGCGGGAACGATGGCGGTGGGATGAATTTCGCGATGGCGGCCGGAATCGCGGAGCAACTTTGCGGCTCGCGCGAAGGTGAGGCGCGGCTGGGCGGAAATCAGGATGGGTTTGGAGGTAGCGGCGCTAGAGAAATCTCCCGCGATTAGGGCGGCGGCGGATGAGCGGAGCGCGAGGTCGAGATGCTGGGGGTTATCCACGAAGACTAGGCTGCCGCTGGTGGCGGATTGCAGGCTGGAGACGCTGGTCACGATGAGGGAGGCGTCTCCGAGGAGACGGCAGCCGAGTTGCTCGGCGAGATCGCGCAAGGTTTGCTTCATGGTTGTCTATTGTCGCTTCCTTGGCGGGTGTGTACAACTTGGGGATGAAATGAGAAGTCAGATTGCGAAGAATCCAGAAAAAAATGCAACCACAGGGGACACAGGGGAGCACAGGGTACACCCACCGGGGAGCGCACGAGTCCTCAACTGCGGGCTAGTACAGCGGCGGCTGGCCTTCCGGGCGGGTCTTCCAGCGGCGGTGCACCCAGAGCCACTGATCGGGATATTTGCGGATGAAGGCTTCGATGACTTTGGTGAATTTTGCGGTGTTGGCCACGATGTCGGCTTGGTCATCGCCGGTACGAATTAACTCCACGGCGGGATCGAAACGCAGGATGTATTTGCGTAGTTTCGAATCCCATACGGTAAAGCCAGGAACTACCGCGGCGTCGGTTCGCAGGGCAATACGGGCGAGGCCGCTGGCAGTACAGGCAGGGATGCCGAAGAAATCCACGAACACGCCTTGCGGCGGGGTCATGTTGGTGTCCATGAGGATGCCGACAGTTTCGCCGTCGCGCATGGCAGAGAGCAGACCGCGCACGAAATCGTCTTTGTCGACGGTGCGGTTCCCGTGCGTGGTGCGGTAGCGCTCGATGAAGGCGTCGATATAGGGATTGTCGAGGGAGCGCATGACGATTGACAGCGGATGGCCCTCGAGAGAGTGAGCGAAAGCGGAGAGCTCCCAGGCGCCGAGGTGAGCGGTAAGAAAAAGAACGCCTTTGCCGCGAGCGTAGGCGCGCTCGAAGTTTTCAAAGCCGTCATAGACGACTACGCGGGAGACATTTTCTCGGGTGTAACGCGGGAAGAGGCAGACTTCGGCGAGTTGGCGGCCGAGGGAGATGAATTCGCCGCGAAGTAGGCGGCGGCGGGCGCGCTGCGACATTTCAGGGAAGGCGAGAGCCAGGTTGCGCAGGCCGACGCGGCGCAGGCGTCGGTGAACCGCGTAGACAGTTAAGCCAAATATGATTCCGATGGCGCGCGCCAGGGGACGGGGGAGCGCGCCCAGGAGCTTTACCCAGGGCCAGACTAGAGCGTACTCAAGGCGTTCTCGCACTGTGCCGGAGTGTAGGGGGTCGAGGCGTCCACTTGCAAGGCTGGAGTGCAGTGTGTGGAGGCGGGGCTTTGCCCCGCCGAAACGGGGCGGAGCCCCGTCACCACATGGGCGCTACTTTGACGCTTGCTGCGCCCACTTGGCTAGCGTGCTCAAGAAGGGGTAAGCGGCTTTGGGAGCCTCGATCTCTCCCTTGAGGGATGTCTTGAAGGGCACCATGCGGCCAAAGAATTCGCGGGTGCTGTCCTTGTCCTGCTTGATGACGGCGCCGGAGAGTTCGAGTCCGGCGAAAAGCCCGCGGGAGCGTGAGTAGGTCAGAACCTGCGCCCTCATCTTCCAATCGGTATCGGCGGCGGCGTGGCGTCCAACGGGGCCGGCGGCGGCGCTGGCATCGGCTCCGAGTTTGAACTGGCTGGAAAGCAGGTGATCCATGCCGTTCTTGTTCATGATCAGCATGACGAGGTCGGTTGCCTGGCCGCCGATCTGCAAGCCGAAACTGCCGCCGCCAATGGTAAAGAAAGCGGGCGCGCTCCAGCCTTTTTCGGTGCGGCAACTGGCAACGCCTCTGCCATAACGGCCGCCAAAGACGAAGCCTCCGTTCAGCAGCGACGGAACCACGGCCACACATTCGGCGGAGCCTAGCACTTCTTCGGGGATGCCTTTGTCAGGAGCGGCCTGAATTTCGTCGAGTACTGTGGCGGCAGCTTCGACTCGCCCGGAGGCCTTGGTGTTGGATTCCGGGGCGCTGGTGTCAGCCTTGGTGTCTTGAGCGGACGAGAGAACCGAAGTCAGAAAACAGAAAAGCAGCGACAGAACGAGGAATTTTCGCATCATGCCTCACTTGGGAGATAGGAGTATGGAATCTATTGTCGTGTTTGCTGCCTATGATTCTATTCGATGCGGGGTGGAGAACGGGGGTTATCGGGGGAGTGACCAGGGTGAGTCAGCGGCCTTTCTCAGTTCTCAGTTGGATCCCAAAACGACGAATCGCGGAGGTTTATGGCCGAGAGAAACGCTTGAAGCACAGGGGTGCACAGAGAGGAGCACAGGGGAAACCCTAAGTGCGAAGTATGGTTTTGGAGCGGTGCGGACAACTCGTGCGGGCAAAAAAAATGCGGGGCTGAAAGCGGCGACCCTAATCTCCGTTTCCAACCCCGTCTCCCAGGTTCTGTGGTAGGTGAGGCGAGTATGGGGCAGGTGGAGAAGGAGGACAAGATTACGGGGGTCACGGTACCTTGGTAACCGAGGGGCAGCCTTCAGCCGTCAGCGATCAGCTGTCAGTAGAATCTTGATTCCGCGAATGACAGGGATTGGTAGATAGGGTTTCGATGGATAGCGGGTCCACTGGAAGGATCTACGCCGGCCCGGAGCCTCCGATAGGGGATCGGCGGGCATGGGGCCTGCTCTAACAAATAGAACCTACTACTTCGCGGTCACCAGGGAATGCGTGATGGCATGGACGGAGAGCGCGATGCGGTTCTGCACTCCTACTTTGCGCATCAGTTTTGCGACGTGTGCTTTTACTGTGCGCTCCTCGATGCCAAGGGCTGAGCCGATCTCTTTGTTGGAGCGGCCGGCAACCAGCATTTCCAGAACTTCTTTCTCGCGGTCGGTAAAGGTAATCCGGCCGGCGGGGAAGATGCGACCTGGGGATGCGCTGACGCGTTCGATGAAAGTCGAGAGAACGCGGCGCGGCGCCCATACCGAACCTTGATGCACGATGCGGAGAGCATGGATGAACTCGGCCGGCGAGGCTGCTTCGTCCACGTAGCCCTTGGCACCGGCAGCGATGGCTTTGAGGACACTTTCATCGTCCATGCCGGAGCCGGTCACGATGATGCGCAGGTCAGGCCGAACGGCTTTCATGCTGGCCATAATGTCGTACAGGTTCTGGCCGCCGCGATTGCCCAGCAGGACCAGATCGATGTTTGGCAACTGGCTTAGATCGGCTAGCGAGGCGGAGACCAACTCCAGATCAGGTTCGGTATCAAAGAGGGCCCGGAATCCTACAAATCGCAGTGGATCGCTCTCCACTACGGCGACACGTATCAGCGGCTTTCTGGCGACGGCAGCTTTCATCAAGGTTTCCCTGTTAGGATTGCATCCTGTTTCAGCTTGCCTGAAGCAGTGAAGAATTGAAACGATTGGTGATCGAGACAAATTACGGGGGTAACCCCCAAAATCAGGCAGCGGAGGAGGATCTTGCATGGACCGAGGGCGGATGCGGCGGTATTGTGCGGGGATTCTGGCAGTCGGCATGATGGGCGCGGGGCTGGGGTGGGCGCAGGCGCAAATGTCAGGGCGAGCGTCGGCACAAACGACAGCACAAACGACAGCGCAACCTTCAGGCCAGCTTTCCGGAACATATCAGCCGAAGTTTCCGGGCGATCCGGCGCGGTCGGAATCGGAAGCGCAGGCGCTTGGCTACATGCGGGTGGTGCTTCGGGCGGAGCGCGAATATAAGAAACGGCATGGCAAGTACACAGATTCCTTGGCGGCTCTGGCGGGGACCGGAACCTTCACCAAGCGCATGGCCCACACCACCGAGCGCGGGGATTACACAGCCAGCTTCCGTCCCAACCATGATCGTCCTAATCACGACGGTTTTGTGCTTACGATGACGCCCAAGCAGATGGACAGCGAACACCGATCGTTCTATGCGGAAGAGGATGGGGTGATGCATGGGGACGATCAGAAGGCCGCGGATTTGGATTCGCCGAGAGTGAAATGAGCTCGTAGCAGCGTCGCGTGGCTAGTGGAGGCCCGGGCGTCCGTGCCCGACGGGCGAGGAGGCCCGTCTCTCCATTGTCGTTACTCTTTTGGACTGTGCGGTCCGTCGTCGCGATCGGAACGAGTGGGTTCGGGCTGCACGGTGTGAATCTGATCGGCGATGCGGCGGACTGGGAGTGGGCCGCTCTCGGTGCCGTGGCGCCGCAATTCCTTCACGATGTTTTCGCGATCGTGCGTGCCATAGTCGTGGGCGAAACGGGTAAGGGCCTCGGTCAGAATGTCGTGGTGGTGGACGTTTTCCAAACCCGGTTCCCGGGTGACATTTAGCCATAAGCGATGAAGCAGGGCGACGTCCTCATTCTTCATGGTGGGCGTGTGGGGACCGATGCGGAAGGTGTCGACGATGCCTTCGGGCTTGACGATCTGGAGTACAAACTGCTTTTTGGGTTCGGGTATGGCTTCCCACGCGCTGCCGAGGGCGAACGCCTGCTCGGCAGCGCTCATTTTGCTGGAGATGCCGGCGGCGACGGCGGAAGACTCAAGGTTGTGGGCGGTTTGGGCGATGGCCGACCAGGGGTCACGAGCTGGGACCACCAGCAGTGAGATCCTCTTGCCGACGCTTTCGGCGACGGATACGGCGCGCGTAAACAGGGTCTGCTCATAGTCGCTAAAAACCTGCTCGCTCGAAAGACCGTAGGCGGCCGTTCCGAATTGGCTCACTCGGGCGGTCATGACGACCACGTCCTGTTCGCGCGTGTCGGTATGCTCGAGCACCCAGCGCAGGTGATTCAGGGTGTTGTAGTCGCGGACGGGAACCAGCACGTTGCCGGGGCGTATGCCGAGCGAACCGCGGTCGACCGTGTCGCTCTGCAGCAACTGGAAGTGGTCCTTCATATGCTCTTTAGCGAGCGCGTGCTTTTTCCGATTTACGTGTTCGGAAATCGTGAAGATCACGAAGAAGACCGCCGAGAAGGAAACACCCGCGAGGGTGGCTACGGATTTCGTAGCCAGGTTTATGAGGGCCGTCGAGAGCAGAACGAGCATGACCGAAAACAGACCGATGGGTATTTCAGTTCCGCCAATGGTGAGATTCGGGGGGACTTTCCAGCCGCGCTCACCTTTGTACTTGAAGCGCAGGACGAGCATGGACAGGCTGTTGAAAGTGAAACTCCAGATCACGCCGAAGGCATACGCTTCACCGAGCACATAGACGTCGCCGCGGCTCGCCAGAATGGTGAGGATCTGCAGCAGAACGACCATGTTGATGATGCGGGAACTGGTTCCGTACTTGCGGTGGGGAAAGCGGAACCAATCGGCGAGGACGCCGTCTTCGGAGACACGGTTGAGGACGCCATTGGATCCGATGATCGCGGTGTTGACGGCGCCGGAGAGGATGAGGAACCCGACCACAACGACAAATGCGCGGAAGATCAGGCGCAGGATGAGAGGCCCCCACATGTACATGGCGAGGCCGGAGATGAGATTGTCTTTGTAAACTGGAACGCGGACCGCGTCTGGAATCAGCATGACCGACAGCAGCGCGGACAGTCCGGTGAAAACGAAGCTGTAGATGGCGATGACGATCGCGGCTTTTTTCAGATTCTTGAGCTTGGGATGAGCGAGTTCGCGATTGACCTGGGCGAGTGATTCTTCTCCGCTCATGGCCAGCACGGAGTGGCCGAAGGCGATCAGGATTCCGAGCAACCCGAACATTCGGGCGACACTCTGCTCGGGAAAGCTGTGACTTAGAAAGCCGAGAGACTCCTTGGAGAAATGAAGGTTCTGAGGAACGGGAAGCGGAACAGGGTTGTATCCCGCCTTGACGAGGGTAAGCGCCGACCAGGCCAGCAAGATGACCACCATGACGGTGGTGATCTGCATGACGCGGAGAGCTTTCTCGCTGGACTCCTGGATGCCCTTGGTATTTTCCCACCAGTAATAGACCGTGACGGCCAAAGCGAAAACTACGGACGTCATGTTGACGTTGAGGTGCGGCGTGCCATGGAAGAGGTTGTGGACGGCGCGCGGAATCCAGCCGTGTATGTCGGCGGTGATAAAGGTTTCGTTGATCAGGCCGACGATGTACTGGCCGGCAGACACCCCGGAGATCGGCCCGGTGAGGATGTAATCGAACATCAGGGCGGAGACGCTGAGCTTGGCGAGGGTGCCGCCCAAAGCCTCTTTCACTACCCGGTACACGCCTCCGCGGACGAACATGGAGCAACTTTCGACGTAGACGGCCCGCACAGCGAATGAAAACAGCATGACAGCGACGATGAACCATGGTGCGGACTTTCCGACTGCCTGCTCGGCGATTCCACAGGCATAAAAGGCGGACGAGGCAAGGTCGTTCAGCACAATGGCGGCGGCCCGCCAGTAGGAGATGAACGTGAGCATCACCGAGGTGGCCACGACGATGCGAACGCGATTCGACGGAGATGTAGGCCCGAACGAGGACATGGCGGACTAGGAGTGGTTCTGTTCCTCCCGGCCAAAAAGCAGCTTGAGGTCTTCAATCCCGCTGAGCACGAGGACGACAACGGAACCAATGGCGCCGGCGACGAACATCGTTTCAAGAATTCGCACCAGTACCGTGACGATAATCAGACCCATAGGCAGACCGTAAGCAGACTATGTTATTTGAAACTAGGCAGGTTGACCAATTCGAAGATTGGGACGGAGCGATTCGCGGTTTGAAACTTTAGGGCTGCATTCGCCAAGGCTGCATTCGGTTTGGATGATCGCGGCTTGATCAAAATCGTTACCACAGGAGGCACGGAGGAACACAGGGGAAAGCTTGAGCTTTGCGAGTGTTCGTCTCGTGCCCGGTCCTCTAAACTACAGACGCGGCATTCTTTCGGACTGTCTTTCGGGCTGTGAGAGCGACTTTGCTATGCTGGCGTGTGCGACGAATCCCTTCCAGTGCCTGGCGTCTGGCCGTGCTGTCTGCCGGGCTGCAGATCGTCATTTTTCCGCTTCCGAATCTCTACTGGTTGTCGTGGATTGCGGTGGCGCCGCTGATCGTCGCGATCTTGCGGGCGCGGGTTCCGGAGATTCTGCAACTGCAACTCGCCGATCAGGCGCGTTTGCTGCCGGCCACCCCATGGCAGGGGTTTCGGCTGGGCTACCTGTGCGGGATTCTCTGGTTTGCCGGAACCTGCTACTGGATCTTTGACACCATGCACCGCTATGGCGGGCTGCCGGTTCCGGTCGCCGTGCTGGCGCTGATCTTGTTCTGCATGTATGTCGGGCTCTATCACGGGATGTTCGGGCTGCTGCTGGCTTGGGTTGCGGGATCGAAGGTTGGCGGATTAAAAACTGCGGCATCGGGGGCGTCGATCCGGCGCACGCTGGTGGCGGCTCCGTTTCTTTGGGTGGCGGTGGAGCTTGCCCGGACACGGATTACCGCGTTCCCGTGGGAGCTTCTGGGATACGCGCAGACGGGGAATTTTGCGCTCACGCGGATCGCAACATTTACCGGCGTTTACGGGCTCTCGTTTGAAATTATGCTCGTGAACAGCGTGTTCGCGGCTGCCTTTTTGGCCGCCAAGGAACGGCGGAAGCGGCTGCTGGTGGCGGCATGCGCGGCGGTGGTGATCCTGCAGACAGGGCAATGGCTGGCGCCTCCTCCGGTGGTGGCGGATCATACGGCGCTTTTGGTGCAGCCGGATATTCCGATTCAGACAGGGCAGATGTGGACGAAGGATTATTTTGAGGGCACGCTGCGGGATTTGACCGCGATCAGTTTGCATTCTTCCGGAGAAAAAGCCGGGCAGCGTTACGACTTGATGGTGTGGCCGGAGTCGCCATCTCCGTTTTACACCAACGATCCTCTGTTTCGAGATGCGGTCAGTGAACTGGCGAGGCAGTCGGGAAGCTGGGTGGTGGCGGGGTCAATTGGCATCACGCCCGCAATGCAAGCCTCTAGGAACGCCACGATGAACAGCGGCGGAGAAAGCTCCGGCGGGCAGGGCTCGCAGATTTTCAATTCCGCTGCCTTGGTCAGTCCGCAGGGCGAGTGGGTTGGACGCTACGACAAACTACATCTCGTACCCTTTGGTGAATATTTGCCGTTTCCGCAGGTGTTTGCGTTTGCCGGGGGGCTGACCAAAGAAGTGGGGGAGTTTCAACGGGGCGCGTCGCGAACGCCGCTCGATGCCGGAGGCCAGCGGCTCGGGATGTTTATCTGCTATGAGTCGATTTTTCCTGACGAAGTGCGACAGGGACCGCTGCAGGGGGCGCAGGTTTTGGTGAACATTTCGAATGACGGGTGGTACGGCGACAGCGGCGCCTGGAAGCAGCACTTGCAACAGACACAAATGCGGGCGATCGAGAATGAGCGGTGGCTGCTGGCGGCGACAAACACGGGGATGACGGCATCGGTCGATCCTTATGGGCGGATCGTGGCGGCAACCCCGCGCAAAGTGCGCACCGCACTGGCGGCGCCTTACGCGCTTAGTACGAGTACCAGCTTTTACACGCGGCATGGCGATTGGTTCGCATATCTGTGTGCGATAATTTCAACAGGCGTGGTGGTGATGCGTTTTATATTTCCTGGTTCGCGAGCGATCACACCGAGCGGGGAAGCTCCGGCGCGGGAAAACAGCGCCTAAAGGCGCCTTCGCAAACGCTGCACGATCGGTATGAATCGCACTTGTGCCGCGGGACTGATCGCAGAGTGATAAAAATGTTGGATGAACTGGAACAGCAATACACTTCTTTGAAGACCAAGGTCCACGACCTGCGGGAGTATCTTTGACGCCGGTAAACTGCGCCAGCAGTTTGCCGAAATCGAAAAGCAGGCGTCGGATCCCAATCTGTGGTCGAATCCGGCAAAATCTCAGCAAGTGATGCGCGAACGGAAGCGCCTGGAGAGCTTGTTGTCGCTCGAAGGCGACTTGGCGCGCCGAACGGATGACATCGCCACCTATTTCGATTTGGCCGGCGAAGGTGAGAATGTGGCGGCGGATTTGCAGCGCGACATGGACTCTCTGCGCGCACTGGTGGATCGCGTCGAAACCGAGACGCTGCTTTCGGGCGAGAATGACGGCCTGAATGCGATCATGACGATTCATCCCGGGGCGGGCGGAACCGAATCGCAGGACTGGGCGGAGATGCTGCTGCGAATGTATTTGCGCTGGGCCGAGCGGCAGGGATTCAAGACGGAGATGTACGACTATCAGCCCGGAGAAGAAGCTGGAATCAAGTCGGCGACATTTTCGGTGATCGGCCAGTATGCCTTCGGCTACTTGACCAGCGAGATCGGCGTGCACCGGTTGGTGCGTATTTCGCCTTTCGATCAGGCGAAGCGGCGGCATACTTCGTTCGCGAGCGTTTACGTTTCGCCGGAGATTGACGACAGCATCGAAGTCGTCATTAAGCCCGAGGATATTCGGATTGACACTTACCGCTCGAGCGGCAAGGGTGGTCAGCATGTCAATACGACCGATTCGGCGGTGCGGATCACGCACATCCCAACGGGCCTGGTAGCCAATTGCCAGAATGAGCGGTCGCAGCATAAGAACAAAGAGAAGGCGATGAGCATGCTGCGCTCGAAACTTTACGAATTCGAATTGGAGAAAAAGCGCGAGGTCACGAAAAAGATCGAGGATTCGAAACTGGATATTGATTTCGGTTCTCAGATCCGGTCGTATGTGCTGCAACCTTACCGGATGATCAAGGATCACCGGACGAAGCTGGAGATCGGCGACGTGGATCGAGTGCTGGATGGCGATCTGCGGCCGTTCATGCAGGCGTATCTGCGGATGCGGCGGGGTGAGAAAAAAGCTTAAGCGTGCGCTGCGTTTGTGATTCTGGATATGGCGGAATCTCTACCACAGGGGACCCGGAGGCACACATAGGCACACCGGGGAGACCGATGAGTTGCGGTTGTTGATGAAAGTTAGAAGGAAAATTTCGTTGAAGGCGCCGAGGCTCGGGCTCGGCCTGCAGCGTGCCTTTCGCTATGCAGCGGAGAAGCACGCGGGGCAGACACGGAAGAAGACGGCGGTGCCTTATCTCTCGCATCTGATGGCGGTTGCATCTTTGGTGCTGGAAGCGGGCGGCGACGAGGATATGGCGATTGCGGCGCTGCTGCATGATGTGGTCGAAGATTGTGGCGGCATGCCGCGGCTGCGCGAGGTCCGCAAGCAGTTTGGTACGCGGGTGGCGAAGATCGTGGAGGGTTGTACGGATGCATATGTCGTGCCTAAGCCGGAGTGGCTGGAGCGGAAGAAAGGCTACCTGCGCGAAGTGAAGCATGCTGACGCTGAGACGCGGCTGGTGTCGGCTGCCGACAAGCTGCATAACGTCCGTACGATTCTGGCGGATTACCGGCAAGATGGCGAACCCATCTGGAAGCGGTTCTCGGGGAAAAGGGAAGGCACGCTCTGGTACTATCGCGCGTTGAGCGATGAATATCAGCGGCGGACCCCGAACCGAATTACGCGGGAGCTCGAGATTGCAGTCGCGGAACTGGAGCGGGCGGTGGGCAGGAACCACAATCCGCGAAGAAAAAAAGCCGCGGCCAATTCTGGGAGATGAATGATGTCCCAAATGCTTGATATGATCCGCAATTCGCAGGTGCCGTCGAACCTCATGCAATCGGCGGCGCGCGGAGCCCTATCGGTGCCGCCCGAGGAAACGATTGAGATCCTGGTCTATCTGGCGCTCCATAGCAAATTGTTTGCTGAGCGGGCGCGTCTAACGCTGGCGGGTTGGGATGAACAGGCGAGCATGGCGGCGGCGGCCAATCCAAAGACCAGCGCCGAGGTCTTGGGGTATTTCGTTTCTCCGAAGAATCTGAGGACTTGTCTGCTCCCGGCGCTGGCGGAGAATCCATCGGTAAAGGAAGAGGCGCTGGATGAACTTGCGGTGTCGGGGTCGCGGGCGGTGGCAGAAGGTTTGCTGATGAGCGCGCGAGTGATGAACTCTCCGCAGCTTTTGCGGGCGCTTCAATCGAACGCTATTCTGCGTCCTACCGAGCTTGCGGAGATTGAAAAGAAGCTGGCGGCTTTGGAAGCGAATCCGGTGGCGGCGGCGACCGAAGTGGACGCAACCGAGGAAGTTGTCGAGAGTACTGTCATAAAGTTTCTGGAAGAGAATGCGGCGGAGCTGGCAGCCGAACAAGATAAACCGTTTCAGCCGATCGGAATGGCTGTCGACGATGCGGGGGGCGAGGCGGCGGGTGAAGCGGCCGAAGTTGGTTCGCAAACTGGCGCTGCCACGACTAGTGCGAGTGCCGATGCGACAGCGGGGAAATCAGTTGCGGCTGCGGCGGGGAAGCCAGCGGCTTCCGCAGTCGCTGTCAAGGCCAAGAAGCAAGCGCCTCCGGGTCTGGAGGAGAGGCGCGACAGCGTGCTGCAGAAAATTGCCAAGCTCGACATCCGGGGGCGGATCACACTGGCGATGCGTGGCAGCAAAGAGGACCGGTCGATCCTGATTCGCGATTCGACGAAGCTGGTTGCGATCGCGGTGCTGGAGTCGCCCAAAGTTTCCGATGGCGAGGTGGAAAAGTTTGCGCTGCAGAAAAATGTGCTGGAGGCTGTGCTGCGCGCGATTCCCCTGAAGCGGCGGTTTGCGAAGAATTACAACATCATGCGGAACCTGGTCCAAAACCCGCGCACGCCGCTCGATCTCTCATTGGGATTGATGAAGAACCTGCTCATTCATGATCTGAAGAATCTGTCGGGGAACAAAGAGGTTTCGGACACGATTCGCAAGCTGGCGCTGCGGATGTTTAAGCAGAAGCTGGAAAAAAAGGGATGACGGGGAAGGTCGATAGTCGTCGGTCGTTAGTCGCCAGGAGGCGGCGAACGGGTTATGAAAATCTCAGGTCTCGTATCAGGGGCATAAAGTTTTAGCGATTATGTAGAGACGGGACTTGGCCCGTCTTCGGAGAAGCGGCGAGCCGGGTCCCGGCGGGAAAACATTGAAGCAATCCGATCCTATTTACGAACTGTTGTCGCGAGCGAAAACGATTGCCGTTGTTGGATTGTCTGGGAGTCCGATGCGGGCGAGTCACGGCGTTTCCGCGTACCTGCAGGCGGCGGGATACAAGATTATCCCTGTAAATCCGCGGATTGCGGAGGCGCTTGGGGAAAAAGCCTATCCGTCATTGCTCGAAATGCCGCTCGAAGTACGGGAGAGGATTGATCTGGTGGATGTGTTCCGGCGCCCGGAGTTTGTGGATGAGATTGTGGAGCAGGCGATCCAGTTAAAGATTCCGGCGATCTGGCTGCAGGAAGGCGTGATCAATGAAGGCGCAGCGGAGAGAGCGCGGAAGGCCGGGATGTTGGTCGTGATGGACCGGTGCGTTTTGAAGGAACATCGAGCCAGATTCGGGTAAGCGGGGCTAGATGTGTAATAGCGTTATGGGTTTGTGCCAGAGCTCAATTCCGTTCCACGCGGCCCCACCAAAATCATCGTGGCATCGTCACGCAGGCCGGTTCCATTCGCGAATTTCCTTACGTCTGCCAGCAGGGCTTCGGGAGTAACGTCGGGTGACTGCATTTGGGCGAGAAGGCGCTCCGCTCCGTATTCTTCGCCGGAATCGACTTCAGCCTCGGTGATTCCATCGGAATAAAACGCGATGCGCGAATGCTCACCAAGCGTCACTGCGGTCTCCGAAAACTTGCTGGCGGAAATTCCCAGCGGCAAACCGTGCTCGTGATTGATCCAGCGGTGGCCGGAAGGATCGACCAGCAGCGGCGCGAGATGGCCGGCGCACGCAATCCGTAGAACGCGGGTCGACGGGTCCAGTTCGGCGTAAACCATGGTGACGAAGCGACCGCTGGGAAAATCGTCGATCATCATGTTGTTGAGACGCGTCAGAACCTCCGCGGGTCCGGAACTGGTTTGGGCGAGAGAACGCAGCATGCCGCGAGTGGCGGACATGAGAAGCGCCGCTGCTGTGCCTTTGCCAGAGACATCGGCCAAAACCAAGCCCCAGCGCCCGCCGGACAAAGGAATGAAGTCATACCAGTCGCCGCCGACCGAGCCTGCCGGAATCGTTAGCCCGGAGACACGGAATCCCGGGATGAGGGGAGATGTGCGTGGCAGCAGAGCCTGCTGAATCGTGCGCGCTTCTTCGGCCTCGCGGGTCATGCGTTCGCGCTGTTCGCGCTCATCGCCAAAGCGCTGCGCGTTGTGTACCGCGACGGCGACGTGGGCGCACAATCCTTGCAGCAGCCGCAGTTGATCAGCACAGAAGGCGTCGAGATCGCAATGGGAAGCAGTAAAAACTCCGACCAGATCGCCTTCGCGTTGCAGAGGAATCGCGACTTCGGAGCGCGTATCGGGCTCGCAAGCCACGTAGTAAGGGTCGCGAGTGACGTCGGGAGCATAGTGCATTTTGCCTGTGGCCGCGACGTGCCCGACCATTCCCGAGCCTACCTGGAGGCGATGGCCCTTGTCGTAAACACTGCAGCCGCGAACGCCGGCCAGCACGAATTCAGAAGTTTCAGAATCGCGCAGATAGATGTTGATCTCAACGCAGCCGAGCGAGGCGGCAACCTCGTCGATGATCCGCGGCACGAGTTCTTCAATGTCGAGGGTGGAGGTAATCCGTTGCGCGAATTTCTGCAGGCGCACCAGTTCCGCGAGCCTTAGCGCGGGTGTTTCAGGGGGAAGGGCGCTGGTGCTGCCGAAGTTCGTAAGCGGGCTGGTGGCCACGACGAAACCCTCCTGCAGAGCTATGGGAACTGCATATAGGATTGCAAAAATCAGGTTTCAGATTCTCTTTTTGTGCGCCTTGGGGTTGAATTCGACGCCCGAATTTGACGGCCGATCGGACGTCGGCTGCTTGAGCCGTTTGATTTCTTCCAGGCGTTCGCGAATCCGCTTTTCCACACCTTCATTCGTTGGACGATAGTACACGCGGTCGCGCAGGCTGTCGGGCAGGCATTGCATGTCGGCGACCTTGTTGTCGGCGTCGTGGGCGTATTGATAGTCCCTGCCGTAGCCGAGGCCTTTCATCAGGCCCGTGGGGGCGTTGCGCAGGTGCAGAGGGACGGGCTCGGCGGCGGTCTGCTCGACGTCCTGCTGAACCGCGCCGTAGGCGGTGTAAAGTGCGTTGGACTTCGGCGCGATCGAAAGATAGACGACCGCTTGCGCGAGGGCGAGATTGCCTTCGGGCATGCCAATGAAATGAACGGCGTCACGAGCAGCCATGCACAGCGCGAGCGCGTTCGGTTCGGCGAGGCCGATGTCTTCGACCGCCATGCGGACGACGCGGCGGGCGATGTAGAGGGGATCTTCTCCCGCTTCGAGCATTCGAGCGAGCCAGTAGAGGGCGGCGTCGGGGTCGCTGTTGCGCACCGATTTATGGAGCGCGGAGATGATGTTGTAATGCTCTTCACCGCTTTTGTCATAGAGCAGAACACGCTTCTGGAGGGCTTCGTGGATGGTGGCTTCCGATATCTCGGTGGCTTCGGGCGGAGACGCGGCTCGCCGCGGCTCTACCGAATTTTCAATGGTGAGCGACGCGGCTACCTCCAGGACGTTGTAGGCGCTGCGCGCGTCTCCGCTGGAGTATGCCGCGATTTTGCGCAGATTTTCTTCTGACGCTTCCAGATGCATCGGACCTAGACCGCGCTCGGGATCGGTGAGTGCGCGGCGCAGAAGAACGACGATCTCCTCTTCGGTCAACGGCTTCAACACGTAGACGCGGCAGCGCGAGAGCAGCGCGGAGTTGATTTCGAAGGACGGATTTTCGGTGGTCGCGCCGATCAGGCGAATGCTGCCTTTCTCGACGTGGGGGAGGAAGGCATCCTGCTGCGCTTTGTTGAAGCGGTGAATTTCATCGACGAAGACGATGGTGCGCGTGCCGTACTGGCGGGCGCGGTCGGCATCGCTCATGACCTGCTTGATTTCCTTGATGCCGGCTAGAACGGCGGAGAACTCGATGAAGTCGGCCTTAGTGACGCGGGCGATGATCTTGGCGAGGGTGGTCTTGCCGGTGCCCGGAGGGCCCCAGAAGATCATCGAGGTGGGGTCATCGCGTTCGATTTGCACGCGCAGCGGTTTGCCGGGGCCGACCAGGTGCTCTTGCCCGACGAATTCATCGAGCGTTCGCGGGCGCATGCGGTCGGCGAGCGGGCGCGCGCCTTGGGCGGCGGGATCTTCGTTCGGGATGGGCGCGAAGAGATTCATAAGAGATTAGAGGTCAGATTGCAGGGGTGAAGGCTCCAAGGTGCATACACGCGGTGCATACACATGATTTCCAGACCAGTTCTTGACCTCTGCAATCTGACCTCTCACTTCTGACCTGCTCTTGCGGCTTCATACAATACGATGCTGGCGGCGACTCCGGCATTGAGCGATTCGACTTGCGAGGCTTGCGGGATTGCCAGGGTTTCGTCCATTTGGCGCGTGAGTTCACGGGACAGACCGGCACCTTCGTTGCCGATGAAGATGGCTAGCGGCAGAGTCCATGATATCTGGGGCAGGGGAGTTCCCAGGTGCGAAGAAGTTGCCAGCAGGCGCACGCCGCGCGCACGCAGAAGGGGAATCAGTTCCGCGGAAGAGATCTGTAAAAAGGGCAAGCGGAAGATCGAACCCGCCGAACCGCGTAGAACTTTCGAGTTGTACGGACTGACGGTTCCTTCGGTCAGAAAGATTCCGGCGGCGCCAAAGGCCTCGGCGGAGCGCAGGATCGTTCCCAGATTGCCGGGGTCCTGCAGGCCAGCAGCTACGACGAACAGGCCGTCGTTCGAACGGTCGAGCAGTTGATCGGAAGAGAAAGCCGCCAGCTTGACCAGGGCCGCCACGCCCTGGGGAGCGTCGCTCGGCACGATCGAGTTGAAGAGTGCATTCGGCAGGACGAAGGTTTCGATGCGGGCGCCGATCTGGGACAGTAGTTTTTCGGCGAGAGGGCGTGCCGATTCGCTGAAGAATATGCTGTCCAGATGCTGGCCGCTGCGCAACGCTTCTTCGAGCAGCTTGACGCCTTCTATGGCGCACTCTCCCTGGGCAGTCAGCTCGGTGCGACGGAAGGCGAGACGTAAGTCTTTCAGCCTCTGGTTGTGGCGGCTGGCGACGGGGCGCAAACGGTCGGCTGGATGGTGAGTTCGCGCGGCTTTTGCAACTTGCTTCATGTTGGCGTTAACCTCAGCGACCCCCCCAAATATCTATCGCGAATGTCGGAATTGCTCTGACCGAATGCATCGAACAGAGGCTCGTGGTATGGTACATTTCATTGTTTACGCCGACAATCGGAAGGGATCAGAGTGCGCACGGAAATCCTGAAAATTCATGCCGCAACGCCCGAGACTTCGCTGATCAAGTATGCTGCCGAGCAAATTCAGGCGGGGCAGGTGCTGGGCATGCCGACCGACACCTTCTATGGTCTGGCGGCCGACCCGTTCAACCTGCGCGCGGTGGAGCGAGTCTACGAAATCAAATCGCGTTTACGGCATAAGCCGCTCTCGCTGCTGATCGAGAACGTGGACCAGGCGGAAGAATTCGCTCGTCCCTTGCCGGATGATTTCCATCTTCTGGCGCGGCGTTTTTGGCCGGGGCCGCTGACCATGATCGTTCCGGCAGCGTCGCATCTGCCGTTGAAGGTAACGGCGAACACGGGGAACGTAGCGCTGCGCGTGCCGGCGTCGGAAATCCCATTGGCGGTGGTGCGGGCGGCGAAAATTCCGATCACGGCGACCTCCGCCAATCTCAGCGGGGCTGCGGAATGCACAACTGCGGACCAGGTGCAGGAGCAGTTGCAGGGCCGCATTTCGCTAATCGTGGACGGTGGGCGGTCTCCGCGGACAGTTTCATCGACCATCGTGCACTTCAAAGAAGACGGTACCTGGCAGATCCTGCGCGAAGGCGCGATTCCCGCCAAGGATATTGTCGAAGCATTGTCTTAAGGCAGGGTTCAAAAGGCAGGTTTCAGAGTTTCAAGGTTTCAAAGCGGATCAGGCCGAAGGTCAAAACAGAGTGTCAATCAGGAATTGTCATGTTGTTTTGCAGCGCTGAAACCTTGAAAGATTGAAACCGGGTCTTTTTTGCGATGGCCGAAGACACCAATCCATCTCCTCCAAGAAAATCTCCATGGATGCATCCCGGGCTGCTGTTGTTGCTGGCGGTCTTGGGAGCACTGTGTCTATTTTTCGGCGTTACGGGGTCGCGCATCGTGCGGGCGGCCGCCGAAGCACCCGCGAAAAAGGCGGATGTGATCGTTGTTTTCGGAGCAGCCGAGTATGCGGGACGTCCTTCGCCGGTGTACCGGGCGCGGCTCGATCATGGGTACGAATTATTTCAGAAGGGAATGGCGCCGGTGGTGATCACGACCGGCGGATCGGCGCAGGATCCTGATTTCAGCGAAGGCGGCGTGGGCAGAGACTATCTTCTGCGGCGCGGTATTCCGGAACAGGCGCTGATCGCGGAGACGCAAGGCTCGGACACAGCGCAGTCGGCGGCGCGGGTGGCTAACATCATGCGCACGAACGGCATGAGCAGCTGCATTGCCGTGAGCGATGCGTATCATGTATTTCGCATCCGTGCTTTGCTGGAGAAAGAAGGCGTGCAAGTGCAGTTGGCGCCACGTCCGGAGTCGCGTCCGCACCCCCTGTGGGAGCGATTCGCGGCGGTGATGCGCGAGGCGGCGAGTTATTTGGCGTGGGAGGCGGGGCTGCCGTGAAGGGGCTGCGAGCTTGGAGCAAGCAGAGGCCTCCGTGGAGACGAAGCCTGTCTCGTCTTGGACGCGGCCAGCCGCGGCTCTACACGAGCTCGTTGCTCGCGGCTCGGAGCTGGGTTGCTACCATCCCATCTTCTCGCGCAGACTCGTGACGTGCGCGACGTGATGGCGTCCGTGCCATGCGTAGAGCGCGAGAGTTTTTTCGAGCGACATCGGGCCCAGGTCGGGATGGCGGAAGGTACGCTTCCAATCCGCGCCGGTGAATTCGCGCAGCATCAGCATCCATCGTTGGTGCAGGGAATCGAGCAAGGCCAGCGACACTTCGATGGGGGCGTGCTTGGCCTCGGGCAACTCGGCCCAAAGATTTTCCATGTAGGGCTTGATGGTGGGCTCGTCTTCGGTGAGGGCCAGCTTGAAACGCATGTAAGAGTTCATGTGGCTGTCGGGGACGTGATGGGCCACCTGGCGCGGTGTCCAGCCGCCATCACGGTAAGGCGTGTCCAGTTGCTCATCAGAAAGGCCGCGCAGGGCGGCACGCAGCCGGGCGGGAGTCTGCTCGATGTCGGCCAGGTATTGCTGCCTCTGTTCCGCTGTAGTCGGGCCAGTGTAGGAAAACTTTCCAATGGGATAACGCGGGTCGGACATAACGCTTCCTCCGGAAGGGCAGGCGAGTAGAAGAGTAGATGATTCAGAGTGAAATGTGATGCAGAAAAAACGACGAGTGACCCGCGACTACCGCACCATGGCCAGGATGCGAACTGCGGTCTCGCCGGGTTTCTCGTCTCTCGCCGGGGCGACGATGATGAGCGATCCGGTCGCGGGCAGGGAGGTAAAGCGCGCGGTTCTTTCCACCACATAACTTCCGTGGAGGGCGAGTTGGCGCGCCAGGGTGCGGTCGGAGGTCATGTTCACCGGTGTTTCAACGGCAAAGCCGATGGTGTAGCGAGCGTCCATGAGGAACTGAGCCGCCTCGCGGGCGATCGGAAACGGCATTGACAGATCGTTGATTGACAGATCGTTTGTCGTTGGAACATCGTGTGCGCCCGCGCGGCGGATGGCAATGACGGCTCCTTGCGGAATCATGCCGTGCCGCGATTCCCACGCGGCGATATCGTCGAGAGAAATCTGCGGGTTGTCCTCGTTCCCTGCGTTGATCGCTGCGTTCAAGTCCATCACCACGAGCGGAGCGACGAGGCGTTCAGGCGGAATCTGGCCAGCGGCCCAAGTCCCGGGAATCAGCGCACCGGGGGCAATGATGCGAGTTCTGGACTCCGTGGCATGCGGCCCCGTCGCGTTTTGCGCATCGGTCAGGTCCACCACGTGCGAATAGCGATCTTGCTGCGTGGAACCGGGTCGCCGGTCGGCGAAAAGCAGAATGGCGAGCACGAGCGCGTAAGCGATGATGAAACTGCGAATCCGCATTCAATTCCTTAGCTGGAAGTATGTAAGACGTAAGTCCTACGCTCTATTGTTGCCCCCAAGGGGTGACAAGTTCAATTCACGGTTGTACATGACCCAGCGACTGGCCCCGAATGCTTGCTGGTGGAGAGCCGGGCGTCCACGCCCTTCGTTCCGTTTATAACTACCAGCATTCGAGTCGGAAACTTTCGTTTTCGTTGCAATATTTCGGGCAAGACGGGCTGCAGGTTAGAATAGAGCTTACGTTTCCAGTGCTTTCCAGGCCCCACAGGAATCGCCGATTTCGGGTTGGGGCGCCTATGCCTGCTGGCAGGAATTGAGGATTGATGTTCGGCCGCGAAGAAAAAGTTTCCGCGCTCCGGCTCACCGCCGTGCAGTACATCGTACTGCTCATTTTCCTGTTTCTGGCTTACGGGCTGTGGAAGCTGCAGGTGATGCAGAGCGGCAAGTACGCGCAACTGGCGGAGCAGAACCGTGTTCGCAATGTGCCGATTCTGGCGCCGCGCGGCAAAATCCTGGATCGTGAAGGCCGCATCATTGTCGATAACTACCCCTCGTTTTCCGCGCTCCTGCTGCGCGATTCTGCGCGAGATCTGAACGCGGACGCGGAAGCGATCGCCAAGGGGCTGCATTTGAACACCGAGGAAGTGCGGCAGCGTATCCGGCGCTTCTCGTCGATGCCGCAGTACCAGCCGATTTTCCTGAAGGAAGACATCACGCCCGACGAGCTGGCATTCATCGAGGCGCACAAGAACGAGTTTCCGGAACTTGAAACGATCATGGCGCATCGGCGGCTGTATCCGCGCAATGGCTTCATGGCGCACCTCGTCGGCTACGTCGGCGAAGTGACCGAGGACATGCTCAACCAGCCGCAGTTCGAACTCTATACTCCGGGCGACGTGGTCGGCGTGAGCGGAGTCGAGAAGCAGTACAACAGCATTCTGATGGGCAAGAACGGATCGCGGCGCGCGATTGTGAATAGCCGTGGGCGGGAAGTGAGCCGTCTGGATGAGACTCCAGCCGAGCCTGGCAAGCAGCTGAAGCTGACTCTGGACCTGGATTTGCAGATCGCGGCGGAACAGGCAATCGAAGGGAAGAACGGCGCGATTGTGGCCATGGATCCGCACACTGGCGAAATCCTGGCCATGGTGAGCAGGCCAACTTTCGATCCCAATGATTTCGCGGTGAAGATTTCACGGGACGAATGGAATAAGCTGATCAACGATCCCGACAAGCCGCTGCTGAACAAAGCGATTCAGGCCCAGCTCGCACCCGGCTCGACGTTCAAGATCATTATGGCGACGGCTGGGTGGCAGGAAGGGATTGCGCAGACCCTCAACGTGCATTGCAATGGGGGCGCGACGTTCTATGGCCGGCGCTTCGGTTGCTGGGTGAAAACTGGCCATGGCGCGGTCGATTTGCCGAAAGCGATTTACCAGTCCTGCGATGTTTTCTTTTATACGCTGGCGGAAAAACTTGGCATCGATCGCATCGCAAAATACGCGACCGCCTTTGGATTGGGGCAGAAGACTGGTATCGACCTGCCTAACGAAGTGAGCGGCGTGATGCCGTCGGAAGAATGGAAGATCCGCAATTTCAAGCAGAAGTGGTTCGCGGGAGAGACGATTTCTGTGGGCATCGGCCAGGGTGCGGTGGCGATCACTCCGGTGCAATTGATGCGCGCGATCGGCGCCATTTCGATGGATGGGCGCATGGTTGTGCCGCACGTGATTAATCCGACCAACCTGCCGCAGGGCTACGTTGAGACCACGCACTATACGGAAGTAAAAGAAATTCCGTTTGAGCCAGCGGGATGGAACCTGATCACGGATGCGATGGGCCGGGTGTTGTTGCCCGAAGGCACGGCTCCCTCGGCGCACATTCCGGGAATCGATATCGCCGGCAAGACCGGGTCAGCCCAGATTGTTTCGCTGGCTCTGCGCGCGAAGCATCAGAATAACGAAGATTTCGCTCAGAACGGATGGTTTGTGGGTTTCACGCCCCGGCGCAATCCGGACATCATTGTGTGTGTGCTGTTTGAAGGCGGCGAGCACGGGAGACTGGCGGCGCGGCTGGCGACCCAGGTGATCAAGGCTTACGTTGATAAGCAGCGACGCCAGCCTACCAAGATGGCGGCGAGCCCGGGCAAGGTGGAAGTGAGCAGCCTGTGGACCGATTCCGGCGGCGAAGGGGAACATGGAGCAGAGTCACAGGGCGATCATTTGCAGGGTGGCCGCTTCCTCGTCGAGGTTGCGCACAGGAACGCTCCGCGGGCGGTTGCCGCGCCTGGGTTGCAGTGACTTTATCGCGAATCCAGAATTGACGTGGCCACCGGCAGCTGCGAGCTGCGCTCGGCTGGACGGGCGAGACGCCCGTCACCACACGAACCGTGATAGGTTAAATCTGAAATGAAGGCTGCTGCCCGTCTTGCTCTGGACGCCGCATCTGTGCGCGGAGTGACTTATGCCGACACGCGGGTGGTGGCAATTCGCAATCGCTCGCTGACTACCAAGAACGGACGGGTGGGGCACGCCTCGGAGTCCGAGTCGCTTGGCATCGGGGTACGCGTGATCGCGGGAGGTGCTTGGGGATTTGCCGCGTCCGCGGATTTGGGCCGCTCCGCGGTGGAAGCGGCGGCCGCGCGCGCGGTTGAAATTGCGAAGGCCTCGGCCCGGGTGAAGCGGGAAGACGTTCGACTGGCTCCCGAACCCGCGGCAGTGGCGGCGTGGACGACACCATTCAAGGTCGATCCGTTCACCACGTCGGTGGAGCAGAATCTCGATCTGTTGTTGAGGGTTGACGCGGAGATGCGCGCTGTTGCCGGAGTCACGCTTGCCGAAACCGGCATGAACTTCCAGCGCGAAGAGTCGTGGTTTCTTTCGTCCGAGGGCTCTGACATTCATCAGACAAAATATTCGACCGGTGCGGGATATACGGCGTATGCGTTTGCCGGCTCCGAGATTCAGAAGCGGTCCTATCCGAACTCGTTCGGCGGGCAATGGCAGAATCGCGGGCATGAACAGATCGAAGAGATGAAATTGGTGGAGAATGCCCGGCGCGTGGCGGAAGAAGCGGTCGCGTTGCATCAGGCGGATCAATGCCCGGAGGGTACGGCGACCACAATTCTGGATGGATCGCAACTGGGCTTGCAGATTCACGAATCCATCGGGCATCCGATTGAACTGGATCGTGTGCTCGGCATGGAGGCAAACTTTGCGGGCACGTCGTTCCTCACGCTGGAAAAACTAGGCAATTTGCGCTACGGCAGCGAACTGGTCAACGTCGTGGCCGACGCTCGGCAACAACACGGGCCGGGCCTGGGAACCTTCGCCTATGACGATGAGGGTGTGGCCGCGCAGTCGACGCCAATTATCACGAATGGACGTTTTACGGGATATCTGAGTTCGCGCGAAACGGCGCACACCATCGGCGCGACGCGATCCGGCGGCACGCTGCGCGCCGAAGGTTGGAACCGGCTGCCCATGATTCGCATGACCAATGTCAGCATTCTGCCCGGAGAGAGGCCGCTGAGTCTGGAACAGCTCATTTCCGCGACTGACCAGGGCATCTACATGGAGACCAACAAGTCCTGGTCGATTGACGACAAACGCTACAACTTTCAGTTCGGATGCGAGATTGCGTGGGAGATCAAGAAAGGTAAGCGGGTGAGGATGCTGAAAAATCCTTCCTATTCGGGGATCACCACGGAGTTTTGGAATTCGATGGATGCGATCTGCTCGCGCGACGAGTGGACGCTGTGGGGAACTCCAAACTGCGGCAAGGGCCAGCCGCAGCAGGTTGTGGGCACGGGACATGGGGCGAGTCCGGCCCGGTTCCGGAATATTCGCGTCGGCTCGGCGTATTCGTAGGGACGGGACTTGGTCCGTCTTTGCGGGCGACGGTTCTGTGGCGGGGGAGACGCGGCGAGCCGCGTCTCTACGGGAAATTCGGGAATGCTTACCAAAGAACTAGCCGCCGATATCTTTGACCGAATTCGGCGCTTCTCGTCCGCTGACGAGGTTGAAGCCATTTTCACCGGCTCGCGCTTTGCTTTGACTCGCTTCGCTAACAACACCATTCATCAGAATGTGGAGGAAGAGAATTCCGTCGTTTCGATCCGTGCGAATTTTGCCGGTCGGACGGCGCGCGCCACTACCAATCAGTTTGACGACGAGAGTCTGCAACGGGCGGTGGCGGCGTCGGAGAATCTCGCGAGAGTGCAGGCGCCGGATCCTGATTTACTGCCGATGCCGGATGCTTTGGAAGCATTCGGAAGGACGGGCGGGACGCCTGTCGCTCCATTATCCAGGTTCTTGGAGCAGACGGCGGCGATTACTCCCGCTGAGCGCGCGGAAGTGGTCAGGGACATCGTGTCCGTTGCCGGCAAACACAATCTGACTACGGCGGGGATCTACTCGATCTCGGAATCTGAGGAAGGGATCTTCAACTGTCGAGGAGTAGCGAATTGGCATCGCCAGACATTGGCGGAGATTTCCATCACCATGCTGGGCGATGATTCTTCCGGCTGGCAGAAGGCGAATTCGCCCGACGTGAGCAACCTCGATCCGAAGTGGCTGGGGGAGATCGCTGCGCAAAAGGCGGTTGAGTCAGCTCATCCGCGGGAGACCGCGCCGGGGAAGTACACGGTGATTCTTGAGCCGGCCGCCGTGCTCGACATTGTGGGGTTCATGTTCTGGGACTACAGCGGGGTGGCGATTCTGGACCAGCGCTCGTTTCTAAACGACCGGATCGGCACCAAACTTTTTGGCGAGAACATCAACATCTGCGATGACGTGGCCCATCCTCTGCAAGCGGGTTCGCCGTTCGATGGCGAGGGACTGCGGCGCCAGCGCGTGCAATTGGTCGAGGACGGCGTGGTTCGGCGCGTCGTGTATGCGCGCGCCACCGCGCAGAGGATGAAGAAGTCGGAGTATGCGGCCAAGGTTGGCACCATCGAACCCACCGGGCACGGATTTCCTTTGCCGAACGAGGTGGGCGAGATGCCGATGAACATTGTTTTCGGGGTGCCAGAAAAGTCGCGAAGCGTCGGAGAAATGATCGCCGCAACCGAACGCGGCGTGCTCGTGACGCGGCTGTGGTACATCCGTGAAGTGGACCCGTACGAGAAGATCGTGACCGGCATGACCCGCGACGGAACGTTCCTGGTGGAGAACGGCAAGGTGCAGTGTGGCCTGCGCAATTTCCGTTTTAATCAGAGCCTGATCTCGATGCTATCGAATGTCGAGGCCATGAGCGAGGTGGTTCGCGCCAGCGGCGAGGAATCGTTTGACATGGTGGTGCCAGCGATGAAAGTGAGAGAGTTTAATTTTACGGAAGCGACGAAGTTCTGAGTCAGCAATCAATACTTAGCTCTTAGCAATTCGCATTTAGCCCTTCCGGTCGGCATTAACTTTCCTTAGCAGAGAGCTCAACATCTTTCGGATCTGTGATAGTTCATCTGCGATTTTCGCGTAGTCGGGTTTCGCCAGGTAACCCAAGTCCTTCGCTCGGAGCAACTCGCCGTCCATTTCACTCGCCGAGCCCGAACCAATCTGGAGAAAGCGTTGAGACTCGTTATTCCCCATTTTTCCACAACTCTCAGCAATATTCGCGCCGACGGAAACTGCGCATCGCCCAATCTGACTCGTCAGGCCATAAAGTTTCTTCCCGTGGAAATTTCAAGGTCGCGGCATAAATCGCCAACGTGCAGGCTAAGTGCTAAATGCTAACGGCTAAGTGTTGCGGCCGCAGCGACCTCGCTCAGCATCCCTGGAGCGCCCCTAAGTCGCTGTACCAGTGGCACTTCGACGCCTTTGTTCCATGACTTCCGTAACTTTGCATGGCGGGTGCCGGGGTGTAATCTCGGCCTGAAATGTGCACATGCTCAGTGGGAGTGGTGCACGGCACGAACTGGAAGGAAGGTCGTCGCAAACGTGTCTGAAACCGCCAAGGAAACCGTTGCTGAAGTCAGCAAGAATCGTCGGGGTTATACGGATATGCAAGGCGCGCCGAGATTTCCCATAAAACTGCCGGTGGCACTGAAGTCGACGTCGGCGGTCAACCAGTCGGGAATCGCGGACCAAGGCGTCTCAGGGAAGACGGTTGAGACGGAAAACATTTCCGCCAACGGCGTCTTGTTCCGCATGGATGCCGACGTGCCTGTCGGTTCGGCTGTCGATTTTACTCTCTCTCTTCCCGCCGATGTCGTGGGCGCAGAAGCGGACGTGCAGGTGGATTGCCGCGGACGAGTGGTGCGCAGCTTTGAAGATGGTGGCCGGCGGGGAGTCGGTGTGGTGATTGACGAGTACCGTTTTGAGCGCAGGTAGTTTGCGCGCAGTTCGGCCGCGCAGGTAGGCGCGAAAAGAGGACGGATGGGCAGCACTTCGGTCAGCACTTCGGGCAGTGTCGAGCCAGGCGAGGGTGTTCAGCCTCAGGACAGCAAAGGCACGATCCGCGTGATTGTGGCGGATACGCAGGCCATTTTCCGCGTCGGGCTGCGAAAGATCTTTGCACTCGAGGACGACATACGGGTTGTCGGACAGGCCGAGAGCCTCGATCAGACGATTGCTGCTATTCAAAAATTTTCCGCCGATATTGTGATCTTCGAGGCGGCCCTTTCGCCGAATCCAGCGGATGCTGTTTCCGATCTTCTCCGGCAGAATACGAGCTGCCGTTTGGTTGTCGTGCTGCAAGAACCCGACCAGGAGATGACGCTCGACTTGTTCCGGCGCGGCGCACATGGCATCGTTTCGCGCGAAATTGAGCCGGAAATACTGGTGGAATGTCTACGCAAAGTCGTTCAGGGTGAATCCTGGCTCGAGAGCCGCGCCGTCGCCTGGGTGCTGGAGGCCTATCGCACGCAGGGGGTGCGTCCGGCAGGGTCGCGTCCCAAAGTGTCGCTCACGCCCAAAGAGTCGCTCATTGTTTCCTGTGTTACGCAGGGGATGAAGAACAAAGAGATTGCCCTGCGGGTTGGCACCACCGAGCAGGTGGTCAAGAATTACCTTCGCAAAGTTTACGACAAGCTGGGAGTCGCCGACCGGCTGGAACTGGCGCTCTACTGCCTGAGTCATCGCGTGGTTGAGGGCGTGGGTCAGGCTAAGCCCGCCCAACCAGCCTCACCCGCGCCACCCGCCCAAACCACTCCACCAACGAATGGGCACGCTCCGGAGGCGCCAGAAACGCCGAACGCCGCAGCGGCGGCCGCTGCTTCGGGATCCCGCTCCTGATTTTCTTCTTCTAGTTGCACCAGCCCGATGAAGGCTAACAACATCAGCCTTGCAGCAGAAGCCAGTCCCCCGAGTTGTCATCCCGGATGAAGCGAGGGATCTGCAGTTCGCGGGCAATCCGTAGCACTGTTAGAATCAAAACAAGCGCTTCGCATGGCGCTGGAGAGATGGCCGAGTGGCTGAAGGCGCACGCTTGGAAAGCGTGTTTACTCGAAAGGGTAACGTGGGTTCGAATCCCACTCTCTCCGCCATATTTTGAATGACTTAGCTCGCCCAGCAATCAGTTTGCAATCAGTTTGCGGGGTAGGGCCAGCCCTACGACCTTCGAGTGCGCTTGTGCCATCTCATCCGTGACCACGTCGCCATAGATGTTCAGCGTTGTTCGGATGTCCGAGTGCCTCATCAGTTTTTGCTGGACAGCGATCGGAGTTCCCACGGCATCGAGCCAGGAGCGGTAGCTGTGGCGCAATGAATGGGTGCCCAGTTTCCCAATTCCGGCTTTGGAAGCTGCCTGCTGAAACATTAGCCAGACCCACGGGTACGAGACCGGTAACCGGCCAAGCTTAACTGGGCTGGCAAACATCCAATCTTCATCCGACGAAAATTGGCTTTTCTGCCTCCACGTTTTCAGCACTTCCAACATCGCTGCATCGATGGACATCAGTTTGCCCGAGTAGATGGTTTTCACGTCGTCAACTTGTTGGCGGACGATTCCGCGTTCAACTTTGAGCTTGCCGCTGAGCCAGTCAACATCTGACCACCTCAAAGCAAGGCATTCGCTGATGCGCAGACCAAAGCAAACGCAGACGAGCGCAATTGTTCGGATGGGTTCTTCCAAGTGTTGCAGGAACAGTTGGAACTCTTCCACCGTCAAACTGCGTGGCTTCCGCATTCGCTTGGTTGCCCCCCTGATTGTGACCAACTCCATGGGGTTACGTTGCGTGGGTGTATCACCGCGCCACATGGCGTAATCCCAAAGTGCATGGATAAGGCCTCGCACATGAACTCTGCTCTTAGGGGAAAGAGTCAGAGATTGTAACCACAGCTCCACGGGACGGGCTTGCAAGTCTGTGAGCGGGCAGTTCCGCCAGCGTGGGAGTATGTGATTGTTCAGCCAAGCCTCGTAGCTCCGGCGTGTGCTGAGGCGTCGAGGCATTTTTTCGCTCCGGTACTGCGCTACGATACTATTCACTGTGACGTCCGGGTTGTTACTGACTGGGTTTTCCACCAAACGCCGAAATGGTTCGGCAGCACGCCACGCTGATGTCTTCGTGGGGAACTCGCATGCCGAGCCGATGAGTTTCGTGCGTCGATGGCCGTTCTCACACCAGAGGAAATTCCAAGTTCTTCGACGCTTGTCGAAGACAACACTACCTTGTTGTAGCCGTGCTCGTTTCATATGCTCCTTTCGTTTACGAGCACGGACGGCTGCGCCGAGCTTACCACAGGTTTCTTCGGGGTCACCATTGCTTCCAAGTCTGCGTGCAGAAAACGCCAGACTCGGCGTTGTGTCCCGCTGAGTGCGTAGGCTTTTACCCTGCCTTGTCGCGCCCAGAGCAGCATCGTACGCACCTTCACGTTGAGGTATTGTGCTGCCTCTGCTGCGGTCAGCCATGCTGGGAGTTCCGCGTCGAAGCGATCCTGGGCGACCGATTCAGGGGAAGAGTATTCAGGATCAGAGGGTTGGGATGGGGGACACATATTGACTCCGTTGGAACGAAGGTTGTGACATTTCGATTTTCTTCTTTCGCTTCCATAGTGGCGGGTTGGACTGGAACTGAGAAGGTTCAGTCAAGGGCGACCGGAGGGAGCCGTGCCAGCGGGCGTGCCCCTTGACGGGTTCTTTGCAGTTCCGGTTTTGTTCTCGTGGAAGCGGAAGAAGACACTGGATGCTCGGGGTGTTGTTCATGTGCTTCATTGCATCGCCTGCTCGGGTGATTTGGGCTTACGCTGCGCTTTGTGCATGGAGTGAGTTGCTGTCGCGTTTGGCGCTGCGTCTGGCGGCTTCGATGGAAGCACGACTGTGTTAGGGGCCGGTTGCAGTGCGGTCGGGGTTCGATTAATCCAACGGTTCCGGTTGCGCGGTTGCGGCAAACGCCCCTACCAGCGACCCTTTCGCGCTAACCCTAGCGCAGCAGTCCGTCGCCGCGCTCACGGGCGGCGCTCCAGTAACCGATGTGACGCTGAACGCGAATGTGATTTCCATTTCTGGTTCTGACGACGAAACCGGGACAGGAACTCTTGAGGCAAAGGGAATCAGCGAAAGCCGCGTTGACCTGAGCTTGAGCGGTGGAACGCGATCAGATGTTCGCAACTTTACCAGCGGCGGCGCTCCGGGAGGTGCATGGGAGAAAAATGGGGGCACTTCCACAGCCTACGCGAATCACAACTGTTGGACAGACGCAGCCTGGTTCTTCCCGGCGCTTTCCTCGCTCACCCAGACCGCGAACCCGAACTTCATCTTTAAGTACATCGGTCAGGAGCAGCACGCAGACGTCAACACTCAGCATATCCGGGTGTTTCAGATCGGCCAGCAAGACAAGGTCACTTTACAACGGCTAAGCACAGCAGATTTCTACCTGGACGCGAGTTCCAGCTTGCCTCTAGCCATCACGTCACAGGTGCATGCCGACAGCGATATGAATACCGATGTCGCCATGGAAGTCCGTTTTGACAATTATCAAGCGGTAAGCGGGTTCCAGGTTCCTTTTCATCTTCAACGAATGTTCAACGGCGGTGTGGTTCTCGATGTCACGGTCACGAGTGCCGCTTTCAACACGGGGTTGCCCGACAGCTTGTTCACCCTTCAGTAAGAGCGGAGAACGATTATGAAGCGCTATGCTTTGTCAACCCTTGTGGGTCTGGTCGTTTTGGCTGGAATCTCTGGCGCACAAGTCGCCAGCGGAACAGCGATTTTCAATAGTTACGGCGGCGGCCCGTTTGATGTTGTGAATCTTGGCAATTTGAACGTTCATTTTGCGGTTCCCATCCTTCACAAGGCGGGGCGCGGCCTGCCGTTCAGCTACGACCTGAGCTATGACAGCTCGGTATGGTATCCGGTGGGTGTGTCAGGAAGCCAAGTTTGGACCCCGGTGAGTAATTTTGGTTGGTCGTCAAATTGGGGCGGTAACAGCGGATACCTGTCCTATTCGTTCTTGCAAACCTACTGCTACGACAACATGGGTCACCAAAGCGGATCGACCTCCTACTATCAAGGCTGGGCGTATCACGACCCGTGGACTAATGCGTTTCATGGTTTCAGCGGGTACATGGTCATATACGCCTGGTCTTGTAGCGGAACAAACATCTACTCCTTTACTTCGACCGCCACAGACGGATCTGGCCTAACACTCAACGTCAACAATCTCTCCGGCACCATAACGCTCCCATCGGGTACGGTTGTAAGTCCACCCAACGGTCCGCCTACAGGTCCCGTCGCGACGACAAAAAAGATGATAATGGAAACCAGATTACCTCAAACACGAGCGGCGTTTTCACGGATACGCTTGGGCAAACCGCTCTCACCATCTCCGGCAGCAACCCAGTTGCTTTCGCTTACACTCCGCCGGGTGGTACGGCCGTTTCATACAATCTGCACTATGGCACATACAATATAAAGACACATTTCGGTTGCAACAGCATCGCCGAATACACGGCCAGCAACGTGTCGCTAGTGAGCAGCATCGGCCTGCCGGACGGAACTTCGTACTCCTTCACTTATGAATCTACGCAAGGATTTTCCGGCTACTACACCGGGCGGATTGAATCTGTCAATCTTCCTACCGGCGGAACCATAAGCTATAGCTATCCTCTGACGAACAGCGGCACTACAAACGGAATCAACTGTGGTGACGGCTCCGCCCCAGCTGCCAGCGGCACGAATCCGAGCATGACCAGAACCCTAAATCCTGGCGGCCAGTGGACCTACTCGCGCACGCAGGTCTCTGGTAATCACTGGCAGACCAAGGTTTCGACTCCCCCCGATCCTCAGAATCCTGGATCAGCCAGCGACGACACGGTAATCGACTTCCAAAAAGATAGCACGACCGGCAACACTCCAACTTACAGTTTCTATGAAACGCAACGTCAGACTTACCAGGGGGCAGCGGGCGGAACTCTCTTGCTGACTACCATTATTTGTTGGAACGGGAGTAGCTCCAATTGCACGACAACCCCCGTGTCATCGCCCATCAATCAGAAAGCGGTCACGGTTCAGTATCCAAACGGCGGTCTCCAGTCGAAGACCGCCGTTTCTTATAGCGGTGCTTTAGTGACCGAGACTGATCAATACGCATACGCAAGCGGGACACCGACAACGCTAGCCCGGAAATCAGTCATAAGCTATGCGTCGCTGGGCAACGGCATCGTGGATCATCCATCCAGCGTGGTCGTCCAGGACGGAAGCGCCAACGTCCTTTCCACAACGAACTATACCTATGACGAATATTCCACGTACCCTTTGCAGCCGACAAACGGAACTCCGCAGCATGTGAGCATTACCGGATCGCGAGGCAATGCGACAACTGTGTCCAACCTGGTCTCCGGCTCGACATATTTGACAAGACATTCCAGCTACTACGATACGGGGACCATTTACCAAGCCTACGACGTGAACGGGGCAGTAACGACCTACAACTACGATACGACAGTGCAGGGCAACACCACAAAATCCTGCGGCAACAGCTTTGTGACAGGGTTTACTCTGCCGATTAGCAACCTGTCTGCCTTGGCTTCCGAGACGTGGGACTGCATCGGAGGCGTCGTGACGGCGGTCGCAGACTTAAATGGGAACATCACAGCAACGACTTATAACGATCCATATTTCTGGCGGCCCGCCTCTGCGCAAGACCCGACGCCAGCCACGACCAGCTTCACTTACACAGCATATAATTCCACAAGTCAAGCCCCTGCGAACGTGGACAGCAGGATGCTATTCAACAGCAGTAATTCCGTCGTAGAGCAGCTTACGACCGTCGGAGGATTCGGGCAGGTGCTGTATTCTCAACAACGCGAAGGGCCAAGCTCTACAAATTATGATTCCACGCAAATGCTTTACGATTCGTTTCTAAGGCCTTATCAGACCACCATGCCGTGTGTCACCAGTGCCGGGCAAGGCTGTCCAAGTGCGGCCAAGACCACGACCACATTCGATGCTCTGAAGCGAGTTCACCAAACGACCGACGGCGGAGGAGGCTACGTCACGTACACGTACAACCAGAACGATGTTATGCAGGCCGTCGGTCCAGCACCAGCGGGTGAGAACCTCAAACAGAGACAATTGGAGTATGACGCGACAGGCAGGTTGACATCGGTTTGCGAACTGACCAGCGTCACCGGATACGTCCAATGTGGACAGACTAACTCTAATAACGGTTACTGGACCCAGTACGCCTATAGCGTCGTTTCCGGGTATCCAACTACAACCGTCACTCAGAACAAATTAGGGTCTTCCCAGCAGACGCGGACGTACACCTACGACCTGCTGGGAAGGCTTCTCTCGGAGCAGAATCCTGAGAGCGGAACCATTAACTATACGTACGACTCCGACTCGGCCGGTGCTTGTTCAGGGACCTACAGCGGCGATCTCGTGAAATTCGTGGACGCGAAGGGAAATAAAGTTTGCTATCGGTACGATTCTCTGCATCGGGTCACGCAAATTACCTATCCAATCGGGCCAGACGCCGGAAATACGCCTACCAAGACTTTCGTCTATGACAGCGCAACTTACAGTGGCACAGCTATGTCGAACGCGAAAGGGAGACTCGCAGAGGCTTATAGCGGCCCTTCCGGTTCGAAGGCCACGGATGAGTTCTTCAGCAATTCAGTGCGCGGTGCACTAACGGACACATGGCAATCCACGCCCCATTCTGGCGGCACGTACTATCACATCACGGCAGGGTTCTGGGCCAATGGCGCTCCGCAGAGCCTTAGTAGCAACATCACCGGAGTTCCGACCCAGACGTACGGGGTAGATGCGATGGGTCGGCCTTATTCCGTCACCGCAGGATCAGGGCAAAATCCCGTGACCAGTACAGGCTACGATCTTGCTAATTTCAAGACCACCATAAACTACGGTTCCTCGGATTCTGATGTTGTCAACCTCGATCCGAACACGGGTCGCATGACGAAGTACACTTTCAACGTGGGCAGCAAGTCTGATATCGGGCAAATGACTTGGAACCCAAATGGCTCGCTGGCTACGTTGGCGATTTCGGACACCGTTCCAGGCACTTCCGATACGCAGACCTGCAACTACACGCACGACGACCTGACGCGCATTTCCAGCGTCGGTTGCGTGAATGGTTCGACCAACAAGTGGAACCAGAATTTCACTTATGACACCTTCGGTAACATAACAAAATCTACTAGCGGCCCCGGAAGTTCGTTCCAGCCGACTTACGACGCATCTAAGAACTGGATCACGGCCTTGCCAGGAATTACGACGACGACGGACAACAATGGGCAAGTGACCTACGACGGAACCCACAATTATACCTGGGACGCTGAAGGCAAGATGCTGACCGTGGATACCACCACACTGACCCACGACGCGCTAGGGCGAATGGTAGAAAAGGCGGTGGGCACAACATACACTCAGATTGTTTATAGTCCGCTCGGAGGAAAATTCGCGTTGATGAACGGTCAAACACTGGTTAAAGGATATGTACCCCTGCCTGGAGCGCAGGCCGTTTACACGAACACGGGGCTGACGTACTACAGGCATTCCGACCACCTTGGCAGTTCGCGTCTAGCGACAACACCGAGCAGAACGCTCTATTCATCGACAGCCTATGCCCCCTACGGCGAACCTTACGCACAGACTGGAACCACGGATTTGTCATTCACAGGGCAGGATCAGGATACAGTTTCCGGAATGCACGATTTCTTGCTTCGCAAGTACATCCCTGTTCAGGGCCGCTGGCTCTCGCCCGATCCGGCTGGGTTGGGGGCGGTTGACCCCGGCAGCCCACAGAGCTGGAATCGTTATGCTTACGTGCTGAACAATCCGATGGCAATGATTGACGCGCTAGGTGATGACGGTTGCTACTCTCTCGAAGGTGTGTCGGATGCATCATGCGCCGACTATTACGGTCCCGGCAGTGTCTATGCGATGTCGCGCGGGGGAGGGCCAAGTTCCGGCTTTGGTGATTATGCTAGCCAAGCAGAGGCTGCTTATGCCGCATTTGTCGATACGGTGTTTTTCTATAATGGCTCGACGATATCGGAGTTGGGTATGGGCGTTTATATAAACTGGAGCGTCGACAGTGGGGTTTTTCTGCAGGACCGCAACGGCAACCATGTGGACCCGGGCATCTTTGGGGACCGTCTTTACCTTGGCTCCGGCGGAAGCACGGCTGGCGGTGCTACTGGGCCCCCGACGCGTGGCGGGGCAGGCTTCGCAGGCAGTGGAGCATACATCAGTGGGCTCCGAACATTGTTCGGCAAGCCAGCTTGCGTCGGGTTGCTGGGGGGGATGACGGCAGATACCGCACTGCACGATGCATCCGTAGAAGACGCAACAGCCCCGGATTTCCAGATGTCCCCTCCGCAAGCGGCTGCTTACACTTATTTGATAAATCACGCACAAGGTGACTACGCAGCAACGCTACCATACGGAACGTGGGTTCTGGTTGGGACCGCCTTCAAGCAGCTTACATTTGGGCAACAGGAAACCGTTCTGGTACACGAAATCCGGCATCATGCATTGGGATCCTTAGGTGAGCCATGGACAAGAGCGCAGTACAAGGCAGAATACGCGATGATCGTAAAGGCTTGTGGGACGGAGATGCCGAAATAGCAAGGTCGGCGACTGAGGCTTTTTTCATGATCAGGATGTTGTCGTCAATTGTGCTCATTCTGGTAACGACTGCAATGCTCGCCCAATCGAAGGAGGATAAAGGCGGGTCAATCGGGCCAAGGCTGGAAGTGCAAATTACCAGCGACAAATCAGTCTATAAAGTTGGTGAACCAGTACGAATCACTATTACCCTTCGGAATGAGGGCAATGTTGTCGTTTGGTTGAGTAAGCCTCTCGGAGTTGGTAGAGATCCTGGCTATTTCTACGTCGACGCAGTTGCGCCAGATGGCACACTCCTGCGAAACACGAGTCCCGTAACGGGAGGGGGTATGCACGAACCACCGAAGCGCTCCGCCAACAGTGTCCTCCAGGAGTTTTTGTGCCATCGCGTGCCGTTTTTCCCAGGAGAGTTCTGGGGGGTCAGCCGTAACATCGACGACGCCTTTGTCGCTCTAAGAAGTCCTGGTCGGTACAAAATAACTGCGAAGTACCTTGACGAACCAATTCATGATCTGTCGAAGGCAACCTTGCAGAAATTGCAGATGGAAGCAAAGTTTCCGATACAAACTGAGCCGGTTGCTTCCGAACCTCTGGTTATCGAAATCGAGGCAGCTACTGCGGATAGCGGTTTCAGGTGAGAAAAACCGAGGTCTTTCTTTGTCGAATCGCTAGACTCAAGTGCTACTGGCTGTCTTTCTTCCGCGCTTTTTGGAAGGGCGCGCGCTTTCGACCGGAACGATGATGTTCACCTGTCACACCATACCCGCAAGACGGGATACTACAAAACATGGTCCGACGCCGAGACACAATGGGCGCCTGAAGCAGTTTTCAATGTTAATGCTCACGACGAGTGCGGCTGATGCAAGTACCATCAGCGAGTTAGAGATGCGAAAGTGGACGCTCCTAGCGTTTGCATGACTCCCATATCAAGGTTGCTCGCGACACACTTACGATATCTTGCACCAGCAATGTCTTCGACCTGGGGTCTTTTCGCCGTCGCTGGCGTGACATTTACAGCTTGTCTGCTGACAAGTGTGATACTTCATGAACCGGTTCCGCGCGTCCACGATGAATTCAGCTACTTGGTAATGAGCAATACGTTTACCGATGGTCACCTCTCCAATCCTACGCCGCCCGTGCCTGAGTTTTTTGATACATTCCATGTCCTTGTGCGCCCAGTGTATGCCTCCAAGTATTTTCCAGCCCAAGGACTCTTTCTTGCAGTAGGACAAAAATTAAGCGGCCATCCGGCAGTCGGCGTGTGGCTCAGTTCGGCGCTCGCGTGCGCGGCCATAACCTGGATGCTCCAGGCGTGGCTCAGTCCTGGATGGGGCCTGCTTGGCGGAATCCTTTTTGTTGTTCAGTATGGGATTTTCAGCTATTGGAGCCAGAGCTACTGGGGTGGTATGGTTCCGGCACTCGGCGGTGCGCTGTTCTTCGGAGCGCTTCGACGCCTTTGGAACGCCTTCTCATGGCAGAGTGCCATCTGGGTCGCACTGGGCTCGCTGATACTGGCGAACAGCCGCCCTGTTGAGGGTTTTCTGGCTGTGCTGCCCGGCACGGGTTTGTTTTTGCATCGTCTCTGGCGCAGTCACCGTTGGCGCGAAGCCGGATTTTGGCGGCAGTTCGTGCTTCCCGGCGCGTTAGTGCTCACTCTTGGAGCCATAGCAATGGGCGCATACAACCGCGCAATCACTGGCTCAGCGTTCAAGACCCCCTACATGCTCCACGAGGAGCAATATCAGGAGACACCACTCCTGCTCTTTCTTCCGCTTCGGCCCAAGCTCACCTACAGCAGTCCCATGCTTCAGCATTACTACGAAGGGAACGAGATGCGCCCCTACGTCTCGCAACGCATTCCAAAACTTTGGCCGCTAGCCGTGGGACGCAAGATCGCAACCTGGTGGGATTTCTATTGCGGCGTTCTACTCAGCATACCGCTGTTCCTTCCCGCTCTATTGCGGCGCGGCAAGACGCGGATATTTCAGATCATTTTTCTTGCTGGATTCTTCGCGCTCCCCTTCGTTTCAGGCAATACAATCGCGTGGCGAATCTTGATTGATCTGCTAGCTGTACTCGAAATCGGCGTACTCTGGTTTGCGTTCAGCGAGTTTTGGTCTCGGCTTGCACTTGCCACCGGCGCACTGATCCTGTTTGAACTGTTTTTCGCGAAATGGTCGTTCCCCCACTACTTCGCTCCGGCGGCGAGCTTGGTGCT
>Ga0210402_10000086_pt1 | contig 100673 bp, 70 predicted proteins | sample IncBWC7MmetaG_FD_161055 | JGI IMG/M metagenome (GOLD analysis project Ga0210402, IMG submission 161055) | Forest soil microbial communities from Barre Woods Harvard Forest LTER site, Petersham, Massachusetts, United States - Inc-BW-C-7-M | ecosystem: Environmental > Terrestrial > Soil >...
ATCTTTGTAGAGATCGTGGCGGAAATCGTCGGTGGCGAACTCGAGACCGGGCTCGATGAGGTTTGAGATCTCCTCTACCGTGAGACCGGGGTTCTTGTCTTTGTTGTCGATGATCCAGCTTTCGCGCTCGGTGACTACCTGGTCGCGGAATTCTTCAGTGGCGAGCTCATACCCCCACTTGCGGAACGCGCCTTCGGTGAACTTTTGGATGTTGCCTTTGTGGACGAGCGTGACCGCTTTGTTTTTATGGTCGAGAGCATGCCGGATGGCCATGCGCACCAGACGCTTCGTACCGGTCACGGACATGGGTTTGATGCCGATGCCGGAATCGAGGCGGATTTGCTTCTTGCCGCCCTTCAGCATGTCCTTGTTGAGGAATTCGATCAGGCGTTTGGCATCTGACGTCCCCTCTTCCCATTCGATTCCGGCATAAACGTCTTCTGTGTTCTCGCGGAAGATGACAATGTTCATGCGCTCGGGATGCTTCACGGGCGACGGCACACCGGCGTAGTACTTCACGGGACGCACGCAGGAATAGAGATCGAGGATCTGGCGCAGGGCGACGTTGAGCGAGCGGATGCCGCCTCCGACAGGCGTCGTCAGCGGGCCTTTGATGGCGACCCGAAATTCACGGATGGCGCTGATGGTGTCGTCGGGCAGCCAGTTTTGAAAACGAGCCTTGGCTTTCTCACCGGCAAAGACCTCGTACCAGGCTACGGAGCGCTTCCCCGGGTATGCCTTTTCAACCGCCGCGTTGAAGACGCGGACGGAGGCTTTCCAGATGTCTCGGCCCGTTCCATCGCCTTCAATAAAAGGGACAATCGGGTGATCGGGGACGCGATACTTACCGTTGCTGTATTCGATCTTCTGCCCGTTGGATGGGACAGGGACTCCGTTGAACGACGCCATTACCGGTGCCTCCGCAAGCGGGGAAGGAACCAATCATTATAAAGAATATTCAAGTTTGCGAATGGAGCGCCGGGCGTCCCCGCCCGGCTCACGCCTGCGACTGCGCCTTGGACCGGCGAGGACGCCCGAGCTCCGCTGAAGAGCACTAGCGCTCGATCTTTACCGACTTTACTACGACGTCCTTGTTGGGACGATCTTGACGATTGCGCGCTGCCTGCGAGATTTTTTCGACGACATCGTATCCCTCGACTACCTCGCCGAAAATTGTGTGCTTGCCGGTGAGCCATTCGGTGTTGCCTACGGTGATGAAGAACTGCGAGCCGTTAGTGTTGGGGCCGGAATTGGCCATCGCAAGTTTCCCCGACTTGTCGAACTTGTGCGGAGAACCTTTGGTCTCGTCTTCGAACTGGTAGCCGGGGCCGCCCATGCCGGTGCCTTGCGGGTCTCCGCCCTGAATCATGAAGCCGGGAATCACCCGGTGAAAAATCGTTCCGTGATAAAGGGGGTCGTTGGATTTCTTGCCGGTGGAGGGGTGCTTCCATTCGCGCTTGCCCTCGGCGAGGTCGACAAAATTCGCGACGGTCTTGGGGGCATCCTTTTCGAACAGACGGCAAACGATATTGCCTTCGCTGGTTTCAAACACGACATAGGTTCCGGGTGTACGGGTCATAGTCTCCCTTCAATTCTTAAATCAATCTTCCCATTACTCTTGCTGTAGAGACGAGCTTGCCTCCTCTTGGATGCGGCCAGCCCCGTCGCTACCTGTATTTTGTACTACGTCGGTTTCTTCACGGCCGGCGACGGTTTGGGAACTGCGGGCCTGCTGGATGCACCGGCGCGATGGATTTCGATGTGCGTGATCTTGATGGGACGGAGCGGGCGTTCGCCGTCGGTTGCCATGCGAGCGATTGTCTTGACCAGTTCGACGGCGGCGTCATCGCACTGGCCGAAGATGGTGTACTTGCCGTTGAGGCTGGGGTAGGGAACTTCAGTGATGAAGAACTGCGAGCCGTTGGTGTCGGGTCCGGCGTTGGCGTAGGCGAGACGCCCGGGACGATCGAATGTGACACTGGGCGAAGTCTCATTCTTGAATTTGTAGCCGGGATCGCCCGTCCCATCGCCTTTCGGATCTCCGCCCTGAATCATGAAACTGGGGATCACGCGGTGGAAGATGGTGCCATCATAAAGCGGAACGCCGTGCTTCTTGGCGTGAGAGACGGGGCTGGTCCAGTCTTTTGTGCCGCTGGCGAGGCCGATGAAATTCTCGACTCCGATCGGGGCTACCTTCGGAAACAGCGTGCAATGCAGGTCGCCGGCCGTGGTGTGGATGATGGGGGTGGGCTCCGCGGTCGCAGCGGGGGCGGAACTGGCGGGCTTGCGGACGGGAGGCTTTGGCTTTGCCGCCGGCGGCGGAGTTGAAGCTGCCTGTGCGGCGCCGAGCAGAGACGTGGAGATGATCAGGACAAGCGTCTGCAGTAGAGTGCGCATGGATGCTCCTGTAAGTATTTTGGCAAGTGTCCATTGTACGACAATCGATCCTCTTGCTGGTGGAGAGCCGGGCGTCCCCGCCCGGCCGCGATGCTGCTGGCACGCGGGGGCACGGGCGAGACGCCCGTCGCTCCACTTTCTATTTCATGGCTTGCATTTCGCGGCTCACTCGCTCGGCCTCGCGGAATACGCGCAGCAGGTTGCCGCCCAGAATCTTCCGAATATCGTCGGCGCTGTAACCGCGGTCGAGCAGGGCCTGCGTGATTTTTGGCAGATCGGCGGCGGAGTCGATCCCCTGAGGAGTCGCGCCGCTGACGCCGTCAAAATCTGAGCCCAGCCCGACATGATCGATACCGGCGACTTTGGCAATGTGGTCGATGTGAGCGATCAGCGAGCTCAACGGAGGGCGCGGAATTTTGGCGGCCCATTCGCGCTCGATGCGGTCGGCGTCGAGATAGGTGACGGTCTTACCCTCTGCCTTGAGTTTGTCGGTGTAGGCCTTGACGGCGTCATCGCGGTCTTTGGCTTGCGCCTCGGCCGCCTTGCGGTAGTTCTCGTCGATGAATGCGTTGTAGAAATTTACCTGGACGACGCCACCGTTCCTGGCGACAGCGCGGAGCATGTCGTCGGTCATGTTGCGGGGATGATTGGTGAGGGCGCGCGCGGAAGAGTGCGAGGCGATCAGTGGTGCCCGGGTGATGGCGATCGCGTCATAGAACGTCCGATCGGCGACGTGCGAGATATCGATCAGCATTCCGAGGCGGTTCATCTCGAGGACAATCTGTTTGCCGCCGTCCGTCAGGCCGTTGTGGTGCTCGACTTTGGGATTGTTGATATCGCCGGACGAGTCGGCCCACTCGTTGCTGTTCGACCAGCTCAGCGTCATGTAGCGGACACCGAGGCGGTAGAAATCGCGGAGCAGGCGAATGTCGTTTTCGATGGAGTGTCCGCCCTCAATCCCCAGAAGCGCGGCGAGTTTGTGTTCGCGGTGGGCGCGCTCGATGTCATCGACACCGAAAGCCATCATCATGCGGTCGGGATGGCGGGCCGCTTGCTCGTAGACCGAATCGATGAGATCGAGCGTGTGGCGGGCAAAGTGGCCCTGGTTGGTTTCCGGTTCCACCCAGATGGAAAAAAATTCGGCGCCCAGATTGCCAGCCTTAGCCTTGTCGAGACTGATGTGGCCGTGGTCTTTCGGGTCGGTTGATCCGATGTCATAGTTTTCGTCGAGGAAGCGCTGCGGAGTATCGGCATGCGTGTCGACGACGATGGCGGAGTTGTGAATCTCGCGGGCCGTCTTGCTGACGGCGGTCTGGGCGTAAACGACAACGGCAAAGGCGAGTGGAAGTAAGAGGGCAATGGCAAGGCGTCGCTTGTTCATGGTGAGCGAGAATTCTATACGATGCGCTTGACCTTGGAGAGCCGGGCGTCCCCGCCCGGCGGCGATGCTGCTGCAGGAGCACCGGTGGACGGGCGGGGACGCCCGTCGCTCCAGCGAATTTCTCAAGCGGCATTGATCGCGGCCAGAGCCTGTTCCATGCATTGCTCAAGCGGTTGGTCAGTGTTGATCGCAGTTTTGCTGTGGGCGATGGGTTCGAAGCGGGCCTTCACTTCCAGGTAGAGCGCGAAAGTTCGGTTGTGCGCAGGGTGCGCGGGATCGGGTTCGAGGTCGAGATGGCGTCGAGCGGATTCCTCGGCACAGGTGCACTCGATGATCGTCCAGGGTTGATCGAGTTCGCTAGCGAACTTCAGAACGCGGTTGATCTGGTAGCGGCGGGAAAAGGTGCGGCCGTCCAGAAAGATTTTACGAGCGGGAGCATTTTGCAGCAGGAAGCGGGAGGCTTCAAGCATGATCTCCATCACGAAGTCGTCCTGCTTGACGGAATATTCGATATCTTCTGGCGAGAAGAGGGCGGCGCGGATCTCATCTTTGCCGAGGAGCGCGCCTTGAGTGCGGTGGGCCAGTTCGCGGGCAAGCGTAGTTTTACCTGTGCCGGGAAGACCTGCCATCAGGACGATCATGCTATGGAGAGTGTAGCGGAGGCGGAGTCCAGCTGAACCTTCAGTTTGCGGCTGTCATCGAGGTAGCAGTGGCGCTGGCTGGCGCGGGGACAGGTTCTTCGACCGGCGAATGCGGGAACATCGTCTGCGTCTGGCGCCAGTCTTTATAGCGGTCGGAGACCATCACGTGAAAGCACCAATGGCGGCGCTCCTCTTCCGGCTCGACTAGACCAAGCGCGTTCAGGTAGAACAAGTAACGCTCGACGAAACGGATCTGATCTTTCGACAGGCCGCGGCGCTGGAGGTCGACCGTGACACCGGCGAGATGCGAAGACGCTGTGTCGCCTTCCGCTGGAGCCGCGTTGCGATTGTGACGGCGCAGTTTCTTCTGTCCCTTCACGGTGCGCACCGCGGAATTGACCTGGATCTGGGAGTGGAACTGCCGGTAATAGACTTCGGAAAGGTCGGTAACAAAATCGCGAGTCCAGGGGCGGCAATAGCGGCGAGAGGGATCGAGACCGCGTTCAATCTTCAGAGACTCGCTCTCCTCGATGGGCACCAGCGCGCCCGAGGCCTTGAGTGCTTCCAGTTCAGCGTCGTCCTGAATGCGGGGCAGATCGATGCGGTCGATTTCTTCGTTTTGCCGCAGCAGGGAATCGTGCGACGGACGGAACATTGGGTTCCAGAGTATGCTGCGGAGGCGACGCAGGATCCTGTGGCGACGGTCGACGCGGTGCAAGGCGAAGGCGGTTCCAGGCGCCGCGACCGTGAGGAAGAATGCAAGCATGACCAGCGTGACCACCAACCCACCCGGCGATTTGAAGCTTTTCAATTCACGGGTTATGAATTTTTGTGCCATGGGCGGTGGATTCATTGCTTCACTTGAAACAACCGGCGGTCCTGCGCGAAACCCCTCATTCGCCTGACGAGTGCTGTGATTCTAAACCAGCGATGAACAATTTTGTGAAGCAATCCGTCTAAGCCCAGTTACTTAAGGGAGTTACGGGTCATTACCTGAAGGTAATTTGTTGATTTCATGCGCCCTCTGGGTTCGCGTAGACACGCGGGTAGTCGCGTTCGGGGATGGCACGATCGGGGACGGGGCGAGCCCCGTCTCCACAGAAGGGACCGACGTTTCAGAAAGCGCGGTCACTTCCGCAACAGGTCGGCGAGCGCCTGTTTCATGACCTGGCCACCGACTTCGGAAATCGACGTCGTCAGCGGAATATCTTTCGGACAAATCTCGACGCAGTTTTGCGCGTAGCCGCATTCCTGGATGCCGCCATCGCCCATCAGTGCGGACAGGCGCTCGCGCTTCAGCGCATGGCCGGTGGGATGCGTGTTGAACAGACGCACTTGCGAGATGGCGGCCGCGCCGACGAATCCCGTGCCCTCGTTAAACTGCGGGCAGGCCTCCATGCAGCAGCAACACGAGATGCAACTCGACAGCGGATAGGCTTTTTCCTGGGCCTCCATGGTGACGCGCGGCCCCGGACCGAGGTCATAGCTGCCATCGACCGGCACCCAGGCCTTGACTCTTTTCAAATTCTCGAAGAGCACGCTACGGTCGACGGCGAGGTCGCGCACCACGGGAAATTTCGAGAACGGTTCGAGCTTGATCGGCTGATCGAGTTGGTCGAGCAGGGCAGAGCAGGCCATCCGGGCGCGTCCATTGATCAGCATGGCGCAGGAGCCGCAGATTTCTTCGAGACAGTTCGAGTCGTAGGTGATGGGCGTGGTCTGTTTGCCGTCGCGGGTGACTGGGTTGGCTGCGATCTCCATCAACGCCGAAGTGACGTTCATGTTCCGCTTGTAGGGAATCTCGAACTCTTCCCATGAGGGCTTGGCGTCGGGAGTGAGTTGGCGCTTGATTTTTATGAGGACGGATTTTTTTGTCATTCGCTCTTAGCCTTCAATTCTTAAACCTGCGGAGTCCGAGAGAACGCTTAGGCCCGGACGCATTCGTACGGGCGAGGCCAGCCGAGCTCGCCCAGTTTCACTTGTTATGCAAACCCGGCGGAGCTTCGCTCCGCTCGGCGGACGAATGCGTCCGCCTCTACGTGGGCCTTGCCCCTTCAGTACTTCCTCGGCCGCGGCTGAATCAGCGATGCGTCGACCGGCTCGAACTCGAACTTCGGTTCATCCAAATCGGGAGCGAAGGTTGCTTTGGTGGTCTTCATCCAATTCTTGTCGTCGCGGTCCGGGAAATCCGGCTTGTAGTGCGAGCCGCGGGACTCGTCGCGCATGGCCGCCCCCTGCGCGATTACCCGCGACAGTTGGAGCATGTTGTATAGCTGACGCGTAAAGGCGATCGTCGTGTTGGACCACTCGGAACGATCGCTCAGATTGATCTTCTGGAAGCGATTCAGCATGTCCACCAGTTTGCCATCGGCAGCTTCAATCTTTTTGTTGTAGCGAATGACGGTGCAGTTCTCGGTCATCAGCGCGCCCAGCTCGCGCCAGAGAAGAAAAGGATTCTCGCTGCCGTCGGCTTTCATCAGCCCGGCATTGATTTGTTCCTGCCGCTTGCGTTCGGATTCGAAATGGCCATTGCTGGGCGCAGCCTGAAGACTCTTCGCGTACTGCACGGCATTCGGGCCGGAGACGAAGCCTCCAAAGATGCAGGAAACCAGCGAGTTTGCGCCCAGCCGGTTGGCGCCATGGTATTGGTATTCGGCCTCGCCTGCCGCGAAGATGCCGGGAATATTGGTGGACTGTTTGTAATCCACCCACAGGCCACCCATGGTGTAGTGCATGCCCGGGAAAATCTTCATGGGCGTATCGCGCGGATCGTCGCCAACAAACTTCTCGTAAATTTCGAGGATACCTTCCAGCTTGCGGTCGAGAGTTTTGCGGTCGATGTGGGTGAGGTCGAGATAGACCATCGGCTTGCCGTCGATGCCGAGATTGTGCTCGTACACCACTTTGAAAATCGCGCGCGTCGCCACATCGCGCGGGACGAGGTTGCCATACTTCGGATACCACTCTTCGAGGAAGTACCAGCGGTCGCTCTCAGGGATAGACTTAGGGTCACGCTTGTCGCCCTGAGTTTTTGGAACCCAGACACGTCCACCTTCGCCGCGCGCCGATTCCGACATCAGGCGCAACTTGTCTTCGCCGGGAATCGACGTCGGGTGAACCTGAATGAACTCGCCGTTCGCGTAGTAGCAGCCCTGCTGGTAGAGCGCGGACTGCGCCGACCCGGTGCACACGACCGAGTTGGTCGACTTGCCGAAGATGGCGCCAATGCCGCCGGTCGCGATGATGATGGCGTCGGCGGGGAAAGTGCGGACTTCCATACTGCGCAGGTCCATCGCGCAGATGCCACGGCAGATGCGGTTTCCGTCGAGCACGGCGGAGAGAAACTCCCAGTGCTCGTATTTCTTTACCTTGCCCTCGGATTCGTAGCGGCGGACTTGCTCGTCGAGCGCGTAGAGAAGTTGCTGGCCCGTGGTTGCGCCGGCGAACGCAGTGCGATTGTAGAGCGTGCCCCCGAAGCGGCGGAAATCGAGCAGGCCCTCGGGAGTGCGATTGAAGGGAACGCCCATGCGGTCGAGCAGATCGATGATGCCCGGAGCGGCGTCGCACATGGCCTTAACCGGCGGCTGGTTGGCGAGGAAGTCTCCACCGTAGATCGTGTCGTCAAAATGTTGCCAGGTGGAATCGCCTTCGCCTTTCAGGTTCTTGGCGGCGTTGATGCCACCTTGCGCGCAAACCGAGTGCGAGCGTTTTACGGGGACGATTGAGAACAGGTTGACCTCGCCGCCCATCTCGGCGATCTTGATGACGGCGGCAAGGCCCGCCAGGCCGCCGCCCACTACGATAATTTTCGGTGTTACTGCCATGCTGCCATGAGTCCGATCTGCCGGGCGAGGACGCCCGGCTCTGCACGTACTATTTCTCGCTACCGCATTACGATGTTTCCCGAAGGCGCGTTCGGATCAAAACGCTCGGGTGGCGTCCGCAGAAATCCGTACACGCTGACCGCGCCGATGGAGACCAGGCCGAGGGCGAGCGCAAGGCATACATAGCCAAAGCGGCGGCGCGCCCTTTCGCCGGTCGTAATCCCCCACTTCGCGGCGAACAGCCACAGGCCGTAGCTGAAATGCCAGGAAGCGGCGGCGATGCCGAGCGCGTAGAAGGCGATCATCCATGGATTGTGGAATTGCGCTTGCACCTTGGCAAATGCCAGGTCGGGATGCGTCGGCAGGTGGATGCCGGTGAAGCGTAGTGAGTAAGTATGCTGCACGATGTAGATGAGGGCCACGATGCCGGTCCAGCGCTGTGAGGTGTAGAGCCAGTTGCCCGCCCAGGGATAATGGGCGACGTTGGTCTCGCCCTGATACCAGATGAAGATTCCGTAGAGGCCGTGATAGAGGATCGGAATCCAGATGAAAAACAGCTCTAGCAGAAAAACGAAAGGCAGGCTGTTCAGAAATGCGACTTGCCTGCCATAGGCCTCGGCGCCTTTGAAGGCTTCGGCGTTCGAGATGAAGTGTTCGAGAAGGAAGGCTCCGATGGGCACGACGCCGCTGAAGGAGTGCAGACGGCGCAGCAGAAAGGAGGTCCCCTTACCAGCGCGCAGCGGGGCTACTCCCGATCTGATTTTGGGAGAGACGCTACTGGGAGTGATGGGGCTGGCCGTTGACGCTACGATGACTGCTCCTTACGTGGTCCAATGTGCGAACGAAAACTTGCGAACTAAAACTAATGATTATCGTTTTGAGCGGGAAGGGAAGTCAAGGTGTGAAACACCTGGAAACACCTCGAACTGCGAAATGATACGTTTCTCGACCTGAAGACACTATTCTCTCGATGGCATCCGATCCATTAAATGCCGCGCGACAACCGAAGCCTGACGCCGAAGCTTAGACACTGAATTTTGAACTAATTAAGAGGAACCTCAGATGAGCCAGCAAAATCATGTCGCGATCGCGCGTACGCCGGATGGGGCACCGTTGACGGAATCTCACACGGAGAGACTAGCCGCCGGCCTCCACCTCGTCTACCGGGGAGTAGGAACCGTCATCATTGCAGGAGCCCGGTTTCGGCGTGTCTATGTATTTTCGTCGAGAGAGCCTGAACAATCGGTGGAGACGCAAGATGTAGACGCGCTCGTCAAGACCGGACTTTTCTTGATAAGACGCTAGGTTTCGCAATACCACGACAGAAACGCGCGAAAAGCTGCGCCGCGATGGCTGTAGTGCGCCTTTTCTACCGTGCTCAGTTCAGCAAAAGTCTTGCCGATTTGCGGGAAGTAGAACAGCGGATCATATCCGAATCCGTTGTTGCCTCGGGGCGCGTCCAGAATGAGGCCCTCAGCGGTACCGCGGAAGGTATGAATGGTCTGGCCGTCGCGGGCCACGGCCAGCACGCATACGAATCGGGCAGTGCGTTTTTCCGCGGCGACGCCAGCGAGTTCGTTTAGCACGCGAGCATTGTTGGCTTTGTCGTCAGCGTTGGTTGCAGCGGCGAGTGATTCATCGGCGGCGTAGCGCGCGGAGCGCACTCCGGGAGCGCCACCCAGCCCGTCAATCTCCAGGCCAGAGTCGTCGGCTAGAACCAGTTCGCCGGGAACGGCCAGACTGTAGGACTCCGCCTTCTTGCGCGCGTTTTCCTCGAAGGTGGCGCCGTCTTCGATAACCTCGGGCAGGGAGGAAAAATTCGGGATGCTTGCGATCGCGATGCCGTATGGCGCGGCGGCTCCGGCGAAATCGCGAAGTTTGCCGGCGTTCGAGGTTGCGACCAGAACTCCGAGTGAGGTCACGCGATCTTTGCCGGTTTTGAGCCATACGACAACCAACAGAGCCAGGCTGATTAGCGAGACGACGTTTCCGATGAGACGATCACTCGTCCGGTGGAAATGAACTTGAACGTCGTTGTCTCCGGCGGCGATGGGGATGACCATCAGAGCGGTGACATCGGTACGCTGCGTCTCGGTGAGCTTGCCGTTTACGACCACTTCCCAGGCCGGGTAGCTGAAAAGGCGCACGGTTAGATTTTGCGCGGCCGCGGTGTGAACCTTGAAATGTTTTTCCGTCTGCGCCCACGCCAGCATCTCGCTCGGAACCGGTGCTCCCTTGTCGTCGCTGACGCGGGGCAGCGATTTGTTCAACTCGTAGGGGTCCGCTCCGGCAGGAACGTATTCGTCGGCGCCCTCGTAGCCGGTGCCGTCAGCAATGGCGTCGCTCATCTCACGAATATCGGCCGCCAAGTCCCACCAGGGGGGTTGAATGCGATAGCCGGCGAGGACAACCGCGGCCAGCAGAACGGCAGATGCCAGCAAGCGCGAGGTCCAGCGTTTGGCGGCCATGGGCAGAAGCATGGCCAAAGCGGCGTTCATACAAAGCAGCCAGCGGAATGGTAGTTGCACGAAACGGAGCTTGGGCAAGTGCTGCCAAAGCAAATTGGTCACCGAAAGCATTAGGAGCGCTGTGACGGCGCCCCAGGCGGAAAGTAGCATCCACGGGCTTTGGTTACTGGCTGCCCCTGCTGCACTGCGCGCTCCCGGACAGCCGGGGGCGGCTGTCCCTACATGCCTCGTCCGGCGGGCAAACCCGATCGCGAACGCGAGCATGCCGATTTCGGCAAGCGCTATGGTCGAAACCAGGAGATTGAAGCGGTTGTGATCGGGATCGGCGATGCCGGTGAAAATAAAATTGTCTTGCGGCCGCACGCCTGGGGACAGCACCTCGCTGAGGTTGATCCATCCCTGTTCGTGGATTGCCGGGAGCAGATAAAACGAGGCCAGGCCGGCTCCGAGTGCAACGGCGAGCGCCGTTCGCAACAGCGGACGCCAGGATCGATTCTGCACGGCCAACAGAGTTCCGAGGCCAGTCGCTGAGTAGTGGATCATCACGGCCGCGGGCAGGTTCGTCAGCCATGCCGCCGCCAGCGTGACACTCAACCACAGCGCCGGGCGAAAGCCTGGCTCCTTGAGCCGCAGAAGACAAAGCAGCAGAAGCGGCAGCAGAGTGGCGGCCAGAAGCTCGGCGTATGCGCTCCGCCAGTAGACAATCAGCAGATGATAGGGATTCAGCGCGTAGAACGCGGCGGCAAACAAAGCGTCCGGGAGCGGAAACCACTCGCGGGCAAGCCGGTACATGGCCGCTCCGGCAAGCGTGAGCACCATCCAGCAATACGCGCCCGGCACCATCTTCCAGGGCAGAGCGGCACCGAGCGCCGCGCCCAGGGTCCAGGAAGTGGGCGGATAAAACAGGAAACGAGCCTCGCCGTATCCCCAGTGCGCCAGCGCCGCCCAGCGCGGATATAAGATACCGTGCTGCCATTGGCCTAGGACTTCCATCCACGAAAACATGTGGAACTCGAAATCATGTCCGGACGGACTGCCCCGCCAGAAAAACGGAGCGATGGCCAGCAGACAGGCGCTAGCGAGCACCAACGCATGCGAGATCGGGTTCCTGAGCAAAGGACCTTTAGCTTACTTTAATTTCAGTAGAGACGCGGCTTGCCGCGTCTGTTTTCGCGGCGGAGACGGGGCAAAGCTGCGCTCTACAGCCGGGGTCGGCGCCGGGAGCAATTCTATTGCATTAGAAAATTCTCGGAAAATTAAACGCACCGAAACCATTCAGAAGGGGAATCGAGGTAGTCTGCGATCAACGAGGTAGAACAGACCGCCGGGGGCTGGACCGACACCAAAGACGGGGTGTCGATCTGGTTCCCGGTTGTTGCTGGGTACGTTCTTGCTATTAAAAATGGGCGATGCCCGGTGAAGCCTGCGGGGTCGCTGCTATTGGCGGAAGTCGACAGACTCGCGTCTATTGGTTGACGCTCACTGGATTTCGTTGGCGGTGCAGTTCCGCGAGAAACGCTTCTTCTTCCAGCCCATTGCCGGTCTGCAGCAATTCCAGGAGTGGATCCTCCGCGTCGGTTGCGGCCCTGCCGGTCTGGTTTAGGTCGACAGTGTTGGCGACGAGAGCACGAGGAGAAGTTTCCAGTTGCGGAGTGGCGCCGGGCTGGCCGGTGAGGAACTCGATAAACTCGCCGACGCTCTTGCGCTGCTCTTCCGTGCGGGCGGGAAATTCAATGCCCATGCCATGTCCGGGATGCATGACCCGGACCAAACCGTCCGTGTGAATCTCCATCCCGGCGGCGCGAAGGCACAAGTCGACGGCTGAACACTGCGGGAAGGGAGATTCGGTCTGCACGTAGCAGCCGCCCAGACTAAGATCGGTCAGTTTACACGGGCTGGCTGCATCAGGCTCTTCGGGCAAAGCCTCGTGCGCGCGGGCAGTCAGCCACTCGCCCATTTCTTCGCGCATCTTGCCGTCCATGTCGAGAAAGCGCAAGCCGGTTTGGCCATTGGCCGTACTCCAGGCTACTGCCGCATCACCTTCAATGCCAGCGCCGCTGTCGGGGAGTTCGAAAGATACGCGCACCATGGCCGCGGCTGGAAGTGGCTTGGCCGCCAGCACATCCATGCCGCCAGCGCTCAGGTCGAGCAGGATGCCTTCCACCGTATTGCTGTCGTCGACACGAATCGAAACTGCTGCCTGGACAGCGACTCGAAACGATTGCCGCCTTTCTCGCTTCAGCAGCGCAGTGGCAGCGCGTAAGGTGTTTTGGGCCTGCTCGCGGGCGATGGGCTTGGTAAGGATGAAATGAGCGCCTGCGCCGAGGATGGAGCGGATCTGCGAGGCATCGCGCAGCAAGGCAATGGTAACGGGCGGATTGCGGTCGGGGCCGGCGAGGCGGCGGCAACCATCGAGCAGCAGAGAGGCCGTTTCGGGACCGTCGAAGTCGGCATCGAAGTCAACGATGACTTGATCGAACCGCTCCTCCGCCAGTCGCGTCACGGCGACATCAGCCGCGCTCGACCGATCAACCGCGACGCCGAACTGCGCCAGGACCTGAATCAGCGTTTCCGCCGTCAGGTCGTCCTTTGACACCAGCAATGCCCGCAATATCATGCGACTGAACCCTTCCCGCCTCGCACCTTTCTTCTTAACTTCCGGCTTCTACGGCCAGCGCGGAGTTACGCTGCGCGCTGGCTTGGCCGCAGCCGTCGAGGGCTGAGCGCTGGCCTTGGCAGCCATTGCATTGGAGTTTTCGTCGTCCACCTCAGCCAGCACTGCGCTGTCGTCCTCGTTGTCATTTTCGGCAAGCAAAGGCGCGACTTCGCGCAGTTTTTCGGCAGCCTGCTGCAGCATCTCGATCTGCTTGCCCAGTTGCGTGTACTGCCCCTGCTTGCGGCGCAAGACCTCATGGATATCCTTCATACGTCCCCCTGCGCCTGACTGTAGGTTTGGACAAACGTAAGGTCAACGGCAAAGCCATCGCGGCCCGTTACGGCGGTAACCGGAGAGGATATGGGGCGGGTGTCGAAGCGGTATTCGAATGATGCCCGGTCCGGGGAGCGAACCGGTTCGGGACGGCCCCAAGAAGGGGGGAAAGGCATCCAGTGGATTCCACTCAAAATCAGAAGCCCCGCCTTGCGGCGGGGCCATGAGTTGAGTGTTCTGGGCGAACCAACAAAAAAATTTAATCTATCCGGCGATCAGCTTGCGACGGAACATTCCAGCGATACCCACAAGTCCTGTTCCAAGAAGACCCAAGGTCCCCGGCTCCGGCACGGGGGAGGTTTGCGTGATACCCGCGTGGATATGCCCCTTACCCTGGAGAAATTGGTTCTGGTTAAGGACGTAGATGGTCTGCTGTGTCGTTCCAGTCACGGTACGACCGTCCCACAACTGGCCTGAGATCGCTCCAATCATAGTGAACGTCTCAAGTTGCCCACTCACGGCTGTCAGACTCCAACCAATGTTACCGGTGAAGCTGCCGGTGAAGATCGCCGTGTTGTGTCCGTGTGCCCAGTTGCCCTTGCCAACCACGTTGAAGGTTGAACCCACGGATGAAAACGTTCCGCCACCCGCGAGCGTGCCGCCAATCATCGCGCCGGTCGTGAAGCTCACCGAACCGAGAGAGTGGCCCGGAGCAGCTGAGATACCGTTGAAGCTCTTCAGTTGCGAACCGAACGACGAGATGCCCGCAGCCGAAACCGAAACCGTGCCAAACTGGTTAATGAGAGTAATACCGTCCGCCCAAGCGGCTATCGGCAACGCCAATGCCAGCAATACCAGAACTACCACTCGCCTCATTGTTAATTCCCTCCCAAATTTTTCTTCTTTTCCCATTTTCACCTTGGAATTTCGTGTCCAAGGTATAGGTCGCCGCTGTTGCCGGAGCATTTGCGGTTCCAAAACGATAGAACCTTGCTTCTTGTTATTTATCAACAACTTAACAACATCTACCGTGACTGTCCCAAATCTCGGAATGCAATCTGCTGCATACTAGCAACAATTCGCTTTCCCAGATCGCCCAGAGGGCTCAATCCCGCAGGCGGCGTGGCCGACTCCGAAACGGAACAGCCATGGGTTCGGAATCGGTAGGGGAAATCTATCGACCAGAAAGAAAACTTATCCTTGGGGGATCCGCTTCCAGTACCTTGCGCAACTCTTTAGTAACCAGTCGCGAGGTGACCCATGCTACCACGAGCGCGAGATTTGGCAAGTGGCTCGTTCGTGCCATCCAATCCCTCAATCGTGGAATGTCGCACTCGGGCCGGGTTGCCATATCTTAAGCGGGTGAGCAGTTCTGGGGGAGGGCTGTTCAAGCGTCCCGCGATTCTTTGGATCCGGGGCGCTTTTTAATTTGCGGGACGTTTCCCAAAGAGCCCCAAGTTTCCATCTCCAGACGATTGCGCTGGCGTACAAAGAACTACCTTCCCGGGTCGTCTGAAAACGTCGGCACTTCTTGACTCTTTCCCGACGACAAGCTGCGATAGGCGGCGTCCAGAATGATCTGGTTCTGCCAGCCTTGCTGCCCGGGGACTGGAAATACTTCCTGCCCTTCGACCGCGGCAGCGAAGGCATCCACCTGCCTCGCATAGGCAAGTTGGTTGGAAACGGTTTCTTCGGCGACTCGTTGTCCGTCGCGCCACAGTTCCAGCTTAATCGGATGCTCAACATTCAGTGCATCGTCTGCACGGACCACGCCAGCGTCGCCGACAATCTCCAAGGGAGGGCGATAGTGTGCGCGAAAGGAAACCAGCACCGTGGCCAGTGTGCCTCGTTGAAATTCGAGCGTGACGATGGCCGCCGACTCCACGTTGCCCGATCGTTCGTCGGAGCGCCCGACAACGCTTACCCGCCGCGGCTCGTCCTGCAGGATATAGCGCAAGGCATCGATACAATGGACGCCCACGTCGGCGATGGGACCGCCTCCCGCCAATGACCGGTCGTACAGCCACGTGCGGTGATGGCCTGAATCGGGAAAGGAAAACTCGGCCCGAGCGAAGATCGGACGACCGATATCGCCAGCAGCGATGCGTGCGCGAAACCTTGCTGTGCTTTCCTCAAAGCGAAAGACCTGCGCGACGCCGAGGAGCACGCCGGCGTTGCGCGACGCTTCGACCATCTGGCGGCATTCGTCGGCATTCATGCCCATCGGCTTCTCGCACAGCACCGGCTTGCGGGCAGCAACCGCGGTGAGGACGTCTTGCAGGTGGCAGGCATTGGGAGTGGTGACCAGCACGGCGTCGACTTCGGGGCAGCGGCAGAGTTCTTCGGTGGAGGCGAAGACATTGGGGACGCCATACTGCACGGCGGCCTCGCGTGCTTTGTTGGAATCACGACGCGATAGAGCGACCACTTTACAATTCCGGGCAAGCGCGAAACCCGGCATCAGCCGCCGCACCGCGTGCAAACCGAAACCTGCGATACCAAAGCGAATCATGTACAAGAAGATACAGGAATCGTCACGCAGCAGTACGTATCGGACGTATCGGGCGCGGTCGGGTTGGAGTTCGTCATTCTCTGCCCATGATTCCCGTCAGTCATCGTGTTTCCGCTTAGGTTCGACGTCACGGTCATGGTTGCGGGAAAAACTTCGATTCCGTAAAACATGCGCTCCACGATATTTGATTTCACTGTGCTCTTGATAGTCCCGAGAGCCATCCCTGTCGCCGTACCCACTTCTCCTCATTCGATTCCCCGAGAGTCTTTCCGGAACTCGCGCAGTATCTGGGGATCGATATTCCCACCGCTGATCACAGCGACGTTGATCTTCGTGTCGGGCAGTCGATCGGCGTGGAAGAGAAATGCAGCCGGAGCCACGGCACCGCTAGGCTCGGCAACGGTTTTCGCGTTCCCGCTCAGTGCGCGCATGGCCTCGCGAATCTCGTCCTCGGTCACGGTGATGATGTCGTCCACATAGGCGCGGATGTGTTCGAAATTGATCGCGCCGATGCTCTGGGTGCGAAGGCCGTCCGCCAGTGTCCGCGCGACTTGCTCGGCTGGAGCTGAGACGATGCGCCCGGCGCGCAGGCTGGCTTGCGCATCGGCGGCGAGTTCGGGCTCGACGCCAATCACTTTTGACCTGGGATGACCAAGCTTGGGATTGCTGAGCTTAATCGCGGCGGAGATGCCGCTGATCAATCCACCTCCGCCGACCGGCACTAGTACCGTTTCAACGTTGGGGAGGTCTTCGAGGATTTCGAGTCCGATGGTGCCCTGGCCGGCAATAATCTTTTCGTCATTGTACGGTGGCACAATCGCGTAGCCGTGCTCGGCAGCCAGTTCTTCGGCCCGCAGTCGGCGCTCTTCACTGCCAGGACCGACGGTGATGATCTGTGCTCCGAGAGCGGCGGTGGCTTCGAGCTTATTCTTCGGAGCATTGCCGGGCATCACGATGATGGCCTTCACCCCAAGCGCCCGCGCCGCGTAGGCCACGCCTTGCCCGTGATTGCCACTGGAATACGAGATGACGCCGCGGCGGCGGTTGTCCTCGCTAAGGGATGCCACCTTGTTGTATGCACCGCGCAGTTTGAAGGCACCAATCGGCTGCAGGTTTTCGAGTTTGAGGAAGAGTTTGCGGGGATCCGCGGCGCCGGTCCATTCGAACAGGGGCGTGCGGACTGAGATGCCTTCGAGGAGAGCTTGGGCTTGCTGAATGTCAGCTAGGGTGACGATACAGGGCGTCTCCTCCGGGCTCTCGGCGTCTCGGCGCGGTGAAAGAATTCTCAAATCTCCACGATCACCGGCATAATCAGGGGTCGCCGTTGGTTCTGCCGCGAGATGTAGCGCTTCAAATCCGTCCGGATTTTCTCTTTGATCACGCCATAGTCGGCTTTCTCTTCGGCGCTGGAAGAATCGAGGGTCTCGATGACGATCTCCTTGATGCGCTCGATCACGCCGTTGTCGCCGGGATTAAAACCCCGCGTCACAATCTCGGGCGAAGTTTCGACGCGTCCGGTGAGTTTGTTGATGGCGATGACCGGCATCACGAAGCCGTCTTCGCTGAGGTGGCGGCGGTCTTTGACAATAATGTCTTCGACGACGTCGGTGCGCGAGCCGGAATCGATGCAGACGCGGCCCACGTTGACGCGCCCTGCTTTGCGGGCGCCGAGCTCGTCGATTTCGAGAACGTCTCCTGTTTCGATCAGCATCACTTTGCCAACCGCTCCCGTCATGGACCCGGCCAGTTCGGCATGCAACTTGAGCTGGCGGTATTCACCGTGGATGGGGATGAAATATTTCGGCCGCACCAGATTGATGATGAGTTTCAATTCTTCCTGGCTGCCGTGTCCGCTGACGTGGATCGGCGGGTACGAGCCATCGTCGTAGACTACGAATGCTTCGCGACGGAACAGGTGGTCCACCATGCGGTAGATGGCTTTTTCGTTGCCCGGGATGATACGCGAGGACAGCACGACGGTATCGCCTTTTTCGATTTTCGCGTGCTTGTGGTTATCCACTGCCGCCCGCGACAGCGCCGACATGGGTTCGCCTTGCGTACCGCTGATGAGGACGCACACTTTCTCGGGCGCGAAGTTTTTCATTTCGCCGGGATGGATCAGCATGCCTTCCGGAATCTGGATATAACCCAAGTCTTCGGCAATCTCGGAGGAGTTCTCCATGGAGCGGCCGAGAAAACAGATTTTGCGGCCGTGCTCCCGCGCCATGTCGACGGTCAGCTTGATGCGGTGAATGGAGGACGAGAAGCAGGAAATAAACAGGCGCCGCTTGGTGCGGACAAACACCTCTTCAAACTTGCGGTGGACCGCGCGTTCGCTCGGCGTATAGCCCTTGCGCTCGACGTTGGTCGAATCCTGCAAGAGCGCCAGCACTCCCTCTTTGCCGTACTCGGCGAAACCGTGCAGGTCGAAGAGGCGATTGTCGGTCGGCGTCGGATCGACCTTGAAGTCGCCGGTATGCAGCACGACGCCGAGCGGTGTGTGAATGGCGAGCGCGACACAATTCACAAGGCTGTGCGTTACTTGTAGCGGATGAATGGTGAATGGTCCAACCTTGAAGCGTTCGCCGGGACGAATTTCGCGCAGGTCGGCGTCGTCGAGGAGCTGGTGTTCGTCAAGCTTATCTTCGACGTAGGCCAGCGTGAACTCGGTCGCCCAAACCGGCACATTCAGTTCGCTGAGAATCCAAGGCAGAGCGCCGATGTGATCTTCGTGGCCGTGCGTCAGGACAATGCCACGCACATATTTACGATTTTCGAGCAGGTAGGAAATGTCGGGGACGACGATGTCGACGCCCAGCAACTCGGCTTCGGGGAACATCAGGCCGGCGTCAACCACAATGATGTCATCGCCGAAGCGGATGGCCATGCAGTTCATGCCGAATTCGCCCATCCCACCCAGCGGAATAATATGCAGTTTTCCGGTTGGCATTCGCAGTTGATGCTAGCACAGGGTTAGGTTCGTGTAGAGACCGGGCTTGCCCGTCTGCTTTGGCGGCGGCGAGAGACACGGCCAAGGCGAGTCTCGAGGTAAATCAGGGCGACTGGTAAACTGATACGCAACGATGGCCGACGAGAGCAAATCGTGGATGCGGCGGCGCGTCGAAGGTGCGATCCGCGGGGGCCTGACTCGCACCTACGACACGATCAAGGTCGATCCGGGGCGCTTCCTGATGCAGCTGCGCGCGGCGCACGGATTGCCGCTAGCCACATTTCAGGGCGTGTACACGCTGCCGGTCGAGCGCCTTGACGACGTCGCCGAGTCGGTGATTCGCGGCGGGATGAAGATGGCGGCAGCCGAGGGAGCCGGCTTTGGTCTGGGAGGAATCCTTACCGTCGTGCCGGACCTCGGCATTCTTTCTGCCATTACCATGCGCACCATCCAGAAACTCAGCCTGATTTACGGGTTCGAGTTGAACACCGAGGACGAGATCGCCGAGCTGTGGATTGCAGCGGCCAGCGCCGCCGGGGTCGACATCGGCCGCGAACTGTTGGAAAAAGAAGTAGTCAATAAGTTCGTGCCGCGCGTGATCCAGCGGATTGCTGCCAAGGCCGGCGCCGAGGTGGTCGAGAAGTGGGCGGGCCGCCTGATTCCGATTGCCAGCTCGGCTATCGGATGCGCGTTGAACTATTATTTCGTTCGAGCATGGGGGGCGCGGGCGCAAGCGCATTTCCGCGCCAAGCATCTGGAAGCGCGGCGCAGGTTCGCGGCGGAACACCGGCAACTTCCGGGCGCGTCTTCGCCGACATTGTCGTCGTGATCCAATCTCTACCAGGCACAGAGAAACGCCGGGGGACAGCGCAAGGTCTGTCGCTCACCCCTGCGTTCCCCGCGTTCCTCTGCGTTCCCTGTGGCGAGGCTTTGCATCCCCCAGAGAGGCTGGGTTTCTACCGCAGCCACTCTTCCAATTCAATCCCGCGCTCGGTCTTCTCGTCACGATACTTCACGATCACCGGCGTATAGAGCGAGAGGTTCCACTCGCCGGACTTGCCCTTGCCCTTTGTCACCGCGCGAGCGCCGGGGACGACTACCGCGTTCTCCGGGACTTCCAGCGATTGCTCCGCCGATGCCCGGTACACCTCGCCTCGCACCAGGTCATAGAGCGGCATGGACCGCGTCAGAATCGTTCCCGCTCCCAAAACCGCGCGGGCGCCGACCAGCGTGCCTTCGTACACTCCGCAATTGCCGCCGACCAGCACGTCGTCCTCGATGATCACCGGAGCGGCGTTCACCGGCTCCAGTACACCCCCGATCTGCGCGGCGGCGCTCAGGTGCACACGCTTGCCGATCTGCGCGCACGAGCCGACAAGAGCGTGCGAGTCGATCATCGAGCCTTCATCCACGTAGGCGCCGACGTTGATGAACATGGGAGGCATGCAGATGACCGACGGCGCAACGTAAGCTCCTTCGCGGATCGAAGATCCGCCGGGCACGAGACGAATACGATCTGCGAGAGTTAGACGGCGGGCGGGGAAAGTATCCTTGTCGACAAAGGAGAGTACGTCACCGTCCGACATTTCTTGTAATTCGCCAAGGCGGAAGCCGAGCAGGATGCCCTGCTTCACCCAGGCATTGACGACCCAGTGCCCGTCAACTTTCTCAGCGGCGCGAGCCTCGCCGCGAGTCAGAGCAGCGCGGAAATCGAGAAAGGTGCGCCGCGCTTCGTCGGGGTTGCCGATCGTTTCGCGCGTGAAGAGACGTTCAATGGCGGACTTAACAGTGAGTAGTGAATCTGCCATAGGAAAGTAGAGGAGTCAGGGGTGAAACTCGCTGCCTAACCTCGGCGGCTAAAGCCGGTTGTGAAGCAAGCTAGCAACCGCAGCGCTGAAGCGTTGCGCACCCAAAATCAAATGCAAAAGAGACGAATGGCCCAGAGCTGAAAGCCAACGGCCAAATGCTAAGAGCTAAATACTAACGGCCACGTGCTGCCCTTACCCCACGCACTTGCATTCGCTGCGGATCAAAACACCGGGCATTTGATGAGTCGCCTCGCGCGCCTCGGCGAGATTCGCATACGGCCCGTGCCAGCGCGAATGATTGGGATCGTGCCCGCTGGGGCGTCCTTTGCCGGAACTGCATTGTCCACAAGACGCGCGGTGCAGAATCGCTTTGTGTGGACCCGCTGCCCAATTTTCGTAAACATAGAATTCGGCCGCAGCGGCTGGCTGAGCCGCAGGCCGGGTAATCAATCCGGCGTCGGCCGCGATCTTTTGCAGCTTTGAGCGCGTGTCGCGGCGCATCGGAAGCAAGGGCAGGCGATAGATCTCTTCGAGTTTGCCCATCATCGCGAGGACGGCCTTCACGGGCAGCGGATTCGACTCAATGAAGTTCGCCTGCATCAGCGGAAGATATTTACGATGGATGGTGCGCGCCGTGTTCCAGTCGTTGTTCAGAGCGGCGCGCGTCATCTCCGCCATTTCGCGGGGAATTTCGTTGGACGCAACTGAGATGATTCCAACTCCGCCGAGCGCGATCACCGGTAAAGTGAGGGCGTCGTCGCCGGAGAACACCAGAAAACGCTCCGGCACCGAATTCAGCACCTCGGCGATCTGCGACATGTTTCCGCTGGCCTCCTTCACGCCCGCGATATTGGCGACCTCGCTCAACCTCGCCAGCGTGGCGGGTTCGATGTTGGCGGAGGTGCGGCCCGGCACGTTATAGAGGATGACCGGTTTGTCGACCGCTTCGGCGATTGCTCGGAAGTGGCGGTATTGACCTTCCTGCGTCGGCTTGTTGTAGTACGGCGAAGCAGTGAGGATGCCGTTAACGCCGGGCCGCGCCGCCACTTCTTTCGCTTTCGCGACCGCCTCCTGCGTCGAGTTCGAGGTAGCGCCGGCGATGATCGGTACACGTCCGGCGACAACTTCGATCGTGACATCGATGACCCGCAGCCACTCATCGTGGGGGAGCGTGGGAGTCTCTCCGGTGGTGCCGCAGGGGATCAGGAAATCGATGCCGGATTCGACCTGCCAGGCGACCAGATTGCGCAACGCATTTTCGTCGACCGCGCCGTCCTGAGAGAACGGTGTAACCAGAGCGGTACCACAGCCGCGCAGTTGCATGAATTAAGGATAACTCTTATCGCACGCTCTTGCATGAGCCACGGCTTGCGCATGTCGGGACGGGCGCCCTCGCCCCTCCAAGCCGAGCGAAGCTCGGCAGTTGCTCGCTTTCGCGGGAATTCTGGATCACTCTTAGCCGAAATTTCCGCGCTACCTGGCCGGGCGTCGCCGGTCAGTGGACGGATTCGATCTCCGGATACTCCGGTCGGCCTTTGAGCTGCGGCGCGGGTGCCCCTTTCAGGTATACGTCGAAGAAAGTGCTGATGTAGTGTGCCGTCAAGGCAACTTGGCGCCAGCCATCAAGGTTGTCGAGGCGCTGCGGGGAACCAGATCCAGGCAAAAATCTCCCGCTTGGTGCCCGGCTGCGGAGCCGTTGGGTCTAGATGGGCGGGATCGCTCCAAACGTACATCGTGCGGCCGACCGCGAACGGGCCGGTAGGCGCGGGTAGCGTCGTCTCCCTGTTATGGTCCAGCCACATCAAGCCCAGCAAGAAAGCGATCGCAAAAACAGCGAACAGGGCCAAGACGACCACAATCTTGATCGCGCGCCTATGTTCTTAAAGTTCTCGCCAGACGTTGCGGAACTCGTAGAATCCCTTTTTCGCCGCCAGCCATTCGGCGGCGCGTACGGCGCCTTCTGCGTATCCTCGGCGCGACTTGGCGTCGTGGCACAAATAGATTCGATCCCCCGGGGAATTGAAGACCAACTCGTGCATCCCGACCGCGTCACCTTCACGAAAGGAGACGATCTCAAGTTCCTCGCCTCCGGACTGGTGCACAATCTGCTGCATCGTGACCGCCGTTCCCGAAGGAGCGTCTTTTTTTTCCGCATGATGACGCTCGAAAATCTGACCCGAGTAATCATATTTCAACGCAGCCCCTGCCGTCCGGACGATCTCGAAGAACAGATTCACGCCGATCGAAAAGTTCGATCCGTAGAGGAAGCCCGTTTCCGCCGAGAGCACCATTTCGCGCAGGCGCGGCACTTGGTCGTACCATCCGGTGGTTCCGACGACAAGGTTTTTCTTGGCGCGGATGCAGGCTTCAACATTGGCAACGACCGCCGCGGGCGTGGTGAAGTCGATCACAACGTCGGTAGAGGCGAGCGAATCCGGAGCCAGAGCGCTGGCGCCCTCGTTTTCAGCGGCACATAGGACTTGCACATGATGCCGACGCGAGCGCGCCACTTCGCCAACCAGCGCTCCTGTTTTGCCACGACCTAGAATTAGGAGATTCATGGTGAACGCTTAGAGCCTACCACTGGGGTCACACAGGAACACGGAGAAGCCCGAACCCAGGGGAAAACCTTTGGTTGCGTTTGGCTTTCCCTCTGTTTCTCTGTGCGCCTCTGTGTCCTCTGTGGTTAAGTTCTTTCGCAGCCGGGGACTCTACGCAAACACTTCCGGATCGGCCTCCGCGAAAAATGCGCGGTGCAGACGCCGAACCACCTCAGCTGCGTCGTCTTCTTCAATCACGAAGGTCAGATTAATCTCGGAGGCGCCCTGCGAGATCATGCGGATCTTCACATCTTCAAGGATGCCAAAGACCTTGGCGGCGATGCCGGGTGTGTCACGCAAATTTTCGCCCACAAGACAAACGATCGCCTTCCGCCCCTCGTACTTCACGTCGGCGAGCTTCGCCAGATCGGCGGCCAGCGCCGGGATGGCTTCGTTGGTCTCGGCCGTCACCGAGACGCTGACTTCGGAGGTGGAAACGACGTCCACCGCGACGTCGTGCTGATCGAAGGCCTCAAAAATGGACTTCAAATATCCGTGCACCAGCAGACGGCGCGGGGCCGCGATCTCCACCAGAGTGATTTTTTTCTTGAGCGCGATGGCCTTGAAAATATTCGAGCAACGCGGGGCGCGCGCCGTGATCTTCGTCCCTTCGCAGGTTGGATTCATCGAGTTCAGAACATACACGGGAATGTTTTGCTGCACCGCGGGCAGTACCGTCGCCGGATGGAGAACCTTGGCGCCGAAATAGGCGAGTTCCGCGGCTTCGTCGAAGCTGATGACCTTGATGCGTCGCGCCTCGGGAGTAATGCGCGGGTCGGTGGTCATCATGCCGTCAACGTCGGTCCAGATTTCGATGCGTTCGGCATTGAGGGCCGCGCCAAAAATGGCCGCGGAAAAATCCGATCCGCCGCGTCCGATGGTGGTGGTGATGCCGGCACGATTGGAACCAATAAACCCGCCCATCACCGGCACTTTGCCGCCTTCGACCAGCGGTTGCACTCTCTTGCGCAAGCGCTCGTTGGTCTCGTCGAATTGAGGAACGGCGCGTGTGTAGGCGCTGTCGGTCAGAAGACATTGGCGCGAATCCACGTGCGCACCCGGCAATCCGCGGGCGGTGAAAGCGGCGGCAACGATTTTGCTCGAAAGCACTTCGCCGAAAGAGGCTACGTAATCGTAGGTGCGGGGAGTGATTTCACCGACCGCGCCAATGCCGCGCAGCAATTCGTCCAGATCTTCGAAGTCGGCGCCGAGGTCGCCGTGAAATTCAGTGAACAGGGCGGTGCCGAGCAGTTCGCCAGCGGTGTCATAGTGGCGTTCGCGCAAAGCGCGCGCCATCTTGAGAGCGGTCTTGCGATCGCCGCCGCCGGCAGCCTTTCCCATGGCGAGGAGGGAATCGGTGACCTTGGCCATGGCACTGACCACCACCACGGGACGGTCCGCCAACCGGCCCTGAACGATGTGCGCTACGCGCTCAATCGCTTTCGCATCCTGTACGGAAGTCCCGCCGAATTTCATGACGATCATGGGCGGAGGCGCTCCTCAGTGCTCGCGGGAAATGCGCCACTGGCGCATTCCTCGCTTTCCCGTAGAATGGCAGGTTTCCCTATCACCCTAGATACCCCTTTGCCTTTAGAAGTTCGGCATTCAGCAGGGCGGCACCGGCGGCTCCACGAATCGTGTTGTGCGACAGGACGGTGAACTTCCAGTCGAGGACGTTGCACTTGCGCAGGCGGCCGACAGCCGTAGTCATGCCTCCTCCGAGGTCAACGTCGAAGCGCGGTTGCGGACGGTCCGCCGCGGTCATATAGATGACAGGTTGTTCGGGTGCGCTCGGCAGTCGCAATTGCTGCGGCTCAGCGCGAAAATCGTTCCACGCGGCGATGATCTCTTCCGCCCGCGCTTTCTGTTTCAGTCGAATCGCAACCGACTCGGTGTGGCCGTCTTCCACGGCGACGCGATTGCATTGCGCGCTCATCGCAAAAGGAGCAGGGTCGACGCGTGAACCGTTCAGCTTTCCCAGCAACTTTTGCGTTTCCTCTTCCATCTTTTCTTCTTCATTGGCGATGTAGGGAACGACGTTGCCGAGGATGTCGAGCGAAGGCACGCCCGGATATCCGGCGCCGCTAACCGCTTGCATGGTCACCGCCATCACCGTCTCCAGCGTGAAGCGGCGATGTAATGGAGCCAGGGCCATCACCAGTCCAATGGCGGAGCAGTTGGGATTCGTGACGGCAAAGCCTCCGGATTTGCGTCGCCAAGTTTGGGTTTCGATCAGCTGGATATGATCGCCGTTGACCTCAGGAATCAGCAACGGAACGTCGGCCTGCATGCGCAATGCGCTCGAATTGGAGACGACCGCACAACCTGCGGCGGCGAACTGCGGCTCGAGTTCGCGGGCGATCGAGGCATCGAGGGCGGCGAAGATAATTTTCGGCGCGCCTTCGGGCCTGGCGGCCGCAACCGTCATCTTCGCGACGTTCGGGGGGATGGCAGTTTTCAAACGCCAGCGCACGGCTTCGGCATAAGGCCGGCCTTCCGAACGATCGGAAGCGGCAAGCCATGCGACTTCGAACCACGGATGACGCTCCAGCATTTGAATGAAGCGCTGGCCGACGATGCCGGTGGCACCGAGGATTCCTACAGGAAGTTTGTTCGACATGGTAAGTTGTGATTTTATACCAGCAAAATTTTGGCAGGGAATGCCGTAGCGGGCACCGCAGACGAGAAGATGCGGAAAGTGTGATGGATAGGGGTCGCGGCCAGATCTTCGATCACACGGTGAAGTGACGGGCGGGGACGCCCGGCGCTCCGCCGGCAAGTGTGGATCGACAGGCGAAATCGCGGGTCTCGACGCTAGGTCCGAGGTTGGCCGAGTTCCTGCGGAAACGAGTACTCGTTGAGAGGTCCGAACTTGCGTTTTTCGGCGTAGATGCGCCACCGGCGCCAGACTATGCGCAAACTGGCCATCACCGGGATGGAGAGATAGACGCCGAGGATCCCGGCGATTTCGCCGCCCGCGAGAATGCCGAACAAAGCCGCCAGCGGATGCAATTCCACGCTGACTCCCATGACCCGGGGAGAGATTACGTAGTCCAAAACCATTCGCCAAACCAGCAAAAATAACAGCAGGAAAGCCCAGTGCTGATATCCCGATAGAACGGCGACGATCATCATGGCAGAACCTGCCAGCAGCGGTCCTGCAAGCGGGATGAACTCCAGCGCGCCTCCGGCGGTACCGAGCATCAGCGCGTACGGAACTCGCATCGCACCCAAAAATACGGTGTATGCCACCATGGACATTGCCGCCAGGGTCAACTGGGCGCGAATGAATTGGGCTAGCATCTGGTTCAGATCCTGGAACACATCCTGCAAAAACTCGCGCTGCGTGCGCGACTGCACCAGCGACAGCAGCACTTCATTGAAACTGCCCCCGTCGCGCAGAAAAAAAACGGCGAGGATGGGCACCAGAAAAAGCAACCACACCTGCTGCGCCGCTTCAGCCGCGCGTATGCCGATGTGCTGCGCCAGGCTGGATAAGTCTTCCCGGCGACTCAGCAAAAAACCCTGAATACGTTTTTGAGTGTCAACGCTCCAGTGGTGCTGGCTTCCGAATCGCGCGGCGAGCTGGCCGATTTGGCCCGAGAGCTGGCCGGTGCCGGCCTTATCCATAAGCCCGGGCAGCGACTCTCCCAGACGGGCGCTTTGCCGGGCAATCCTCGGCCCTACCAGAAAACCGAAGAACACCAGAGCAACCAGAAGCAGAAAGTAAATGATGGTGATCGCCCAGGCGCGGCTGCGGACCAGTTTCTCCAGCCGCTCCACCGCAGGATTAATGAGATAGGCAAAAAAAATAGCGAAGAGGAAGAGAATCAGCGTTCGCCGCGCCGCATACAGAAAGCCCAGCCCAACGGCGAACAGGAAAGCCGTGAACAGAACGCGCGACGTACGTGAATCAATGAGAGTCAAGAGTTAACCCAACCGAGTCAAGCAGATCTCAGCTGTCGGGAAAAGAGAATAGGTTTTCCTGAGACCTGACATCTGACGCCTGACTAATCGCGGTCCACTACGGTATTCTCTCCCACAATGGACATCCGCATAACCTTGAATTGATCGTCGAGCCAGAGTTGCCACGTCCCCGCATCGTTCTTCAGTTCCAGTTTGATCAGTTCCTGCTGCCCGTGCTTCAGGGTCAGCTTCTCGCGGCCGAGGAACTCCGCGCTGAGCGGCGCCGAAGAATGTTGGCGAGGGTTCAGGGTTCCGAACTGCACGCGCTGCTTCAGCGGACACTGCGGCACTTGCCCTTTTTCCTGTTTGCAGGCTTGGCCAAAAAACTTCCAGGCCAGAACTTCGCGATGGACGAAGAAGTAGTCGTCCAGGATGCTGGTGGATGCGGGAAGCAGGTAGGGCTGTTCATGTTCTTTCTCCTGCGGTCCGGCGCTCCACTTCTGAGTCAGAAAATCAGAATTAGGAAGCACCACCGATTCCGCTTTCTCCGGGCTCAGCTCCTTCCACTCGTAACGCCGGACATCCCCGGTCGCAGTAAGCTGCATCTCGGAACTTTGCACGTCCTGGGTGGGAGCATTCTCCGTCTTGAACTCGGAATTAATGACGCTGCCGTAGCTGGTCTGATAGATCGAAAACGTCTCGGTTCCCACGCGATGGCCATTTTGGAACACGCCGAAGGCACCGGAGTCGATGTTCTTCCCCTCGTGCTCTTTCTCTTTCTCCTTCTCCTTCTCCTTTTCTTTGGGCACGGGAGCGGCCGATGCCGCAAGGCACCAGGTGAGCGCCATCATGAACGCCGTCATAATAACGAGCAGCCGATAAAACGACCTCAACTTCAACTTCACTGTGATTCTCCTGTTCCGAAACCTGGGCCATCAATGCGAGAGAAGCCCGATCCTGCGTCTTCGGGACTTCCTCTAAGTTGCAATACACCTTCGATCTCGATGCAAATAGAAGCCAACTTCTTGCCCGTGGTTTCTACCACCACACTCGCCTGGCGATAGAAGGGAAGGCGTTCCGCATAAAGTTTGGCAAACTGCTCTGGATGTTCTCGCAGGGGCCGTTCCACGCCATCCGTCAGGCTCCGCTGCCAGAGTTCGGGTACGGTCGCTTCCAGGAAAACCGATGGCCACGGTCGAAGCAATTCGCGGTTTGTTTCCTGTACGAAAGCCCCGCCGCCGAGCGCGACCACACGGCTGCGTTTCAGCGGCTCGGTCAGCAAATCGCGAAGTGCGCTGGTTTCCGCGAGGCGAAATCCGGGTTCCCCTTTGTCCCGAAAAATCTCAGGCACAGTTTGCCGCTCACGGGACTCGATTCGGGCATCCAGATCCACAAAATCCCATTCCAGGCGCCGGGCAAGTTCCTGCCCTACGCTGCTTTTGCCGGAAGCCATGAATCCCACAAGAAACACCGCGCGCTCTCCCATGGCACTCCGTGGCACGTACAGGGCGATTTTGTCACCCCGCGCTCATTCGCTCCCATTGATTTTCTTTGTGCAGCGTTACTTGGGTTCAGCGTTGCTTGAGGCGGATTTTACCACTGAAAGAGCGCAGCACGACTTCCGATGCTGCCTTGCCCACCGTGCCAAAGAAGGAACGTCCCGCTTCTACGGAAAACCGGGAGTGCTTGGGTTGGAGAGGAAAATCGTGTTGCACCCGGCCCATCACAGAGTGGGCGCTGAAATCGGCCGAGACATCCGGAGGCACCAGGGCCTCGATATCACCGGTGTGGGTGGTGAACTTGTAGTCGCCGCCGGAGCCAAAATCACCATCGTAGAAAATCTTTCCGCTGCCGGAATTCGCCTGCACCAGCGGTCCCGTGACCGACTTCAAATGGACGTCGCCACTGATGGACGCGATCTCAACGTGGCCGTTGCGAACATCGGTCAGGGTGACCGGCCCGCCCATCGTCCGGACGTGCACATGACCATTACTTACGTCGCGAATATTCACCACGGCATCCGCGCCCTCCAGGGTTAAGTCTCCCTGCAAACGCTCCGCCGACAGCGGGCCGGTCGACGAACGGAGATTAACGGTAGCGTCAGACGGAATCAGCAGTTCGTAATCAACCTGGCCCATTTGCTGGTCAGCGCCTTGAAGAAGGTGAGACGCGATTTGAATCCGGCTGCCATTTTGCTGCTGGTCGACTTCCACGTTACCCGACTTGAGCGTAGCCGTCACCACGACCTGGTTGACGCTGCCAGGCTTGACCGAAATTGCGCCGTACTGCGTATCCACGGAAATATTCGCGTTGGGGCCGACCGTGAAGCGGAATTCCTTCTTGGTTTCAGCGAAGGCCGCCGCCGATAGGCAGGTTGCCAACACCAGAGTCACGACCGTGGTTTTCTGAAAATGCGCTCGCTGAAGACTCGCCATAAAACGCCGCCCCGTGCGGCCGGGAACACCGGTCCGCCCTTCCCCTATTGAATGCGATCCAACGCGATCTGGTAAAGAAGTGCTTTCTGCTGATAAGCATCCATCAGATGCTGCCGGGCGTCTGGGTCCCCCGGATTCCGATCCAGGTAGGCCTGCGATTCCCGGATGTCGGCATTCACCGCTTGCAGCTGACTTTCATACGTGGCCCGCGTCGATGGGGCAAGGGTGGAGACTGCGCGCAGAAACTGCTGATCTTCCGCGCTCGGCTCGGGCTCCACTGCGGATGCTATCGCAGGTCCTGCCGAAGGTCCTACAATGTCCGTCCGCTTGGCGGACTTCTCGGCCAGTTGTTGAGGAGCAGGGGTCGGCACAGAATGCGATGCCACTGCGGGACTCTCCGGAGCCGTTACAGCCGGGGAAGTCACTGGAGTTGCCGTAGCTTGCTGCGTTGCGACGGGTGGGGTTGGCCGATGATTGACCACGTAAGAACCCGCCGCTACGAGCGCAGCCGCGACCGGCGCCAGCCACAACGCGCTCCATCGCCGTCCTGGAGAAGTTGGGACCAGCATGGGCCCGGTGGACCCGGGCTCGCGGACGAGGCCTTCGGCGCGCAATTCGGCGGCAATTCGTGCCCACACTCTCGGCGCCGGTTCTTCGGATGTCGCCAGTTGTCGGGCTTCGCTTGAGATCAGCTTTAGGTCCGAAACCAGATCCGAGCAATCTGGACAGGACTTCAGATGAGCCTCAAAATCGGTCTGAATCCGAACGTCCGGAGCGTCGTCGAGGAACTCCGGCAGAACTCGCTGTACCTCGGAACACGTCATAGCCAGCTCTCTCCCCAATACCGCAATTACCGTCTACCCCGTCTTGGCCTTTTCGGCTCTCATGAACTTCAGATAGTCCCGCAGCTTCAACCGTGCCTTGTGGAGCTGCGACTTGCTGTTGCCGATCGAACATCCCACAATTTGGGCAATCTCGTTATGCTCGAATCCCTCCACATCGTGCAACACAAAAACCGTTCGATAGCCCGGCGGCAGCCGGTCAATCGCCCGCTGCAATTGCAGCCGATCAATGGAGCCGGTCAGCTTCAAATCCTTGGTACCGAATTCTTTCCTGGGAGCTTCGTCGTCCGCTTCCAGAGTCTCTTCGAGCGACACCACCGGCAGGCCCTTCTTGCGCAGTTGCATCAGGACAACGTTGACCGTCATGCGATGCAGCCAGGTGGAGAAGGCAGACTCGCCGCGAAAGGTGCCGATCTTGCGAAATAGCTGAAGAAATGCTTCCTGAGCCAGGTCTTCGGCCTGCGCGGGATTGGAGACCATGCGCAAACATAGCGAGTACACTCGGCGTTTGTGCAGGTGATACAAGACTTCGAACGCTGCTTCTTGGCCCTGCTTCGCCTGCTCAATGGCTTCTGATTCGGTGATTCGTTGCTTCGGGTCGGTCAAGTCGCCTTTTCCGGCCGCTAGTGCTTCAGATGCGGCTTCAAACTCTTTTCGTTGTACAAATTTGCCGAGGAAGTTGCGGAATCGCTCTCGACCGTTCCTAAGGTGCCAGAATACCAAAAACAGTAGCTTGCCGGATAATCCATCCCGCCAAAGTGACCCGCTCGCCGGACGCAAAAATCACTTTCGTAACGCCCCACCCATCCGGCCACAACCTTCCCGCAGAGACGGCGTTTGCCGGGTCTTGCCTGAACCATCTCACTCGCCGCAGGAGACGCGGCAAGCCGCGTCTCTACGGGAAAGCATGCTAGGCCTTCGCCGTGATCGTCTCCAGCCCATGCCCATGTGGACCGGTCTCGCGAATCCGGAGCAAAATCGCGAAGGTAAGCCCGACAAATCCCAGGATTGAGAAGATCCACATGCCAAGCCCGTATCCAGCCGGATTCTCCAGCCCGGCATGGGCGTAGTCGTTGGCCTTGCCAATCAGCAGGTTCAGGATGGCGAAGCCAATCTGCTGAATCAGTGTCATCAAAGCATAGGCGGTGCCCAGCCGGGACTGGTCCACGATATAAGCGACCGAAGGCCACATGACCGCCGGAATCAGCGAGAACGCTATACCCATCATCGACATCGTAATCAGCAAGAGGATTGGAAAAGTAAGGTGCAGCAACGTGAAATGCCAAGCGGTGATCCATGGGACTGCGAACGTCACCGTTCTAGACGCCGAAAGATAGGCTGTCATCAGGTAAACCGGCATCAGCAGCACCGACCCAATCATCATGAAAAGTGCCCGCTTGGCCACTTTGTCAACCATCAACCCGAACAGCGGCGTAGCAATCATGGCCGTGATCGGAAGCAAGCTGTTGCAGAAGCCCGCTTGCTGGGTGGCCTCCGATAATGTCATTCCAGGGTGGGTCGCCCGAATCTTGTTGGTAAAGAAATCGATGGCAAATGTACGGAAGGGAAAGATTGCGGAGTAAAAAGTGAAGCAGAGCCCAACTACGAACCAATAGGACGGATTGAACCGAAAAAACTCCTTGAGAGCTTGCCAAACCTTCGCAACCGCTTGGCGCAGCGGCAATCCACGAATTCGAAAACTCTGTCCGAACTCGAGCTTGTCGATGGAACCGGCCTTGCCCAGTTCGTATCGGCCTTCCGCCCGGCTTTCGAGTACCCAGTAAATTCCCGAGCAGAGCACGGCTAGCACCCCGGCGCCCACGGCAATCAATAACGGCCCTTGCCAGCTGGGTTCGCCACCCGGCCCGTTGGGATAAAACACTCTGTTCGCCCAAGTCGGCGAATTATCAGCCGCCACCGATGCCACGCGGGCAATCAGAAGATTGATCCCAAACGCGAAGCTCAGTTCTTTACCCTTAAACCACTTGGCGAGCACAGTCGTGACCGCAACGATCATCGATTCCGCACCCAGGCCAAGCACGGTGCGGCCGGCGATCATCACTCCAGGCTGTCCACGAGCCGCGGTGAGCGCAGCTCCCAAGAAGCAAAGCACGGCAAAGAACGTAATCGCCTTTTTGGTGCCGATTCGATCAATAATGATGCCACCGATCAGCAGGGTCACCACGGCTGCCACGCTATAGGACGTGTTCAGCCACCCAAATGCCGTGGCAGAGAAATGCAGTGTGTCTTTAAAAATCCCTTCCAGCGGGTTGATGCTGTCGTAAATGTAATAATTGCCGCCCATCGCCAGGCTGACGAACAGCAGCACGGCCCAACGGTAAAGACGCGACGGTTCCGGTCGAGCAAGCTCAGCCATGAAGATACTCACCCTCGGCGCGCCGTAGCGCCTGCCGTTCATTTGTCATTTGTGAAGAAGAGCAACCGCAAGAAGATAACAGATCGGGGAAGGGAATGGCTTGGCAACGGATGGAGGCGGAGTAAACGTCGGCCCTCCACCAGCAAGCTTGGATCGACTGTAGCAAGGCTCACGCAGCGGCGGCACCGGCTGCGGATCACCGGCTCCCAACCACGCCGCGCACCGATTCGATCAGCTTGGCCGAATCATAGCCGATGCCGCCTTTGAACACAGTCTCGACGTTCTCAATGTCTTCGATATTCTTCGACGGGTCGCCCTTGATCACGACCAAATCCGCCTGCTTGCCGGGCGCGATAGTGCCGATGCGATCCAGTTCGCCCAAAAACTGTGCGCCGTTTGCGGTTGCGATATGAATCGCCTCGAGCGGTGTGAAGCCCGCTTCAACCAGCAACTCCACCTCGCGCTGATCTCCAAAGCCCGCGATCACGCCTCCCATGCCAGTCGGATCCAACCCGGCCAGGAGTAACCCTCCGGCTTGCGCGAATGCATGCTCGAATTCCATTTCCTTCTTGAAGGCAGCTGGCCACGGGGAAACATCGCTCCCGTATTGCTGGCGCAGCCGGCCGGAGTCGCTCGAGCGAACTCGCTCCGAGAGCAGCGCGCTGCGCGCGTCGGGAGAAAGCGCTTCGAGGACACGCTTCCCGATCGTCGGTCGTCCGGGAAAACTCCCCATCTCAAAAACGGGAAGCGTCGAGGTGACCGCAATGTGATGCTGGATCAGGTCAAGGATCGTATCGTGTAGGGGGCCTGCCTTCACGTCAAGCTTGGAGATCAGATCGGGATTCTCTGGCGAGGCTGGGCATTCTCCCGGCTTTTTCGCGGGTAGAAATTCCGTATCGACCAGCACACCATGCTCCAGATCGTCGATGCCGAGCGCGGCCGCTTCGCGAAAGCCGATTGAACACAGGTGCCCGGTAACCTTTGCGCCACGCTTATGGGCTGCGGTGATGGCGGCCGAAAGTTCCGCCGGAGTGATGAATGTACGCCTTGAAATTGTCCACGCCCTGATCGAGCCAAAAGTTGACGGTCTTAGTTGCGTCATCAGGGCCGGTGAGCTGGTGCAACTGCAAAGCCCAACTGCCGGCGCCTTCAAGATAGGGTCCGGTAACGTGGATGTTCGGGCCCGGCGTCTCGCCCTTGTCAATTTGCTTCTTGAGCTCAAGATCGGTGTAAGGCTCGAGCGCACCGGTGGTGCGGATGGTCGTGACGCCACCAGCAAGGTAGAGACGCGGAAAGCTAAACGCCATCTCGCCGAAAATGCCGTTACCGACGGGATAAAACATATGGTCGTGCATGCCGACGAGACCGGGGATGACACTATAGCCGTGCAGATCAAGCACTTGGGCATCATGGGGGATATTCGGCGACGCGGCGTCAGAAACCGATTCGATCTTTCCCTTGGAGATGACCAACGTCTGATCCTCCCGCGCGGCCGCACCCGTGCCGTCAATCACACGCACGTGGGTCAGGGCCACCACGGGCGCACTCACCTTCACGAAGGCGCTCACCTGGGGCGACAGAACTTGTGCCGCGAGAGTGGCAGAGCAAACAGGCAGCAAGAGGATGCCAACGACCAGTTTGCGCATGGTTCTTCCTTCCATGAACCGCAGGTCAGGATTCTATCGAAGAAAACACAGGTCCGCGGAGGGAAACATGAAGATTCGTCAGCGCGGGGGCAGGAACAAAAAGGCTCCCGGCCGCCGACGCAGGTCGCGACCGAGAGCCTAACACTGAGACTGATCAGGGAGAACCGCCCTACATTTTTTCCGTCTTGCCGTCGTATTTCACCGCGCCGTTCTTGTCATTCTGGCGTGTGACGTCCTCGTTGGTATAGACGTGGCCGGCTTTTCTGACGCCCTTCGATTCATCTGCTCCGGCCGCTGCGCTGGCGGTGTGCTCCGGTCCCGACAAATACGTCCAGCCGCCGCGCGCTTCTTCGCGTCGGCCATGTTCTTCGTTGGAACGTTCTTCATGCCGACGTTCTTCGCGCATCGCGTCGTGCATGGGATGGCCTTCGCGTCCCATCGGTTCGGGATACAGTCGCACCTCTGGCGTGATCAGCGGAGCGCCGCCCTGGTACCACACGGGCACCGTGTAAACCGAACTCGTCGATCCCTGAACCTGCGAAAGCGTCGAGTTGGTCGCGCCAGCGATTAATCCCGTGGTGGCATTGCTCGCCCCCACCGGATTCGGCGAAAACTGTTCGAGAGATATCTCAGGTGTGGTTACAAGCGGGACAAACGGCCCGCATCCATAAAAGCAGGAGCTGTAACCTGGGTGAGGAATGGGCTGTTGCGCTAAAGCTGCTACTGCCAACAAAACTGCCGCCATCAGAACCAAATAGGGTCGCATACTGCCTCCACAGGGGACTAACGCTTCCCTGCTTCAAGTGCAGTTTGCTGGCCAGTTCCCGGCGGGCCGATGACACCCATGATGTTCGGAGATTCGCGGCGCTCTCGGCTAAACAACTGAGATTCACGCGAGGCCGATCCTCGGAACTGGTGAAAATTGCTGCGCACAACCTGCAATCGATTAGCGCCGCTTCTGATGGAGCGCCGGGCGTCCCCCGCCCGGCTTAGGCATCGGTGGACGGGCGAGAACGCCCGTCGCTCCATGGATCACAACTGCCAGCGATCTAACTGCCCACGTACCGCGCATACAGACTGCGCGCCACCGCCGTGTCGGTCGTTCCCTTGATGATCGCCCGGCCGTCGGGAAACAGCGTCATTTCGTACGGCTCGCGCCAGAACTTCAGCACAAACTCGTTATGGCGGACGTTGCCGTGAGGCCGAAGGCGGGTGCTCAACTCCACAAAGTCCACCGGCCGCTGCCGCTCGTGGATCTGCACGGAGTTCCTGCCGCACAACGTGATATGAGGCCGCCCTTCACCCCCCAGATGAACAAAGTCTCCCAAACAGGCTCGGCATCCCGCCCGCGGATGAGCCGCCGCCAACTCCGACCGTTCGTTTGTCCAGACGTCCCATGAAAGCAGCGTCCGCCGCATCTTCGAACGCGCGCCCACCAGAAACTTCAGCGCCTCGGCCGCCGCAATCGACGCCACCAGATTCACCGCGGAATTCAAAATGCCGGCAGTCTCACATGTCTCCACGGTCCCGCGGGGAGATTCTGGAAAAATGCAGGCTAGGCACGCCGTGTCTCCTGGCAGGATGTTCATGGCAACGGCATAACTCGCGACCGCCCCCGCATAAATCCAGGCCACGGAGTTCTTCACCGCATAATCGTTGACCAGGTAGCGGGTTTCGAAATTGTCGGTACCATCCAGGATCAGGTCGCAACCACCGAGCAGGGAATCAACATTCGCGGGAGTCAAATCGGCCACATGGGGCTCGACGGCGATCTGAGAGTTGAAACGCGCGATTTGCCGCGCCGCCGCGATTGCCTTGGGCACAGATTCGCGCGCGTCATTTTCGTCGAACAAAGCCTGCCGCTGCAGGTTGCTCGGTTCGACGTAGTCGCGGTCGAGAATCCGCAGCGTGCCGACACCCGAACGCGCCAGTAACGAGGCCAAGGCAGAGCCGGTAGCGCCGCATCCGACGATGACCACGCGGGACCGCGACAGCTTTTTCTGCCCCTCCGCCCCGATCTCCTTAAACAACACCTGCCGCGAGTAGCGGTCGTCCATGCCCATTTCCAAAGCAATAACCTCAGCGATTACCGTTATCCAGCTTTCCAACCAGTATTATAGGTGCGCGGTCGTCAACTTTCTTTTTGCGAGGAACGCGTGCCGTTGGGCGATTCATCGAACCCGAAGTGTTCAATGGTTAACCGACCTGAATTTCGGGAAGGCCCGCTCGTGTGGGGACGGGCGCCCTCACCCGTCCAAGCCGAGCGCAGCTCGGCACCTTCCCGCGGTGACAGCAACTTCCGGTTCCGAAGCGCCCTCCGGTTTGTTTCCGCCGTTCTGTTGCTGTTGTCCCACGCAGCAAGTTGGACGCAGAGTTCGGCCCCCGCCCCGCAGCAGACTCCGGCATCGACCTCGCCGGCCGCAGCCAAGTCTGAAGCAAAGTCTCAAACCAAGTTCGGAACCATCGCACCTTATCTGGGCTTGCCGATTGAGAAGATCGAGTTGCCGGGCGTCCCGCCGGAGGAGGCGGCGACGCTGCTGGTGGCCACGCCACTCAAGATCGGCGCGCCTCTCACGCGCGAAGCGCTGCATGACGCGATGCAGGCTCTTTTTGCCACCGGACGGTTCGCCGATATTCAGGCCGAAGCGGATCGCACCGAAACCGCCGGCGTCAGCGTGCGCTTTTTGACGACCGCCAATTTTTTTGTGGGCATGCTGACCATTGAGGGCGTTTCCGCCAATCCTTCCGCGAACCAACTGACAAGCGCTACCCGCTTACAACTCGGCGAACTCTACGCGCGGGAGAAAATCGACCGCGCTCTCGGAGGCGTCCAACGAGTGTTGGAAGAAAATGGATTCCACCGATCGCGAGTGACGGTCTCCGAAGATCGCGATCAGCAGCAACACCAGGTCAACATGACCTTCCATGTCGTCACCGGGCCGCGTGCCGTAGTCGGAGGGATAACACTGGAAGGAGATGCCGGCTATTCCATCGAAGAGATCCGAGAGATCGCCAAGCTGCATTCCGGCGATCCGGTCATCTCCAGCCGCATTACACGCGCTTTACAACGAATTCGCGCTCGCTATCAAAAGCAGGATCGTCTGCTCGCCCAAGTCTCCGTGGCCAACCGCACTTACCATTCCGAGCTCAACACGGTGGACTATGTCTTCAAAGTGGAGCGCGGTCCAGTGGTGCAAATTGCTGCTGAGGGTTTCAAACTCAGCCAGCGCGTACTGCGAAAGCTCGTGCCAATCTATGAAGAAGGCGCGGTTGACGATGATCTGCTCAACGAAGGACGGCGCAACATCACCAACCATCTTCAGACCCTCGGCTACTTCGAGGCCACGGTTAGCGTAAGCCAGAACACCGCGCCTGACGGCAAGAGTCTGCAGGTGGTTTATGCCGTCAATCCTGGAGACCGTCACAAACTCGCTGCCATTCGTATTCGTGGCAATCGATATTTTGACGACGATCTGATTCGCTCGCGCATGCAGAATCACTCCGCGGGGCGCCTGTTCAGTCACGGGCGCTACAGCGAAGTGTTCCTCGAAGAGGATGTTCGGAGTATCCAGGCACTCTATCGGTCGAGTGGTTTCCGCCAGGCCGAAGTCACCAGCAAACTGGTTGAAAAGTACCAGGGTGATCCGTCGCAGCTTGCCATCGAGATCGCCATCAAAGAAGGCCTGCAGACACGCGTGGCATGGGTTCGCATCGAGGGCAGTTACACGCTTCCGCCAGAACAGCTTCCCGAAATTCCCACTGCTGAAGGACAGGGCTTTGACGAATCGGGCCTGGCGGACGACCGCGACACGATTCTGGAAAAATACTTCGACAGTGGATTCCCCAATGCCACCGTCGATGTTGCGTACGTTCCGGTTCCCTCGACAGATAACCTGCCGCGCGTCGGTGTGACCTTCACCATTCATGAAGGCGAGCAGTTCTTTGTCGATCAACTGTTTCTCGATGGGCTGCACTACACCCGCTTCGGAGTTGCCCGCCGGGAAGTGCGGGTGCAACCGGGCGGGCCGCTGAGCCAGAAAGACATGCTGGAGAGCCAGCACCGCTTGTACGATCTTGGTCTTTTTAAGCAGGTGGACACTGCCATCCAGAACCCCGAGGGCACCGAGTCGCGCAAGAACGTGCTCGTCACGGCGCGCGAAGCGGATCGCTATACCTTCGATTACGGCGTTGGCATCGAATTCCAGACCGGACAGCCCTCATTCGGGACCAACCAGCCACTTGGGCAGACCGGCGTCAGTCCGAGAGTGTCCTTCGGCGTCAGCCGTATCAATATGGGGGGGCGCCACCAGACCCTCACCATGAAGACCAACGTCGGCCGCCTGCAGCAGAGAGGGCTCATCAGTTACGACATCCCCAAACTGCTGAACCGGGAAGACCTTCGTTTCACGGCCACTACGCTTTACGACAACACCGTGGACGTATCCACCTTTACCTCGAAACGCCTGGAGGGCACTTTGCAAGTCACGCAAGCGTTGAAACGGGACGCGACGACTGGCCGCGAGCTAACGACTCTCTCCTACCGTTTCAGTTACCGTCGCGTACAGGCGACCAGCGTTCAGGTCACCGACAACCTCATTCCGCTACTCTCCAAGCCGACCCGTGTAGGAATTCCCAATTTTCTCTATGTGCGTAACCGGCGCGATAGCGATCTGGAAAGCACGCGCGGCAACTACACCACCGTCGAAGGCGGCGTCGCTTCGAGTTACTTCGGCTCCGAGGCCGATTTCAGCCGCTTGTTGGTCAAGAATTCTACCTATCACACGTTTTTTCGAAACCGCAGCACCCGACAAGGATTCGTTTTCGCCCGGTCTACCAGCGTCGGGATTGAGAACCCTTTCGGAAACACGGTTCTGCTGGACCCCTCCGAAACCGCAACCGCCAGCCAGACTCTGGTTCCGCTGCCGGAGCGTTTCTTCAGCGGTGGAGGCAACTCCCACCGCGGATTTGGGTTAAATCAGGCAGGGCCACGCGACCCCTTCACCGGATTTCCGGTCGGGGGCAGCGCTGTGTTCCTCAACAATCTGGAGATGCGTTTTCCAAACGTTACTGTGCCTTACCTTTTGGACAACATCGGCTTTTCGATTTTTCACGATATGGGCAACGTGTTTGCCCGGCCCCAGGAAATGCTGTCCAGCCTGGGACGCTTCCATCAGCCCAATCAAGAGTTCTGTTTTCAGGAGATTACGCACCTGAAGTGCAATTACAACTATGCCTCGCACGCAGTCGGCGTGGGAGTGCGCTATCAGACGCCCATCGGACCTTTGCGCTTTGACTTCGGATACAATTTAAATCCGCCGTACTTTCCGAGCTACACGAACATCACGACCAACACCGTGACTGGGCATTCTGTCGGCCAGTTTGGTTTCCAGCGCGCCGGCCATTTTAACTTTTCGTTCAGCGTCGGGCAGTCTTTCTGATGAAACTCCGAATGATCAGACTCGGGAAACATTGCGTGGTTGCGCTAGCGCTGGGCATGGCGCTGGCGCCCTCGTCGGCGGGCGGTGAGATTGTAGATCGAGTAGTCGCCAGCGTTAACGGCCACGTGGTTTTGCAGAGCGATTGGGAGCAGGAACTCGGCATCGAGGCCTTTTCGAATGCCCGCGATCCGGACTCGTTCACCTCGGCCGAGCGCAACGCAGCCCTCGATCGCCTGATCGATCAGCAACTGCTGCGGGAACAGGTTCGGCCGTCTGAATCGGCTCCCGCCGGGCAGGTTGCCGCCCGGGTTGCCGAACTTCGCAAACTCCATCCGGAGTGCGCCACCGACGAGGGATGGCGCGCCACCCTCGAACGGTATGGGCTGACGCAAAGCTCGCTTGAGAAGCGCGTGGGTGACCAGATCCAGCTCATGAAGCTCGTTGAAGACCGCCTGCAGCCCTCGATCCAGATCGATCAGCGGGCGGTGGAGACCTACTACCACGATCAGTTGCTGCCGGATCTGAAACGGGCCGGCAACCCCCCAGCTCCGTTGACCGAAGTCTTTGGCCAAATCAAGGATTTGCTGGCCGAGCGAAAAATGAACGAGCTCCTCGCAGGGTGGCTGGCGAATCTGCGCTCTGGGAGCCATATCTTGGCGCCTGAATCCGAAGCCGGAGAGCGGACCCCGTGAGCGAGCATTCGACCGAGCCATCGAGCGAGCCGCCGCCTGAGCGCCGGCGCATCCTGTGGAAACTGTTCCTGCTGTTTTGCGTGTTCAGCCTGATTGGATTGGCGGCGCTCGCGTGGTACGCCACTACCGATTCTTTCCAGCAACTGGTTCGCCGCCGAGTCATTCGATCGCTTGAAAAAGTCACGGGCGGCCGCGTCGAACTCGGCGAATTTCACACCATCCCTTTCCGCCTGCGTATCGACGCCCGCAACCTCACCATCCACGGTCGCGAAGCTTCGGATCAGATTCCATTTCTCCGGGTTGACCGCGTGCAGGCGGAGCTGAAAATCATTTCGCTTCTCAGCACCACCATCGGATTACATTCTCTACTTCTCGAGCATCCTGTCACGCACGTCATTGTCTATCCGAATGGCGCCACCAACGTTCCCGCGCCGCCGGTGAGCCTTTCTTCCAACCAGGGGCCGGTCGAACAACTCATCTCGTTTTCGGTTTCGCGCATCGAGGTGCGGCGGGGCGAGCTTTTATGGGAAGACAAGAAAATGCCGTTCGACTTTGATGCCCGCGACATGGCGTTGCTTTTGAATTACTCCTTGCTGCGGCGGCAATATGAAGTCCATCTACTCGCGGGAAGCGTGGCCACGCGGTTTAAGCAGTATCCCTCGTTTTCATGGCGGGGCGATACTTCGCTGGTTTTGGCTCGCGGACGCGCCGACATCAGCAATCTCACGATGACTTCCGGAAAATCTGAAATTCACTTCGCAGGCCACTTGCTGGACTTTCATAATCCCCACCTGAGCGGTGATTATCACGGCGGGGCGGATCTCGGCGAACTCGCCTTCCTCGCAGGGCGGTCGCAAGTTCCGAAAGGTACAGTCCAGTTCGAGGGCAAAGGTTCCTGGAGCCTGCAGGATTTTTCTACTCAGGGAACCGTGCAAGCCAAAGACGTCGACTGGTCGAACGGGAAGGTGTCGATGCGAAATGGCCGCATTACAGCAGGCTTCTCCGTCGTCCCGAACCGCTTCCACGTTTTCTCGATCAAGGCGAACCTGCTCGGCGGCGACCTGCTCGGCGATGTCGATGTGACGAACTGGCAGAGTTCGCTCGAACCATCGCCGGTTCCTGGACGGCGCCACGTAATCGGACGAGTCCCGCCCGGAAGTCTTCAGCGGGGGTCGGTACGACTGCAATTGGCGGGCTTCCCGCTGCTACCCGGCCTGGAAATGCTGAGCTCAAGAAGACTTCCGCTGGATCGCCTCGCCCTCTCCGGAAAAGCGAGCGGCAATGTTGACATGCTCTGGGTGGGCTCGATCCGCGACGCGGAAACTCGCCTGAACCTTAACATCGCGCCGCCCCTAAAGCCAACGCCAGGCGAGATCCCAACGCATGGCCAAATTAATGGCATCTATCGCGGCTCGCGCGACGAGTTAGATGTCACCGAACTTCATCTGACAACACCGGCTTCTGAAATTACCGCCGCAGGCAATCCGGCCGCGAACTCAGCGCTGCGCTTCTCTTTCACCAGCCATAGCCTCAGGGAATGGGCGCCTCTGCTCGAAGGGATCTACGGATCACCGTATTTGCCCTTCGCGGTTCACGGATGGGCAAACCTTACCGGCAACGCCAGCGGCAAACTTTCCGCGCTTTCCGTCAGCGGAAATCTCGAAGTCTACGACTTTGACACTGTCTTGCCGCCGACCGAACGCGTCGCCGCTCGAGCTGTCCACTGGGACGCACTCTCCACCGCCCTCCAGTACTCCGGCAATCATTTTGCCGCGCACAATGGCTCACTCGTCCACGGCCACACCACGGCGCGCTTCGACGCCACTGCCACGCTGACGGATGGTGCCCTTCCGGAGAGCGCTCCTTTTGCTCTCCACTTTGACGCCAGCAACGCCGACCTGGCGGAGCTCGCGCAATTGGCCGGCGCGGCTCGCCCCTTTGCCGGCAGTCTGAATATTTCCGCCACCATTTCGGGCACGCGCGCCAATCCTCACGGGGATGGTCACCTCGAGATTCACAATGGGATGGCCTATGGAGTTGCCGTTCCTTTGTTGAAGAGCGATCTCCGCCTCGCCGATGGCGAGCTTCAATTCAACAACATCGATGCCAGCGCTTACGATGCTCCACTGTCCGGGAGCGCGGCCGTCAGTGCGTCGAACGTCGGCGGGTCGAACTCTCAATTTCGCCTGAATCTTTCCGGACGTAACCTGAATCTCTCCCGCTTCCCGCGCTTGCAGAGCAGCCGGATCACGGCGGATGGCGTCGCCGATTTCACGGTGCGGGTCAGCGGCACGTTCGAGCAGCCTTCGATCGAAGCCCACGTTCATCTCAAGGACCTCGCGCTGGACAAGGAGCGCGCCGGAGACTTCTACGTTGACGCGGTCACTCATGGACGGCAGCTCGATCTCAATGCCCGCTCGGATTTCGATAAAGCCGACTTGACCATTCATGGCAGCGTTGGATTAGACCAGGACTTTCCCGCCGATCTGAACCTGGCCTTCCACCGTCTGGACGCCGATTCGCTTCTTCGCATTTACTTGCCGGGAAAACTCACGGGACACTCTGTTCTGGGGGGCACGCTCCACGTTCGCGGCCCCCTCGGCACTCCCCGCGATTTAAAAGCGGAAGGCGAACTCCAGTCTCTCAGCTTCGAGGTCGCGCACCAACCGATACAAAGTGTCGGCCCCATCCGCTTCGAGGTCGCGAATCAAGTTCTGCTGCTCGAAAACTTGCATCTTGCGGGAAGTGGAACCGATTTCACCGCCCACGGCCGGGCGCATTTGGCCGGAGCCAAAGAACTCGACATGCGTCTCGACGGTTCGGTCAACATGGCGCTGTGGAAGTCGCTCAATCCGAAGATCCTGGCGCGCGGCACTCTGGGCGTAAACCTCAACGCTAGCGGTACTCTGTCCCAGCCCGTGCTCCAAGGACGTCTAGAAGTGAAGAATACTTACGTCAGTCACAATGACTTTCCGAGCGGCCTTAGTGACCTGAACGGCGTCCTGCTGTTCGATAGCAACCGCATCCAGATCGAGAGCCTCAGCGGCACAACCGGCGGCGGCACGGTGGCATTGACCGGTGCCGCGACCTACCACAGCGGCGTGCTCCTGCTCGATTTCGGCGCGACTGCGCGTGGGGTTCGCCTGCGCTATCCCCCGGGAGTAAGTTCTACCGCGAACGCGGACCTCCGGCTGACCGGCAATGCGAATTCCGCTCTGCTGAGCGGGGATGTGGTGGTCACAAAGCTGGCCGTCACCCCAGGTTTTGACTTCGGAGCCTATGTCGAGAAGAGCAGGCAGGCGACCGTCCTGACGCAGAACGATAGTCTGCAGAGCCGCCTCAAGCTCGATGTTCACGTGGTAACGACTCCTGAACTGGAGATGCAAACGGCCATCGCCCGGCTCTCGGGCAACGCGGACCTCAGAGTGCGCGGCACCGCCGACCGTCCGGCAATTCTCGGAAGAGCGGAGGTTCTCGAAGGAGAAATTTCTTTCAACGGAAACAAGTACCGCCTCGAACGCGGCGACGTTACCTTCGCGAATCCGGCCAAGACCCAGCCCATCATCGATCTGCAGGCCACCACGCGAGTGCGCGATTACGACATCACCGTGCAATTCCGCGGCGACGCCAGCGTGGCCAACGGTTTGAAGGTCACCTGGCAGTCCGAGCCTCAGCTTCCCGAAGCCGACGTCATCGCCCTGTTGGCTCTCGGTCGCACGCGGGAAGAGTCGGCTGCCGCGGGATCGAGCGGGTCCTTTGGGTTTGGCGGAGAGGCCTCCAACCTGCTCATCAATCAGGCTCTCAACAGCACCGTCAACAGCCGCCTGCAACGCTTGTTCGGGGCGAGCCGCGTCAAGATCGATCCTCAGGGACTGGCCAGCGAAACCAACGTGGTTCGAGGACCGCAGGTCACCGTCGAGCAGCAAGTGGCCAGCAATCTCACTTTGACCTACAGCACCAACGTCTCAGTTTCCAGCCAGCAGATTATCCAGGTGGAGTACAACATCACGCGGACTATTTCAATCGTGGCGTTGCGCGACCAGAACGGAGTTGTTAGTTTCGACTTTAAGATACGGCGCCGGAAGAAGTGATCTCCGAAACATCCGCCTTGACATAAATCTCCAAACCAGCAACTCTAGTTGTTTTTCACCACACGCCCGAAGAAACGGGTAAGGGAGCCAATTTGCGAGTACGGGTCTTTTATCACGACAAGTGTTTTGACGGGGCTTCCTCGGCAGCCCTGTTCTCCCGCTTCTACCGGGAACGAATCCGCGGCGATGTGGACTTCGTCTACTCCGGCCTGCTGCATCGTGCAGGCGCCCTTTTCGACGAGAAGCAGTTTGACGGCGACGAAAATGCCATCGTCGATTTCAAGTATTCCAGTTCGCCGAAAATCACCTGGTGGTTCGATCACCACGAAAGCGCTTTTCTTTCACCCGCCGACGCTGCCCACTTCGAGCAGGATCAGAGCAACCGCAAATTCTACGATCCGGATTTCAAATCCTGCACCAGCTTCATCGCGATGATCGCCAAAGAACGCTTTGGCTTCGATCCGCGTCCGGTTTCGGAACTGGTCCAATGGACCGACGTCGTCGACGGCGCCATGTACGAAGACGCGAAGTCGGCGGTGGAGATGAAAGCTCCGGCCATGAAGCTGACCATGGCCATCGAATCCGCCACCGACCGCGACTTCGTCAAGACGATGATTCCGCTGCTCGCCTACCAATCTCTCGCCAGCATTCTTGAAGAACCATTCGTTGCCGCCGTCCTGCCGCCGCTGCTCGAACGCCACCAGCGGTCCATCGAGATTTTGCGGCAGCGCAGCGTAGAAAAAGACGGCACGATTTTTTTCGACATCACCGACCTCGACCTCGAAGGCTACAACAAATTCATTCCGTACCATCTTCATCCCGATTCGATTTACAGCATTGGCGTCAGCAAGAGTTCGTTCCGGGTAAAGGTTTCCGTCGGGTCGAACCCGTGGTCGAAACGCCCGCCCACCGTCAATCTAGCCAGAATCTGCGAGCGCTATGGCGGCGGCGGCCACGCCCGCGTTGGGGCAATCTCCTTCGATGTCACTCAGGGTGAAGCCGCCCACAAAGCCGCTTTGGAGATCGCAGAGGAGTTGCGCGCCGCCGTCCGCCAGCAGACTTGAGAATCGAAGGAAAAACTCGTGTAGAGAGACGGGGCTTGCCCGGTCTCGGACTGCATGAGAATTTTGAGTCGCAAATGCGTCCCAGAATCCCGCATCTCGTAATCGACGACCCCGCGCACATCAAAGGCGTGCGCACCGTCGCCACGGTTGAGTTTACGAAAGGAATCGTCGTCGTTCTCGCGGGTCTCGGTGTGTTCTCCATGCGGCGCATGGATATCTGGGGAATCGCCGAAAGCTTTCTGGAATTTTTCCACGTTAACCCTCTGAACCACTACGTCGGAGTCTTTATCGATCTGGTGTATCGGGTCAGCGACGTTCGCCTGTGGAAGATCGCTGTGGTTGCGTCCGTCTATGTGATCATTCGCTTCGTCGAGGCCTACGGCCTGTGGTATACACGCCCGTGGGCGGAGTGGATGGCGATTGCCTCGGGCTCCATCTACATCCCGTTCGAGGTAGCCGACCTGTCGCGGCGGCCAGGCTGGTTTCGACTGCTGATTCTTGTGATCAATGTGGGGATCGTCCTCTACATGCTGATGCTGCGTCTGGAAGCAGCGAAGAAGCGGCACGCGGCACGGATGCATTTGTAGCGGTCCGGGGCGGCCCCAGAAGGTGTCGGCGACAAAGTTAGCGTCCCGCTGATGCCCCCCATCGCTCCCCCTGATCTCCATGGAATCCTAGAGTTAGCGGGAATTTTCGGACCTGGTCTTTGAATCAAACGGACTTCTATCAAAGTATTCCGGAATCAGGACTTACGGTTTCAAAGAGCGATTTGGATGCGTAGGCACACTGCAAAGCCGGGTTTCGCCGGAGTGGGGATTTTGCGTCCGTGATTCGGATCACAGAAGATTGTGACGAATGAGTGGACGACAAGCTCGCCCCGGAGTCAGGGAGACTCGGGCCGTGTCAGCGTGCCCTCCATCACTTCGTTTTCAGCCGAGCTTCCTGAACTGTTTGCTCAGGGTCAGGCTCTGCATCTGATAAGACGATCCGATGCCGACGCCGTAGACCTTTTCAGGCGCCTTCAGCAATCGCATGTAGGCTAGACGCGCGACAATCTGGCCGTGTTCAATCAGAAAAGGCACTTCATGCGCTCGGACTTCGAGGACCGCGCGAGTCCCGGTAAGGTCGCTCATTCCGTAGCCGAAGCCTGGATCGAAGAAGCCGGCATAGTGTATCCGGAGCTCACCGATTGACGAATCGAATGGAACCATCTCCGCCGCGTAATCAGGAGGCACTCGAATCTGTTCCTTGGATGCAAGAATGTAGAAATCGCCCGGGTCCAATATGAGCCCCTTGTCGCCGACATGGTACTTGGGATCCCAAAACTCTTCTGGCGAGTAATGGTTCACTCTGCTGAGGTCGATCACGGGCGCATTCTTCTTGGCTTTGTACGCGATGATCTCGGAAGGAGCCACGGAATGTAAATTCACCGAAATCCTGAGGCCCCGATCCACTTGTGCCTTCACTGGATTGTCCTCACGGGAATAGACTAATGCCTCGCGCCCATCGAGTTCAGTGATCAGCGAGTCTGAGGCGAGCGGATTCCCGCGAAAAAACCGCAACTGGTTGAGCCGCGTTCCCGCGGGCAGTCGAATTGAGAAAGTGCCAGGGACAATCTCAGCGTACAGCTTGCCCTTATAGCCGGCCGGCACGTGCTCAAACTCAACTCCGTAGTCAGTGATCAGCCGGGTGAAGACGTCAAGCCGACCGGTCGTGCTTTTAGGGTTGGCCTTGCCTGACAAATTCTCTGGAAGATGTACTTCTTCGAGGAGCGGCACGATGTAGACGCATCCCTTTTCGAGAACCGTCGCGCTGGTTAGATCGACGCGGCTCATTCTCAGTTCGTTGATCCGTTGCTCGACAGTAGCGTGCTGGCCAGGCAAAAAGCTCGCCTGAACCCGGTGTGCCATGTCGCCAACCCTGAGATCCAAGCTGGCGGGCTGGATCTGTTCTTCCAATATCGGAGTCCGCGCCGTTATCTTGCCAGTGGAAATCAGATCTTTAATATCCTGGGACGGGAGCACCCCTGCCTTTGCGCCACGAGTCGAGGCAGCTAGCTCCGGGAAAAGACCTTGTTCAGAAGTGTGGGCTTCGAGAGGCATTGTGGTTTTACGACTCCTTGCGTTTCGTTCTCTCCGTGAGGCGTCGGGCGCGCTCCGTCAATTGCAGTTGATAACCTGGTGTAGCAGTCGGGACTACAGAAGCCGCCTTCGCGCTTGCGTCCACTCCCTACTCGGGTAGCTTGCGGGATGGTCTTGCCACAATTTGGGCAGATGTTCCGGCCCCACAATTCGAGGAGCGACGCTTCTATTGATTCTGCCATATGAGGTGCTCGTGCTGCTGGTTCAGAAGTCTACAGAGCAGGTTCAGTGCTACATGCCCCGTCGCATCCGATGCGAGCTCTCAAAGAAAGTCTCGGACCAACTTAGATTCCATGGGTGGCCATGTCAACGTCAATCTCACCGACGGGTGAGGGTGCCCGGCCAGGCTCTGCTCAAGCGGGTCGTTGACTTTTTTCATCACACCCAACCAGCCACCGCCATCGCAGACTTCCAACCCGACCGGAACTTCACTTCGTGAAGTCCTCGCTCCGCTCAGCATGACAAATTACGGGAGGGGTCGGAGACGCGGCGAGCCGCGTCTCTACGGGGGGCATGAACGGTTATTCGTTCAGCGAGCAGCTGCAATCCGCTGGGGGAACGTGGGCTTTCAGAAAATCAGCTACGCGCTTGTAGGCGTCAATCTGATTTTCTACTTTTGAGAAGCCGTGGCCTTCGTTCTCATAGACTTTGTATTCGACCACGCCGCCGCGCTTCTTGATCGCATCCACGACCTGCTGCGCTTCGGTCTTGGGGCAGCGGGGATCATGGCCTCCCGCCAACAAATACAACGGCGCTTTGATCTTGTCGACGAAGTTGATGGGCGAACGATCTTCGTAGAGCGACTTGTTTTTCTCAGGATCGCCCATGGTCGCAAGGTCGGACTGCTGCAGCACGGGGTCTTCATTCTGAATCTCGGTGAACCAGTTCACAAAGGGCACAATCGGAACGCCTGCCGCCCACAGCTCCGGAGCCTTGGTGACTCCCATCATCGTCATGTAGCCACCGTAGCTGCCGCCCATCAGAATGAGTTTTTTCGGGTCGACGTAGCCGGTCTGTTTGATCCAGTCGGCGGCCGCGAGGATGTCCTGCAAATCGCCGCCGCCCATATCGAAAAGATTGGCGTGCTGGAATTCCTTTCCGTATCCGGTCGATCCGCGATAGTTGGGCGCGATCACGATGTAGCCCTGGTTCGCCATGTACTGGACGAAGCGATTGAATGTGTTCATGGTCTGCGCCGTCGGACCGCCGTGAACGTAGACGATCGCGGGATGCTCGGCCTTGTGCGGCAGGTTGTAGGGAACATAGACAAAGGCGGAGATCGTCCACTTGCCATCCTTACTGGGATAGTGGACGAGTTGGGGCTCGACCATGTCCTCGGATCGCACTCCGCCTACGAGCGAGTGCGTGAGTTGGTGCGACTTGCTGTCGGCGAGGTCATAGACCCACAAATCGCCTGGAGCGGTTGAGCCGGTGTGGTAGTAGAGCAGGCCCGAGCTGTCGTGAGTGAAGGGCGACGTTCTGCCCGCGACATGGTTCACGCCTTTGGGCAAGGGAAGGGCGTGCGCCTTTCCGGATGCGACGTCGTACAGGTAGATGTCGGTGTTGCCGTCTACATTCGAGGTGTAAGTCAGGAACTTGCCGTCGGGAGAAAAGCTCTCGCCGGAAATTTCCCATTTGTCTTGCGTGAGCCAGCGGATTTTTTTGCTCGCGATGTCAAGCAAGCCGACGTTGTCGTAGCCGTCGCCGGCATTGGAGGTGATCAGAACACTTTTGCCGTCGGGCGAAACGTCGTTGGCCGAGTAAGTGCGTTCGCCGTCATGCGGCGTCAGAAGCGTGCTTTCGGCGGTCCGAACCTCGGCGACAAACACATTCGAGTCGGTTCCTTTCGATTGCTCCTGCGTGTAGACGATGAACTTGCCGTCCTTCGACCAGATCGGCGCGACGTTCATGCGGTCTTTGGCGGTTCCGGTGGTCAAGTGTTTTACGTCGCGCAAGACCGTGTCGTAAACGTCAATCTCGAACACGGACGACGTTTTCGGTTTGACCATGTAGGCGAGATAGCGGCCATCGGGCGACCAGGCGGGACTTTCCTCCGCGATCTCGCGAGTGTTGGTGAGGTTCACGACTTGTCCAGTCTTCGGCGACACCAGGAAAATGTCCCATTGCTCGTCGCCGTCGTAATCGGACATGTAGGCGATCCACTTGCCGTCGGGTGACCAGGTCGGACTGGTCTGGCGCTGATCGCTCACCGTGAGTTGCATCGGCCATCCACCTTCGGAGGCGACGAGCCAGAGATTATTGCGGCCGCTCAGGTTGCTGACGAAGGCGACCGTCGTCCCATTCGGAGACCAGCCATCCGGCGACCACGTCGAACCTCCCACTTGGCGCGTCATGTAGAGCTTCTCGATGGAAAGACTTTTCTCTACACGGGCGTCGGGCTTGGAGGCGATGAGCTTGGGATCGGTGATGGCCTGGGGTGCAGGCAGCGTCTGGGATGTGGCGAGGACAGTCATTGCCATTGGTATCGTTATTACTACGACCATAACAAACGGGTTGAGAATGCGCATGGTGCCTCGAAGCAGTTCCTCGAATCGGAGTAGTGAACAGGGAAGTCTACCAGTGTCGAGCGCGAGCGGGTGCGAAGGCAGCGGACAGGAGTGTCCGCTCCACACAACCTATTTCGCGAGGCCGGCCGTCCAGTTCGTGACCAAAGCGAGCGGGGTGGAAACACTTTCCGGGTACGTGGCGAAGACGAAGCGCTGGCCATCCGGGGTAACGTCGTAGGGGGTTCCAAGGGGAGCGGTATAGTTGATCTGGAACAGCGCGCGTACCTGGTCCAATTCGAACTCCCCACGCGTCGTGTTCACGCTGGCGGCGTGGAAGGAACCATCCGTTCCGATGAAGTATATCTCCTTGCTATCCCCGCGCCAGGCTGGGAAGGTGCCCCCCGTCTGCGAAACCTGCCACCTGCCGGCGCCGCTCGGAAAGTGGGTAACGTAAATCTCCTCCCGTCCCGACTCGGTGGAACTGTAGGCCAGCCAGCGGCCGTCGGGAGAGAGGCGGAATTGAAAGATCCTGGCTTGCGGAGACTGCGGCTGCACGATGGCGAACGGTTTCTTTTCGCCCGTCGTGGGCAGCGCCCACACGCCGCCGCCGGTCGGACCGCTCTGCTCCATGTGGACGAGGTAGCGGCCATCGGGCGACCACTGTGGCGATAGCAGCGTGTGACCCGCCGCGGAGGGATCGCCCTCCATCAGGATTTCCTCTTGCCCGCCACCGTTCGCCAGCCGGGCGCGGAGCGACGTTCCGGTCATGATCGTCGCACCGGACTGCCGCTCAAATGCAACCCGCTGGCCGTCCGCCGACCAGGATGGCGTCAGGTGGGTGGCGCCGCCGAAGGTGAGGCGGGTTCGCGAGCCGCGAGTCAGGTCGAATACCCAGATGTCGGCTTGAGGATCTCCGATGGACATGGCCAGCCGCTTGCCGTCAGGGGAAAGCCGGCCGCTGCCTTTGTAAAACGCCCGCTCCGCTACATCACCCAGCGTCTTTCCGCTGCGGTCCATCCAGACTAGATCGGTTCCGAGGGCTTTCGAGCCCGGTTCGTAGACCAACACTCCATTCTGGCTTGCGGCAAATGTGGTGTGCCACGTTCCGGTATCGTATTCCACGAAATTCGCCACGGGCACCGGTTCCCCGGAGAGCGCTCCAGTGGCAGGATCGAAGTTCTGCGCCAGCAATGCCGACTGGAGATGGTAGAGCAGATAGCCGGACGCATACTGAGCATCCGAATCAGCCTCGAGCACGCGCTTGTAGGAACCATCCGCGAGCGAACCGATGTAGATGCCTTGCTCTGATCCACCCGAGTGATTGGTTGCGAAGAACAGGAAATGCTTGCCGTCCGGCAGGAACCTGGGCCAGCGATGTGTCGTATGCTTGCCAGCTTCGAGCTTGGTCAAGGGCACCGGGGTTCCGCCCGCGGCGCTGATTCGCCACAATGAATCGCGGTAGCCGGGTTCGTAGATGATGACGTTGTCCTGGTTCCACGACCCGCCTCGGGGATTCGGCGTTTCCGCTAGAACGGTGACCGGGCCGCCGGCTGCGGGCACTTTTTTCAAATGGCCTTCGGCAAAGAAGCCGACGAATTTTCCGTCGGCGGACCAGAAGGGAAAGGAGGCGCCCTCGGTGCCCTCGAGTTTCCTGGCCGCCAGCTCGTTGAGGAACTGTACCCAGACCGAGTCTCGCTCCTTCTGGTTGCGGGCGCAAAACGCTACCGCCGTTCCGTCGGGCGTGATCGCCGGGGGGCCGGAAAAGTCGCCCGTGAAGTCGAAGCCCACCCCCGCGGGCGGGGGCAAATAGGATCGCAGCGTTCGTGCCGGCGCGTGCTCCCGCAGATTCGACCAGACCAGGGCCAGCAACAGCGCCGCGGCCACTGCAGCCCACAGCAGACGCTCGCGCCAGCGGCGGGGAACTTTGACTGGCGGCGCGGGGCTGATGCCAGAGCCGCTGCTCGCGATCCAGCGCAACTCCCGAGCAACGTCGGCGGCATTCTGCCAGCGCGATTCCGGATCTTTCGCGAGACACTCCTGGACAACGTGATCAAGCGCGGCCGGGGCCATCGGCTGAATTTTCGAAATCGGTTCCGGGTCCTTCTCGAGGATGGCCGAGGCGACAGAGATCTGGCTCTTGCCCTCAAAGGCACGCTTGCCGGTGATCATCTCGTAGAGCACGCAGCCGAAGCTGAAGATATCGCTGCGCGCGTCCGCTTCCTGCCCCTCGAACACTTCGGGCGCCATGAATTGGAATGTGCCGACGATCGTGCCTTGCTGCGTCAATGTCCGCGGCGGCGCGCCGAGTGCCGACAGGTTCATGGTGGGAGTGGAAGGCGTCAGGTGTCCCTTATCGCTCACGGCTTGCGCCCCCAGCAGCCCGGCGGCAGGCTTCGCCAGGCCGAAGTCCAGCAGCTTGGCCCCGGATGCGGTGAGCATGATGTTTCCCGGCTTGAGATCGCGGTGTACGATACCTGCCCGGTGCGCTTTCTCCAACGCATCGCAGATTTGCATGCCGCACTCCAGCGCCTGCTTCAGCGGCATTGGTCCTTTTTGCAGCCGCGCTTCCAGTGTTTCGCCCTGGACATACTCCATCACCAGGTAGTCGGTTCCATTTTGACTGCCGACGTCGTGCAACACGCAAATGTGCGGATGATTCAACGAAGAAATGGTGCGGGCTTCCCGCTCGAAGCGTTGCTTCGCCTCGGGATTGTCAGACAGATGAAGGGGCAGGATTTTAATGGCGACGGTGCGGTCGAGGCGCGTGTCTGTCGCCCGATAGACTTCTCCCATGCCTCCGGCGCCCAGCGGGGCAATGACTTCGTAGGGGCCGAGTTTCGTGCCAGCGGCGAGGGCCATGGGTGCGCCATTATAGCGCCTACAAACGGAAACGAAAGACATACGGCGATTCGGGCCATTCGGGATGGATTCCTGGCAATTTTTCCGCAACCGGATTGTGGAACTGTAGCGGGTCATGGAACCAATAACCTAGTTTGCGCATCTCACACGGCCTAAGGTACAGTTTTCCAAAATGCCTCGAAGAACCGCAACTTCGATAGTGCTCGTGACGGTCTTGCTCGCCGGAAATGCTCCGACCACGGTCTGCGCGCTCATGTGCCAACGTCAGGTGCAAGCGAAAGGCCAGCGCCATTGCAGTCACCCTCCAGAGAGCATGCCGGGAATGGTTCACGATCGCTCAGCCATGAATCATCCAGGGGTTGAGGCCATACGTGCGGTGCTGGTGTCGCAATTGTGCCAGACGAACTGCTTCACTGCGGAACGGCTCAACGTTTGGAGAGAAGTTGTTCCTCAGGTGACGGAAGTCCGCAGCCGTGCCGTCGTCCTGAGTACTACAGCCGAGTTTCTGGCCCTCGATTTCACCGCCGCATGGGGTTTCGACAGCGGCCCACCCGCGCCGTCGCCTCCCCATCTTGCGTCTTTTTCCATTCTTCGCATTTGAGTTGTTCCCTCTCCTTCTCTAACACGCTGTAGCCATAGCGACTTCAAGTCGTTTGTTTGGCTACGCATCTCTGTTCAGTCCAGTGTCCATCGAGTCTCGTTCGGACAATTGGGTCCGCCAACTCTTAAGAGGAAGAACCATGAAGAACAGACGCGATTTCCTGAGAAATACTCTTGGTCTGAGCGCCGCTTTGGCGGCCACACCTGGCCTGCTTCGAGCGCTGCCGGCGAACGGAGCGAGCATGGACATGGACGTGGACATGGACGACATGAGCCACGGTGCCCTGCGCAACCGTCGGATCGTTTCGGTGGAAACGCCGGATGTTCCGCAGTTTCCCTGGCGAATGGACGGGGACGTTAAGGAATTCCATCTCATTGCCGAGCCGGTTAGACAGGAGATTTTTCCTGGCCGGATCGTTGACCTCTGGGGTTACAACGGCAGCGCTCCGGGGCCGACGATTCAAGTGAACCAGGGTGATCGAGTTCGCATCATCGTGGACAATCACCTGCCCGAAGCGACCTCGATGCACTGGCACGGTTTCGAAGTTGCGAATGAGATGGACGGAGCGCCCGGTTCGAGCCAAGACCCCATCCCTCCCGGCGGCCGCTTTGTCTATGAATTCACGCTCCACCAGGAAGGCACCTACTTCTATCACTCGCATATGGCGATGCAGGAAATGGTCGGCATGATCGGCGCATTCATCATGCATCCCCGGGAGCCATACAAGCCGCGCGCCGATAAAGACTTCGCAATCATTATGCAGGAGTACGCCATCCTGCCAAACATCAACGTGCCGAACTCGATGAACATGGAGTTCAACTGGCTCACCTTCAACGGCAAGGCGGGGCCGGCGACGACTCCTTTGATCGTGCGGCACGGGGAGCGCGTACGTATCCGTCTCATCAATCTCGGGATGGACCACCACCCGATCCACCTTCATGGACACCAGTTTGTAGTTACAGGTAGTGAAGGAGGACGACAGCCGCAATCCACGTGGGGTCCTGGAAATACAGTGCTCGTTGGAGTTGCGCAATCCCGCGATGTGGAATTTGTTGCAAACAATCCTGGCGACTGGATGCTGCATTGCCATCTTCCTCACCACATGATGAACCAGATGTCGTCAATGGTCGGCCCGATGTCACGCAGAAATGGAATGCCCGCGGGCCTCGACATGGAGCGAGGCATGGGAATGCTGCGACAAGGGAGTGCGACGTCCGAGGAAAACGGTCCGAGCCTAGGTCGCGGATTGGGCGTCGGTTCGACCGCGGAGCAGGCGATGTCCAATTCTCCACTGAAAGCCGGGAATGCGATGCAGCACGGAGACGCGCCCGATGTGCAGCCGCAAGGGATGCAGATGAGCAAACCCGATGTCAGCAAAGATGCAAATTCCGTGCCGGGTTTTCCTCAGGATGCCTTCATGGAAGGTCCCACGATGGCGATGGATCAAATGGTCAATAAACCTGAAAATTTCGGCCTGCGTCCGGGCTGGAGCGGCTTCATGGCGGGAATGATGACGTTCGTACGCGTGCTGCCGCCAGACAAGTACGACCACATCATGGAGCTTCGAAAAAAGCAGGATGGCAATAAACCAATGAAGATGGACATGCCGGGAATGGAGCACAAACATGAGTAATCTGACTGCGCCGGTGAAGTTGACGGAAATGAGGGTTGAAACGGTGTCCCCAATCCGTGGTGTTACCCGATCCGTACTCTACTTTTTTGCGGTGTCTTTGTTCCTGGTCGCCTTGCCGGGGCGAGCGCAAACTCCTGTGACCGAGCAGAAGACGATCACACTCGAAGAACTGCAACAGATGGCCTTCGAGAACAACCCGACGTTCGGGCAAGCCGCTGCAAACATTGAGGCGGCCGAAGGCAGGAAGAAGCAGTCGGGACTTTACCCGAACCTAACCGTCGGCTACCAGGGCGAACAGATCCGAGGCGGGTCGTTTCACGGGGGCGAGCAGGGGTTTTTCGTTCGGCAGGACATCGTGCTCGGTGGAAAGCTGGGCCTGAATCGAAAGATTTTTGAGCAGGAGCTCAAACAGGCAGAAACAGAGGCGGAGGAGCAAAAGGTGCGCGTAGTCACAAGCGTGCGGATGTCCTGCATCCAAGCGCTGGCTGCCCAGCAGACGCTGGAGTTGCGCCAAAACCTCAGCAAGCTTGCCGATGACGCCGTCGAGACCTCCCGTCAGCTCGCCAATGTCGGCCAATCGGACGCTCCCGACGTGCTGGAATCGGAAGTGGAAGCACAGCAGGCACAACTCGCCCTCACCATGGCCGAACAGAACCGGCAGCGCGTTTGGCGAGCACTGGCCGCCGTGGTCGGGAATCCGCGGCTTCCATTGATGAAGGTCGAAGGAAACCTCGAGGACACCCCGCCGGTCAATCCGGATGAACTGGTGGAGAAAATCGTCGATGAGAGTCCAGCCGTAAGAATCGCAGAACTTGGGGTCAAACGTGCCGAAGCCGCCTTGGCTCGCGCGAAGCGGGAAACGATTCCCGACCTCGAACTCCGCGGCGGCCTCGAACAGAATGGCGAGTTGTTGTCGAACGGGAGACCTGCCGGGTTGCAGGGCTTTGCCGACGTGGGGGTGAGAATTCCCATTTCTAATCGCAACCAGGGAAACATTGCCGCCGCTAAAGCTGACACCGAGAGGGCGAAGCGCGAAGTCGAGCGCGTGAAGCTCGTCTTGCGGGAACGGGCGGCAAGCGTCGTCCAGACCTACACGTTCTCCGAAGCCGCAGTCGACCGTTACAAGAACCAGATGATACCGAGGGCGCAAAAGGCGTATGAGATGTACACCAAGAAATACCACGACATGGCTGCAGCTTACCCACAAGTCCTCAACTCCGAGAGGACTCTGATGCAGCTCGAAGTCTCCTACATCACTGCGTTGGAGAACTTCGCCACAAGCTCACTTTCTCTACAGTCCTACTTGCTCACGGATGGCCTCGAAGCTCCCTCGCAGCCAGGCGGAATCGATCAACCGGTGCGGGAGGTCAACATCCCATTCCAGATGGGCGCAAGCCCCCAGTAACGGTAACCGCATGACAAACGAGCTCTTCTCCTATCGATCACCCGCTCGAGGAATCGCAGGAGCGGTTGCGTTCAGATGGGTGACGATCCGGTGTGGCTTCAGTGCCCCTTAGTCCGTGACGTGCTTGGGTTTGACCGGCAAATCGGAAGCTGATTGCAGAGCCCTGCCGGGTTGGGGAGTTGGCGAAGTCAGGAAGACGCGGCGAGCCGCGTCTCTACTCCACCGTGACCTGGTAGTCTCGCCCTTCCCAGCGCCCGGCATTCTTCCAGAAGAACGTGAAAGCGACCTGCCGGCCTACGGCAAGAGTTTCTGTTGGCAGATCCAGGTGCTGCAGGTTCCAGCCACTCTCTTCGGAATGGCTGTCCTCGACAGTCTGCCAGTTGTCAACGCTCCAGTGCACCATGGCCGGTTCCATCAGAAGAAGGCGCAGCTTCTTTCCGCACGGGAGCGTGCGCGGCTTATTATTAAAGCGCCAGTTGAAGTACTTCGCCGATATCTTTCTGGTTAAATAGCGTTCCACTGTTTGCGGGGGCTGATCGAAGATCTTGCCGTCGACGAGCGACCGCCGCAGCTTGATGTATTCGGAGTGGGCCCACACCAGCGGGCACGCCGAACCCGACGCTTTCCCCGCGAACAGCTCACGCTCCGGGATATCGGTTGTGTCCCATACTTGTTCAGGAATCAGGCGGCTCGCTCCCGTCGAATTTTCCATCACGCTGAGCAACGCCTCGGCGGAGGCGACACGTCCGGCAGCCAGTTCGTAGTGGGCTCGTTCCCCTGCGAGCAGAGGCCAGGGGCGGCCAACCCCGGTGCCGTCGAAGGGAGAACCGTCCTCGTGCTCTCCGTATCCGTCGCGATTGTAGCGGTACCAGACTGGACCTTGGGGAAGTCTTACGCGCAGCAGTTCATCGACGACCTTGATCGTGTTGACCATTCGCGGATCGTCGGGCGAACGCAACCCGAACCGCACGAGAGCCAGCGCATCTGGACTTACGATTTCCACCGCCCGCGCATTCGAGCTGCCGATGGCACGATTTTTGATGGGAACGAATCCTTGCAGGGGCGAGGCGGCTCCGTCTCCGTCCGCGGGCGTGATGCGCACGTAGTAGCCCTCGACGCCAAGCCGCCGGGCGAGATCGCTGTTCACGGCGTAGGTCCAGCGTTCGATGTTGTCGTTCCATGTGTCGGCCATCTGGCGAAGAAATTCGGCGGGTTGAGGCTGGCCCATCACCTCCGCGAGATCGGCGGCAACCAGCAAGGCCGCGACTTCGGCTGCCAGCGTGAACGGTGAATAGCCGCCGTCCTCTTCCCAGCGATCCTGCTGGGTGACCGGGCCGTTCGCGACAATGAATGCCGCTGCTTTGCGCACCATCGGCCACCAGCGATCGCTTTCCCCAAAGCAGCGGGGCGATTCGCGGCGCAGCAGATCGACCAGGAGAATCGGAAAGGCAGTTTCATCCATCTGCGAGCCGCTCCAGTAGGGACGACCATCCAACCACATGTTCTGCGCCCAGTATCCGGCGGCCTCCTGGGTGGCTTCGAGATAATGCAACACGCGGAGAGCGTCGTCGTGGGCGCCCGCTGCCAGCAATCCGCCGGCACTCTCGACGAGATCGCGCGGCCAGATAAGGTGATAACCGCCGAGATCCTCGTCGCCCTTGTTGAAGCCCCAGGGAATGGAGAGGCTGGCGATAATGCCGCCGAGGAAGTCCTTGGACTCGTGGGTGCGTACAACCGCCACGCTGGCCCGGTACAAATCTTTTTCCCGCGGCTTCTCGTCGAGCTGCTTCAGTGTCCGCTGCCAGTTCTGCCAGTGTAGGACGTAATCTTTGCGGGTGGTTGAATAAGGTGTGAGCAAGGAAGAGAGGGCTTGCTGCCCGGCTTCCGCCCAGATTCCTCCAAAGCCGAGTGCGAGGATGAACTCGCCGTCGCAGGCGGCCAGGCCAATTTGAGCGGCCAGCGCGATGTTTCCGCTTTCCGCGCGGTCGTACTCCCACGTCATCTGAAAGCGCTCTGAGAGATCCTGCCAGCTGTCCGAAACGCCGACAAATCCGACGGAACGTCTTAGCAACGGCGCGGAGCTCGCCAAGGCAAGCGCACAGGAGTCGCGCTCGGCAAAGAGCATCGGTGTCCCCTTGTAATCGCCCACCCAACCGGTATTTCCGTATCCCATATTCCCCAGGTGCGACGCCAAGAGGGCGTAGACGCGGTAGTCGCCCAGATTCCCCTGCAGCGGCACGAATCGGATTTTCTGCAATACCACGTTTCGCCACGGATCGGTCAGCACTTCCTTTTCGATCCGGTACCGGCCCGTCCCGCACGTGTTCGTCAGCCGGTAGGCAGGCACCCCTGGTTCGAGCGGAAGGTTCTGGAAGGTACAGTGGCGTTTCTCTTCCGAGAAGAACTCGCGACCGTCGGTGACAATCAGACCGAAGTCGCGGGTGCAGGCTTGGTCCACGCGGGGAAAATAGATCTCATTGAGAATGCCGTGACTCAGCGTGAACCAAAGTCTGCTCTGGAGGCTCAGCGCAGTGCCAACGCCGGTTTTGGCGCTCGAAGACCAGCGGGGCTCGATTCCGGGCCAGCCCGGCGCATAACGAAGATTATCGCTCACAGGGTCACCGTCCAGCAGTTTGCCAGAAGATAGAGATTTGTGCTCGGCTTCCGCCGATAATGTGGAAAGACGCATCTAACTGAACACATGTCAGGACTCCTCATTACGGTTCTCCGTCGCCTTAAAGCTCGCGCCAGAAGTGCACAGGTCGCAGTCTTCGTTACAGCCGCTGTTATGCTGCTGGCTGTTCCGCAGGCTTCTGCCGATCTGCCCTCGGCGGGGCTTGATCATGGATTCGGTCGGCTCTACGATCTGGATTTTAGCGGCGGGCAAAGAGAATTCGAGTCGTGGGAAAAACTGAACCCTGAAAATCCCATGGGGCCGGCGAGCGAGGCGGCTGGGATCTTGTTTTCTGAATTCAACCGGCTGGGCGTCCTGGAGGCCCAGTTCTATGAAAACGACTCGGTCTTCGGCGCGCGCAAGAAGTATCAGGCAGACCCGGGAGAACGCGCACGCTTCGACAAGCAGCTCAGCCGTGCAGAAGAACTGGCAAAGTCCAGGCTGAGCCGCGACCCTCGCGACCGCGATGCGCTTCTGGCGATGACGTTTGCCGCCGGTTTGCGGTCGGACTTTGCAGCGCTCATCGAAAAGCGCAATTTGGCATCGCTTCATTACACCAAGGAGGCAACGGTATGGGCGCAGCAACTGCTCGCCGTAGATCCCAATTGCTACGACGCTCACCTGGCGGGCGGCATCAGCCGATACATCATTGGATCGATGGCCGCTCCGGTGCGCTGGTTGGTACGCCTCCGGGGCGTTACCGGTGACAAAGCTGGCGGCATTGCCGAACTCCAGAAGACCGCAGCGCAAGGCCATCTGCTTGCCCCATTCGCGCGCATCCTGCTGGCCATCGCCTACGTCCGCGAGAAAAACGTGCCGCGCGCTCGCGAACTCCTGGTGGGGCTCGAACGGGACTTTCCCAATAACGCGCTTTTTGGCCGGGAACTGGCGCGACTGGACGGGAACGGCAGGCGCTAGGCATCGGTGGAGAAACTCCCCAGCCCCAAAAAGGGTCGGTTGCTTTGGAGAGATGCGGCATCGCCAAAGCGATGCCCGGATCCGAGTCCCAAGCTTTTTCCGCGGTTCATGAAGCCAGCCCAAGCCTGGATCGCGCCTGCACAACCGGTTGCTAAGTGCTTGGAAAACAAAGTGCGTTCATCAGAAATTCACCCCGTTGTAACCTTCCTTTAATATTTCGCCCATACAACAAAATTGCACACCAAAAATTGAGCAGAGGAGGACTCGTCTAGTGATCGGTCTGAGGCATCGCATCTTGCTGCTGTTGTTGGCAGGTCTCACGCTGGCGCTCCCGGTGGGTTGCCAGACCACGTTGAACGGGGCGGGAGCGACCTTTCCGTACCCGATGTATTCCAAGTGGTTCAGCGAATACAATAAGCTGCACCCGGACGTGCAGATCAACTACCAATCGATCGGCAGCGGCGGCGGTATCCGCCAGGTCTTAAACGGCACCGTCGATTTCGGAGCCAGCGACGGCCCCATGACTGACGAACAACTCTCCCAGTCCAAAACCAAAATCTTGCACATCCCAACCGTGCTGGGCGCGGTCGTGCCCGCCTACAACGTTCCCGGGGTCGGCGGAGAAGTGAAGTTCACCCCCGAAGCTTTGGCCGGCATCTACCTTGGGAAGATAACGAACTGGAACGATCCTGCGCTTGCCAAGGTCAACCCCGGCGTCAATTTTCCGAACACGCCGATCATCGTGATTTACCGCTCCGACGGCAGCGGAACCACGTTTATCTTCACCGACTATCTCTCCAAGATCAGCAAAGACTGGAGCAATATCGTCGGCAAGGGAACATCAGTAAAGTGGCCGGGCGGTATGGGCGGCAAGGGTAACGAAGGTGTTGCTGGACAGGTGAGGCAGTTGCAGGGATCGATCGGTTACGTCGAACTGATCTATGCCGTGCAGAACAAAATCACCTACGGATCAGTCAGGAACGCCGCCGGCAATTTCGTGGCAGCTTCGCTCGATGGAGTGACCGAAGCCGCTGCAACGGCGAAAACCATGCCCGCCGATTTTCGCGTGTCCATCACGAACGCGCCGGGCAAGACGGCGTATCCCATTTCCAGCTTCACCTGGCTACTGATTCCGACGCCGGCCAAGGATCCGAAGAAAGGGAAGATCATTGCCGATTTTCTGGACTGGATGGTCACCGACGGTCAGAAGATGACAAGCCAGCTCAGCTACGCACCGCTGCCGGATAGCGTGGTGGAAAAAGTGAAGGCGGCGATCAAGCAGGTCCACTGACGCAGGGAAGGACTGCCTCTGACTCTGGTTTCCAAGGGAAGAAGCGTGGGCGCTCGAAAGAAAACCTTTGCGCACGCGACTGACAGCAGCCGGTTTTGCGATGTAGAATTCCGGTTTCCGGGCCAATCCACGGAAGAGAACTGTCCCATAAAGCGGTCGTAAACACCAGTTAGTCTAGTATAGTTATGGAGATTTAGAACAATACCCCAGGTTGCCGACGGATAGTCGAAGAAGCAATCGCACATCGAGACGCAAGGCTGCCTGCACTCGGGCCACTCGGCCGGAGCCGCAGATTCTGGCAAAAGGAGAAAAAATGAAAGCGGTTATCAAGCTAAGTGTTGTCCTGCTGTTGGCATCTGCGCTACACGCGCAGACCGCCACACCCAAGAAGAAGGTGAGTAAGCCCAAACCCGTTAACGCGGATGTGCAAGCTTTGAAGGACGCGGTGGCGGCGCAACAAGAACAGATTCAGGCCCTGTCGCAACAGCTGCAGCAGACCAACCAGCAACTGCAGGTAACCAACCAGCAGTTCCAGCAAACGCAACAGCAACTGCAGCAGGCGCAGCAGGCCGCAGCCGACGCTCAGCAAAAGGCAAACGCAGTTGCGGACTCGGCCGCCCCGAAGGATGCCGTCGACAGGCTCAACTCGGAATATGCCGATGTGCGAACCACGCTGACCAATAACGCGCTTAGCGAGCAGGACCAGCAGAAGCGCTTCTCTGGCCTCGAAGAGACACTCGGCCACTTTCGCTGGAACGGCGATATACGGGTGCGCGGTGAGAGTTTCTTCCAGAAGTACAGCGGATGCACACTCTGCAATGACCGCAACCGGGTTCGCGTTCGCATTCGTTTCGGATTCGAGGGCAAGCTGAACGAGGACTTCACCGCCGGTATTGGTCTCGCGACGGGAACGTTCGGCGATCCCACGACCACCAATGAGACCCTGACCAACAACTTCGACCGAAAGACCGTTGGGCTGGATCGCGGCTATCTCACCTACAACCCAGTGGCTCACAAATGGCTGTCGTTGACCGGCGGCAAATTTGCTTTCACCTGGGCTCGCACCTCCGTAACCTTCGACCCGGATGTCAGCCCCGAGGGTTTCGTGGAAAAGTTCTCGAAGGATTTCGAGAGCGTGCCTATCGTCAAGAACGTCAACCTGCAATTCATGCAGCTGCTGTTCAACGAAGTCACCGGCACCAGTTCCAAGTCCCTGGGACTGTTCGGCGGTGGACATGATTCATTCGCGGTGGGCGGGCAGATCGGCGCCCGTCTGCAGCCGCTGAAGTTCTGGACGCTGACGCCGTCGTTTACCATCTTGAATTTCCGTGGTGAAGACGAACTTCTGAATTCCAGCGCGTTCGCGGTGGCGGCGACGAATTCAGGCGGCGTGGCTACTGTTCCCGGAACCAGCCCTCCGGTCACGTACCCGGTCGTGGTAACGGCTCCTGGCGAAGGCCCGGGTTGCGCAACAGTGAAGGGTTTCACGACTTCTCCGCAACCGGCCACCAACACGCTTGTGGGTGGATGCGCGTTCGCTGCCGACGGCATGACGAACTCGACCTTCATCGACGCGAACGGCAACGCGCATTTCCTGTCGCGCTTCCTCTACGCCGACCTGATCCTGAACAACCAGTTCAAGACCGGGCTGGCCCGTCTGCCTCTCAATCTGATGCTTGAATATGAGAACAACCTGAACGCCGCGGCTCATCCGTATGACTTCACGGCCACCGGGGTGCAGTCGACGTCGACGCCAAACACTTCTCTCGGCAAGCAGTCGCACGCCTACATGGCTGACATCAGCCTCGGCCAGCAAAAGAAGAAGAACGATGTCCAGTTTGGATACGCGTTCTTGCGCGAAGAGCAGGACGCGGCGATTTCGTCCTGGGGTGAGAGCGATCAGCGGGCACCGACGAACGTGCTGCAGCATCGTGTTTACGGTCTGTGGCGAGTTGCACCGAACACCACCGCGTCGTTCACCTGGTGGCATGGTCGCACTTTGGATCCGTTCCTGGAGAATGCCCTTCTGGCTCCCGGAATGAAAGTTTCAACCACACCGGGGACCGGCGTGCTCGTGCCAGGTACCGGCGCAACGGAACCTTGGCTCAACCGCTTGCAGTTTGACTTGATCTACACCTTCTAAACGCACGCGCTACTCGCACTCTCGGTGCGGCCCGAGGTCTCGATCCTAGGGCGCCGGTTACAAACCGGCGCCCTATTCCTGTCTTGGTATACTATTTTTGGTCCGATGCCTTGTAGAGCCTTGGTTGCGCTGGTGTTGTTCCTGGGGTTGGGAGCGAGCACCTTTGCGGTCGAGAGCACGTATTTCCCACTCACGATCGTCCGGGCCGAGCTTAAGACGCGTGATCGGGTCGTATACTGGGTAGTAAACACTCCCCTTTACCAGGAAGATCCGTATTTTGAAGTCGCGGTCCGAGCGGCCGGAACGGTGGTCGTAGGCGAGCGCGAGCCGCGGAACGCACATGAAGTGCTGCCGGAGGACTGGAAGCCCGGTGCGAGGGTTCAGGGGCGTGTGGATAGGCATCATCTGTTCTTACGGCGGCCCAACGGGACCGAAGTGCGGTTCATCATTACGCGCCGCACCAAAACACCTCCGGAATAGCGCTGAGCGGGTGCTGAAAACGTCGACGGTTGGTGGGCCCCGAAAGGGGCATATGATTTCTGAGCGTTTGCGGCATCGCGAAAGCGATGCCCTGGCACGAAGACCCTAATGTCTCCAGCAGTTCGCTCGACATTTCCACCGTATCGAACGTTCCAGTTTTAACGATCTTGACGATTTGGTTCGACCAACATATTCGGCAAAACATAGTTGATTCAAGATGGTCCGGCAGACTCTGAGCAATCGCGCCACCCTCCTCAACCGCGAAGAATCGTGGCTGAAATTTAATTGGCGCGTGCTCGAAGAAGCCGGGGATCTTCGCAATCCGCTGCTCGAACGCGTGAAATTTCTGGCTATCTCCGCCAGCAATCTGGATGAATTTTTTGAGATCCGGGTGGGCGGCCTGCTGCAACAACTCGAAGACGGCCACAACTCCACAACCCCGGACGGCCTCACCATGGTGGAGGAGCGGGAACTGATCAAAGACGCGACTCGCGAATTCGTCGTTGAACAGTATTCATGTTGGAACGAGCGCCTGCGGCCGGAACTGGCGGAGCAGGGAATTCGCGTCCTCGCAATCGACGAACTGGATGAGGCGGCGCTCGCCTTCGTGGACGACTACTGCGAACGGGAACTCGATCCGCTGCTCACCCCGGTGACCGTGGATCCGGCACATCCGTTTCCTCGTGTCATCAACAAGGCGCTATGCGTTGCCTTGTTGCTGCGGCGTCGCCGTCGCTCGTCGCTGACTTATACCGGAGTTGTAACCGTTCCACGCGCGCTTCCGCGACTCGTCCGCTTGCCCTCCGAAGGAACCATCGATTTCATTTTTCTTGCCGACCTGGTCGTGTATCATGCCGCGCGGATGTACAAGGGCTACGACATCGTCTCTTCCGCCGCCTTCCGCGTCACCCGCAATAGCAACCTCTATCTGCAGGAAGAAGAGTCGCGCAATCTGCTGGAATCGGTGCGCGCGGAATTGCACAACCGCCGCAAGGGAGACGCGGTGCGAATGGAGATCGAGTCCGCAGCCGACCCCGAGATCATCGAGCGCCTGGGCACGGTGTTTGAACTTGACCGGTGGCAAATTTTTCCAGTCAATGGCCCGGTAAATCTTTCGCGGCTGTTCAATATTTACGACGAAGCGGCGCGGCCGGATTTGAAGTTTCGCACGTTTGTGCCGCGGGAATTGCGGCTGACCGCGAAGTCCCACGATCTGTTTGAGGAGTTGCGCCGCCATGACATCCTGCTGCACCATCCCTACGATTCTTTCGATGCAGTGATATCTTTCATTCAGTCGGCCGCGGAAGACGAGCGCGTGCTCTCCATCAAGCAGACCCTTTACCGGACGAGCGAGCATTCGCTGATTGTTCCATCTCTCATGGCCGCCGCGGCACACAAGGAAGTCACTGCGGTCGTGGAGCTGAAAGCGCGCTTCGACGAGGCGTCGAACATCCGCTGGGCGCGCGATCTGGAAGATGCGGGCGTGCAGGTCTTCCATGGACTAGTCGGTCTGAAGACGCACTGCAAGCTTTCTCTGCTGGTGCGCCGGGATGCCGATGGCGTGACCCGCCAATACGCGCACCTGGGGACAGGCAACTACAACGCGGCGACGGCCAAAATTTATACCGATCTCAGCTTGCTCACGGCCGACCCGGACATTACCAGTGCGGTTCACGATGTTTTCAGTTTTCTGACTGCCTACGCCGAGCACCCGAACTACGGGCCGCTGCTGGTAGCGCCTTTGGATTTGGCTGAAAAGTGTATGACCCTGATTGAGCGGGAAGCCGAGCATGCCCGCATTGGGCGGCCGGCGCGCATGATTGTCAAAGTCAACTCCCTGGTCGATACAGATATTATCCAGTCTCTGTACCGCGCTTCGCAGGCAGGAGTGGACATCGATTTGCTGGTGCGCGGCATATGCTCGCTGCGGCCGGGGATTCGTGGCATCAGCGACCGCATCCACGTCCGCAGCATCGTGGGCCGGTTCCTCGAGCACAGCCGAATCTTTTACTTCGAGAACGGCGGCGAGCCTGAGGTCTACCTGGGCAGCGCGGATTGGATGTCTCGCAATCTGCACGAGCGCGTGGAAGTCCTGTTCCCGCTTAAGAATCCGTTGCTGCGCGATCGCGTGGTGCACGAGATTCTGGCTGCATACCTCGCCGACAATGTGAAAGCAAGATTTTTGCAAAAGGACGGCCGCTACCTGCGCGCCTGGCAATCGCCGCGCGGACAGAGGAAGAGTCCTCCTCGAGGCTCTGCCGCCTTCAGCGCCCAGGATTTTCTGATTGGACTTGCGGAAGGCGTCAAGATGCCTGAGGAGATTCCAGTTTCCGTTCCACGGCGCATTTCTGCCAATCGAGCTTTCATGGGCCGGGCGTGATCGGACGAGGATGACTGGACAAGCTTATGATCGGAAAGGAATAGTAACTCTGAAATGTTTCTCTATTTCTTGCGTCACGCCAGTGCCGGGCAACAGTTGAGCAGCGCGAAGAAGGACGAAAAGCGCGGCCTCGATAAAGACGGCATCGAGCAATGCGGATATATCGGCCGAGCCCTGGCCGCGCTGGGTGTGCAGGTGGAAATCATCGTCTCCAGTCCCCTAAAACGAGCCACGCAAACCGCAGCTTTGGTGGGAAACGAAATGGGGCACGAGGGCAAACTGGTTGCCGAGAGCGCGTTACGCCCCCAGGCGAACTTCTCGGAGTTCCAGAAGATGCTGGAAAAGTATGCGCGCCAGGACTCCGTACTGCTGGTGGGGCACAATCCGAATCTGCGCGAATTTCTCGGGCGGGTGATCAGCGACAGTGGATGCGAAGCCGTGGTTGAACTTAAGAAAGGAGCCGTGGCCAAAGTCGAAATGCGGCGCAATTCCGGGTCCCTGAGTTGGTGCATCACGCCGCGGATCCTACGCACACTTCACGCGGCGGCTACAGAAAGCTCGCGCCCGAAGACCTCGCGGAAATAAGATCGGTCTTTCTCAATCGCCCATACTTCCAGATCCACACTCGCCTTCGCTCGCGGAGTCAGTTTCATGGAGACTTTGCCGCTGCGCGCCGAGACTCCAACCTTGCCCACGGATTGGCTCCTCCCCATATTCAAAGCTCTCGCGATGCGAAGCAGCACTGACGCTTTCGCCGCATTCTCCTGCTCGTCGGGGCTCAAGGCACTCATCGGGCCGTCTCCCGGCGTGGGGCGCGACTTTCCGAGGTAGCGCGCGATCGAGCCAATGATTCGCCGCTGTTGTGGCGTGTACCCCAGAATTTCAGAGTTCGCGATGATGTAGTAAGTGTGGCGGTGGTGTCCGTTGCGGTTCACGTAGTCGCCCACCTCGTACAGCATTGCGGCGGCCGACAGCCATTCGCGATATTCCGCGGGAAGCTGGTGTACGGACTTCAACGACGAAAATAGCAGCAATGCCGAGTCGCGAACTTGTAAGGCATGATGGAGGTCGACCCGGTAATGTTCGACAGCGCGCTTGATCGACTCCCAGCGTTCCGATTCGATGGCCCGGCCCGATCTCGTGCTGCGATCGTATTCCGCCGCCATCTGGGCCAGGATGCCGTCGCGCAGCCCCAGCGCCGAATAACGAAAACCCGGGAGATGGCATCGCTCCAGCAATTCCGCATACACGACCGCTCCGGCACAAATGATTTCCGCGCGGCGCGGACCGATCCCGGGAACCTTCCGTCGCTGCTCCAAGGTTAAGTGCGTAATTTGTTTGGCGATGCGGCGTATCATCTCGCGGGTGGCGTACGTCGCCGGCCGGCGTTTTTTGGGGCGGGCCAGGTGGCTGGCGGCGCCCACCAGTGCGGCTGCCGTGCCGGAGGTAGCGATCACGGCTCCGACCCGTGCCGACTTGATGCGATCCTGAATGCGCGTAATCTCGCGCGCCACGAATCCAGAGAGCCGCTTCAATTCGCTCTTGCGCGGCGGATCGTGCTGCAGGAATTCGCCGGTCAGGCGCACCGCCCCGAGCGGCAGGCTCACGGTATCCCGGATTTGTCCGTCGCGCGAAAGCGTGAGCTCGCAACTGCCGCCGCCCAGGTCCAGCATGAGGACGCTGTGTACGCCCAGGCGGGCAGTCGAAACAATGCCCAGGTGAATGAGGCGGGCCTCTTCGAGCCCGGAAATGATTTCGATCGTCCAACCCGTCGTCGACCGAACCCATTCGAGAAATGTGCGTGAATTGCGGGCATCGCGCAGCGCCGCCGTTGCCACCACCTTTACCGAATCCGTGCCGCATTCCTGCGTGGCGCGATGGAAGCGGCGCAACACGCGCACCGTTTCCGACATTGCCTCCGGCGAAAGCAGTCCTCCACTGAAGACGCCTTCCCCCAGGCGAGTGACTTCGCGGTCCTCGTGGACTTCTTTCAGCCGCCCAGCTTGCAGGCGGGCAATTTTCAGACGAACGGAATTCGATCCGATGTCGATGGCGGCAAAGGTGGGCATAGGGGTGACAATGTGACGATCGAATGTTGACGATCAGTCTTCTCACAACCGGGGCGGGTCGCGCAAGCGCAGCCGGGAGCCTTCGGGTCGCGAGTATCGGGCAAATCAGCTCTTGGCACTTAGCTTTGAGCAGTTAGCCAAATCTTTTTGGGGTCCCGCTAACGGCTACGTGCGAGCCGCTGATTGGCAAACTTTTAACCGATTTGTAACAAGCCTCTGGTACCCTCAGCACGGAATGTCCAATCAAGCTCTGCCCCGGCCGCGTTTCAAGGCTCCCGAACCGGACCGGGGTTCGAAGGCCGACCTGAAAATCGAAGCGAGAGCGACGCCGCTGTTGCAGGGGAAGGTCAGCGAAATCCCCGACGCTTTCTTTGGCTGGGTGATGCGCCTGTGCGGCCTGGCAGTGGTCGCGCTGCTCGGCTTGATCGTTTACCAGTTGGTGGTGGGTTCAGAGCTCTCCTGGCATGCTTTCGGCTGGAAGTTCTTTGGTCAATCGGACTGGAATCCGGTGTCGGATCAGTACGGCGCGCTGCCGTTCATCTATGGCACAATCGTGTCCTCGCTGCTTTCGCTGGTCATCGCCGTGCCGCTGTCGATCGGCGTAGCGGTGTTCATTACCGAGATGTGCCCGACCGGGCTGCGCGGAACTCTTTCCTTTACCACCGAGCTTCTGGCCGCCATCCCCAGCGTTGTTTACGGACTTTGGGCAATCTTCGTTCTGGTGCCGATACTTCGCGCATATGTCCAGCCCTTTCTCGCCAGGACGCTCGGCTGGACGGGACTGTTCAGCGGTCCGCCCTACGGCATTGGGATGCTGGCCGCGGGCGTGATCCTGGCGATCATGATCATACCCATCATCTCGTCGATCACGCGCGAAGTCCTCACCGTCATTCCACAACACCAGCGGGAAGCGGTATTGGCGTTGGGCGCAACGCGCTGGGAAATGATCCGCATGGGGGTACTGCGCAATGCGCGGGCGGGAATCGTGGGCGCCATCATTTTGGGCCTGGGCCGCGCGCTCGGCGAAACCATGGCGGTCACCATGGTGATCGGCAACCGTCCCGAAATTGCCAAGTCGCTGTTTGCTCCCGGATACACCATGGCCAGCGTGCTCGCCAACGAATTCACCGAAGCGACCGGCAATCTGTATCTTTCTGCTTTGATCGAGATTGGCTTGGCGCTATTCTTTGTCACCATCGTAGTCAACGCGCTGGCACGGCTCATGGTGTGGAGCGTTACTCGAGGGCAACCGGCGAGAACCATAGCTTGATGACATGTCTGATCCGAACTCCAGCACGGCAGCGGTCTTGATTCCGCACATCAGTATTCCGCCCATCACCCTGCGGCGGCGTGTGGCCGACCATGCGATGACCGGCGTTGCCGCGCTCACTGTCGTGGTCGTGCTGGTGCCGCTCTTCGCCATCTTTGCCTATCTGGTTTATAAGGGCATCGGCTCGATCAATGTTGCATTCCTGACCCAGACTCCGAAGCCGGTGGGCGAGGCCGGCGGCGGCATGGCGAACGCCATCGTCGGCTCGATCGTCATTCTTGCGATCGCGAGTCTGCTCGGCGTGCCGCTCGGAATCGGCGCGGGCATTTTTCTTTCCGAGTACGGGCGAAACCGCTATGGCGATATTGTGCGCTTTGTCTCCGATGTCCTGAACGGTGTGCCCTCCATTGTGATCGGCATTGTGGCCTACGGACTCGTCGTGCTTCCTCAGAAGCACTTCTCCGCGCTGGCCGGTGGCGTCGCGCTGGCCATCATGATGATTCCGACCATTGCGCGCACCACCGAGCAGATGCTGCTTCTGGTTCCACAGGCCATCCGCGAAGCCGCGTACGGTTTGGGCGTTTCCCGCTGGCGCACCACGCTCTCGATTACGCTGCGCACGGCCACCTCTGGAGTCATCACCGGAGTCATGCTGGCTTTCGCGCGCGTTGCAGGAGAAACCGCCCCGCTGCTCTTCACCGCATTCGGGAACCAGTACTGGAATTGGAAGACGGACCAGCCGACGGCGGCGCTGTCGCTGCAAATCTTTACCTATGCCATCTCGCCCTTCGACGAATGGCACCGGCAGGCATGGGCGGGTGCGCTGGTTTTGATTGTCCTGATCGTCGCGGCGGTTGCGGCGGTCCGCATCGCTGTAAAGCACGGAACATTAGCGGGGGCTTAGGGGCAGGAGCTTAACGATCTATGGGCGTCGGAATTACAGTCGAGCACCTGAATGCGTTTTACGGTAAGAATCAGGCCTTGTTCGACGTCAACATCACCGTGCTCGCCAATCACGCGACCGCGCTGATCGGCCCGTCAGGCTGCGGGAAAACCACGTTCATTCGCTGTCTGAATCGCCTGCACGAAACCATTCCCGAGGCGCGGGTCGAGGGCAAAGTGAACATCGGCGATCTCAGCGTTTATAACGGAACCTCAGCCACCCAGCTGCGGCGCCGCGTCGGCATGGTATTTCAGAAGCCGAATCCGTTCCCGACCATGTCCATCTACGATAACGTCGCCGCCGGGCTCAAGCTGAACGGCTTCAGCAACCGCCAACAACTGGACGAGGTCGTTGAGAAGTCTCTGAACCACGCCGCGTTGTGGGACGAGGTAAAAGACTCTCTGCACAAGCAATCCGGGGCCGGCCTCTCCGGCGGCCAGCAGCAGCGTTTGTGCATCGCCCGCGCTCTCGCCGTCCAACCGGAAGTTTTGCTCATGGATGAACCCTGCTCGGCGCTCGACCCGATCTCGACTGGCAAGATCGAGGAGCTGATTTTTCAATTAAAAGAGCAATACACGATCGTGATTGTCACGCATAATATGCAACAGGCGGCCCGGGTGGCGGAATTCACCGGGTTTTTCCTGCTGGGCAAGATGATCGAGTTCGGCAAGACTGAAAAGATATTCACCAATCCTTCCGACAAACGGACGGAAGACTACGTCACAGGCCGATTCGGGTAGGAATGAGGTCAGAGGTTAAAGGTCAGATTGCAGAGGTTAAGAGCCACTCGCATAAAATGGTGGTTGCGGTTTCTGGCCTCTAACCTCTGACCCTACGAAAGAGGTTCGGATAATGCGCACGCGTTTTCAGCATCAGATGGAGGAGCTCCGGGGGAAACTGCTTCGCATGGGCGGTCTCGCGGAACTGGCGGTGGATCGCGCCTGCCAGGCATACACCGAACGCGATCTCACTCGCTGCCAGCTCGTTCTAGAAAACGAGAGCCTCATCAACGCCGCCGAACGCGAGATCGATGAACTCGCCTTCGACATCCTCGCCACCCAGCAGCCGGCGGCCACGGATCTCCGCTTCATTCTCGCGGTGACCAAGATTAACGCCGACCTCGAGCGCGTGGGCGATCAGGCTGTAAACATCGCCGAGCGCGTCATGGACATGATCGAATTGCCGGCGGTCGAGTTACCGGTCGATATCGGTCGCATGGCGACTGCGGTAAGCGCCATGGTGCGCCGCGCACTGGAGTCGTTCGTCGAAGGCAAAGCCGAACTCGCCCAGGCTGTTCTCGAAATGGACCATGTCGTCGACCGGATGAAGAATGAAGCTTTTATAGTGCTCGTGCGAAAGATGAACGAAGAGCCGCAAGTAACTCAGCAAGCGATAGATGCGCTTTTGGTAGCCCGCAATCTGGAGCGCGTCGCGGACCACGCTACCAACATTTCCGAGGATGTCATCTTTTGGGTTCTGGGAGCGGATGTGCGTCATCATGCGCAGGCAGCGTCGGTGGCCCCGCGACCGGAACGACGCGAACAGTAGACGCAGATCCCAAAGAATAAGATCAGGCTCAAGGTTTTTCCTCTATGATCCCCGGGGACCCCTGCGGTTGAGAAAAAATTTTTACCACAGAGGACACAGAGGTTCCAGGGCAGATCTTTCCTTCGTCCGCATCAAGCCCTGCGATACACTGTTCGAGCCCCATGAGCCAGAGAATCCGCGTTTTTGCCACCTGCGACATCGGAGATGCCCTCAACATTCTTCGTCACCAGGGATACGACGTGGAAGTCTATCCCCGGCCTGAAGCTCCGCCGAAAAGCTTGATTGTTGAAAAGGTGAAGTCCGGCGTGGATGGCCTGATCACCACTCTGCGCGATCCGATCGACGCCGAGGTCTTCGCTGCGGGCGCAGGCACGCTCAAAGTGGTCGCACAGATCGCCGTTGGCTTTGACAACATCAATCGCGCCGATGCCAACAAGTACAAAGTCCCGTTCACTCATACCGCCGACGTTCTGACCGAAGCGACCGCCGAGTTTGCCTTCTTTCTGATGGGCGCGCTCGCCCGTAGACTCTGGCCCGCCGAACATCTCACGCGCGAAAATCGTTGGGGATATTGGCATCCCTATCTGCCATTTCTTGGCGACGAAGTCACCGGAAAAACCGTAGCCATCATCGGCACCGGACGCATCGGGCTCGCCATGATCAAGAAATGCGCCGGGTTCGAGATGAACATCCTGTGCTTCGATCCGGCCTACGAGAACCGCGACTACATCCAGGCCATCCAGGAGGTGATGGATCTAAGCCTCCAGCGCGGGATCAGCCGCGAGAAGACTTCGATTCGTTACACCACCTTGCACGAGGCGTTGAGTGCCGCGGATTTTATCAGCCTGCACGTACCTCTGCTGCGCGAAGGCGAGAGCACCACGCCGACCTACCACCTAATTAACGAAACCACGCTGCGCATGATGAAGCCGACCGCGATGGTCGTCAACACGTCGCGCGGCCCGGTGATTGACGAGACAGCCCTGGCCCGCGCGTTACGTGAGAACTGGATTGGTGGCGCCGCTCTCGATGTTTACGAGCAAGAGCCTTTGCCCGCCGATTCGCCGTTGCGCGATCCGGAAATCGCCGACCGCTGTCGCCTGCTGCCGCACTTCGCCAGCGCCGCGCGGATCACGCGGCTATCGCCCGATCCGAATAAGGGCATGGCTGGACGCTGCGTGCAGGGATTGATTGATGTGCTGGAGGGGAATTACGGGGGGGATGTTACGAAGATGCCGTATGTGGTGAATAAGGAAGCGTTTGGGAAGTAGGTTTCTCAGAGAACCGCCCATGAAACTGACGATGAGATATGGTTGAAAGAAGGCAATCGTAAGTGTTGTTATTCTGTCGGCCTGACCTTTCCCTTTAAAGGGCGTCCCAACATCTTCGGTGTGAGCTCCGAGCAAGCGACCACGGCGGGATTCGGTTCACTTTATTTGGTTTTCGGACGTAGATGGACTCACAGTCTATGAGGAATGGAACTCCTGGGGACAGGAATTTTCCATCCACGAATATGCTAAACCATTGTGATGGGATCTGGCGCGTCTCGCCCAAGCTGCGGCGACTCCGGCGACGCTTTTAGGCTCGTTGGGAAGTCTCAAATCCAAGCCAGTGAGGTCACGACGAATGCCGGTGTCTGGACGGGGCAAATCGACTCCTCACCGGTTGCGGTCTCCTTGGAAAAGCAATGCGTCATGCGCTTGAATGCTGGTACAAAGCCATAGGACAGACGGGTGGAGCTTTCGCACCCGGCTCTCTTCTTCCGGAACTTGTCGTAGTCCATTCCAACCTGCTACTCTCGCCATTCGCACGCGCCATGAAACACACAAGCATGAAAATCACAAGCATGAACATCAAAATATTGATCTCTTTCGCCTGCCTGTCGCTGGCTGTTCACGCCCAGGCGAACGACGCCGTCCGCGCGCTCAAGATTCTGCCGGCCCCAAAAGAAGTCCGCATCGCCGAGGGCAGGATCGTGATCAAGCCATCCACCACCATCCTCATCAGCAATCCCGAAGACCGAACGGCAGCCGAATCTCTCCAAAAGGAAATCCACGACCGCACAGATATGAAGCTCTCGATTGAATCCGTGAGCGCTGCGCCGAAAACGACGGGGCACATCTCGCTCGGGCGGCTGACCGACCGTGGCTTGCGGTCTTATCTCGAATCGCAAGGGGTGAAAGTCGGCGATGATCTTGGAAGTCAAGGCTACGTCATTCGCGCGACCGACTCCGGAGTGCTCGTCGCCGGTCGCGCCGCGCAAGGCCTCTTCTATGGCGTGCAGACTCTTCGCCAGTTACTGCGCCCGGAAGGCCCGGGAGGAAAGACGCTCGCGATTCCAGCGCTGGTCATCCGCGACTGGCCCAGCATGGAATGGCGGGGCGTGTCGGACGACATCAGCCGCGGCCCCGTCCCTACGCTTGATTATTTGAAGATGCAGATCCGCACGTTGGCCGAGTACAAGATCAACTTGCTCGGCTTCAATATGGAGCACGTTTTCGACTTCCAAACCCAGGCTCTCGTCTCACCGAAAGAAGCCGCGTTAACTCCCGCCGAAATTAAGGAGTTGGTCGAGTACGCCAGCAAGTCCTACATCACGCTTCTGCCCGAGCAGCAGGCCTTTGGGCATCTTCATCAATTTCTGAAGTACGAAATCTATTCCGATCTCGCTGAAACGCCCCATGGGCACGTGCTCACGCCGACCAATCCCAAGACTTATGATTTCATTCGCCAGGTTTACGGAGAGGTTGTTCCCTTGTTTCCCGGTCCGTTCTTTCACATCGGCTCGGACGAAACGTTCGAACTTGGCCTCGGCCGGACGAATGCTCTCGCGGCCCAGCAGGGTCTTGGCCGCGTCTATCTCGAACACCTGCAGAAAGTCTTCGAGATCATGCAGCCCTACCACAAGCAACTCTTGTTCTGGGGAGATATCGCGGTCAAATATCCCGAACTGCTTGCCATTCTCCCTAAAGACATGATCGCCGTGCCCTGGGAGTACGACCCCAAGCCGAGCTACGAAAATATTATTACTCCCTACACCAACGCCGGCCTGCGTGTGGTGGTCGCGCCCGGGGCAGGGAACTGGGGCGTGATTTGGCCTAACCTGGAGAGCGCGTTTGTGAACATCCGGAACTTTGTTCGCGACGGACAAAAGCATCAGGCCATCGGCGCGCTCAACACAACCTGGAATGATGATGGTGAATCGCTCGTCGACATGACATGGCCGGCTCTGGTCTTTGGCGCGGCAGCAAGTTGGCAGCAGGGCGAATCCAGCATCGATGACTTCAAGAGCAGTTATGACTGGGCCTTCTACCGTCATGAAGGTGACACTTTTTCCGGCGTGATCGAGAATCTCGATCGCGCTCATACGCTCCTCGCGGGAGTGAAACTGAACAATGCGAGCCACGAGCTTTTCTGGTTCGATCCATTCAGCCAAGCCGGCGCCAACACGGCTGCCGAAGCGCTGCCTGTTGCCCACGATCTGCGCATCGGTGTTGAGCGGGCCGCAGAAACGCTTATGCGGGATCGAACGAAGGCGCACCTTCACGCCGAGAGCCTTGACGACATGCTCCTTGCCGCCTGGCACCTTGACACGCTAGGGCTGAAGATTCAGTTCACATCCGAAATCAGCCGGTTCTACTCGGACGCTTATCAGAATCAAACGGACGGGACCCGTGCGCAACATGACCTGGACGAAATCGTTGACATCAACGGGCGGCTACAGACCCTGCGTGACACGATCACGCAACTGCGCAAGATGTACGCGGAAGGCTGGGCGCGAGAGAACAATCCCTACTGGCTGGACAACGTTCTGGTGCGCTATGACAGTCTGGCGTCGGAGGTTCAGGCCAAGATCGTCGTCGTCGAAGCAGCCCAACGTCAGTATTGGAATACCAAGACCTTGCCGCCTCCGGAGCAGTTGGGATTCTTCCTGAAATAGTGATTCCTCGGGTTTGGTAGAGCGACGGGCGTCTCCTGACCCTGCCCTGAGAGTTCGTGACTTTTTTGATGTTTCGACCATTTTGTCGCCGTAACTATCTAGTTTGCAGGGCTGATTTTTGGCGGTTTTAGAAAAGTCACAAACTCCGAGCGAAGTCGAAGGGTCCGGGATCGCGGTGACCGGGCGAGGACGCCCGGCGCTCCGCCGGCACGAGTTATGTTCTCCCAACGCACGAACTGGCGGCTCAGTCCGAACGCTCTGGCGCGCGCGATCGAGGAAGCGCGCGCTTCGGGACAACAAATTCTGGATCTCACGGTATCGAACCCGACCGAAGCTCGGGTTCGTCCCGATGCTGAAATCGTGCTCGCCGCATTCGCGAACCCCGAAGCGATGGATTACGATCCCCAACCTCGGGGACTGCTCGGAGCGCGCCAAGCCGTGTGCCGCTACTATCGTGAGTCGCACGACGTCGATCTCGATCCCGAGCGCCTGATTCTGACTGCCAGCACCAGCGAAGCCTACTCCTACGTCTTCCGTCTGCTCTGCAATCCGGGCGACGAGATTCTCGTACTCAAGCCGAGCTACCCGCTGTTCGAGTTTCTGGCCGATCTCGCCGAGGTTAAACTCGTTCCGTATCCATTGCTCTACGATCAAGGTTGGCAGATCGATCTCGATTCACTCTACAAGGCGGCCACTCTCCGGTCGCGAGCCGTGATTCTCGTCCATCCCAATAATCCAACCGGCTCCTACGTTTCTGCTGCGGAAACCGTGGCGCTCAATGCTTTCTGCCGCGACCGCGGTCTGGGTTTGATTGTGGACGAAGTTTTTCTGGATTATTCGCATGATGGCGCGCCACGTCGCAGTTTCGTCGGCAACGCAGACGCGCTCACCTTCACTCTCAGCGGAGTGTCCAAGATTTCCGCTCTTCCACAGATGAAACTTGCCTGGGTGGCCTCCAGCGGCCCGAAAGAAGAGGTCGCCGAAGCAGGAGCACGCCTGGAAATCATCGCCGACACCTTTCTCTCCGTGAACACTCCTGTGCAACTCGCCGCTCCGGTGCTGCTTGGTCAGCGCCAAGAGATCCAGCCCATTCTTCGCGATCGTTTGCGCGTGAATCTCGCAGAACTCGATCGCCAACTTCGAAAACATCCCTCCTGCACACGATTGCGGGTCGAGGGCGGATGGTACGTTGTCCTCCGTGTCCCCGTACTCGGAACTGACGAAGATCTGGCCATCGATCTCTTACGGAAGATCGGTGTCATCGTGCATCCTGGCCACTTTTACGATTTTCCAAACGAAGGACATCTCGTGCTGAGTCTGATCACCGAGCCGGCGGTTTTTCAAGAAGGCGTCGCTCGCCTGCTGGAGGTGGTGGAGTAACGGGCGTCTGGCGAGCCTGCCCTGAGCGGAGTCGAAGGGTTCAGCCGGGTGCGGACGCCCGGGTCTCCACCAGCGAGCCGTGTTATCCTTCTCGCCGTTTCCCAAGTTCGGAGATTTCATGTCCATCAGCCGTCGTGGATTTCTAGGTTCCGCAATCGCTGCATCGCTGGCCACTGGCCTCAACGCGCAAGACAAGCTTCAAGACAATGCTAAAGACAATGCTACCCGCCGCGCCGAACCATCCGGCAGCGGGAAGCGCCCGATCATCATCTGCGCCAACAACGGCGTGAATTACCTCGACGATGCCTTCGCTTTCCTGAAAAGCGGCGGCGACACGCTCGACACCGCCCTGCGCGTTGTCAAGGGACCGGAAGATGATCCGAATGACGATTCGGTCGGGCTCGGCGGCCTTCCCAACGAAGAAGGCGTGGTCGAACTCGACGCCTGCTGCATGCATGGTCCCAGTCGCCGCGCCGGATCCGTCGGCGGCGTCCGCAACATCAAGAATGTTTCGGGCGTCTCCAAGGCGGTCATGGAGCACACCGGCCACGTAATGCTTGTCGGCGAGGGCGCGGAACGATTTGCCGTCGCCATGGGTTTCCCGCGTGAGAATCTGCTTACTGAACGCTCGCGCAAAGTCTGGCTTCTGTGGAAGGAGTACCACTCGACTGACGATTGGTGGGGACCGGGATTGGCGGACCCGCATTGGAAGCCGCCCTCGCCATCAGCCAGGTTATCGCCTGCGACATCACCGCAAGCCGAACTTTGGGAACAAACAATCCAGCGCCTCGAACAGCGCGCCGCCGAACTAGGCATTGAGCCGGAATTCCGCATGGCTGCCGTCCGGCGCGTTCTGGTTCCACCCGCCGGTACCATCCACTGCTCCGCTCTCAACGAGCAGGGTGAAATCTCCGGCTCCACAACCACCAGCGGCCTTGCCTATAAACTCCCCGGACGCTGCGGCGATTCGCCCATCATCGGCGCCGGTTGCTACACCGATCAGGACGTGGGCTCCGCGGGCGCCACCGGCAGCGGAGAAGAGAACATCAAGGTCGCCGGAGCCCACACCATCGTCGAGAACATGCGGCACGGCATGTCTCCGCTTGAAGCCGGCCTTGACGTCCTCAAGCGCATCGCCCGCAACTACAACAACGACATGAGCAAGCTGAAGTTCGTCGACATGACCTACTACATCCTGCGTAAAGACGGGGCCTACGCCGGCGTGTCTCTCTGGGAAGGCAATGCGAACAAACAGCACAAGATCGCCGTTCACGACGGCACAAAGCGCTCCGAGACAACCGTTTCGCTGTTCCAAGGCTTCTCGCATGATTTTCCGCAGTTCCCGGTAGAGTTGCCCAAAGAGCTAAGGAAGGAGTAGGACAGGCGAACTAGACCGGGAAGAGCCGCAGCAAAGGTCACTTTTCACTCTTCGCTCGGGTGTACAATCATCTGGTTAAGACCGCAGCTTCACGGGGCCACTTCCTCCCGCGTTCGAGGCGCGAAAATGAATGTTCACGTAAGTTACAAGTTTCACAAAACTCCCGACATCGAAAAAGAAATCGGCCACCAGATCGAAAAAATCCAGAAGCGCCTTCAGGTCTTCCGGCCCGAACTGGTCCATCTGAAAGCGGTCCTCGATCAGAATTCGGCGCGCGAGGGAACGCTTGTCTCCTTGAATCTGCGCTTGCCATCGGGACAACTGGCCGTCCAGGAGAAAGCTCCCAGCCCGACCGCGGCCATCAAGGCTGCCTTTGACGATCTCGTCCAGCAGATCGGCCGGCATAAGGAACTGCTCCGCTCAAGTCATAAATGGAGGCGCTGGCGCGGAGGGCAACAGGAGTCTCGCGAACCCGGCGTGCCATTTGAGCAAACGGTAGCAGCGGTTCTGCCGCCCGCCATTTCCGCAGATGACATCGGCTCCTACGTGAATGCCAATCTCTCCCGGCTCGAACGTTTCGTTGACCGCGAACTCTACTTCCGCCGCGCCGATGAGGATGTCCTTGAGGACGCTCTCTCCACCCCCGAGGTCGTCGACGAGGTCATCGCCCGAGCTCTCGGCGATCACGACCGTCCGGAAAAATTGTCGCTCGAACCGTGGCTGTACCGGCTTGCCCTGCAAGCCATGAACGAGATGACGGCGCACCTTCACGAAATGGAGTCTCCCGTCCATCTCGAAGACAGTCGCCGCCGGCAAAACGTGCAAGCCTCCGATGAAGCCGGTCTGCAGTTCCATCAGCCCGACGAGGGTTGGACCCGTGAAAGCGCAATTCCCGATCGCCGCGTGGCCACTCCTGAACAGGCCGCCTACTCCGACGAAATGATTGCCTTGGTGCAAGCCGCCCTCCGCGGCGCCGATCGCACCGATCGCGAAGCTTTTCTCTTGTATGGTATCGAGGGCTTTTCTCTCGGCGAAATTGCCGCTATCACCGGCCGCCATCCGGAAGCCGTGCGCGAATCCGTTCAGCGGGCGCGCAACTGCGTTCGCAGTGCACCGTCTGTAGCCAAAGAATTTCCTAAAGAGCGCTTCGTCAAAACTGGAACCTGAACATCCCAGTATTAAGGAGTGGGGAGATGATGACCCGGGACGAAATCCGAGAGCTAGCGGTTTTTCAAGCGGACGAAACGAAGGGGGCTTGTGCCCTGAGTTTTTACTTTCAGCCCGATCCTCCGCAGGATCGTTCCCATCGCCGCGAGGCAATCGTCGCCAAGGATATCGTTAAGCAGGCCCTGAAAAGCGCTGCCGCCAGCGGTAAGAACGGATCTCTTCACGCCGACCTCGATCGCGTCCTCGACTTGGCCACAAGTCTGCGCGGGAATACCCGGGGAAGGGCGGTCTTCGCCTGCTCCGCTCAGAATTTCTGGAAGGAATACGAACTGCCTCCGTATCTTGGAGGCACGCAGATTTATCTCCAGCCTCAATTTCAGTTGAAACCTCTGGCAGCTTTGTTGGGAGCCCAACCTGCCCTCTGCGTTGTGATGCTCGATCGCCAGCGCGCCCGTTTCTTCGATCTTCGCCTCGACGTCCTGCGCGAACACGGAGCCATTGTCCACATGCTCTCGCGCAGCGCTTCGAGCTACGGCTACAACGGCTACGAAGCCGGCCATGCCGAACGCCGCGTGGCCGAGGAGGCGCTCCAACACTTCAAGGCAGTTTCCGAGCGGCTGCGGGCCGACTTCGAGAGAGGCGCATGGGAGCGGCTCATCGTAGGTTGCCACGATGTCAGCTGGCCCGAGTTCGAGTCCCACCTCCACCCCTACGTCAAGCAGCGCCTCATCGGCCGATTCCCAGCCGATGTTGCCAGCGTCTCGAATGAAGAGATTCGCGATCACGCCGGTGCTCTCCTGAATCACTGGATCACTGAACGTGCCTCGACGAAAGTCAGCGAAGCGCTGGAGTTTGCCAAGGGCAATGGGCGGGGCGTCGCCGGCCTGCGCCGCGTCCTGCAAGCATTGGAAACCGGAGAAGTCCAGACCATCTTCCTCAGCGAAAACTATTCTGCTCGAGCCGTCGAGTGCCCTCACTGCGGCCACCTCGACGCCCACCTGGTGGCGTCGTGCGTCGCTTGCGGACGCCGAACTCACGAACTCACCGATGTCTGCGATACCATCATCCCCATCGCCATCCGTCGTAACATCGAACTGTTCTACCTCAAGGAGCACGACGGACTGGATCGTGCAGGGAATATCGCGGCGCTCCTGCGCTTTAGGTCGGATCAGACGACGGGGCAGGTCGCGGCGGCGTCGTAGCGCACCAGAAACCCCGGACACTCCTGGCAAGTGGTGAATTGCCTCGGCCTGAGCGAAAATGAGGGAATGATTCATAAGATCCTTCCCGTGGGCCCGCTGCAATGTAACTGCTCCATTGTCGGCGATGAGGCCACACACGAAGCCATGGTCATCGATCCGGGCGACAATATTGAGGATGTTCTCGCCATCGTCCGTCAGCACCGCTTGGTAGTAAAACAGATCGTCATCACCCACGCCCACATCGATCACGTGGGCGGAGCGATGAAGCTGCGCGCGAAAACGGGCGCGCCAATCCTGCTCAATCAGAACGACTACGCGCTCCTGAAAATGCTCGACGTCCAGGCTTCGTGGATCGGCGTCGCCGCGCCGGGCGAGGTTGCAATCGAAGCGAGTATCGCGGATGGCGAATCATTGCGGGCGGGCAACCTGACGGCGAACGTGCTCCACACTCCCGGCCACACCGAGGGCAGCGTCTGCCTCTATTTTCCCGCGGAAAAATTGCTGATCGCCGGCGACACACTGTTCGCCCGCAGCATCGGACGAACCGATCTCCCCGGAGGTTCATACGAGAAGATCATGCGTTCCTTGCACGATCGCGTCCTGACCTTGCCCGACGATACCGTCGTTATTCCAGGCCACGGCCCGCGGACCACCATCGGCGAAGAACGGGAAGAAAATCCATTTCTGGTGGGGTGACCGCGTGGCGAGTCCTACGATGGAGCGACGGGCGTCTTGCCCGTCCACCCGAGTGCCCGCAGCAGGCAACGCGGCCGGGCGGGGACACCCGGCTCTCCGCTAGCAACTTATTTCTGTGTCGGCGCCGGATTCTGCGGAGCGGCCGGCGGCGCGGAAGGCTTGGTAGGTGTCGCGGGCTGCGACTTCGTCTGCGCCGGTTTCACTCCCGAAAGTACGGACGTGGGCCCGGTTCTCCGCGCCGCAAAAATCGAAAGCGTGATCGACGTGACCATGAAAATGATCGCGGACCAAGTCGTCGCCCGGGAAAGAACCGATGCCGCGCCCCGCGGACCAAACGCTGTCTGGCTGCCCTGACCGCCGAAAGCTGCAGCCAGGTCGCCGCTCTTTCCGCTCTGCAGCAAAACGACCGCGATCAGAAAGAAGCAGACGATAACGTGAACGGTTGTGATCAAATATGTGACCCACATGAACAAAACTCCACTGGAGCCGAAGCTCAGATTTTCGACAATTTTTTCCGTTCCGGAATCAATACCATGGTGCGGAATGGGGGGTAACTACTGCATCACATTGATAACACGTAAGTTGCTGATTTTGCATTCGGCCCAAACGGCCCCACTCTCCCGCTTCCATTGTACGTTGTACGGCGAACACACAGCAGAAGAGAAGCCGCGCCGAAGAGCTTTCTCTCAATCCTTCCACAAACAGTTTTGCATCCGCCCTTCCCATCGGTCAAGGCCACCGCCACGCTCCGAATCCGGCACCGACCGAGCCAATCGGCAAGCGCAGATCAACTAGAGAGATCCGGAGACCGGCTTCGAAGCATGCTCACCATTCCAGGCATTCTCGACCGGTGGCGGGGAATTAAGCAAAATGGGCGAAGATATTTCCGAGAGTTTGGAGTATGTGCCAGCCTTCGACATAACACATGGGATTGCGAACCTAAGCCAATTTTTGGGCCTGCCGCCATTTTGCCCAGCGCGCTTTCTGGGCTGCGGCAATCCTGTTGCGGGCAGCGGGGGACATTGTGCGTCCCTTGCGGGAACTGATTGAAACTACCTTGTGCCCCTTGATCTTTGCCCACCGCGCTCGTTGAGCAGCCGCAATTCTCTTACGCCCGGCAGCCGAAATAGCTCGCTTTTTAGGAGTTGGTCCGCTCCCATGCAGGTAGACGTTTCCGAATGCGGTCAGGGCGGCTGACACGCGGTGCAGTTCATCCTCAAGTCGCTTTCGTTCCTTCTGGAGTTCGCTGACTACAGATTGCATCAGTGTTTTTGGCATGAAGCAATCCTATCACCCCCAATTGGCCCCAAACACCGCCGAAGGCGATAACCATGCTGAATTGATACTCCGACCCCTGCAGAATGGCTGTCCTCAGGTCGGAGGTTCAATCCCGTACTTTGATCTCAAGAACCTTCGAAGCTTAGGCGCAGCCAACCCTCCTAACTCCTGCCAGGTGGAGATTCTCAATTTTGTTCTCAGTTCAATCGATTTCACGCACTTCATGACCGCATACCAGGCTTCGGCCAAGTCCGATCTTCGAGAATCGACTAGAACGCAGAATGAACAGTTCAAGGCATGAGCGGCGAGCACATTGCGAATCATTTGGTAGGAGGCGTAGCGAGTGCCATTCTGAGGCAGCTTCTGCCGATCGAACACTTCCAAGAAATCTCGATAAGCGAGAAGCGTCTTTTTCTCCGCACTCTGAAAATCGCTCTCGGTAAGTTTTGCCTCAATCAAAAGATCTCCCAGTCGCATGTCAGCTTCCGTGCGATCAAATCGACCGTTTCTGAGAGGCACGCGGGCCTTGTATCCAAAAAGCGGCGTCGCGCCAAGCTCAGCGTCCAAAAGCACCCTCACGCGACGGTTTCGTAACGTGCCGGGATAGCAGAAAATGTTCATTAGAAGAGCGTCAGAACTCATACACGTATCCAGCTCCATCCAGCGCCCACGCTCGGTGACAGGAAGAGATCGCTTGCCTAGACTATGGACCTTTGTCAAACGTTTTCTCCATTCCGGATTTGCCCGAATTGCCTTGTAGCTTCTATCGAGAAAGTTTCCGTGCCGCGAATCGCCCTCATATGGAAAGAAGCACACGGCCGGTGCATCCCCGTAACTGAGGCAGTGAGGAATTGATTCGGCGTGGGCGTACTTCTTGGCTTGCTCAGCGATAGCACGTCGGAGGGCAACGGACAGATTCATTTGGACTTTTTCTCGTGTAACGATGGCACTGGCGACACTATCGCCATTTCCACAGCTGAACGAGTGTCTGAATCTTGCGGGGGCTGGGAAGTGGGTTGTAAGCGAGTCGGCAATCCTCGAAGGTCGCGTTCGCAGAATTCCCGAACGCCGCCAGGGCTCAAATGCGCGAGGTTGTGACGAAGCTGCTTGAGCTCTTCTTCGTTCAAAACGTCCGGTTTTTCAGGATCGGGTCGCCGGGCCATAACGAACGATCCTAGCAGATTCGCCTTATGTTCGCCTACAAGACTCTTCGTGTCCTTTTACCGCGAATCGGGCATTGGTTTGGGATACTAAAGGCCATGAAGAAACCTGCACTGCGAGTCACGAAATGGCTGGGAGACATTCCCATCCAAGGCCGCTGCTCATTGTGTCCCGAGACGCTCTTCCATGCGGCATCGGCTCATCACCGTCCGCAGAAGGCTGAATCCATCGAGAGATTACAACGAGCATTCGATTCTCACGTTGCGGATTGTCATCACGAGGAAATAGCAGCCACTGGCGCTGGTCATTGATCAGAACTAGCGGGACGCTTTCGTTTTGGGCAGGTTCGTCGCACGACTCGGTCGCGACACGTTCTTGGGTTGCGGCGGAGAATTCTTGCTACTCTTCTCGGCAGCAAGAGAGGCCCGCAAGTCTTTCAAGAGATCGGAACCTGGAGTAACGACATGAACACTGACCGCCTCACCCGAGGTGCGTTGTAGCCACTCATTCAACTCTTCTGGGCTCGCAACCACGTTTCGCCTCTCGCGACGAACTGGCATCCCTTCCTTTGCCCACCGGTGAACGGTGGAATTGGGCATACCGAGGAATTGGGCAATCGCTGGCCAACCGCGAAGCTCGGAAGATTTACTTGGTAATGCCTTCGGTGGACTCGTTGCGCTCTTGCCCTTGAGTTTGCTCTTCACACATCTCCTACGAAAAGAGACTGCCTTGAGGCTGAGTGATCTCCGCCGGTGCTGAGCATTCTGCGTCATCGTTGGCGGACCGATTAACCCGCGAACTGACAGGGAAGCAAGACATCAGCGAAGCATCGAATGGCTTTAAGAATTCCCCGATGACAGTGGTATCCGTCATGCCCGGATCGAGCCATAGATCGTGGCAATGCGGATCGAGAATTACCGGCATTCTGTCATGGACACGAGCCGTGAGTGCGTTCGCGCTCGTTGTTAAAATCGAGCACGTTTCTAAGGCTCTCCCATGCGGATCGTTCCAGCTCTCCCATAACCCGGCGAACGAGAAAAGCTCACCCCGATTGACTTCAAAACAATAAGGCTGCCTCGCCTTGCCAACCCCCTGCCACTCATAGAAACCGTCCGCCGGGATCAGGCACCTGCGGAATTTCAATGCATCGCAAAACGCGCGCTTGCTGGCCGCCGTTTCGGATCGCGCATTAATCATAGTTGCGCCCGTCGACGAATCCTTCGCCCATGAAGGAACCAGCCCCCATCGAACCAGAGATAATTCGCGCCTGGCGCGCCTGGGATTTTGCCTGACGACGGGTATGAACTGTGTCGGAGCGATGTTGTACCTAGGACTCCAGTCCGCATCGTCGGAAATGGCTGCCAACTGTTCCTCCAGAATCTGCTTTCTCCGCGACAATCGGTAGCGTCCACACATGCAAACAGTATGACCGAAAACAATCGGCGTGGCACGCGGCTGGCAATGGCTGGTGACTCGGTTGCGGCGTGATTTACGAAGCGTGTTGGTGTGCAATGTTCTGCTGGGGGTATGGCGGGAATAGCCCCTTCGTCCTGGCTCGTATAACATCGCTTGCAGAACGACGATCGGAGTGACATGGATGTGCACTTAATTGACGGGACCTACGAACTGTTCCGGCACTTTTTCGCCGTGCCCTCTGCGGCAGATATGAACGGCCAGGAAATCGGGGCAGTGCGTGGTGTCCTCAATTCCGTTTTGTCCATGATCGAACGCGGTGCAACTCACATTGGGGTTGCAACCGATCATGTCGTGGAGTCGTTTCGAAACGATCTATATCCCGGATACAAGACTAGTGAAGGTGTACCTCCAGAATTGCTCTCGCAGTTTCCCGTTCTCGAAGAAACGCTGGAAGCAATGGGAGTAGTCGTTTGGCCAATGGTCCGGTATGAGGCGGATGATGCACTCGCCTCTGCCGCCGGGAAAGCGGCGCAGGATGATCGTGTGAGGCAGGTACTCATTTGTACCCCGGACAAGGATCTAAGTCAGTGTGTTGTTGGCACACGAGTCGTTCAACTGGACCGTCGGCAGAATATTTTGCACGATGAAGCCGGCGTCGTGGCCAAATTCGGGGTGAGGCCGCAATCGATTCCAGATTACCTGGCCGTGGTCGGCGACAGCGCAGATGGCTTCCCAGGCCTGCCTGGATGGGGGGTAAAGGCGGCGGCTCATACCTTGTCTCAGTATCCCCACCTGGAAGATATTCCGAAGGATTGGCGAGCATGGCATCCATCCATCAAGAAGGCACTCTTGCTGTCTGAATCGCTATTCAGCGCGTGGGATGACGCCTTGCTGTTTCGTACTCTTGCAACCCTGCGACTCGACGTACCAGTTTTTGATACAGTCGAGGATCTTCGTTGGAAGGGAGCGCATCCAAACTTTGAGAAAATTTGCCAGCGAATGAAATCACCCGATCTGTTTCGTCGCGTGACAACGGCAACATCAATGAGATCTCAGCAGGTGTAGATCGCATTTGAGAGTCGCCTGGCAATGGAAAAAGGCACTCAGAACCTCCGCTGGCAAAGCTTGTGGCAGTTCCCCCACCATGCTCCACGTCAAGGCGAAACCCATGTTGTGCTAATTGCGCTTGAATATTTTTTCGCGCGCTGCAAAACTCGTTATCAAAACTCCGGCGGGACGGCTTTGACGAACCCGACTAGGGTTCGTCTGGCATAGGAGTCTCCCATTGGAGCGAACAAGGTTATCGAAGCGTCAACGTGACTGTCCACCCTGTTGTGTCGAAACATGGGCCAGCAAACGGTGCTAGCCGCGCTGGGCTGTTCCTTGACGGCACGACGTCTTATTAATGGAACCGCGCGCCGACCGTGCGCATTCGTTTTAGAGTTGACCGATAAGGAGGCGGACCCTGCCTTCAGGGCACTCGTCTCTACTGCGCCGTCTCCGTGAACGTCACTACGGGATGCCCCAGTGCAAACTGTCCCTCAGCCGTAACGTGTACCGTCCCGGGCGTGGAAGGAAGGGTCAACACGACCGACGCCTTGCCAGAAGAATCCGTGGTCACCATGCGACTAGAGAGCGAGCCCGCGGTGGTAGTGAAGAAAATCGTGCCACCCCCCGAACTACCGCCAGACTCGCCTGAATTGAGCGTGGCTGACAGATTCAGCTTGCTGCCAGCCAAGCGCTGGTGATTATCGCCAGTCTTGGTGAGCGAGGCAGAAGGATTCCCGACCACAATCCATCCCCCTTGCTGCTGCGCTACCCCCGCGCCGTCGGTGCTCGGGACAGTGAAATGGTAGAAGCCGGGAGTCGTTCCCGCGGTCACGGCGATGCTGCCGTTCTTTCCCGAACCTAGCGTCGGCTGCGTGACCGCTAGCGTGATTCCGCTGTCTGCCTGTGGAGTTCCCAGGGTCACGCTCCCCGATCCTGATGTGATTTTTGGATGGAGCAGGATTTTGCCGCCCGCGGCAACCATGATCGTGTCGGGATTCAGGTCCCACTCCGCCGCGGGTAGCTTGGAAGTTCCACTCACCACGAGCAGCGTCTCTGTGTAGGGCGCAAAATTCATAGTGGACGACCACGCCGTCGTGGAGGACGCCACGATCTTGGTCGGGTTCGTCGACGAAAGCGTGTAGCTGGCCACTTGCTGTGGCGTGAATCCGTTGACCGAGAGCTGTGCTTGTGCCGCATTGTCCGGATCTTTGTTGAGGACCACAACGGTCAAGGTTTTGCCCGTCGAATCCAGAGCAGCGTAGCTGCTCAATAAGTTCGGATCGCCGTTATTCGTGTCCGACACGGACGTCGTCGCGAAGGCGTGGTGTTGCCCATCGTAGTTCCGGTAGAGCTTCAGGGCCTGATAGTTCGGATTGGACGGATCAGGGGCTACCCAGCGCGAGGCTAGATACACGTGTTCGCGTCCCAGAAGGCCGTAAGCGTCGGCATCACCCAGGGCGGTCGAGAAATCAGATTCTCCGGCAAACGCTGCGCTCCATTCCGTGATACTCAGCGGAGTTCCCGGATAAATCATGCTGGCGATCGCCCGCATGCGCGGAATGCGAAAGGGAATCGTCTTGTTGGGCTGGATAAAAGTGGCCCAGTTCTGGTTGATCGATCCCGATTCGCTCACATACGAAGGATCCCAGTAATCGCGATAGATACGCGCCGACAAAGCCCGCTTCTGAGCCTGGCTCCAGCCTGACGTGTCCGGCCCGTCCGGGTAGGCGTGAATATCGAATATATCCAGCGATCGCGTTTTACCCACCTTGTCCTGCCAATAGACTTCATTCAGCCACCAAGGTACAAAATCCACACCCGCGTGGGCGCTTCTATCGTTGTTGTTCGCGCCATTCCAGTAAAACCACCAGCAGCAACTCACCGGGCCGAAGCGAAGCGCCTTGGAGTCCCCGCCCTTGAGGGCTCTCGCTTGTGTTACGTAGGTATCGCGAAGTTCGTCGTAACCAGAGGGATTGGGATGGACATCGCGATGCGTTCCGCCCCAGATATCCATCTCGTTATCCATGTCGTAGAAATGCGGTGCCGTTCCGAATGCCCTTGCAAGCGCCGCGGTCCACTGGTTGCGGTACACGCTTCCCGGCGGATCGTTCGTACCCGGGTGATCGAGCAGTTCCACATTGGCGTCATTCGGATCGGCGGTGAGGTTCGTGCTGCAATCTGATTTCACGCCGTTTCCGGCATCGTGGTTGTAGGGATCGCTAGAGCACTGCGCGCCATACTTGCTGACCGAAAAGCTCCATCCGGAACCCTTCGCCACCCAGGGCAACATCACCATCGTCATCAATGGATTGCTGCCCGCGGCTTTCACGTCCTGAATGTACTTAGCAGAATCGGCGTCGCCGATCTCGGAGTAGCCAAAGTCCTCGAAGTACCAATCATTGGCTGCGTTATAGGTGAAGGTCTTCCAGTTGTAACGCGATGTCGCATTGCCGCCCCAGCGTACGACGGTCAGACCGCTGTCGGTGATCGTAGGCGCGTCTTTCGGATACGCACCACCGTAAACATAGGCGCTGATCGAATGACGATTACTCAAGGCATCGATGGTGACACTTACGTTCGTGGTTGCGGGCGCAGAAGCATTTGGGCCAATTGACGGATTCTCCATTTGCGGGCGCGCGGACGAATTCGTAACAACGAATGAGGCGAGGAACAGACCGGTGACTGGACGCAACCGCAAAAACATGGGGGAGACCTCCGTTCCCCTTACTCTACTGCTTCTGCGACTCTGCAGACACACGAAAGTACATTCGTCCTGGAATGCGGAAGCGTAGTGATCCAAAGGGGCCGCCCGGCGCCAATGAAGGCGCTGGCTTTCGCCCCTGAGCGAGGAACCCACCGAGCTGAAGCCATTATGAAACACACTTCTAGTGTTCCCTGTGTTGGGTTTGACGATGGACGATCGATGATTATTGGTAGTGCGACAGCCTCCGAGTAGACGATCCGCAAGCAAAGTACCGAGAAACCGATCTGACGGGGCGACACGGAAGAAGCCTGCTATTTCCGGGTAGTTTTCGTCGTTATTGAAGATGCCCAGAGTCAAGAGCGCAGCGCGGCAGCGAGACTATCTATGGCGCGTGTTCAGCTTGTCGAGTGCGCGCTTCAATTCTTCAAGCTTCTGTCCAGCCTCGCCGAGCTTGCCTTCCGCTGTCAGGCGCTGGTAGTCGGCAAGGTCTTTGGCCGCTTCGGCGATGAGCGCGCTGAGATCCGGTGCGGGCTGGGGCGACGCTGCGGATGCCGGTGTGCTTCGCGCCGGCTCCGCACTGACTGCTGTGGCCGTCAGCGACGAGACCGCTCCGCCAAAAAGGGCCGCCATCGCCGACTCGAAGGTTGGTCCGTACGCGAGCCGATCTTGCAGCGCGAGCACGACCAGACGCAACTCGGGCATCGGACTCCGCTCGGCCTGGAGGTAAATCGGTTCCGCATACAATAGCGCGCGTCCGGTTGGAATCACCAGCAATGCCCCCCGACGCACGTGCGAGCCTTGCTGATTCCACAGTGTCAATTGTCCGGAAAGCTGCGCATTCTGATCAATTCGCGCCTCGATTTGCAGCGGTCCATCGACCAGCTTTGTCTTGGGAAAGTTGTAGACCACCGACGTACCGTATTGTGCGCCGTCGCTGCGCCCGGCAATCCAGCCAATCAGATTATTCCGGTTGGCCGGCGTGAAGGGCAGAATCTCCACGAATTCCTCGCCGGTTTCGCCCGGCAGTCTCATCAGCACGAAGTTCGGCTGCATCGTCTGCGTTACTTGCTGACCGGCCTCGCCCATGCCAACTTCGGTGGCGACGGTCCACAGATCCTCACGGTTGTAGAACGCTTCCGCATCCGTCATGTGATACAGACCGTAAACTTCCGCCTGCAACTTGAGCAACAACTCGGGGTAGCGCACGTGTTTTCGCAGTCCCGGCGGCATCATGGCCGCATCCTTGAACAGACTCGGAAAGATGCGGCGGTAGGCTGCGATGATCGGATCATCCGGATCGAACATGTAGAACGTGGTTGTACCGTCGTAGGCGTCGATGACCACCTTAACGCTGTTGCGCATGTAGTTGATGGAATCGTTATCGAGACGATAATGGGTCGAGTAAGGATAACTGTCTGAAGACGTGAACGCATCCATGATCCACGACAGCCGGCCATCGTCGCCGAGCACGATGTACGGATCCGGCTCGTAGGTGAGGAACGGCGCTAATGCCGATACGCGATCGCGCACGTTGCGCCGCATCAGCAGTCGGCTATCCTTGTTCACGTCATCGCTGAACGGTAGCTTCGCGAGATCGCCTTGATCGAGCGCGATGATCATGCGGCGAAAGAAACCGCCGAGGAGAATGCCGCCTTTGCCTTCATACGAAGTGAGGTTGTTGCTCGCGCCCTGCGGGTAGTTGAATTCCTGCTGCCGGGTCTTCACGTAGACGTCAGTATTGGTCAACTCGCCGAAATAGATCTCTGGACGCGTCACGGCTAAAGTACGCACCGTGCTTTGGACCGGCATGTTGCTCAAGATCAGCGTTGGCAACCCTTCCGGCGTGAACCCATTGACTGGGTTCATGGTGATGCCATAGCCGTGGGTGTAGATCAGCTTCTCGTTGATCCAGTTGCGGCTGCTTTCCGGGAGTTTGTCGACGTTCAGCTCGCGCGTTGCGAGCATCACCTCGCGAGGCGTGCCGTCGATTTCATAGCGATCAATGTCGATGTCGGGGAAGTCGTAGTAGGTGCGGATTTCCTGGATCTGACGCAGCGTGTCCTGCAGTGCATGCCAGTCCCACAGCCGGATGTTCTGAAGCGTGGCCTGATTGTTCGCTGGGTCAGCCGCCTCGACGGTCGTCTCAGCCGGAAACTCGCGCTGCGCGACTCGGTTCAATCCGTAGGCCTGCCGCGTCAAGTCGGTGTTGTAGACAATATAGGGTTTCTCGCGAACCAGTTCGTTCGGTTTGACGATAAAGCTACTGACATACCAGGCGACTGCTTGAACGGCGATATAGCAGACGGCGGCGGGGAGGATCGCCGCGACCAGCCAGCGACCCCGTGGCACCCGCATCGCGTTGGCAGCTGCGATCATCGCGCCGAGAACAAGCGCGGCGCAGACGACGAGCATCCCCGCGAGCGTGACGTGCGCGTCCGTATAAGTCACACCCCCGAAGATCGTATGATCGTCGAACAATCGCTCGAACCGGCCGATATACACACGCATTGCGAGGATCAGCAACAGAAACGCAACCGTGATCGACAGCCCGCGCCAAGGCAATGTGACGTGGCGGCTGAGACGCCCAGCGAGCGCACGGCTTCCGCCCGTGATGAGGACGAAGAAGATGGCGAGTAGGGAGCTGATCACGGCTAGCGAAAGCAGCCAAGCGGCGATGAGCTGCCACGCGGGCAGGGTGAACAGAAAGAAGTTCAGCGGCTTGCCAAAAATCGGGTCCACGACGCCGCTATTGAGGCGGGGCGCGTACCAAAAGAGCGCGAGCGCCGGCCAGTCCGCCATCATGCCGGCGCCGGTTGCGGCGGCAATGGCGAGCGAAACGCCAAGCGCGATAAGGCGCAGGACGGGCTCAACCGGCAGCTTCACCGGTCGTCCGCCGATGAGAATCGTGTGACCGTTCGGCAAATCGGGGAGATGTGCCCGCTTCAGAGCTAGGAACGACCCGTAGAGAATGAGAAATGTGGCCGCTGCAAAAACCGTGAAGACTCCCCACTGAAGGCTCAGTGTTTTCCAGAACACGTCAGCGTAGCTGAGCGACCCGAACCAGAGCAGGTCCACGTAATAGGAGAACGCGGTCCGACCGCCGAAGACGATGCCGGCAAGGACGGCAAGAATAAGAAGGAAGCGTCGGCGACGCCGCGGCGGATGCGCCGGCGGCCAGTCAATGGACTCGGGCATTGCTCAACTCCGTTTTCACTAACTCCATATAGTTGTCCGCATCATACTCCCTCCGCTTTCGCAACTTGCCTCGTGGCTCGACCCTCACTGCACCGTCGCACGGCGAGAACATTGGCGTTGTCGAACAAGTCCTCTTGCGTACACATGATCTCGTTCGTGGCCGATTGGCTGTCGTTTCTTCGCCAGAGCCCAGTCGCAAACGCACCCAATAACCGGCCGAACGAGGCTTGCATTCGTTCCATAGCGCCACCAGGAATCGCACGTAAAATGCGATGCCTGCCGTGCACAGCACAGCCATTTCGGCTTTCAAGAACATGTCAGCCTCCGAGTTCGTAGCCCAAGGGAACGCTGCCTGGAATTACTCAATCCAGATCATTGATGGCCAAAATCCGTAAATCTTGAATAAAAAGAGCATAGTATTTTCGTAAAGGCGAACGCACCACTGCGTCTAAGGTCCCCACACGTTGCGGGGAAGGCATTTCGAACGCGCAATGAATTCATGCGCGTCGTCTTGGAGCAATATCTAGATCAGCTCTAATGCCAAGAAAGCGAGAGAGTTATCTGGGCGATGGGCCATGGATGCTGCTGGGTGGTGGCAAGGAATGGACCGAAAATCGGTGCGAAATCTTGGTGCAATTCGGTTACCCCTGAACCATCCGCCGTCAGAACAACGGGCTTTAACCGCATCCGCACGGCGGGCCCTCACCGCGCATTTTCGAGACCACAGGGAAGCCATGGCAGGCCCCGTTACTTACGAAGTGTTTACGCACTCTTTATGCGAGTTTAATGGAGGCTGTCATTCAATAAGAGCAGTTCGGCACTTTTTCATTTTTGGAAGTGCGCTGTCCGGGGAGATGTCGGGATGATTACGGCTTGTGAGCATCCGTCGCCTGGCGATCGGCAATTGCCCGATAGCCGGAGACTATTGGCAGGCATGCGTTCCGCCATGCTTTCATGCTCTGTGTTTGCTGTGGCGGTGGCGACACTGGCCGCATCCAGCTATCTGGTTGCACAGAGTGTCAATGAAGTACATATTCTGCCGCGCGCAATGCCCAGTGGCGTTGCTCCTACGCATGAAACCGTTCGAGCCAATGTCGACCTGGTGCTGGTGACTGTTACGGTTCTGGACAGGGCGGGACGGGCTGTCACTGGATTAGAACCGGCGCAGTTTGCAGTATTGGACGACAAGAATCCTCAGACCGTCAGCTACCTGTCCAAGACCGACGAGCCTATATCCCTGGTTGTGATTCTTGATGCCAGCGCTAGCATGGCCCCGAGAATCCAAGAAGTGCGGGAAGCTTTCCATGAACTCGTTAACGCATCGAACCCACAAGATGATGTCGGCCTGATTATCGTTCGCGATGAACCCGAGATTGCCCTCTCCCTCAATGACTCGGCAAGCGAGCTTCATGGGGCGTTGAATGCGCTTGAACCGAGCGGCGACACTTCGTTGTGGGACTCCATGTATCTCGGGGTAAAGGAACTCAAGAACTCGCACTATCAAAGGAAGGCGATGGTCGTAGTCTCCGATGGCGGTGATAACCACAGCCGGTACACTGAACCACAACTAAAGTCTCTCTTACGGGAAGCAGACGTGGAGGTATACGCGATCGGACTCTTCGACAAATATGCTACGAGAATCGAGGAGAGGAAAGGTCCGCTTCAGCTGGATGAAGTTACCTCGGTTGCCGGGGGTCGATTGTTTTCTGTGCATGATTCTGTCGAGCTTTCGCGCTCGGTCATGCAGATCAGCCACGAATTGCGGAATCAATATGTGCTTGGCTATTATCCCAGCAATCGCAGCCGAGACGGCAAATGGCGCAAGCTCAAGATTCAGCTCACAGGATCGGCATCTCAAGCGAAATTCCGGTTGTACGCCAGGAAGGGGTACTACGCCCCCGCCGAATAGTCATATCTATTTATCTCCGCCCGGAGCACGTTGAAGTAAATCGCGCAGTTATCCGTGCCAGTCGCGGAGCACAGTACATTCCACTTACATAGTTCTGTCCATAGCCGTGCGCAATACTTGGCATCTGTAGCTCGCCATCAAGATAGTTATCCAAGATATTTATCCATTGCAGTCATAATTTTAATGAGAATCTTTACGCCTTACTTATGAGTGCAGCTCTATAGTCCGGCGCTGTAAGCAACTAAGACAAAGCGACTGACACAACTTGGCTGAGCTCTACGAGTCGCGGCTGGTTGCTTGCCGGAGGCATTCCGTGCCCAAACTACATCCGCCTGTAACACTTTTGCTAGTTTGCGTTGTCTTTCTCTCCGCCGCGCAGGCCCAATCCACCTTCGGCGCCATCGTGGGCGTCGTCAAGGATCCTGGCGCTCTTGTAATTCCGGGGGCAAGAGTCACGCTCCTGAGTCTTGAGGACAGATCCACCCGCGACGCGCTGTCCGATCAGGAAGGCTCCTTTCAGTTCATGAACGTGAAACCGGGACAATACGAACTCGATGTCCATGCTGACGGCTTCAACGTCTTCAAGCTGGAATCTGTCCGGCTCGACGCCCGCCAGACACTGCGCACCGACGTCTCTCTAAAAGTGATGTCGGCAACGGAAACCGTTGAAATCGGCGACACGGCGCCGATGATCAACACCGAAAGCGCCACGCTCGCGGATACCAAAGACTTCATGCAGGTTTCCCAGCTGCCCGTGAACTACCGCGGCGCTACAACCAGTTCGCTGGCTGTGCTCGCGACCGTTCCTGGAACGCAGCAGGATGCGAGCGGCAATGTCGCGGTAGGCGGCGGACTCCCATCCCAGGTGCAGTACTCGGTCGATGGCGCGTCCACCGTGAACATTCGACAGAATGGGGCGCTTGGCAATATGAACCCATCCTCTGAACTGATCAGCGAATTCAAAGTTTCGCAGTTTAACAACAATGCCGAATTCGCTCAGTTGGGCGATATCACTATCGCCACCAAGAGCGGCACTCAGCGATATCACGGAAGCCTTTTCGAATATGTGCAGAACAGCGTCTTCGACTCTACTCCCTTCGGCTTTTCAAGCAAGCCTCATAAAGCCTTCAATACTTTTGGCGGAAGCCTGGGCGGGCCGCTCAAGATTCCCGGCCTGATGAAGAGTACACCGCGTACGTTTTTCTTCGTTACCTACGAAGGCAATCGCCGCCGCCAGGTAACTCCCCTCTTCCTCAACGTACCGACTGCGGCGATGCGCGCGGGCGATCTCATTGAACTCACCGGCCCGGCCGGTAAGGTGATCAATCCGCTTACGGGACAGCCTTTCCCCAACAATACAATTCAAACGTGCGGCCAGCCGGGCTGCGTCAATCCGGTGGCGCAATCGTTGCTCGACAACTACTACACGGCCCTCCCCAATGCCGCCAACGGGGCCGCGAACTACCTGCAAAAGACTTCCACTCCGGGCGCCACAAACGGATACGATCTCCGCATTGACCACACTCTTACCGCCAAGCAGTCGCTCTTCGCCCGTTGGAGCTCGAAGAACATTTCGGCCACATTGCCTAACGCGCTTTTGCCCAGCGACCAGGACAGCGAAACCGATCGCAACCTGATTTTTTCGCACAACTATGCGATTACTAACACGCTGGTCAATGAAGCCCGCTTTGGCGTTTCCCTCTTTCAGAATACCGTCCTGTTTCCGATCCAAGGCGCTGCCGCCATTCAGAAACTCGGCCTGGTGGGACTCAATCTCAGCGACCATCCGAAAACGGGCGCCTTTCCCACATTCAACTTCAACGACGGTACTGGTTTCACGCCGATCGGCCGTGACAAGACTGGAGTCACAAAATCGCAAACCATCCAGTTCACCGACAATTTGAGCTTGTCGCGTGGCAAGCACAGCCTGAAGTTCGGCTTCGACATCCGCCACGTCGCCTACGCCGATATTGAGAGTTTTGGTGGATCCGACGACTTCGGCGCCTTCACCTTTTCTTCTGGAGCCTTCACCGGACTTCCTGCTTGCGATGCCGCCGCGACCCTCGCCTACAATTGCGAGTCCGCTTTCGCGGACTTTCTGCTGGGGTTACCCGCGAAAACTTACGTCGCGCAATCCGGACCTGACGTACGCGCCCACAGCATCCAAACCGGTTTGTACGCGCAGGATGAGTGGCGACTCACTCCGCGCCTCACGTTGAGTTTCGGCCTGCGTTGGCAAGCGCTACCGCCATTCGTCAGCCCGCTCACCAACCTCACAGCGTTCGACGCGCGTAACGGCGGCGTGATCGTTCCGGATCACAACGTCCCCGTGCAAGGTTTTCTGGAATCCATCAACGCTTGCGCCGGGCCCTACAACCCGTATGGTGTGGCCAATCCGGCGCTGCCCTGCGGCCCGGCGGAGTCCGCCAGTTCGCAAGGACTCGGCGCCGGGGTGCGCGCGTTCTACAGGAAAAACTTCCAGCCGCGCATCGGATTTGCCTATCGTCCATTCGGTGACGAGAAAACTGTGATTCGCGGCGGATTCGGGATTTTCACTATGACCAACCTTGGCCAACTCTCGTTTAACACCACGAACATCAGCGTCGCCACCGTGCGCACGACCTTGAATCCCGACCCCAACACTAAGCAGCCCACCTACCAGTTTCCCAGCGTGCGCACACCCGACGATCCACTCACCATTGCCGGCACGGGAGATTTCTACCAGAACACACCGATCAACTATCGCGATCCGCAATCGGCGCAATGGAACCTGACCGTCGAACGCGAACTGTTTCGCGACACTACGCTGCGCATTAGCTACGTCGGCACTAACTCGTATCGGATGAGCCAGACGGTCGATCTCAACCAAGTCCAGCCCAGCGCGATTTCGCCCAACCCCAACCCGAAGCCGTATCTCAACTGGGGTCGGATCCTTTCCTCTGAGAACCAGGGGTCGGTTAACTATGAAGGTTTGCAGTCCGAGATCGATCACCGCACGAGCGCCGGCCTAACGCTCCAAGCCAGCCATGTCTGGGCGAAGAGTCTGGGCAACGTCGGCGGCGATGCTCCGACCGCATTCTCTCCTGAAGTCATCTACGGAACGCCCGTCGCCAATCGTTTCGACCTCGCCGCGAATCGCGGCAACATCGCGGCTGTCCGTCGCCATCGCGTGCTCGTTTCCGGTCTCTACGAATTACCTGTCGGCAACGGCCGCCACTTCCTGAATCACATGGGCGCTATCCAGCAAGCGTTCTTGGGTGGATGGTCTATCAGTACTGTTGCCCTGTGGCAAACGGGTCCGTATCTCACACCGATCACTAGCCCTAGCTACGATCCGGGCAATCTCAACCTCGTCTACCGCGGCGCCTTTCAGCGGCCCGACTGCGTCGCGGACAGCAATCTGGCACACCCCACACCGAACAACTACTTCAACCTTGCCGCCTTCAACCCGATCCCTGCCGGACCGGTCGGAAACTGTAGCGTTGGAAGTTTGCTTGGCCCCGGCACGGTTGCAATCGCCGGTGGAGTCTCAAAAACTTTCGCGATCAGTGAGCGAGTCCGCGTGAAGTTCGAAAGCACCTTCACCAACCTGCCCAATCATCTCAACTACGCTCCACCGTCGGTGGACGTTTCTTCGCCCGCCACATTCGGAAAGATCACCAGCGTCCAGAGCTCGGAAAACTCCGGCAACCGGACCGGCCAGCTCGCCCTGCGCGTGGAGTTCTAGAGCGCAACGGCCCCGGGGGCGATTGTGCCCGAGTCACGGAGTTGAGCCCTTACCGGCCGGACGCTATCGCGTGCCCGAAGCAAGCGACATTGGAGATTCGAGACGAGTGAAGAATGATCTCTCTGGCGTTACGATGAGGGGATCCTGAGCCCGCGCTTCATCGTTAGATCGAGGAACTTAGATTTGAGGGTCGTCCTGCAAGTACTCTCCCTTTCAACAACTTCCAAACTAAAGTCGATTGAAATCCCGTAACGTCCGCCGCGAACAAAGCGGCTTCCTTCAAACGTCGGTACCGAAAGCGAACTCCTGAAGTCAAAGCCAACCGAAACTGTCGCGTCGGTTCGCTTCCGATACAGATCTAACGTTTGTGGACAGTTTCCGCGCTGCTGACGATTCGTCCGGAATCATGGGTCCGCTGCGGCATTCGAGCTAGCCGCTTCGATCGGCAGTGTGGCCTCCCTTTTGCTCTCCGGCGAATGCCAGTCTCGATGCCAGAAAATGGTTGTTCTCAGCGTTCCACTCTTCATTGGGCCAAATGCCGGGCTTGAGGTAAGCTACAACGCTGATGGCAAACACGGTCACACGCGGCCTCCGAAGATACGCGTTGTACGTCCTTATATGGACGGTGTTCGGCCTTTTCTTTTTCAGCCAAGCCGTTGCACAAAAATTCGTTTCGCATGAACCCACGCCGTGGTGGCACTATCTAGTGTCCTGGATGGTGGGAGTCAACCTATGGGCAATCTTGACTCCCGCCTTGCTCTGGCTCGGCCGCCGATTTCCCTTCGACCGCCGCAATTGGCTGCGCCGGACATCACTCCACTTCGTGTTCAGTATCGGCATTTCCCTCGCTCAACTGGCATGCGAAGCTGCCATTCTCTATCGCTTGGGAGTGTTTCCCTCTTTCATGACCGGGTTCGTGGCCACGTTCGCCTTCCTGCTGATCATCGCCTTTCATCAGGGCATTGTGACGTACTTCACGGTGTTGGGCATCCAGTACGGATTCCGCTATTACCATCAGTACCAGGAACGCGAACAACAGGCGTTGCGGCTGGAGCTCCACACCTCCGAACTGGAAACGCAGCTCGTGAACGCGCAATTGAGCGCACTCAAGATGCAACTTCAACCGCATTTCCTGTTCAACACTCTGAATGCAATCATGGTGCTAGTCCGCCAGCAGAAGGGCCGCCAAGCCGAGGAAATGCTCGCCCACCTCAGCGACCTTCTGCGCTGTGTACTGGAGGATGTGGAAGCACAAGAGGTATCGCTGCGCCGCGAGCTGGAGTATCTGCAACTGTATTTGTCGATTGAACAGGTTCGCTTTCCGGACCGGTTACGTACCGAAATAGCGGCCGATCCCGCGATTCTGGACGCCGCGGTTCCGCAAATGGGCCTGCAGCCGATTGTGGAAAATGCAATTCGTCATGGCATCGGGAAAAGCTCCTCGGCTGGCAAGATCCAGATCAGCGCCGCTCGCGTGAACGATATGCTGGAAATCAAAGTTCAGGACGACGGCCCCGGATTCCCCAACGGAGATTCGCCGCAGGGCCGCGGAATCGGATTGGCGAACACGCGAACGCGCCTCCATCAGCTCTATGGCGATGGTGCGA